>OGQQ01000018.1_pt1 | contig 169099 bp, 142 predicted proteins | sample 1553281 | NCBI WGS metagenome assembly OGQQ01 (sample SAMEA2579937, study PRJEB22360) | human gut metagenome | biome: human gut; feature: human-associated habitat; material: faeces | place: Denmark | collected 2008/2010 | reverse complement strand
GGCATCGACCTGCGCCGATGCCCCTAAAGTAGACACACATTTTGTCCTATAAGCCCCCAATAGCCTGTGAATAGCCCGGGCAGCATCGCGCATCTCGGCGCCAAATGCAAAAAGGAACCCGTCCATTGCGGACGGATCCCTTAAAACAAGTGATCGTCAAACCGATTTACTCGGCGTCGGTCTCCTCGTCCTTCTTCTCGGAAGGCAGCGGGGTAACCTCGATCTCGACGCCCAGAGTCTCAGCAGCAGACTTCATGGACAGGGAGATGCGACGACGGTCGAGGTCGATCTCCATGACCTTGACCTGAACCTTGTCGCCCACGTGGGTGACCTGAGAAGGCTGATCGACGTGCTTGTTGGCCATCTCGGAGATGTGCACCAGACCCTCGATGCCCTCGCCCAGGTCGACGAAAGCGCCGAACGGGACAAGCTTGGTCACAGTGCCTTCGACGATAGCGCCGACGGGGTACTTCTTGACCAGTGCGCGCCACGGATCCTCGGTGGTCTGCTTGAGACCCAGGGAGATGCGCTCGCGGTTGAGATCGACGTCGAGAACCTCGACCTCGACCTCCTGGCCGACCTTGACAACCTCGGAAGGATGGTTGACGTGGTTCCAGGAGAGCTCGGAGATGTGGATGAGGCCGTCGATACCGCCGAGGTCGACGAAGGCGCCGAAGTCGACGATGGAGGAAACGGTGCCCTGGAGACGCATGCCAGACTTGAGCTTGGACAGGATCTCGGAGCGCTCGGCCTTACGGGACTCCTCGAGCACGACGCGACGGGAGAGGACGACATTGTTGCGGTTGCGGTCCATCTCGATGACGCGAGCCTCGATGCGGGTGCCCATGTAGGAGGTGAGGTCCTTGACACGACGGAGGTCGACGAGGGAAGCGGGCAGGAAGCCACGCAGGCCGATGTCGAGGATCAGGCCGCCCTTGACAACCTCGATAACCTCGCCCTCGACGTTCTCGCCGGAGTTGAACTTCTCCTCGATGCGGTTCCAAGCACGCTCGTACTCGGCACGCTTCTTGGACAGGACCAGACGACCGTCCTTGTCCTCCTTCTGGAGAACCAGAGCCTCGATGGGATCACCGAGTGCAACGATGTCTGCAGGGTTAGCGTCCTTGCGGATGGACAGCTCGCGGACCGGGATAACGCCCTCGGACTTGAATCCGATGTCAACGAGCACCTCGTCATGCTCGATCTTAACGACAGTGCCGTTAACGAGATCGCCCTCATCAAAGTCGGTAATCGTACCGTCGATGAGGTTGTTCATCTCCTCCTCGTTGACATCGTCAAGAGAGAAAATGGACGAGTTCTGAATCTCACTCAAAGGTGGACCCCTTTCGAACTACGGGGCCCCGATTGCTAGGACCTACAGAAGGGTGCGACAAGCACACAACGTTTAGGAACACTCGGGAGCCGACAGATACTAATGTGACGCTTATGCAATCACGTTCGTATAGGTTACGGGGAAATCATTTCGATTTCAAGCGTGAACTGCGTTTTTTTACTCGTATGGAGACTTTTTCGCAATCTTGTGGACGACCGTCTCCATAAGTTGACGATAGACAGTTAGGCATACAGCTTTGGGGTAAAGTATCCGGAGCCAACGATTCTGGAGCGATTTTTCGAGAAAGGTGCCCGCGTGCTCAAAGCAGTCGTTTTCGATATGGACGAGACGCTTCTTAGCATCAACCTCAACGCGTTCATCCTTCGCTATTTTAAGGATGTCTCGTCGATGCTCGCGGATATCGGTCGCCGCAGCCGCGGCGGCACGATGGCGCGCCTCGGCACCATCTTGGTCGACCTCAACGCCAATCGCCGAAGCGGCGCGGACAATCGCACCAATCTTGAGTTTTACCGCGCCGAGGTCGAGCGCCGATGCGGCATCTGCCTCTCCGATCCCCTCATCTACGAGGCGTTTACCTTCTACGACCGCGAAGTTCTTCCATACAAGAACGACGATGTCATTAACGCCCACGCCATGCCGGGCGCACACGCCGCGCTCCAGGCCGTACAGGACGCAGGGCTGCGTTGCGCGCTCTTTACCAACCCCAGCTTTCCCCAGGGGGCCATCGAGTGCCGCATGGGTTGGGGCGACCTGGCCGACGCTCCCTTTGAGCTCGTCACGCACATGGGAAACGCCACCCGCTGCAAGCCCGATGCCACCTACTATCTAGAGCAGCTTCAGGTGATGGGGCTCGAGCCGCACGAGGTCCTTATGGTGGGCAACGATCCCAAACGCGACTTCCCCAGTCCCGCCTGCGGCATTCAAACTGCCTATGTTGGCCAGGGAAAACCCAGCCGAGCCACCTGGCACGGAACCATGGAAGACTTCGCCCGCGACTTTAACGCCGTAATCGAGGCCTTCTACGAGCACCAAGTAGCCAACGAACTGTCTTAGGACCCCTCGCTCCAAACAAAATAACGCCGCAGGTTGAGCATAAGTCAGCGAAAACGCCCCTAAGCGAGCAATGTGCCTTGAAAGAGGAGGGCATAGGCCTTCTGGCCATGCCCGACGATTGAAAGGCAGATTGCTCGCTTAGGGGCGTTTGCAGCGTCGACTGGTTACGCGGTTTGGTAAAACCGCGTAACTAGCAGACTCGAGTCTTGCCGATCATGATGTTGAGGATCTCGACGTCGGTATCTTTCATGCCCACACGGCCCACGTAGCCCATGCTGGCGATTGTCTGCTCGACGGTATCCTGGATCAGGCCCTCGCCGGCACGGAAGCCACGGCCCTGCATGGCCATATCGTGGCCCAAAATCGCCGCATCGACGGCAGCGGAAATCTTGGCGGCGCAGCTCGCCTTGGCGCCATCGCACACGATGCCGCCAACGTTGCCGAGCGTGTTCGAGACCGTCGCGCCAATCTGCTCGCGCGTACCACCGCACAGCCAGGTAATCGCAGCGCCGGCGCCGCACGCGGCACAAATAGCACCGCAAAACGCCGAGAGCGCACCAATATAGCTCTTGATATGCACAGCGATAAGATCGGACAGCATCACGGCGCGCACCAGGCGATCGTGGTCGCAGCGCAGATACTCGGCATACTCCATAACGGGCAATGCACAGGTAATGCCCTGGTTGCCCGAACCGCACACAATGGCGACCGGCAGCGCGCAGCCGTTCATGCGGGCGTCGGACCCGGCGGCTGCACGGGCACGGGCACGGCAGGCGACGTCATCGGCACGAGCACCCAGCAGCGTACGGCCCACTTCGGCACCCCAAGCGTGCGCCAGGCCCTCGGCGCTGATCGCGCCGTTCAGCTCAATCTGACGCTCAACGGCAGCGCGGGCGCCCTCAATGTCGCCGTCCTCGATAAAGTCGATGATTGACTCAATCGACATGGGCGTATCGGCGTTATCCGCCGCACGCTCGGCCACCACGCGCTCGGCGCAGGCGGCACACTCCCCCGCCGACTTGCCGCATACCGGAATACCGTCGAGCGTATGGCACGTGACATTGGTGTGGTGGTCGGTAATCTCGACGACCGCGGTATGGCCCCCGGCCGTGGCAGTCACCTTGATGTAGAGGTTGGGCACACCCTCGACAAGCGACACATCGCAGTAGCCGGCGTCAGCGAGGAGCTCGGCCACGCGCGCACGGTCTTTATCGTCAACGCTCTCGAGCACCTCGAGCGCGCTCTTGGCGTCGCCGCCCACGGCACCCAGCACGGCCGCCGCTTCAATACCGTGCATGCCGCCCGAGTTGGGCACGGTCACGCTCTTAACGTTCTTGATGATGTTGCCCGAGCAGGCAACGTCCATATGATCGGGTTCGCAACCGAGCGTCTGGCTCGCCAACGCCGCTGCATAGGCAACGGCAATGGGCTCGGTGCAGCCGAGTGCGCAGACAAGCTCGCGGTTCAAAACATCGCAAAACGCGGCATCGCGAAGAGAATCGGCAGGCATAGGTATCTCCTACTTATATAACGGGCTGGGCTCTCATTAATAGTTAGCTCTTTTATTTGATAACAATGCATCAAAAACCGCAACCCAGGTTCCGGTAGACGGCGTTCAGGCGCAAACTGGCGGCATTCATTCATGAGAAGCCGGTCTTGTTGCATGCTAAAGCATTTGAACAAAAAACGCCCGAGCGTTTACGCAAAAGTCGCGCTATCATGCAGTCGAAAGCGGTAAACACCTTTAGCATTTGCGCCGCACAGAACAGAGAGGAACCATCTATGAAGATCGGTATCGGTAACGACCACGCCGCCGTCGAGCTCAAGAACATCATCTCCGAGCACCTGAAGGAGCGCGGCTGCGAGGTCGTGAACTTTGGCACCGACACCTCCGAGAGCTTTGACTACCCCATCGCCGGTTACAAGGTGGGTAAGGCTGTGGCTAACGGCGACGTCGACCTGGGCATCCTGATCTGCGGCACTGGCGTTGGCATTAGCCTCGCTGCCAACAAGGTCGAGGGCGTGCGCGCTGTCGTTTGCTCCGAGCCCTTTAGCGCCAAGCTCTCCCGCATGCACAACAACACCAACGTGCTCGCCTTTGGCGCCCGCGTCGTGGGCTCCGAGCTCGCCAAGATGATCGTCGATGAGTGGCTCGACGCCGAGTTTGAGGGCGGCCGCCACGAGCGTCGCGTCAATCTCCTCAACGAAATCGACCAGACCCGCGGCCTTAAGGTCGTCGACGAGGCCTAAGCCGCTCAGCGCCACATGCCAACAGCAAGGGGCCCGCTCGGAGCACATGTCCGAGCGGGCCCCTTCTTAGTAGCTTTTTGAATAAAAAGAGCGCCGCGGATGAAGTTCCGCGGCGCCCAAGCCACACGCTAACAGCTTTAAGGAGTCAAAGCTGGTTTAGCCAAAGAAGCGCTTAATCTCGATTTCGGCGTTCTCCAGGCAGTCGGAGCCGTGGATCACGTTGGCGTTAACATCGACGGCAAAGTCGCCGCGGATGGTACCAGGAGCAGCGTCAAGCGGGTTGGTAGCGCCCATGAGTGTGCGCATCTTGGAGACAGCGGAGAGACCGGAAACGACCATCTTGACGACCGGACCGCTCGTCATAAAGTCGCACAGACCGCCAAAGAAGGGCTTGTCGGCCAGGTGAGCGTAGTGCTCCTCGACGGTAGCGCGCTCGAGCGTGGTCATCTCCATGCGCTCGATGACAAGGCCGCTACGCTCAATGCGAGCAACGATCTCGCCGATCTTGCGATCGCGCACGGCGTCGGGCTTAATCATGATGAAGGTCTTCTCGATAGCCATAAGGTAGCCTTTCAAGTAGGTTCGCGCGTGCCCAAGTCCCATTCCGGCACCCGCCTGGACTGCATCGTAACAGAGTTTTAGCTGCAGTTAAACAAAAAGCTGTTTATTGAATCGCTACAATTTATTAAAGCGCTCCATATGTGTCACTTCTGTTTCGAAGCCCGACTAGAGTACCATCTGACCGCCCATCAACCACATCGAACCGAGCGGACGGTCGGTTGCCGCCCGTGAACGCACCCCCTTCACAACCTGCCCAAAGGTCCTACAGAAGTTCTCGACAAGCCCCTCCCCCATGGCAACAAAATACGGACGCCCGCATCAGCAGGCGCCCGCAAAGCAAAAACGATTTATCAATACATGGCCAAAGCCGCTTCAGCCAAACCCTTACTTTGCCCCGTGGCCCATCTCGACGACCTTAGTCAGCGATCCAAACACGCCCTCGTCGGCCACGAGCTGCGCCTCTGCACGCTGCAGCTGCACGGCAACGGCGGCAGGGGCGGTGCCGCCCTCGGTCATGCGTGCGGCGACAATCGACGGGATGTCGAGCGCCTCGGTAATATCGTGCTCAAAGAGCGGGCTTGCCTCCTGGAACACCTCAAACGGCAGGTCCTCAAGATTGCAGCCGCGCTTCTCGCACATCAGGACCAGATGGCCCACCACGGCATGTGCCTCGCGGAACGGCAGACCGCGCTTGGCCAGGTAATCGGCAACATCGGTGGCGGCAAGGTGCCCCACGCCGCACTCGCGCGCCATGGCATCCTCGTTGACGGTCCAAGTCGAAATCATACCGGCCATAACGGACAGGCACTGCATGAGCGTATGGGCAGTGTCGAGCGCGCCCCCCTTGTCCTCCTGCAAGTCCTTGTTGTAAGCAAGCGGCAGGCCCTTCATGGTCACGAGCAGCTGCACCAGGTTGCCATACACACGGCCGCTTTTGCCGCGGATAAGCTCGGCAAAGTCGGGATTCTTCTTCTGCGGCATGATGGACGAGCCGGTGGAGTAGGAGTCGGAAAGCGTGATAAAGCCAAATTCGGAGCTCGACCACAGCACGATCTCCTCGGAAAGACGCGACAAGTGCATCGCCATGACGGAGCAGGCGTAATGCAGGTCGAGGAGGAAATCACGGTCGGAAACCGCATCGAGCGAGTTGGGGATCACGCCCGCAAAACCAAGTTCGGCGGCCGTCATCTGACGATCGAGCGGATAGCTCGTACCGGCAAGCGCGGCAGCACCCAACGGGCAGTTGTCGGCAGCATCAAAGGCGGCCTTCAGGCGTGTAAAGTCGCGCGCGAACATCCAAGAATACGCCAGCAGATGATGCGACAGCAGCACGGGCTGAGCATGCTGCATGTGCGTGTAGCCCGGCAGAATCACCTTGTCGTACTGTTTGGCCGCATCCACCAGCACGTGGCGCAGCTCAAGATTGGCCTCCATGAGCTCCTTGGCCAGCGCCTTGACGCCCAAGCGCGTATCGGTCGCCACCTGGTCGTTGCGCGAACGTCCGGTATGCAGGCGCTTACCGGCCTCGCCGATGCGGCGCGTCAGCTCGCTTTCGATGGACATATGAATGTCCTCGTCGTTGATGTCGAAGGTAAAGTTGCCGACATCGATATCCTGTTCGATTCCGGTCAGGCCCCCGGCAATCGCCTGCTCATCCACGGCGCTGATAATGCCCTGGGCCGCCAGCATCTTGGCATGTGCCTTAGATCCGGCGATATCCTGCTTATAGAGATGTTTGTCGACCGGCAGCGACGCGCCAAACTCCTGCGTGACCTCGGCCACGCCCGCCTCAAAACGACCGCCCCAAAGAGCCATGGAACCGTCTCCTTTCTCCAAATACCAAAACAAGCGCCCAAAGCAATGCGCTGTCGCTAAAGCGATTTTCAACCGCTAGTTTTACACATTCCCCGCCGTGCGCGGGACCATGTAGCTAATTTGCAAAGAAGTGACGCGCCATGCACTTGGCGCCCAACGTCTCCCTCCGAATGTTGCCCTGCGAACCATCGATCCAGGCCTTCAGGCTCATAGGAACGTCCTCGACCTTTGCGGCATCGAACTCGGGCGCGAGGGCAAGTAAAGCATGCGCGAAAGCATTGAACATAATGGATACTCCTCATATATATAGGCGCAGAGCTGCCAAATTGATAGAAGGAGCCCTGCCGGACAACCCCGGCGGGGCTCGGACTCAGCCGCAGACGCGGCATCATATATGCATGCGGGCGGAACGTAGGGGCCACCGATGTTAAGAAGTGTCAGCAAGCATAACGAAAGGTAGGGACCCCGTGCGCCCGTTATGTATCACGCGGATGGGCCGCGCGGATACCAAGGAAAGGAAGACTTAAGCCTGGGCGGCAGCGGAGCTGGGACCCTGGACCTTAGCCCACGTCTTGAGCGACAGCGTATCGATCTCGATAAAGCCAGCACTGGCCTTCTCGTCAAACGTGGTGTCGCGGTCGTAGGTAGCCAGACCGTAGTCATACAGGCTAAACGGGCTCTTGCGGCCGACGACATGGCAGTTGCCCTTAAAGAACTTCAGGCGGACGGTGCCGGTCACGAACTTCTGGGTGTCGGCCATAAAGGCGTCGAGCGCGTTCTTGAGCGGGCTGTACCACTGGCCGTTGTACACGGCGGTAGCCCAATCCTGCTCGAGCTTAATCTTGGTCTTGAGGAGGTCGCCCTCGACGCAAATGTCCTCGAGCGCCTTGTGGGCGGTGATGAGTGTCAGGGCGCCGGGAACCTCATAGCACTCGCGGCTCTTGAGGCCCACCAGACGATCCTCGACCAGGTCGAGACGGCCAAAGCCGTTGTCGCCCGAAATCTTGTTGAGGGCGATGACGATCTCGGAGAGTTTCATCTTCTTGCCGTCGACGGCGACGGGCTTGCCGGCCTCAAACTCAATCTCGGTATACGTCGGGGTGTCGGGCGTGTCCTCGGGATTCTTGGTCATAACCCAGGCGTCGTCGAGCGGCTCGTTCCAGGGATCCTCGAGGTGGCCGCACTCAATGGCACGACCCCACAGGTTGTCGTCGATAGAATAGGGGTTATCGTTGGCACCCTCGGGAACCGGCACGTTGTGGGCGTGAGCATAGGCGACCTCGTCGGGACGGCACTTCAGATCCCACTCGCGAACCGGGGCGATAACCTTGAGCTCGGGGTCGAGGGCCTTGACGGCAGCCTCAAAACGAACCTGGTCGTTACCCTTGCCGGTGCAGCCGTGGGCGACGTAGGTCGCGCCAAACTCGTGAGCGACCTCGACAAGCTTCTTGGCGAGCAGCGGGCGTGACAGGGCGGAGAGCAGCGGGTACTTGTTCTCGTACATGGAGTTTGCGGCGATGGCCTTAGTCAGGAACTCATCGGAGAACTCGTCGCGCAGGTCGAGCACCTGGCAATCGAGAACGCCCAGGTCGAGCGCTTTCTGCTTCTTGGCATCCAGGCCGGTCTCCTCCTGGCCCACGTTGCCGCAGACGCAAACGACATCGAGATTCTTCTCGTCCTGGAGCCACTTGACACATACGGATGTATCAAGACCACCGGAATATGCGAGAACGACTTTTTCCTTGCTCATGGCTGTTTCCTTTCGCCCTTGGTAGCTAGTTAGAACATCGGTCAGTTGCAAGTCACTTTGAGGTCAAAAACCGTGCAATATCAGGTTATTCAGCAGAATGCATCACAGGCATGCCCTAGAAACATGCGGCTATGTCGTGCATAAAACCCAACGACCTCAAAATGACTCTGTTGAGGCGTTACGCCCCATAAGGACAGAGACGATTGTTATCGTCGTCGGGAAATTGCGCGCTGGCGTCGGATGGCATTGTCTGCAGTAGTGATGATCTTTACGAACTGCATCTGCCTCTCCTTTCACCTATCGCCGGGCGCAATTCTAATATCGCAAACGGTACCTTTTCCTCGGTAAGCGGTTGTTTTTCCGTCTCCGTTTTCGATGTTCGCTATACTACGCTAAAGCGCCTGCTGTACAAGCGACAAATTCAAATTTCTGAAAAGTTTTTTCATTAATTTGTGAAGCGTGGTGCAAATACGCTCCGTTCCTGCGAAAATACGCCCGACTACGAGTTGATGGTTATAACGTCTGAAACAATTTCGAAACGAAAGGCTCGCTTTTATGCAAACTTACGAATCGGACGCCAATATCAGAAACATTAAGCTCATCGCCGTCGACATGGACAAGACGCTGCTGACCGACGAGCGCGTGCTGCCCCAGGGCCTCGATGAGCGCCTGGACAAGCTCGCCGAGGCTGGCATCGTGTTCTGCCCCGCCAGCGGACGCCCCGCCCCCAAGCTCGAGGAGATGTTCGAGAGCATTAAGAACCGCCTGGCCTTTTGTCCCGACAACGGCGCCTGCGTCATCTATCGCGGAGAGTATATCTATAAGAGCAATATCGACGCTGAACTGTATCAGCAGGTCTTGAGCCGCGCCTCGGAGGATTCGCGCGCCGTCCCCGTGCTGTGCTGCTACGACGAGTTCTATGTGCTTGCCCGTGACCATCAGTATCACGACGAAATCAGCGTGTACTACAACACGATCAACTACGTCGATACCTTTGAGGGCCTTGACGTCGAATCCAACAAGATTTCGATCTTCTTCCCCGACTACGACGCCGAGCCGGCGTTTCGCGAGGACTACAGCCCGGCATTCTCGGACCGACTCTACGTCACCAATGCTGGCCGCGAGTGGATCGACTTTATGAACCTGGGCGTCGACAAGGGTTCGGGCGTGGCGCATCTCTGCGAGCGCCTGGGCATCGATATCGCCGACGCCGCCGCTGTGGGCGACACCTACAACGATATCCCCATGCTGGAGCGCGTCGGGCACAGCTTTATCGTGGACAATGCCGAGGAGCACATGAACGCACATGCCAAGTGGCGCATTCCGAGCAACAACGACGGGGGCGTACTGACGCTCATCGACGCCATCTTGGCGGCTCGTTAACGTTGCTCGTCGGACCTGACCGGGCGAGCGGGTAAGTTTTTCGTTCGGTCAGGTCCTGGGCTCGCTCGGAAAGCACATTAAGTGCTTTTCGGCTCGTGCGGAATCTACGAAAAACTTACCCGCTCGCCCGGCCAGGTCCTGCGGTGACTTGCTTGCCGCCCGGATGGCGTCTTGGCGCCTAGATACTTGGCTGATTTTTTGGAATGAAGGGAGCTCCTTGTTGGCAAGGAGCCCCCTTCTGCTCTTGGTCACTTTGGGGTTGATGGAGGGTCTTTATTTGGCGTCGGCCCAGGTTATGCCGGTGCTGGCTTCGGCGATGAGGGGTACGCGTAGGTCTACGACGTGTTCCATGACGTCTTGGACCATGGCGGTCAGGCGCTCGACTTCGTCGATGGGGCACTCAAAGTCCAGCTCGTCGTGCACCTGCAGGATCATGTGGGCGGCAAAGCCCTCTTCTTCCAGGCGGCGGCTTACGCGGGCCATGGCAATCTTGATGATGTCCGCCGCGGTACCCTGCATGGGATGGTTCATAGCTGTGCGCTCGCCAAAGCCGCGGAGCTGCGGGTTTTTGGCCTTGAGCTCCGGAATATGACGACGGCGTCCGTACATGGTCTCGGCATAGCCCGTCTGCTTGGCGCGCGCCACCACGTTGTCGAGGAACGTGCGCACGCCCGGGTAGGCCTCGTAGTAGCGGTCGATCATGTCGCGCGCCTCGGCCATCGAGATGTGCAGCGACTGCGACAGGCCGTACGCCTGCTGACCGTACACGATGCCAAAGTTCACGGCCTTGGCGCGGCTGCGCAGATCGGGCGTTACCTCGGACACGGGAACGCCAAACACGCGCGCGGCCGTCTCGGCATGGAAGTCCTCGCCTTCGTTAAAGGCGCGCACCAGGTGCTCGTCACCCGAGAGATGCGCCAGCAGACGCAGCTCGATCTGCGAGTAGTCCACCGCCAAAAAGACGCTTCCCTCGCCTGCCGAAAACGCCGTCTTGACGGTGCGACCCAGCTCAGAGCGCGTCGGGATGTTCTGTAGGTTCGGGTCGCTCGAGGACAGGCGACCCGTTGCCGTGATGGTCTGGTTGTACGTGGTGTGCACGCGGCCATCGCCACGACGCAGCGGGCCCAGCGTATCCAGGTAAGTGGACTTGATCTTGGACTTCTCACGCCAATCCAAGATCAGACGCACGATCTCGTGGTCACGGGCAAGATCGCTCAGCACCTTGGCGTTGGTCGAATAGTAGCCGCGCTTGGTCTTCTTGAGGCCCTTGGTCGGAAGCCCCATAACGTCAAAAAGCACGTGCGAGAGCTGCATGGGGCTGCCGATGTTAAAGGTCTCGTCGCCTGCCAGGTCGCGGATACTGCGCTCGACCTCGGCAATCTGGGTAGCAAGCCCCTCGGACAGACTATGCAGACGGTCGGGGTCCACGAGCATGCCCGCGCGCTCCATCTTGGCAAGCACCGGCACGAGTGGCATCTCGATGCCATCGAACACGTTGACGGCGTTCTCGCGGGTCATGCGGTCGCGCAGCGGTACGACCAGCGCCAGCGTCAAGGCCGCCGTGCGAGCGGCGGGCGCAGGAGCGTCCTCACCGGCACCCTCTGCACCGCGCGCCGCAGGCAGCGCCATCTGCAGATAGGTATCGGCCAGATACGCCTCGTCAAACTCGGAGCGGTCGGAATCCAACAGGTAGGCGGCAACCACGGTATCGAAGATGCGCGTGGAATCAACTGCCAGCGGATCCATGAGCTCGGGCTCGGAGGAATCGATGGGCGAAAGCTCATGCAGCAGCGCTTTCATATCCGGGCTCGCCACGCGGCCCTCCATAAACAGGTGCGCAAGCACGCCGGCAATCACGCCGTGAGCGAAGTTGAAGCCATCGACCACGGCAGGCGCACCGCCATCGCCCTCCTCAAGTGCAAGCAGTCCTTTGGGCGTCGCCAGCCACAGCGTGCGTGTCAGGCCAAAAAGCGCGCCCTCCTCCTTGTCATCGTCCACCACGGCGGCAACCCACTCGCCTGCCTTGATCGCACGCGAAACCTCTGCGGCAGCGGCAGCGAGCGCCTCGGCATCGCCGGCGGCAGCGCGCATAACGTGGGGAATCTCAAACGTGCTGGCAGTGGCCGCAGCCCCGCCCTCGCCGCCGATCAGCGCCAAGAAACGGTTCTGCATGGCGGTGATACCAAGCGTACCCAGCGCCGCGGAAACCTCATCGGCAGAAAACGCCGGGAAGGACGTCGCCTCAAAATCGAGCTCAACGGGCGCATCGGTGCGGATGGTCGCCACCTTACGGCTCAGCAGCGCGTCGTCGATGTGTGCGCGCAGGTTTTCGCCCATCTTGCCCTTGACCTCGTCGGCGTGTGCGATGACCTCGTCCAGGCTACCGTACTGCGCAATGAGCGCGCTCGCCTTTTTGGGGCCGATGCCCGGTACGCCGGGGATGTTATCGGACGTATCGCCCTTCAGACCATAAAAATCGGGCACGAGCGCCGGCGTGATGCCGTGATATAGATCGTCCACGCTCTCGGGCGTCATGATCGCCACGTCGGACAGGCCCTTGCGGGTCGAGACCACGTTGACGTGCTCGGTCACGAGCTGATACATATCGCGATCACCGGTCACCAGCAGCATGTCACAGCCGGCCTGCTCGCCCAGGCGCGCCATGGTTCCCAGGATATCGTCGCCTTCCCAGCCCTCGGACTGCAGAATCGGCACGTTGAGCGCGCCGAGCAGCTCCTTGATCATCGGAAACTGCGCGTGCAGATCGGGGTCCATGGGCGGGCGCTGCGCCTTATACTGCGGCAGCATCTCCATGCGCACGCGCGGCTTGCCCTTATCAAACGCCACGACCACACCGTCGGGGTTAAAGGCGTCGATCATCTTGAGAAACATGTTCAGAAAGCCAAAGATCGCATTGGTGGGGCGACCGTCCGGCGCGTTCATGGTCGGCGGCACGGCGTGGAAGGCGCGATGCATGAGCGAGTTGCCGTCGATAACGGCAAAGGTGCGGCGCTTGTCAGACATATTGAATACCTCGCTTTGGGCTGGGCACGGTTTGCTCACTCCAGTTTACACGCTCCCTGCCCCGCGACCACCGCACATCAGGCTCCCCTGCCGCCGCGGGCCCGCGCGTGATACGATGGCTCACGGTACATCAACCAGCACGATCGATCCGAAAGGAGTCTGCGTCATGGAGCGTCCCTGCGCATGGAAAAAGTACACGCCACAGCAGATCGAGGAGCTCGAGGAGCTTTGCCGCGGCTATAAGCAGTTTTTGAGCGAGAACAAGACCGAGCGCCTGTGCGTCAAGACCGGTATCAAGATGGCCGAGGAGGCGGGCTACGTCAATCTGGAGACCGTGATCGCCGAGGGCCGCGCGCTCAAGGCAGGCGACAAGGTGTACGCCGCCAACCACGGCAAGGACCTTATGCTCGTCAACCTGGGCACCGCCCCGCTCGAGCAGGGCTTTAACATCCTGGGCGCCCACGTGGACTCGCCGCGCCTGGACCTCAAACAAAACCCCGCCTTCGAGGCCGGCGACATGGCCTATCTCGACACGCACTACTACGGCGGCGTCAAGAGCTACCACTGGGTCGCTTCCCCGCTCGCACTCGTAGGCGTCATCTGCAAAAAGGACGGCACCACCGTCGACATCAACATCGGCGACAAGGCAGACGACCCGGTCTTTACCATCTCCGACCTGCTGATCCACCTCTCGAGCGAGCAGATGGCCAAGCCCGCCAAGGACGCCGTCGACGCCGAGATCCTCGACGTGATCGTGGGTGGCCGCCCCGTCAAGTTTGACGAGGACGACAAGGACGCCCCCAAGGAGCCCGTCAAGCAAATGTTCCTGGACATCCTCAAGGAGCAGTATGACGTCGAGGAGGAGGACTTCCTCTCCGCCGAGATCGAGGTCGTGCCCGCCGGCCCGGCCCGCGACATGGGCCTCGACCGCTCCATGATTTTGGGCTATGGCCACGACGACCGTGTCTGCGCCTATCCGTCCATGCTCGCTCAGATCAATGTGGCCAACGTGGAGCGCACGAGCATCACGCTCATCGTCGACAAGGAGGAGATCGGCTCCGTGGGTGCCACTGGTATGACGAGCCGCTTCTTCGAGAACACCGTCGCCGAGATCATGACGCTCGCCGGCGAGGACAGCCCGCTTGCCCTGCGCCGTGCACTCGCCCGCAGTCGTATGCTCTCTTCCGACGTGTCCGCCGGCTTCGACCCGGGCTATGCCGGCAAGTTCGAGACCAAGAACGCCGCCTTCATGGGCCGCGGCCTGTGCTTTAACAAGTACACGGGCAGCCGCGGCAAGGGTGGCTCCAACGACGCCGACGCCGAGTACGTGGCCCTCGTCCGCGACATCATGGACGAGGCGGGCGTGGACTTCCAGACCTGCGAGCTCGGTCGCGTCAACGCGGGCGGCGGCGGCACCATCGCCTACATCATGGCCAAGTACGGCATGAACGTCATCGACTCCGGCGTTGCCGTCCTGTCCATGCACGCCCTGTGGGAGGTCGCCAACAAGGCCGACATCTACGAGGCATATCGCGGCTACAAGGCCTTCATCGAGCGCGCCTAACCAGTCCCTTGTAACTTGCGGTGAAATACGGATTCATCAGGCCTTCCAACAGGGAAAGCGGTCTGCATTTCACCGCAACTTTTTTTAGCGGGAGGAGGATTCCGTGCTACAGGTCGTCATTTCGCCCGCCAAACAGATGCGGACAGCTCAAGATGCCTTTGACGTTTGGGGCATACCGCCTTTTGCACATCAGACGGCCCGGCTCCATCAGGCACTGTTGGGCATCGAACGCGAGGATGGCGCGGCAGGTCTTCAGGCCCTTTGGAACGTGAGCGACAGGCTGCTTACAACGTGCCTGGATACGCTTCACGAATTTATGCCCGTCCTGAGCGATGCCGACCTCGCCGATCCCGATATCGCCCGTCACCTCTCCCCCGCCGTCATGTCCTACCACGGCATCCAATACCAAAGCATGGCGCCCGAGGTCATGGATGCCGCACAGCTTGACTGGCTGCAAAACCATCTCTGGATCCTCTCGGGACTCTACGGATGCGTACGCCCCTTCCACGGCGTGTCGCCCTATCGGCTCGAAATGGGGGCGAAGCTCTCCGTCAACGGCGCTCGCGATCTCTATGCCTTCTGGGGGAATCGACTTGCACGGGCAATTGCGCCGGCCGGTTCCGACACCACTATCGTCAACCTTGCCAGCGTGGAATACGCCAAAGCCGTCCTGCCCCATGCTGCACAGGATACAACGGTTATCACTTGCCTTTTTGGCGAAGGCGTCCGCAACGATAAGCCCGTCCAGCGATCGACCGCCAGCAAAAAGGCACGCGGTTCGATGGTCCGCTGGATGGCGGAAACCAAGGTCGAGGACGCCGCCGATCTTACCGAGTTCAACCTTGGCTACCGTTATGTCCCCGAGCTCTCGTCCCCAGACAGCCTGGCCTTCATCAACGAGCAGGCATTCTAGAAGCCCGTCGCTAGCGCCGAACTCCACCTCGACATGCTTTCATGACATTCGGTGAACACACCGCTATTCGGCCAAGCCATCTGCTTTGGCAATCTCGCTTGTCGAGCCATCTTGATAGGTAACCTGAACGTGCTCCACCTCGGACGCCGCAACACCCGACGGAGGCTCAAGGCGCCATTCCGTCAGCGCAATGTCCATGGTCGTGGGCACGCCCCCCTGATCTTTGAGCTTCACCGTCAGCGTTTTGAGCGTCGCATCAAACGTCACGCGTTCGATTTCCTCGCCCGGAATGGATCCGCCACTCAGCTGCAACTGCACAAACTCATCGCGCGGGTACCAATAATCGCCCGGAACGGCGAGCGTATTGGCATTACTGCCAGTACTCCTCACCGTCATGATCGGCAGGCCATCATCGGCCTCAAACGTCCAGGCAGCTTCCCCACGCCCGCCAAACATCCAGATACAGCAGGCAATCACCATCACGACAAAGATCGCAAAACCAATTGCGACCAGCCCATGATGGGCACGGCCCTCCTCGGCCGACACATCCCACTGCGTCTCTCGATATAGATGCTTGTCTTCCATGTTCGCCTCCCCACGGGCATGCTCATCGCGTCAATCGTACCCATTCGAGCTATACTTGAGCCCACCACATAAACGGGGAGCTTGCAGGACAAGACGGCAGGCTGAGACTGGGCGCGCCCGCCCTGACCCGCAAACCTGATATGGGTAATGCCAACGAAGGGAGCCGTGCCAATGAGCACACAGACCGAGCCCAAGCTCGTCACGCAAATCGACTTCGCCCGCGCCGGGCAGATCACACCGCAGATGAAGGAGGTCGCCGAGCGCGAGCATCGCGACCCCGAGTACATACGCGAGCGCGTGGCCGACGGCCGCATCGCCATTCCCGCCAACATCGTGCATATCAAAAAGGGCATGCGCGCCTTTGGTGTCGGCGAGGGCCTGTCCACCAAGGTCAACGTCAACCTGGGCATCTCGGGCGACAAAGCCGATGCCGCCGAGGAATGGAAGAAGGTCAAGATCGCCGAGGACTTTGGCGCCGACGCCATCATGGACCTCTCCAACTCGGGCAAGACGCGCCAGTTCCGCCAGCAACTCATCGACGAGACGCCGCTCATGGTGGGCACCGTCCCCATGTACGACGCCATCGGCTACATGGAAAAGCCGCTGGTCAAGCTCACCAAGGACGACCTGCTCGAGGTCGTTCGCGCGCACGCCGAAGACGGCGTGGACTTTATGACCATCCACTGCGGCATCAACAAGTCGGTCATTAAGACCTTTAAGGAGACCGGCCGTCTCATGAACATCGTCAGCCGCGGCGGCTCGCTGCTGTTTGGTTGGATGGAGGTCACCGGCAATGAGAACCCCTTCTACGAGTTCTACGACGAGGTGCTCGAGATCTGCCACGAGTACGACGTGACGATCTCGCTCGGCGACTCCTGCCGCCCGGGCTGCCTCTACGACTCCAACGATGCCACCGAGACCGCCGAGATGATCGAGCTGGGCAAGCTGTGCAAGCGTGCTTGGGCCGCTGGCGTCCAGGTCATGGTCGAGGGCCCGGGTCACATGGCACTCGACGAGATCGCCGCCAACATGAAGCTGCAGAAGCGTCTGTGCCACAACGCCCCGTTCTATGTGCTCGGGCCGCTGGTGACCGATATCGGCGTGGGCTATGACCACATCACCGCCGCCATCGGTGGTGCCATCTCCGCCAGCTCCGGCGCCGACTTCCTGTGCTACGTGACGCCGGCCGAGCACCTGTGCCTCCCCAACGCCCAAGACGTGCTCGATGGACTCATGGCCACCAAGATCGCCGCACACGCCGCCGATATCGCCAAGAAGGTGCCCCACGCCCGCGACATGGACGACAAGATGGGCCAGGCACGCCGCAAGCTCGACTGGGACGCCATGTGGAAGTGCGCGCTCGACCCGGTTACGGGCAAGAAGCGCTACGAGGAGTCCCCCGCCGCCACCGAGGGCACTTGCACCATGTGTGGCAAGATGTGCGCCGTCCGCACCGTTAACAAGGTGTTCGAAGGCACGACGATCGACCTCGGCATGGAGGACTAACTCGTCACCGGAGCCACAAACGGCCACAAGGTGTTCGTCAATTGTTGACATGTGAACATTTTCTTACATTTACGTAAAGATTGCACCGCCCGCCCGGGATCGGCATACAGCCGGCCCGGGCAACTTTATAATGCAGACAGAAGACCCATTTGAATCCGACCGATCAAGGGAGCGAACATGGATCGCAGTAAGGTACCCGCCGTTCTATCCATCGCAGGATCCGATTCCAGCGGTGGTGCCGGCATTCAGGCCGACATCAAGACCATCACGGCGCACCGCCTGTATGCCGAGACGGCCATCACGGCCATCACCGCACAAAACACGCTCGGCGTCACCGCCGTGCAGAATATCTCCCCGGACATTGTCGCGGCGCAGATCGATGCCGTTTTTGACGATATTCGACCCAGCGCCGTCAAGATCGGCATGGTCTCCTCTGCCGAGATTATCGAGGTTATCGCCGACCGCCTGAGTGCCTGGGACGCACAAAATATCGTCGTCGACCCCGTCATGGTCGCCACCTCGGGCGCTCGCCTGATCGCAGAGGACGCCGCCGAAGCGCTTACCCGTCGCCTGTTCCCACTGGCGACCGTCATCACGCCCAATATTCCCGAGGCCATGGCACTGCTCGATTACGAGGTCGATTCCGAGCGCACGCAGCAAAATGCCGCCATGCTCCTCACCCGCCGCTTTGGCTGCGCGTCCCTCGTTAAGGGCGGGCATTTTGTCAACGAAGCCAACGATGTGCTAGCAGAGCCCGCGCCGCTCGATGACGAGGGCAACCATCTGGGCGATCCGCTCACCACGTGGTTCCGTCACAAGCGTATCGACACCAATAACACGCACGGCACCGGCTGTACGCTTTCGTCCGCCATCGCCTGCGCGCTGGCCCAGGGCATGGATCTTGCCGATGCCGTCAACGCCGGCAAGGCCTACCTAACGGGCGCTCTGGCCGCTGGCTTTGACATGGGCAGAGGCTCCGGCCCCGTCAATCACATGTGGCAGTATTAAGATTCGCAGCCCAAAACCACCGCAAAGGGGGCAGACACCTTTGCGGTGGTTCCCACAAACATCTCGATCCCTAACAGTTAGAGTCCATTTTTCGGCCCACCTGTTACAGATTGAGACATTCAAATTCCGCTGAGAAGATAATCTCGATCTGTAACAGTAACTCGGCAAAATCGACCCTAGATGTTACAGATCGAGACAAACGACCGATATCGGCCTAAATAATCTCAATCTGTAACATCTAGCCCGTTTTCGGCCTTGCAACTGTTACAGATCAAGACAAACCAACGAAACAAGCCGCCGCAAGGGAAACTTCTGTACTGCTTTGGGTCGCGCTACTCTCCGAGCATCTCTTTGAGCTTGGCTGCCACGGCGTGGCCCAAGCTCTCGTGGCTTTCCGGCATCATGTGCAGATAATCGATATCGCCCGGCTCGGCAAAATCGGCGGCATTCAAAAAGTCGCAGCCAAACTGTTCGGCAACATACGCATAGTATTCGGCAAAATGCTCCGAGGCCTCGACGGAGTGCTCGTCAAAGTCGGTCATGTACACATCGGCGATCTGCGGCTTGATCTTGATAGGAGCCATCAACAGAATGTGCGGACAAGGCGCAGCGCCGGTCCACGGAAACGCGCGGACGGCGCGGATCAGCGCCATGGCGCCACGGGCGATATCGGAAGCCGTCACGTTAAAGACCGTCTTACAGTCGTTGGTGCCCAGCATGATCACAATGGCGTCCAGCGGCTTATGAGCTTCGAGCAGCATCGGCAGCGCGCGAATGCCGTTGAGATTGGTGTCCAGATGGCACATATCGTCGCGCACCGTCGTGCGGCCGTTTAAGCCTTCCTCAATCACATGCCAACCCTCACCCAGGTCACGCTGCACCACACCGCACCAGCGCACATCCTGCGCATAGCGCACTGCTGTGCCGTCGCGCATACCCGCCGGATCATAGCCATAGGTGTTGCTGTCACCAAAGCACAGAACGTTTTTCATCTTGAGCTCCCCATTCAGTAAAAAGCCGACGGGGGCGATCCCTCCCGTCGGCTTGGCATATCACATCACGTGCGCCGATTACAGGTACTTGCGCCAATCATCATCGTCCTCATCGTCCTCGGCGGCAGCCTGGGCTTGCTCGGCGGCGCGAGCAGCCGCAGCGCGAGCGGCAACCTGGGCATAGGACTCCTCGTTGCGATCGGGGAAGTTTGCCAGCACGTGTTCGAACTTGGCAAAGTCCTCGTCCCAGCGTGTAGAGGGCACAGCAAAGAAGACCTGCTTGACCTTAAAGTCGCCCGACGCAAGCTCCTTGCGGAAGAGCTCAGCCACGGCCTCGGCGTCAAAGCCGTTGTTGTCGCAGCCCCAAGCACCCAGCACGAGCTTCTCGCGACCCAGCTCGTCGCAGATGGCAAGCACGAAGCGGATGCGATCGCGCAGGGCATCCAGCAAGGCATCGTCACCCACGCGATATTCCTGGCGAGCGCGCTTGGCGTTGGGCGCGGCGGCAACGATTATATCGGCATACGCATGCACGTGGTTTCGGTCGAAGCGCACCGCAGGCACCACCAGCGCACGGTTGCGGTAAAGCTCGCAGTTGATATTGCGGCGACGGTTCTCGCCGTACCATTTGCGCTGCTTATCGAGTACGTTGTACAGATACGAATCGGCACAGAGCGTGGCCTCCTGACCCAGATAGCCCTGGATGTAGCCACCGCCCGGGTTGGTGAACGAGGCAAAGGCGAGCACGGCCATGTCGCAGAACTGCGCATAGCCTCGGCCGTTATCCAGAATGGCCTGCGTGGCAGAGGCGTCGAGCACGGTGACCTCGGGCAGGACCGGAGCGGGCTTTTCGGCGGCAGGCGCGGACTCGGCCTCCGCAGCCTCCTCTGCGGGTGCAGGCTCGGCCGTAACCTTGGTCTCTGCGGATGCAGCCTCAGCGGCCTCCGACTCCTCGGCAACCTGTTCCTCGGCAGCGTCGGCCGCTTGGGCCTTGGCCTTTATCGCCGCGACAAATCCAGCAGGCATACCATCGAACTCGCGCACGCCGGCAAGCGAGCGCTCAATGTCCTTGGCGCAGGCCTCGGACACAGCCGCCACATGGCGCTCAGCGGCCTTAGCACGCGCCTCGCGCTTGGGATTGGGCTGACCCGTTCGATTGGACCTGCGGTTACGGTTCCTGTTGTCGACGTCTGCCATAAGTGGTCACCTTTCTCGGTCTCTGCCGCTATCGGCTTTTCCCATCCATGATACCCCGCCGCGTACAAAAAAGACGGCCCCGAAGGACCGCCTTTCGCATCGAATTGCGTGCGCGGCAAGCACCGCTGCAATTTGGCACTAGTCGCGACGACCAAGGATGTTCAGAATGCGCAGGAACACGTTGATGATGTCCACGAACAGGTTGGATGCCATGAGCACGGCGTTGGGCAGCGTGGGCGGCACTGTCGTGGCCACATAGGTGTCGTAGCCAATAAAGCCGGCGAACACCACGATCACGATCAGGTCGGTGATGGTCTGCGAGACGCCCATAAACATCAGCACGATCTCGACCAGAATCGTGGCAAGCAGGATGCCAAAACCGATGCCATACACACGCTGGAAGAACTTGGGGAAGGTCACGCCCAGCGCGCCAAAGACAAAGGTGATGGCAGCGGTGGCGATAAAGGCGGTGTTAATGGTAGGCAAGTCGTAGTTGGCAAGACCAAACGACGCCGTCAGGCCAAAGGTGCTCGCAAAGACCACGTAGCCCACGAGTGACAGGCCCACGGACTGTTTGCTGGCAGCGGCCGACATCATGACCATGCCGACGATGGTCAAAATAAATGAGCCAAAGACCAGCGGCAAAGCGGCGCCGCTCACCATCATGCGCGCAAACGACATGGTGCTCGTAAAGTAAGCACCGGCGCCCATGGCGCAAAAGCCCAAAAAGATCAGGGCAGACATGACAAGGTTGTACGCGCGCGGCGACATCTCCTTGGCACGGCTTGCGCCGGTTTCGATGGGGCCGTTCTGATAGCCCTGGATATCGTTCATACTTCGTCCTTTCAAAAAGTGCCGTGAAAGACGGCACAGCAGATGACAAGATTCCTGCCATTGTACCCGAATGCCGCGCACTCTTACCTGCGGCGTTCACTCTCGAGTGTACGGTCGAATGCCCACACCCACCAACGCATCAGATGAGCCTGCGAGCCATCCGGTCGCTCGCGCGCCTGTTCTTCCAGATACAGTTCGGTCGCATGCCCGCCAAAACGAACCTTATAAGTCGCCGTACGGATGCCGTGGACCGTCAGGCCAAAACCGGTGGACGAAACAATCTCGTCAATCGTAAAACAACGTCCGTCGACCCAGCAGACGGTGACCGGCACGACTTGTCCGCCCGCGAGGATGCGAGCCACGACGTCCACATACTGCTTGTGTACGCGCCGAGTTTTGCCGTCTGTCTGTCGATATTCCATGCCTCCTATTATCGAACGCATGTTTGCATGTTGTAAAGCGAACAGACTGTGGTTTTGGAGTGTCGTAGTAATCGCACGTGTCCGCATGGCGTGTTAGCAAAAAGAACACCCGCGGTCAACAGGGCTAATATTCAATTTTAGTGCCAAAAAGTTCACTTCTCCCATCAGAACTCGGTAAAGAGACCCGCAGGAGGTGATACGATTTATCATGTTTTTGTAACGTGTCTGCAAACTTCGAGAAAGCCCATATATGGACGTAACGTTCTCAACCTTCCTCGGCCAAATTGTGTCGAACCCAGTCCTTGCCGTCACCGTGATCCTCGCGTTGGGCGCCATCTTCGTCAATGGATGGACCGACGCGCCCAACGCCATCGCGACCTGCGTCACTACGCGTTGCATGCCCGCCCGCGCCGCCATTCTCATGAGCGCCGCATTCAACTTCCTCGGCGTGCTCATCATGACGCACTTTAACGCGAGCGTCGCCAACACCATCTCACATATCGTCGACTTTGGCGGAAACAGCACCATGGCGCTCGCGTGCCTCTGCGCGGCGCTGTTCTCCATCGTCGTCTACGGTGCCACGGCATCGCGTTTTGGCATCCCCACCTCGCAAAGCCACAGCCTTATCGCCGGCCTGACCGGTGCCGCCATCGCCCTCGGCGGCGCGAGCAGCGTCAACGTCCACGAGTGGATGAAGGTCATCTACGGCCTGGCGCTCTCCATCGGCCTGGGTTTTGTCATGGGCTGGGTCCTGTGCAAGCTCGTCTCGATTCTTTTCGCCGCCGCCAACAGACGACGTGCCAATGTCTTCTTTAAATACGCTCAGATCGCGAGCGCTGCGGCCATGAGCTTTATGCACGGCGCGCAGGATGGACAGAAGTTCATCGGCGTGCTCTTTTTAGGCGTGGCCTTCGCCAGCGGGCAGACGAGCGTCGGCGACGCCGGCATCCCCATCTGGATCATGCTGCTGTGCTCGGCCACCATGGGCATCGGCACCAGCGTGGGCGGCGAGCGCATCATCAAGTCCGTCGGCCAGAGCATGGTTAAGCTCGAGAAGTATCAGGGCTTCTCTGCCGACCTCGCGGGCGCCGCGAACCTGCTACTTGCCACCCTTACCGGCATCCCCGTGTCCTCCACGCACATCAAAACCTGCGCCATCATGGGCGTCGGCGCCGTCAAGCGCCTCTCGGCCATCAACTTCGGCGTGGTCAAGGACATGATGTTCACCTGGTTCTTCACCTTCCCCGCCTGCGGACTCATCAGCTTTGTCATGGCCAAGCTGTTCATGATGTTCCTCTAGCCACGCTGAGCGTCCATCCGGACCGCAATACCTCGCCCACCCGTCTTCGCCTCGAAAGGACCCACCCATGGCAAAGAAACCCGATTCGTTCTACTTTGACAACTACGTCGCCTGCGCCGACCTTGCCGTCCAGGCCGCAGAGTTGCTCATCAAGATTTTTGAGAACTTTGACCCCGCGCAGATCCACGGCATGCTCGAGGAGATGCATGCGATTGAGCATGCGGCCGATAAGAAGCACCATGAGCTCGAGGATGCCTTGCTCACTGCCTTTATCACCCCGCTTGAGCGCGAGGATCTGGATCTGATGAGCTGCTCGCTCGACACCGTGCTCGACCGTATCGAGGGCGTCGTGCAGCGCGTCTACTTCACTAACATCCAGAGCATCCATCCCGATGCCATCGTCATCGCCCACAAGGTGACCGACGCCTGCCGCGCTATGAAGGACCTGATGGTCGAGCTTCCCAATTACCGCAAGTCCAAGACCCTGCGCGAGCTCGTCATCCAGATCAACACCATCGAGTCCGAGGCTGACGAGCTCTACATCAACGCCATGCGCAACCTGCACGTCAACGGCAAGGACCCGCTCGAGGTCATCGCCTGGCGTGACGTCTACGCCTTTCTGGAGTACTGCGCCGACTGCTGCGAGAATGTGGCCGATGTCGTGGATTCGATTGTCATGAAGAACAGTTAATTGGGGGTACATGTCCCACCGGTCGCGGGCCCGACCACTAATAACCTTTTTCACTCCGGCTGCAAGCAGAGTCGTTCAAAAGGTATTAGTGGTCGGGCCCGCTCCCTTATGTACCACCATTGGGAACTTTGGCTGATAGTTTTAGCGCAATGGGGGTTTGGCTGAAGGGACCTTTGGTACCCGTTCGGACACTTTGGCCCTTGATGAGCGCTTGGCTGATTGCTGCTTTGGGTACTCTTTGGGTTACCTTGGATTTGTTTGATTTTTAATTGTTGGAGGGCTTGTATGTCGTATTTGGATCTGGCTCGGTCTCGGTATTCTTGTCGTGAATTCCAGGATCGTTCTGTTGAGCAGGCTGTGGTGGATACCATTGTTGAGGCTGGACGTATTGCTCCTTCTGCTTGTAATAATCATCCAACCCGTGTGATGGTGTTGGATACGCCTGAGCTTCTGGAGAAGGCAGCTGCTTGTCAGCCTCGGTTTGCTCGTGATGGGTCCATCTTTGGCGCTCCGCTCATCTTCCTCATTTGCAGCGTTACCGACGACGCTTGGGTTCGCCCCTATGACCAGATGAACTCCAGCGCTATCGACACCTCGATTGTTTGCGATCAGATGATGATGGAGGCCGAGGGGCAGGGCCTGGGAACGTGCTGGGTATGCCATTTTAAGCCCGAGGTAGCCCGCGAGCAGTTCAGCCTGCCCGAGGGCATCTATCCCTATCACATGCTCGTCTGCGGCTATCCTGCCGACCACATCGCCGATCCCGAGCATCGCGAAACCCGTACCATTCCCCTCTCCGACTTCCTCCTCAAGTAGTTTTTGGCACATACCCTAAAATCTACCTTTTATCGCGCGTCCTTCGCCGAGTTCTGCCCTATCACATGCAGAGCTCGGCGTTTTGTTTCCCAACCCGTATGCAGCCACAAAAAAGGAGCCCGCAGGCGCGAGCTCCTCTTAAGGGCACTAGATTGTAGCTCTGGAGCTAGTCCAGGTCGTCGGCGGCAAAGTTGTCGATCGGGGCGAAGGGATCGGCCACGGGGACAACCGGATCAGCGACAGGCAACGGCTCGGCGGCGGGAACGGTCACTGCAGGAGAAGCCGCAGAACCGACCGGCGTGGAGGCCATAAGATCGGCGGGGAAGGAATTCTGGGCATCGTCCATGAAGTGCTGGATGAGCTTGAGGTACTCGGCCTTGAACTCCTCACGGGAAGCCTTCAAACGGTCGATCTCCTCGAGCTCGGCCTGCTTCTCGGTCAGGGCCTGACGGATGACCTCGCGGGCCTTGGCGTCGGCTTCGTTGCGGATGCGCTCAGCGTTCTCGTTGGCGTCGTTGACGATGCCCTCGGCGGTCTGCTGGGCAGCGATCAGCGCAGCGGAGATCTGGCGCTCCTGAGCAGAGAAATCGGGTGCGGGAGCGGCCACGGGAGCGGCGGGAACGGCCTGCGCGGCAGCGTCCTGAGCCTGGGCAAGCTGAGCCTGCGTGTCGGCAAGCTGCTGCTCGGTGGCAGTCAGACGACCCTTAAGATCGACAATCTTGGCAAGCATAGCGTCAACCTCGGAGGACAGCGTCTCCAAAAAGACGTCGACCTCGGCGGGGTCATAGCCACGCTTGGCCTCAGAGAAAGTCTGAGCCTGGATGTCAGCAGGGGTAATAGCCATAACAAGTTCTCCTTTTTCATCGCCTCGGCGCCGGGCGCCCGACGTAAGTTACTGAGCCAGTACTATACGAGTATACCTATAAGAAGCTGCAGAATCAGCCTCTGCACCAACTGCAACGCAATAATTGCAACGACCGGCGAAAAATCAACGCCGCCCATCGGCGGAATAAACCGACGAAACAGGTTGAGCCACGGACCGCAGACGCTATCGAGCACCGCGGCGATATCCTGCAGCAGGCCGCCCTGCTTCATGGGAATCCACGTCATAAAGCAATAGACCACGATGAGCGTGGAGTAGAAGTTGAACAGCGTGTTGACCAGCTGGACAATGGTGTAGATGTTGATGAGAATCTCCTCGTCTTGGGTTTACTTAAGGTAGCCGTCGGCGCGCAGCTTCTTGAGGTCCGAATCCTTGACCTCGCAGCCGGCGGGCAGCACCATAAACACGCGATCGCCCACCTCTTTGACCGTAGCGCCCAGGCCGCAGGCAAAGCCATAGCTAAAGTCCAGGACACGCTTGGCGACCTCGGTGCGAACTCCAACAAAAATCAGCGCAACGGGCTGCTTGGTGCGCACACGGCGGACAACGGTCTCGACATCGTCATAGCTCTCGGGACGCAGAACATAGGCAGGCAGCTGCGGCGTGGCGTTGATGATGTTGCTCGCATAGGCCGAAGCGTCGCTCGGCGCAGGAGCGGGCGCAGGTGCCGCGGCGCGAGCGCGAGCGCTCTCGGCATAGCTCGACGGCGTGTCGTAAGCGCCGGGACGATAGCCGCCCGCGACACTATCCTGAGAACGCGACGGCGGATTGTACGTCGTTGCATGACGGGAGTCGTCGCCGACCAGCTGGCCGGAGCGCGTGTACACCGCGACAGACTCGGCCTCACCGCGGCGCGTCTGACCCAGCAGGCCGTTGCTCGGCTCGTCCTGGGTATAGAAGCCCTCACCCGAGGCGCCGCTGTAGCCGTTGTTCTGATAGCCATCGTCGTAGCCATCATCGTAGCCGTAGTCGTCATCCTGGCCATAGCCCTGGTCGTAACCCTGCTGGCCGCCAAGGTGCATCTTATTTTTAATCTCGTCAAGGAAGCCCATGGTTGTGTCCTCTCACGGTTTAGTGCAGGCGCTCTGTAGACCAGTGCGCACTTCAGAGCCCTATTTTACTGCAAACTCCGGGCTAAATACTACCCTGCCCAGGCGAACGAGCGTAGAGCCCTCCTCAAGGGCAGGCTCAAAGTCCTCGCTCATGCCACAAGATAGCTCGGGCAGCCTGAGATCGGGATGCGCCGCCTCCAGCTCATCCCTCAGCTCTCGCAGCCCGGCGAAGGTGCGACGCGCCACATCCTTGTTCCCCCGAGGGGCCATGGTCATAAGGCCCTGCACACAAATTCCCTCAAGCTCCGCAAGCTCGCCGGCAGCGCCACGAATCTCATCGGGCGAAAAGCCGCCCTTAGACTCCTCGCCGCTCACGTTGACCTCGATCAGCACCTGCTGGGGGGCGGCGAGCTCGCCCGCCTCAATCTTGCGGACCGCACGGCTCGAGATCGCCTGCGCCAAATGAAGCGAACCAACCGAATGAATCAGCTCGGCCGAGCCCAACACCGCGTTAATCTTGTTGGTCTGAAGGTTGCCAATCATGTCGAAGCGCACCTCGGGCAGCTCCGGATGCTCCGCCAGACCTGTGAGCTTGCGGACGAGCTCTTGCGGGCGGTTCTCGGCAAAATGGCGATACCCCACCTGGATGGCCGCGATGGTCTCATCGACGCCGACGGTCTTGGACACGGCAATCAAACGCGCGGCATCGCGGGGCCTCCCAGCGCGATCGAGCGCGGCATAGAAACGCTCGAGTATCTGCTCACGGCGAGCGCGCATTACATTCAAATAGTTATCCATTGCCAATCGCCTCCGCTAACAGCACAACAAGTAGTCCCATGCTAGCGCAAGAGCGCGGCCCTGCATCCGCAAGGCCGCGCTCCCTTAGGTATTTACAATCTCTCAACGAACGGGGCTACCCTACTCCTCGTCGTCCTCACCATCATCCTCGTCCTCAAGATGATCCAACAGGTAGCGAAGACCCTCGCTCACCTCGTTAGCGGGCACCTTGGCAACAAAGCGCGCATCGACCGCAGGCCTCATGATGACGCCCTCGCCCGAAGGCACGCGCATGCTCTCGAGCTCATCCTCGTCCGTGCGGGCGATATCGCCGGCAGTCATACGCTGTCCGGTCAGAAGGAAGGTCAGACGGCAGGCGGCATCAATGGAAATCGAGGCGATGCGATCGAGGTAGCGCGAGACCATGATGGCGCGGCGCAGGTCGTCATAGTTGCTGTCGTCGTCCATAAAATCGCCCGTATCCATGCGATTAAAGGTGCGGAAGAACCTCTCGTACGCCGCATGCACCGGCTCGTCCTCGACGGCCAGGTTGCAGATGATGGACATGTCGTTAGTGACGAGCGCGGACAGCGACGAGCCCAGCACCTGGTACACGGCCTCGGCCTCGGCCTCAACCGTACCGACGAGCTCCTGGGGCAGTGAGATATCGGCCTTGACCATGTGACGCGTGGCGCGGCAGATCTGGCGAACCTTATCGGTCATGCGCTGCAGGTTAAAGTCGACGTAGATAATCGTCTGCAGCAAACGGAAGTCGGAGGCGACCGGCGACTGCGTAGCGATCAGGTTGTAGCACACGGCCTCCAAGTTGGCGCAGCGAGCATCGATCGAAAGCGTGCGCTTCTTAGTCTTGGTGGCGAGCTTGCGGTCGTCGGTCACATAGGCCTTCACGGCGTCGTGAAGGGCAAGATCAACGGCCTCGTAGATGCTCAGCATCTCGTGACGGGCCTCGACGAGCTGACGGGAAAACAGTTTGCGCATGGTTCACTCCAATCAGTTGGGTGCGGTCATGCCGCCCGCACAGTGAATACGCACCGGACCAGGTCCGATCGGCTTGGGACTAGTCGCACCGATCAGCCAAAGCGGCCGGTGATATAGTCTTCCGTCCGCGAATCCACCGGGCTGGTGAAGATCGCGTCGGTTTGACCATACTCGATGAGCGTGGCGGGCTCACCGGCAACTTCCTGCAAGAAAAATGCGGTGTAGTCGCTAATACGGGCCGCCTGCTGCATAGAATGCGTGACGATGATGATCGTCATCTCGGGCGCCAGCTCGGCCATCAGATCCTCGACCTTAGAGACGGACGTGGGGTCGATGGCGGAGCAGGGCTCGTCCATCAGAAGAACATCGGGCTGCACCGCAAGCACGCGCGCGATGCACAGACGCTGCTGCTGACCGCCCGAGAGCGCCAAACCATCCTTGTTGAGCTGATTGGATACCTCTTTCCAGAGGTTGGCGCGCTTGAGCGATTCTTCCACGATATCATCGAGGTCGCTTTTGCTAGTCACGCCCTGCAGACGAGGGCCAAAAGCGACATTCTCGTAGATGGATTTGGGAAACGGGTTGGGCTGCTGAAAAATCATGCCCACGCGACGGCGAAGGTCGACCGGGTCGACGCCCTCGGCATAGATATCGTTGCCGTCGAGCGTCATGGTACCCTCGACACGAGTGCCCTCGATAAGGTCGTTCATACGGTTGATGCAGCGCAAAAACGTCGATTTGCCGCAGCCCGAAGGGCCGATAAACGAGGTGATGGCGTTTTTGGCGATGTTGAGGTCGAGCCCCGTCAGCGCGTGAAAGTCACCGTACCAAAAGTTGAAATCCTTGGCCGTGATGGCCGCTTGCTCCGGCGTGGGAGCGGACTGATAGACGGACATGGGACTCCTTAACTAGCGGCGCTTGCGCGACAGATAACGCGCAAACAGGTTGAAGGCCAGAATAATCGCCATCAGCAAAAGCGCGGTGCCGTAGGCTGCGTTCATGTTGATGCCGTCGTTGGCAAGCAGATAAAGGTGAACGGTCATGGGACGACCGGAATCGAGCGGCGATATAGGCAGGTTGATGGCCTGACCCATGGTGTAGAGCACCACCGCGGTCTCGCCGATGGCGCGGCCGATGGCAAGGACGATGCCGGTGGCGATGCGGCCAAAGGCCGAAGGAAGCACGATCTTGGAGACGACCTGCCACTTGGTGGCGCCCAGGCCATATGCGCCCCAACGAATATAGCGCGGAACGGCGCGGATTGCCTCCTCGGTGGTGCGCATGACGATGGGCAGCATCAGAAGCGCCAGCGCCAGGGCGGCCGAGACCATCGAAAGGCCCAGGCCCATAGCCTCGACAAACAAAGCGTAGCCAAAGAGACCCATAACGATGGAGGGCACCGAGGCCAGGGCATCGGCAGCATAGCGGATGATGTCGACAATCTTGCCCTGCTTGGCGTATTCGGCCAGATAGACCGCAGCCAAGACGGCAACCGGCGTGCAGATGAGCATGGCGAGTGCCGTCACGTAGATAGTCGAGACGATCGTGGGCCAAATGCCACCCTCGGCATTTACGCCCTGCGGCCAGCCAAAGATAAAGTCGAGCGAGATATGCGGCAGGCCGTTGATGACCACGTAGGCGATGATGGCGACCAACACCAGCGTGGTGATATACGCCGCGGCGCGAAACACGCCGAGCATGATCTTGTTGGAGAGGTCCTTGTTGATGCGGCCCTTCTTGCCATGGGAAAGGGCACGCTTGATGCGTTCGCGCGACGAGGTCGTATCGACCGTCGTGTCAACGGAATCGGACATAGCCTACCCCCTCTTCTTGGAAATCAGGCGGACGATACCCACCAGTGCAGCGGAAATGATAAACAAGACAACGCCCATGCCAAACAGAGCCGAGCGATGCAGGCCCGAGGAATAACTCATGTCGAGCGCGATCTGACTCGTAAGCGTCGAGATGGGGCTCGAGATGCTGTCCGGGATGACCGGGGCGTTGCCCACGACCATGAGCACGGCCATGGTCTCACCGATCGCACGCCCCATACCCAAGACAATTGCATCGACAATGCCCAGCTTGGCTGCAGGAAGCACGACCTTGTAGATGGTCTGCCACTTGGTGGCGCCCATGGCATAGGACGCCTCGCGAATGCCCATGGGAATAGAATTGAGGGCGTCGATGGTGAGCGTGGTGATGGTGGGAACGATCATGATGGCGAGTACGAACCACGCCGTCAGCGCGCCAAAGCCAAGACCGCCGGTCAGCTGCGCGATAAACGGACGGATGATGACCATGCCAAAGAAACCGTAGATGATGGAGGGGATGCCTGCCAGCAGGTCGACGGCGGGACTGATGAGCCTGCGCACGCGCTTGCTGGCAATCTCGACCAGATACACGGCCGTACCCACACCCAGGGGCACGCCCATGGCGAGCGCACCGACCGTCACCAGACCAGAGCCCGCCAGCAGCGACATAATGCCGTAGTGACCCTCGGAGGGCGCCCACGTAAAGCTAAAGAAGTCCGCCAGGCCGATGTCGGTAAAGACCGGCAGCGCCGAGTACGTGGTAAAGACAAAAATCAGGATGACGGTGACGACCGCCAAGAACGCGCAGGCAAAGAAGATCCACTGCAACGCCTTCTCCTTGAGATAGGTGCTGCGCGACACCAACGCCAACTCACGCTTTTTGGGCGTCTGAGCCTCCTGCTCAATCTGGGGGGTTTCCTGCACTTCCACGCTACTCACTCCCCTTTCCGTCATTGGTGACGGGAATAAAGCCCGCCTCGCGAATCTGCTTGTCCATCTTCTCAGACGTCACATAGTCAATGTAGTCCTGCGCCTGCTGCGAAGGCGCACCCTTCACAAAGAAGTAAAGGTCGCGCGAGATGGGATAGCCGCCACTTGCGACCGTCTTCTCGGATGCCTCAACATGGTTGACCGAAACGGCCTTAACCGAGGTCTTGGCGTTGAGGCTCTCGACAAAACCAAGCGAGATGTAGCCAATGGCGCCACGCGAGCGGGACACGACATCGCGCACCTGGCCCGTGCCCGAAAGAACAGCCGAGCGACGATCGAACGGCGTGCCGCCCATCACGATGGTACGGAAGGCCTCGCGCGTACCGGACGCCTCGTCGCGGTTGATAACCTGAATCTTCAGGTCCTCTCCGCCGACTTCTTTCCAGTTGGTGATCTTGCCGGCGTAAATATCGCGGAGCTGCTCGGTCGAGAGATTCTCGACCTGGTTGTCGTCGTTCACGATGACTGCGATGCCGTCGTGCGCGATTACGATCGGGGTCAGGCCAAGGTCTTGTTCGTCGGCATTGAGGCCACGAGACGAACTGGCGATGTCGGCCGTGCCGTTGCTGACGGCCTCGATACCCGCAGAGGAGCCAAGGCCGGAGACGAGCACGTCGATGCCGGCCTCTTCCTTAAAGCCCTCGGCCGCGATCTCGGCAATGGGAAGGCACGTGGTCGAGCCGGCCACGGTAATAGAGGACGTAGAAGATCCCGAGGAGCAGGCGCAAAGCGTGAGCGTGAGCACTGCCGCGCTCAGGACCGATGCGATCTTTCTCATAGCATCACGCCGATCGCAGCATGGCGCCCACAGGTGCCGCCCTCGTTGCGGTAGGAATAAAAGCGGTCATTCTGGCGAACGGTGGAAAGCTTGGTGTCCACAATGCCACTCGCTTCGACGCCGGCGTCCATCAGTGCCTCGCGAATGGCGGCAGAAAGATCGAGCATACGAGAAGCGGCGGCATCGATGCACACGAACTCGGAGGCAAAGCGGTCCACAAGTTCTTGGGACACCTCGTACTCGTCTCCCAGGATATGGGGCCCAATATAGGCAGAGATGTCATCCGGCTTGCAGCCAGCCGCCTCGCAGAGCGCTTGGCACGCCTTGGCGGAAATGCGCGCAATCGTGCCCTTCCAGCCAGAGTGCACCACGGCAAAGCCGCCGGGAGCCACCAGCACCACGGGAACGCAATCGGCAAAGCAGAGCATCACGGGCACCTCACGGGCCATGCAGACGATGGCATCGCAGCCCTCGGCAATCTGCTCGCGAATGTTCTCGAGATCATCGGCACCGTTCGAGGTCACCGTCACGACATGGTCACCGTGTACTTGATTGGGAACAAGCAGGTTATGCTCGCACTCCGCGGCCCCTATGGCCTCGAGTGCGCGGCGACGATTTTCTTGAACGGCAAAGGGGTCATCGCCAACATGCGAGCCCAGATTGAGTGAGGAGTACGCATCTTCGGAAACACCACCGGTGCGCTCGGTAAAGGCAAAACGAACATCGCGCGTCGCGCCCTCTACGAACGTAACTCCATCATGGTCGACACGCGAAACGTTGTCCGCACGTGCTGCCATACTAAAGCCTCCTAATAACACAAGTATCGCGGCGACGCCGCTGCAGTCCGTGCCATACGGCTGCCATACTTCATCAAAAGGATACCCGCAGCGGTAGGGACCAAACGTAAAGGGAACGTAAGGAGATTGGAGGCTTTCATTTACAAAGGCGAAACACAACAAAAAAGGGTGCGCCCAATCGGACGCACCCCATGCAGGTCGTTGAGAAAAACGAACTAGAAGCTGCCGCGCTTGAGGAAGTCGGGAAGCTCAAACTGGTCGTTGCCAAAGTTGGGGAGCTCGGTACCACCGACGTTGCGAGTCGGGGCAGCCTGAGCCGGGCTCGTGGCAGGAGCGGTGCGCTGCGGCTCGGCAGAAGCAGCGGCCTTGCTCTGGGACTGCTGAGCAGCGAAGAGCTCGTCCTGACGGTTGACGTTGGAGTCGGAGAAGCCCGTGGCGATAACGGTGATGCGCACCTGGTCGCCCAGGGACTCGTCAACAACGGTACCGAAGATGATGTTGGCCTCGGGGTCGACGGCATTGGCGACAACGTCGGCAGCGTCGCTGATCTCCTGGATGCCCAGGTCCTTGGAGCCGGCGATGGAAAGCAGGACGCGAGTGGCACCATCGATGGAGCTCTCGAGCAGCGGGCTGGAAATAGCCTGCTGGGCGGCGTCGACGGCACGGGTGTCCCCAGAAGCGGTACCGATGCCCATCATAGCGGTACCGGCCTGCTTCATGATGGTCTTAACATCGGCGAAGTCCAGGTTGATGATACCGGGGACGGTGATGAGGTCGGTGATGCCCTGGGTGCCCTGGGAAAGGACGCCATCGGCGATTGCGAAGGCCTCGAGCATGGTGGTCTTCTTCTCGGCGATGTCGAGCAGCTTGTCGTTGGGGATAACGATCATGGTGTCGACACAGTCGGAAAGCGTCTTAATGCCCTCTTCGGCGCTCTTCTTGCGCTTGCGGCCCTCAAACGTAAAGGGCTTAGTCACGACGGCGACGGTCAGCGCGCCGACCTCGTTCATCGCGATATCGGCAACGATGGGAGCAGCGCCGGTACCGGTGCCGCCGCCCTCGCCGCAGGTGATGAACACCATGTCGGCGCCAGCGAGCGCCTCGGCGATGTCGTCGCGGGACTCATCGGCGGCCTTACGGCCGACCTCGGGGTTGGCGCCAGCGCCCAGGCCGCGGGTCAGGTCGGTGCCGATGTGCACCTTGATATCGGCATCAGAGATCGCGAGTGCCTGAGCATCGGTGTTGATGGCAACAAACTCGACGCCGCGGATGCCCTCTTCGATCATTCGATTGACCGCGTTGGTACCGCCGCCGCCGACGCCGACCACCTTAATGACGGCAAGGTAGTTGTTGATCTCTGTCTCGTGCATGTCGGTCCTCCGAACAAAGGTTATAGCCATAGCATGGGTTGACCCCTGCGCACATTAACCTTCAAGTTGAAAGTAAATGCAAAGGTAAACCGTATTATGTTTGCACATTATGAACGTATCAGTCAAATAATTGACGGTGAAAACCAAACAAACCAGATAAACGGCGCGGTATACCCCATCAACAAAGGCTAGAAGACGCTACGAGGTCGGCGCGTTCCTAAACGTATAGTTGCCAGGAGATCGAACGTTGATATACGTCACGCCCTCCACCTGCGAAAGCAGCTTGGTAACGATACGCTCCTTTTTGGCAATGTCATCCGAATCTCCGAGCGACACCTCGATACCGTTATCGAGGTTCGCCGAGATGGCCTCGACCGAGAGCGTGGAAATATCCTTGACCTGGCCCAGGAACTCGCTCGAGAAACCGCGGACGTAATCCAGACCGGCCTTGACGGCCTTCGAGTTTACCGCTTGCCCCGAAACCGGTGCGACATCGGCCGAGACATCGGTCAGCAGCACGGCACCGTAATGCTTGGCGAGTGCCAGGGCGGCATCGATGCCGGTCAGGGTGTTGGCACCCTTCCCCGTTGCGGTGACGTTGTCCTGGTCGTCAACATCGACCGAGGTAGACAGCGGTGCAATCCACGTATCATCGTCCCCAATGGCCCACGCAAGATCGTCGGAACTAATGTAGGCGATTGCGATAACCTTGCGTTCCGTCGGTGTGATGATGAGCGTATGGGGAAATTGACGCTGGACATTCACGCCCGAAACCCACGGATTCTGCTTGAGGCCCTCGGTGATCTGGTCGGGATTCACATTGAACAGCGACGTGTTCTCGGGCAGATCGATCAGCTGGATGGCATCGTGCTTGGTCACATGCTCGCTGCCCCGAATCTGAATATCGGTGGCGGCGAACAGGCCAGAGTTAATGACAACGACGGCAACGACCGCAAGCGCTGCCAAAGCGGCAAGGATGCCGCCCACGATTTTGCCCTTGCCCTTAACGGCAGAAGCGGCACCTGCCGCATGATTTGCCAGAGCGCCGACCGACGACAGCGGATTAGAGCCCTTTTTGCCCGATTGCGGTTTTGCGGAGGCCGACACCGACGTCAGCATACGTGGCTTAGATGTACCCAGCGCGCGACCGGGACGCGTCGCCTTTGCCCCCAACGAGGGCTTGGCCGACGCCATGGGACGAGAAGGCTTGGCGCCCATCGCCGGTTTGGGCGTCACCGAGGGACGCACCACCGGACGAGCAACCTTTTTGGCCGCGGGGCGTCCGCCAAGCTGCGAGCCGGCAGTCGGACGCTTGGCAGGCCGCACGGACCTAGCAGGCTTAGAAGGCATAGCGGATTTACGTTGAGGCTGAGACGGTGCGCCGGAACGCCCTCCGGCGCGGCGGAAGGTTGGTTTCGATGCTCTAGAAGCCGAGGAATTTAACTTCCGGTCTGAGCTCGATGCCATACGCCTCCCTCACTTTTCCGTGCACATGTCTGATAACCGCGGCCACGTCATCGGCCGAGGCGGTTCCGTTATTAACGATAAAATTAGCGTGTACGGGCGAAACTTCCGCGCCGCCAACCGAAAAACCCTTTAATCCACAATCCTCAATGAGCTTTCCCACGCTCGCATCGGGCGGGTTGCGAAAGACCGAACCGCAGGATGCACAGCCCATGGGCTGTGTGTGCTTGCGCCGCGTCAGGTACCGCTCCATACGCTCACGGATATCGGCCTTGGGCGCAGGTTTGAGCTTGAGCACGCATTCCAGAATGATCTCGTTGCGTGGCAAACTGCATTCACGGTAGCCCCAAGCGATCTCTGAACCCGCGTAATGCTTGATTCCGGAGCCCGGGTCAAATGTAACGACATCTTCGACCAGCGAACCAATCCACTCGGTTCGCGTGCCGGCATTCATGGACACGGCACCGCCAACGGAGCCGGGAATACCGACCGCAAACTCAAGGCCCGAAAGGCTGCGCGACAGCGCGTCGTTGACCAGGCGAGCGAACATCACGCCCGCACCGACCGTCAGCGTGCAACCGTCCTCGGCGACAACCGTACGCTGGAACTCGCGCCCCAGCGAAATAACGGCGCCGCGATAGCCCGCATCGGCAACAAGCAGATTAGATCCCTTGCCGATAATGACCCACGGCACCTGCTCACGGTCGAGCACCGCCACGGCACGACGCAGGGCATGATAGCTGTGACACGTCACAAAGAGGTCCGCCTTGCCGCCGATACGATAGCTCGTATGGCGCGCGAGGCGTTCATCCTCGATTACGTCCGTATCGATCATGCCCGAAAGCGCCATGACGGCGTTAAACAGACCCATGGGGTTTAAGCGTCCTTCTTGGCAGTCAGATACTCGATAAACTCGGGGCCAACGGTCGTAACGTCGCCGGCGCCCATGGTAAGCAGAAGATCGCCCTCACCTACCATCTTCTCGAGTTCACGATTGAGCTCAAGACGGCTGGAGCAGTACACGACCTCCTTGCCGGGGTGCTTGGCGCGCACAGTGTCGGCGAGCATCTTGGAGGTAACGCCCGGGATCGGCATCTCGCCGGCAGAGAACACATCAATGAGCAGCAGCTTATCGGCATTGGCGAAGGCATCGGCAAAGTCATCACACAGCGCCTGCAAACGCGAATAGCGGTGCGGCTGGAACACGACGTCGACATGCTTATAACCCAGCGACGAGGCGGCGGCAAGCGTCGCCTTGATCTCGGTGGGGTGATGGCCGTAGTCGTCGACCACGGTAATACCATCGATATCGCCCACATGGGTAAAGCGGCGACGGACGCCCTCAAAGCTCGAAAGCGCCTTTGCGGCGGCGTCGATATCGAGCCCCAGAACATGAGCGACCGTAAGAACCGCCGTAGCGTTGAGCATGTTGTGGCGGCCGGGGTTGCTCTTGATCTCGACGGCGTGCTCGGTACCATCCTCAAAGCGGACGACAAAGTCGCTCTGGATGCCCTGGACGTCCGGATGCACGCAGACGATGTCGTTGGTCTCGGCAAAACCGTAGGAGAACACGTGGCGACCGGTCGACCTGGCAAGCTCGACCAGATGCGGGTCCTCGCCACAGACGATGACCGTGCCGTCCTCGCCCACCAGACTCATAAACTTGGCGAAGGTAGCCTCGATCTCCTCGATACCCGAGTAGTGATCGAGATGGTCGGCCTCGACGTTGGTCACGATGACCACATTGGGGTTAAGGAACAGGAAGGAGCTGTCGGACTCATCCGCCTCGGCGACAAAATAGTCGCCCGAACCGTTCTTGCCGTTGGTGTCGTAACCCTCGACAATGCCACCGATCAGGAAGCTGGGGTCCAGACCCATGCGGTCGAGCATGGTGGCGCACATCGAAGAGGTCGTGGTCTTGCCGTGAGTACCGGCGACGGCGACGGTGGTGTAGCCGTGGCCCAGAGCCGAGAGCATCTTGGCGCGGGGCCACACGGGAATACCCAGCTCGCGCGCACGGACGAGCTCAGGGTTGGACTCGGGAATAGCGGTAGAGACCACGACGACGTCGGGCTTGACCTCGTCGATGGTAGCAGCCTCATGGCCCACATGCACTTTCACGCCGGCGCGGGTAAGCTGACGAATATAGCGCGACGTCTTAAGGTCGGAGCCAGTAACGACATAGCCGCGCTCGTGAAGGACGAGGGCGATGCCGCTCATGCCGGCGCCACCGATACCGATAAAATGGGCGCTCTTGAAATCGGGCGCGGAGGTTGCAGTCTGGGAATCAGCCATGTGCTCGTGTACTCCTTGCGTAAACACTGCCTGTAACCCGTCTACTGTACCGCACCTACCGCATCCGCGCGAGGGCGACCCGCGATATCCCGTCTAACTAACGCAATCCTTCTACCGCGTCTGCCAAAAGGGCGGCAGCGCGGTCTTGGGCCAAACCGCGAGCCGCCTGGCGCATGGCATCGCGCGCCTGCGCATCGTCGATAAGATGCAGCAGCTCATCGGCAAACGCCTGGGTATCGATATCGGAGTCGGCGCAGAGCACGCCGGCACCGGCATCGACCAGATAGCGGGCATTGGTGGTCTGATGGTCGGCCGTCGCATGCGGATACGGCACCAGCACCGAAGGTGTGGCAAGAGCGGCGATCTCGGCAACGCTCGAAGCGCCCGAGCGCGAGAGAACCAAATCGGCCGCGGCCAGCATATCGCCCATATTGTCGATGTAGGGCTGGACGCGATACCGCCTCGCCTCCTCGGGCGTCAGGGCAAGAGCGCGCTCGGTGTTCTCAAAGCCATCGGCGCCCGTCGAATGCAAAACATAAAGATTCTCGCGCGAGAGCAACTCGTTTTTCAGCGAGGCCACGCGCTCATTAAGGTGCTGGGCGCCAAGTGAGCCGCCAAAGACCAGCAGGAGCGTGGCGTCCTCGGGCACATCGAGGACCCTGCGGCCGCGAGCCCGGTCGCCCTCGATCACAGAACGGCGCACGGGGTTGCCGGTCATGAGCACATGGTCAGGATCGCCCTCGCGCTCAAACACGGAACGCGCTGCCGGCACCGAGATGCAAACGCGGGCGGCATGCGAACTCATCATCTTGTTAGCAAGGCCCGGGACGGAATTCTGTTCGTGCAGCAGATACGGAATGCCCGCGTCTTTGCACCAGCCCAGAAGGGGGACCTCGACATAGGCGCCAAAACCTATGGCGACATCGGGCTTGCAGGCTTTAGAAAAATGGTTGCCGAGCGCGCGCTTCGCCTTATAGACGCGCCACAGCGAGCTCAATGCCGTCCAAGGACGAGAGCGGTCGAAGCCCGTAACCGTAATCGGTACAAAATCGAACCCTGCCTCGGGAACCAGACGACCCTCGAGTTTATGCGACTGGCCCACAAACACAACGTGGTGGCCACGGTCACGCAGTTCCTCGGCCAAGGCGAGCGCGGGGTTGATATGTCCCGCCGTGCCGCCGGCTGCGATAGCAACGGTCATCTTATCGGTCATGGTAGTCCCTTCGTACGCGCGGTCCCTGGTCGTCGGTGCGCAAGCGCGCCGACGGGTCCGAATTCAGGTCGATTCGATTATATCCGCCGCCCGTATTGCGCGGCGTCGGTCGTTGCGGGCGACCCTGCGGCGCCGAGCGTGGCCGGGGACGGGTATCCGACTCCGAAGCAAAACCGTTCAAGACGGTAAAACCGCCACGCGACGAACGCTCCCCACGCACATGAGGAACCCCGGCGGTGCTTTCGTCCATAACCGCAAAACTATCGCGGCGACGATCGTATTCATCGCGTCGAGCGCTCTCGTGCGAGACGCGCAAAATAAGCCCGGCGAGCATGAGCGACACGATAATCGAAGATCCGCCATAGCTGATAAACGGCAGCGGCTTGCCCGTCATGGGAAACACGTTGAGAATACCCAGCGCATTGATCAAAAACTGCACCGCGAGGATAACCGCAGAGCCCGAAGCCATGAGCGCCCCGCGACGATCGGTAGCCTGCTCGGCGATTCGAAACGCCGAGTAGATCAGCATCGCAAACACCAAGAAAAACAGCAGCGTCCCCAAAAAGCCAACCTCCTCGCCAATGATGGCCAGGATGTAGTCGTTGTGTGCCTCGGGCAAATACGAGTACTTCATGGTTGAGTTGCCGATACCGCGGCCGAACAGTCCGCCCGAAGCAAACGCCATAATGGCGAGCGTTGCCTGATACCCGTCTCCATATTCATCTGCCCAAGGGTTCAAGAGAACCTGAATGCGCACCATACGGTACGGCTCGACGACAAGAGCGATCACGATGATGACGGCACCAGCAAGAATCGCACCGATAATGAATTTTGGGTCAAGGCCGGCAAAGAGCGCCATGCACATGATCGTCAACAGAATAATCAGGATGGTGCCAAAGTCGGGCTGAATAAAAATCAAGAAGATCGAAGGGCCCAAATAGAGACCCATGTTCTTAAGGAACTCATTGATGTTGCCACCGGGCGAAAACACGCGGTCAAGCATAATGGCCGAATAGGCAATGGCAAACGGCTTGAGAAACTCCGATGGCTGAAACTGAATGCCGGCAATGCTCAGCCAACGCGTAGCGCCACGGCTACCGCTACCAACAAGGAACACCGCAAGCAGCAAGATCATCATAGCGATAAGAGCAAGTTTAAGCGCCCCTTCGCCAAACCAGCTATCAGGTGCTACGCGCGCGATGAACTCGAGGGCGGCAACACCGACGACAGTGAACATAAACTGTCGAAACAAAAAGTAGGTCGCGGAGCCGTTCTCATGAAGTGCCTCGACTGAAGAAGCCGAGTACACCATAAGCAGGCCAAAACAGACCAGCGAGAACAGACAGGTCAAAAAGACCAAGCGGGGTCGCATGATGCGCGCGGGGACGCCGGCGATATAACGCTCACCGATGCCCTGCGTGCCACGACCGGCACGCGGCGTACTGCGCTGCGAGGAAGCACAGTCCGAGTCGGGCCTCCTCATGTTCTGTCGGGGGCTCTCCTCTCTCACCGGCAACCCCTATTCCATTTGTGTATTGGACGCAGCGGCAAGCTGGGCCACATAGTCCTTAAACACGCGGCCGCGCTCCTCGTAGCCCGAGAACTCATCAAACGAAGAGCAGGCGGGCGACAGTAAGATCACATCGCCGCGACTCGAGAGCGAACGGGCGACATCCACGGCATCGCGTAGGTCGTCGGCCTGGGCGATATCGACATCACCGTCGACATCCGCTTCGTCCATAGCGGCGGTAAAGCGCTCGCGCGCGTCGCCAAAGCAGACCACCGAGCGAACGTTGTCCATCACAACGCGGGCAAAGGACTCGAGCGGCGTACCCTTATCGTGACCGCCGAGCAGCAAGATCACATCGTCATCGGGGAACGCCGTCAGGGCTTTTTCGACCGCATCGGTGTTCGTTGCCTTGGAATCGTTGACGTAGCGCACGCCATCGATCTCACCACAGGGCTCAACGCGGTGCTCCAGTGGCTGGAACGAGGCCAGGCCGCGACGCACGCCGTCGACATCGGCGCCGACCGCCAGCGCCGCCGTGGCAGCACACAGGGCATTGATTACATTGTGATGGCCCGAAATCTTAAGCTCGGACGTATCGACGAGCGGGGTCTCGACGCCCTTCAAGCGAACGACCATCTTGCCATGGCGCACAAATGCGGCGTCCTCGCCCGCAGGCTCGTCAAAAGCAACCTTGCAGACACGACGGCCCGGAACATAGATATACTCGTCGAACTCGTGAATGCCGGCATCCTCGACATCGACAATCACCAGGTCATCGTCGACCATATTCTCGAAGAGCTTAATCTTGGCGAGTGCATAGTTCTTATGGCTCTTATGCCAGCCCAGATGGTCGGGGGTAATGTTGAGCAGCACCGCCACACGGGGGTGAAGCTCCTGGCTCGTTGCGATCTGATAGCTCGAAAGCTCCGCCACAAACCACTCGTTATGCGCGCGGCCATCGATCTCGTTCACCGGAGGCTCACCGATATTGCCGACAGCAACGCTCGCCTCGCCCGCCGCCTTAAGCAGGTAGTCGGTCAACGACGTGGTAGTCGTCTTGCCGTTGGTGCCCGTAATGGCAATCCAATTTTGAGGAGACAAGCGGTAGGCAAACTCGGGCTCACCCATAATCTGGGCAGCGTGATCGCGGCCAGCCTTAAAGAATGCCGAGAACTCCGAGATGCCCGGACACGTCACGCATACATCAAACGCGCCCTCGACCTGCTCGGTTCCGTAGACAAACGATGCCCCGTGCGCCTCGAGCGAGCGCGTGGCATCGTTGGGCTCGGACGTGCCGCCACCGTAAACGGTAACGGCACTCACGCGCTCGGGATGCGCAAGCGCCCAGCGAGCGACATCAAGACCGGACTTGCCCTGGCCCAAAACGAGCAGGCTAAAGACATCAGCAAGAGGCATGAAAGACCACTATCCCAACTGGAAGAACAAAGCGAGGCCCAGGGCTCCGAAGGCCGCGGCGACAATCCAAAAACGGATGACGACCTTGGTCTCGGCCCAGCCCTTCTTTTCGAAATGATGATGAATGGGCGCCATGAGAAAGACGCGCTTGTGTGTAAAGTGGAAGTAGACGACCTGGATCATGACCGACAAGGTCTCGACGATAAACAGACCGCCGATGATGAGGGAAACGACCTCGGTATTGGTGATGATGGAGGTGCAGGCAAAAGCGGCGCCCAGCGCCAGTGAGCCGGTATCACCCATAAAAATGCTCGCCGGATAGCAGTTGAACCACAAAAAGCCCAGGCAGGCACCGGCACACGCCGTGCAGAAGATGGACAGGTTCACATCGCCGTGCAAAAACGCCATGGCAGCCATGGCCAGCATAGCGATCATGGAGGTACCACCGGCAAGGCCGTCCAAGCCATCGGTGAGGTTTACGGCGTTGGAAAGGCCCGCGATCATCAGCCAGCAAAAGACAAGGTAGAGCCACGGGAAAGATAGGCCGCAAATGGTGGTCGAAAGCACGCCGAGGTCGATCGACAAACCACCGGGGAAACGAATCTCGGGGGCAACACCACACCAGTTGACGGCAAGCACGGTAAAGGTAACGCAGATGAGAGTAAGGCCGATCATCTTGGCGTGAGGCGTCAGGCCGAGCGAGCGGCCGTGCGTGACAGAAGTCAGGTCGTCGATAAGACCAAGAACGCCGGTTGCCAGCGTGGCGAGCAGCACAAGCACGAGCTCGGTGGTGAGCTTGCCCATCAGAAGGCACGTCAGCGAAACGGCGACCAAGATGATGACGCCACCCATGGTGGGCGTGCCCTGCTTAATCAGGTGGCGCTTGGGGCCATCGGCGCGAACCTGCTGGCCGATGCCCTCGACCTTCAGGAGCTTAATCCACCACGGCATAAGCAGCATCGCGATGATAGCGGCGATACCCAATCCCAAAAAGGCCTGGTACGTAGGATACGAAGGATTGCCGAACATGGGCTAGCACACACCTTCCACAAAGCGATCGAGCTCAACGAAGCGGGAGCCCTTGACCAGCACGACATCATGCTTCTCAAGTGCGCCGCCCATACGGTCGAGCACCTGCTGATAGTCGGAGAACACCTGGATGCGGTCCTCATCCATACCCATCATGCGCGCGGCCTCGGCCATACGCTGGGCAAGCTCACCGCCGACACATGCGAGCATATCGAGCTTCTTGGCCGCCGCATAGGCGCCTACCAGCTCATGCATGCGAGGGGCCTCGTCGCCCATCTCGCCCATCTCTCCTAGAACGGCCATGCGCGAACCCGTGCACGAAAGCGAGCACAGCAGGTCGAGGCCCGCCGCCATCGATTCGGCACTGGCGTTATATGAGTCGTCGATGACACGAGCGCCGCTCTTGGCGCGCTTGATTTCCTGGCGATGCCCGGTAATCGTAAGACCCCTAAAGGCGGCATCGATCTGCTCGGGCGTCACGCCAAGACGGTGGGCAACCGCCGCGGCCTTGACGGCATTGGGGACGGACTGCACGCCGGGAATGGCAAGCAGGGTGTCGATGGTCTCACCCAAGCCAAAATCGAGCGTAAAGACCGGGCGCCCCTCGTCGTCAATGCGAATGTCGCGCGCGCGGACCTCGTCGTCGTCCGAGACGCCCGCAAGCATCACGTCAATGCCCGCAGGCCCGGCGAAGGTATCACGGATGAACGGGGTAAAGTCATCCTCGCCACCCAAAACCAGCAACGGGAGAAGGTCGCCGGCGGCGCACATGCCGTCAACAATCTCCGACTTGGCACGAGCGATATTCTCGCGACTGCCCAGAATACCGATATGGGAGGTGCCAATCTTAGTCACGATGGCAAGGTTGGGATTGGCGGACTGAGACAGGCGCTCAATCTCGTGGAAATGGTTCATGCCCATCTCAAGCACCAGAACCTCGGTGTCGGCAGGTGCCGCTAGTACCGTGAGCGGCATACCGATCAGGTTGTTGTAGTTGCCCTTGGTAGCCCAAACGCGATAGCGCTTGGCGAGCACCGCGGCGAGCACGTCCTTGGTCGTCGTCTTGCCGATAGAGCCAGTAATGCCAATCACCAAGCAGCCAAGCTCCAAACGATAAGCGTGAGCCAGGCGCAGCAAAAACTCCTCGGGGTCATCGGTATGCAGGATGGCGCAGCCCTTCTCTTGGGCCAGCGAAAGCAGCTCGGCATCGGGCTCGCGCGTCATCACGACGGCGCCGGCACCCGACTCGATGGCACGGGAAGCAAAGTCGTTGCCGTCGACCTTTTCACCCGGGAAGGCGACGAATATCGCACCCTCCTCAACCTGGCGTGAGTCGATAACGCAACCGCGGCATACCCGATCGGCTTCTCCCGTCACGGTTCGGGCCCCTGTTACGGCCGCGAGGTTGTTGACGGCGATCTCTATCATTGCAGCTCCCCTGTAAACCTAATAATGCTATCGGCGTATTGTATCCCAGCGCCAACCATGCGTGGTGCAGGGCGTGTGAACACCCCGGATTAACTGGCTGGCCACTCCATAGATTGTAACCCCCTACTTGGTGCGCGGGATACCCAGCACGTCAAGCGCGTTGGCCATAATGGACTGGAACGGCACCGCGGCGGCATGCGAGCTAGCTGGGGTTCCGTCGAGGGTGATGTAGCACAGAACCTTGGGCGACTGCGCCGGGGCAAATCCCATAAAGGACGACATGTAATTATCTTTGAGGTAGCCGCCGTTCTCATCGGCGCGCTCGGCCGTACCGGTCTTGCCCGCCACGTCGTAACCGTCCACCGCACCGCCATCGCCCGTTCCCTCGGCAACGACTGTCTGCATACACGATGTCACCTGCGAGGCGGCCTCCTCGGAAATCGCGCGATCGCCCTCGCCCCAATCCTTTTCATCGCCCTTGCTGGACTTATAGAAGTGCGGCGTCATCATCACGCCGCCGTTGGCAATACCGCCCACGGCACGCGCGACCTCAATCGGCGACACGGACAGCGCCTGGCCAAAGCTCATCGCACCCAAGGTGGCACCATCATACTGATCACGTTTCTTGACAATACCCAAACTCTCGCCCGGAAAATCGACACCCGAGCTGTGTCCAATGCCCCATTTGTCCACGTAGGACGCAAAATCATCGGCACCAATCTTGCGCCCCACCAGGACAAAACCGACATTGGACGAACGACGCATCATCTCGCGTACGTCCATTGTCATGGCGTAATCACGTTTGTCGGCATCGGAAACGGTATCGCCGCCCACCTTGATGCTCGCCGGAACCTCGAACGATGTGCTCGTGCGTACAACACCCAAATCAAATCCGGCGCCCGCCACCAACGTCTTAAAGACCGAACCGGGCTCGTAGGCATCCGTCACCAGACGAAGGTTCATATCCTCGGTCTTGGCGTTTTCCAAATCGGTCTGGTCATAGGTCGGATACGAGCAAGCGGCCAGGATCTCTCCAGTCGTCGGGTCGGTCACCAGGGCCGAACCGTTTTTTGCCTTCGTCTTCTCAACCGCTTCGGCCAAGGCGTCTTCCGCCGCGCGCTGAATGTTGACGTCGATCGTCGTCACAATGTCCACGCCATCGACCGCGGCAACCTTTTTATAGGCACCGCCCGCGATATAGCCGCCATCTCTTGCGCGCTCGCGCACAAGAGAGCCGTTCGTTCCAGTCAGAAGCTCATTGTATTGTTTTTCGAGTCCCGTCAGGCCAACGTTGTCCACATTCACGATGCCCAGCACCTGAGAAGCCAGGTTTCCATACGGGTAAACTCGTTTCATCGCCTGCTCAAAGAGCACACCGGGTAGATTCTTCTTCTCTAGGGCGGCAGCGTCATCCTCGTCAACCTGGCGCTTGATATACACCCAGGTACCATCAGACAGCACCAGCTTGCGGCAAGTTTTTTTATCGATACCGGTAGCCTTGACCAGCGCCGAAACCGTCTTGTCGACATCCTCGACCAGCTGAGGGTTCACGGCGACATTGCGGCATTCGACCGACGACGTCAGCACGTTGCCGTTGCGGTCGTAGATAGTGCCACGCTTGGCATAGAGCGTCTGTGCAAGCAGGCGGCGCGCGTCCGCACGCTCACGCAGCTTGCCAGCGTTCACGATCTGGTAGTCGGCAAGACGGAAGACGCCCGCGGCAAGGCCAACCCCAATAAAGCCCAGAACGACATCGCGGCGAGGCAACGACGTTCCCGTAACCCATTCAGACGACCCCTTGCGCGCGCCCGCATTGCGCACCCGAGGTCCACCCGAGCCGCGAAGACGCGACGCAGGGTCATTGCCATAGGACGGCCCCGCGTTGTAAGATGGCCGACCCGTTCCTTGATAACCAGAACGCCCCTGCGAGGAGGGACGTCCAGACCCGCGGTTCCCGTCGGGACCGCGGCGATAGTCATTTGTCATACTCAGCTACCGTCTAATTTAGTGAGCGGCCGCAGTCGAGCTAGCGCCCGCGGCTGCATCCTGCGAAAAGTCAAGCGTAACGCTCTCGCTGGGCTCCACCATGCCATAGGCGCCCGCAAGATCGCGAATGCGCGTGTCAGCACCATAGACCGAATGCATGACCTCGAGGTCAGAGCTCTCGTCGGTCGCCTTCTCGAGCGTGCTGGTAAGCTCTGCGTTGCCGTTGAGCACCTGGGCCGTAACACCGGCAAGTGCCACGCGCGCGACACCGATCGTCATGAAAATAGCCGCAATGATGCAAACCGTTTTAAGAACGCTCATGAAAACCGGGCTTACCGCCTGGTTTGCCTGACGGCCCGCGCCCGTGTAGACATCAAAACGCGGCGTGCGCTGCTCACGAGGGGCAGCGGGCGCCTGCGGTGCCTCGCGGTAGGCGGGCATGGCGTTCATATCATAGGCGAGTGCTGCGTTTGAGGTGTTATAGCCCATGATATGCCGCCTCCCATCCCGAGTACGTTGGTAGTGTGTTTAAGCTTCGTTTGTGGTGCGAGCGGGAGGTCCAATTTCGCGGGGTCGCGCCTACAGGCGCTGCGCCACGCGGATCTTGGCTGATCTCGCCCGAGGGTTGCGCGCAACCTCATCGGGTTGGGCAACCAGGGGTTTGCGGGTGATGACCTTGAGTATCGGCACGTTGCCGCACACGCACACCGGAATCTCCGGTGGGCACGTGCACCCCTGGCTCATCTCCTTAAAGTGGTTCTTTACGATACGGTCCTCGAGCGAGTGATAGGAGATGACGCAAATACGTCCGCCCGGGTTGAGCCACCTGGTGGCGGCGTCAAGCCCTCTCTCGAGCACATCGAGCTCGTGGTTGACCTCGATGCGAATGGCCTGGAAACTTTTCTTGGCAGGGTGCCCACCATGCCGACGAGCGGCAGCAGGTATTCCCGCCTTGATGATCTCGACAAACTGGCCGGTGGTTTCGATCGGCTCATGCTCACGGCGACGCACGATCTCACGTGCAATCTGCGAGGCGAACTTCTCTTCGCCATAGACGCGTAGAATCCGGGCGAGGTCGTGTTCGTTATAGGTGTTGATGACCTCAGCTGCGTTTAAGGTGTTGTTACCCGGATCCATCCGCATGTCCAATGGGGCATCTTCGTTATACGAAAAGCCCCTGCCAGGGATATCGAGTTGCGGTGACGAAACGCCCAAGTCAAACAGGAAGCCATCGACCCCGGGCACCTCGGCCGAGCAAAGCAGCTCGTCCAAGTCGCCGAAATTGCCCTTCAGCAGCTGGTGCGGGACGCCGGGAACCTCGCGGTCCAGACGGGCGCCAGCGGCCTCAAGGGCCATGTCGTCCTGATCGACGCCGAGCAAAAGGCCCGTCTCCCCCACCTGCGCGGCCATCTTTACCGAATGACCGGCGCCGCCAAGGGTGCAATCGCAGACGACGGAGCCGCTCTTTAGCTGCAACGACTCAAGCACTTCGCCGAGCATGACAGGTTCATGCCGATATTCTTGTGTCAAGATCCCACGCTCCATCCGTTACTCGTGCCTTGCCCTTACGAGAAGAAGAGGTCCAGCAGGGCCTCGTCGTCATCGTCCTCATCGGCCGTAGCGCGGTCCCAAACCTCAAGGTGGTCGTAGTTGCCCACAACCGTGACCTCGCGGTCGAGGTTCGCCTGCTTGCGGAGAGACTCAGAAAGACCGATACGACCTGCGCTGTCCACATCCATCGACGTGGTGCGCTTGTTGATCGCCCTCATGAGCTTCTGGTCGTTGATGTCACGCGGGTTAAAACCCTCGTGGCCCTCACGACCCGCGAAGAGTCCTTCGACCCACTTATCGAAGGCCTCGGCAGAGAACACGTACAGAGCATCGACATCCAGGGCTTTAAACACGCGAACGTGCTCTCCAAGCTCCTCACGAAGGGGTGCAGGCAGGGACAGACGACCTTTTGCATCGAGATTGCGCTCGTATGCACCCGTCATTCCCATGTGCGCCCTCCCCTCGGTTACTCAGATGGCACGTACGCGGGGAACCACCCCGCCTGTCGACGTCATTAATAATATGGGGAACCGCCCCATTTTTCAACACCTTTCCCCACCCCTTCCCCCACTCCACCCCACTACTCCACCCTCTAACTATTGGGCGCCACCCCCGAGCATATGTTCGAAAACACAATATGTTGTGTTTAGCGCAAAGGCGGGATGCCACCTGTAGCACCCCGCCTTTCAACCTCAACCTTCAAGTTGACCTTGAGGTGAATTTTAGGCCTCTTTACACGCCGTTCACATCGCCCCCCAAACTCCCCCCCACGCGCGGCATGTGTACCCCACCGTGCCATTGGCCGGTGGCGCAAAATGGGACGGACCCCCGACTGCCAAAACGTGCGCTACAGCACGTTCCAGCAATCGAGGGTCCGTCCTCGGATAGCATGTAATTGCAGGTCAGCAGCGCATTAGCGATGTGCCAGCGGGTGGGCCGCCAGGTAAACCTCGGTCAGCTGCGTACGATCGACATGCGTGTAGACCTGCGTGGTCGATATATCGGCGTGCCCCAAGATCTCCTGCAGCACGCGAAGGTCCGCACCGCCCGCAAGCATGTGGGTGGCAAAGGAATGGCGCAACGTGTGCGGATGGAGGCCCACCAACCCCACCTGGCGCCCGTAGCGCTCACATATGACGTGAACGCCCTGACGCGACAGACGCCCTCCGTTCTTGTTTAAAAAGACCGCCGGCGTCTCTGTCCCACGGGCATGAGCCGCCAGAAGCTGGCGCCCATCACATATATAGTGCGTCAGGGCACGCGCCGCACTTCCCACCAACGGGGCCAGACGCTCCTTGGAGCCCTTGCCGCGAACCAGCACAAAGCCGTCATCGACATGGATATCACTCACATCGAGCCCCACCAGCTCGCTCACGCGAAGGCCGCATCCATACAGCACTTCCAAGATGGCGTGATCGCGCAGGCCCATCTCGCCATCCGGAAAATCCTGGTCGAGCAATGCCGAAACATCCTCCACCGAAAGGCACTCCGGCAGTCGCTCGGCCTTTTTTGGCAAACGCAACGCCGCCGTGGGATTTTGGGCCACAGCCCCATCGCGCACCAAAAAGGCATGCAGGCCTTTGACGGCCGCGAGTGCGCGCTCCACCGAAGCGTCGGAATAGCCCCCGTCGCGCCGATCGGCGATAAAGTCCTCGACGACCCGCCGGTTCACGTCCTCAAAGGATGCAATGCCCGTCCGCTCCAGATAGGCGCAGTAAGTCGTCAGGTCTCGGCGATAGGCGGCAATCGTGTTGCGCGCCAAGCCCCGCTCGACTGCAAGGTAATCAAGAAACTCCCCCGCCGCCACAGCGAGCGACGAAGGAGCTTCTTCGATATGTTCCCTGTTCGCCGGCAACCTTAGTCCGTCGCACGATTCATGGGCGTCACCTGTAGGCGATCGACACCCTCGTGCTGACCAATCGAGGCACGCACGAACTCACGGAACAGCGGCTGAGGATTGGTGGGGCGGCTCTTGAACTCGGGGTGGGCCTGAGTGGCCACGTACCACGGGTGCACGTCGCGCGGCAGCTCGACCATCTCGACCAGACGCTCGTCGGGTGAAAGGCCCGAGATGACAAGACCGGCGTCCTCGAGCTGATCGCGGAAGGCATTATTGAACTCAAAGCGGTGACGGTGGCGCTCGTAGACAAGCTCCTCGCCATACGCCTCACGCGCGAGAGTATCGGCAGCGAGCTTGCACGGATAGGCGCCCAGGCGCATGGTGCCGCCCTTCTCGGTCACGTCCTCCTGCGAGCTCATCAGGTCGATTACGCTAAACGGACCGTCCGGATCAAACTCGGAGGAGCTGGCGCCGGCAAGGCCGACGACGTTACGGGCAAACTCGCACACGGCAACCTGCATACCCAGGCAAATGCCCAGATACGGAATCTTGTGCTCGCGAGCAAACTCTGCCGCGAGGATCTTGCCCTCCAGGGCGCGCTTGCCAAAGCCGCCGGGAACCAAGATGCCCGATGCGTCGCCCAGAACCTCATTGACGTTTTCGGCATCGAGGCTCTCACCATCGACCAGCTGCACATCTACGTGACGATCGTAGAAAACGCCCGCGTGATGCAGAGCCTCGATAACCGACAGATATGCATCGGGAAGCTGGGTGTACTTTCCCACGACGGCAATCTTAACCTTATCGGCATGATGGTTGGCATGATTCTGCTTGCGCAGGAACTCATTCCATTCGCTCATATCGCGCTCGCGCGGATCAAGGCCAAGGCGCTCGCAAATGCGCAGGTCAAAGTCCTGCTCGGCGAGCAGCTGCGGCACGTCGTAAATGCTCGCGCAGTCCTCGTTGGTAAAGACGCAGTCGGTGTCGACATCGCAGAAGCTTGCGATCTTGCCGCGAATGGCGTCGTCAATATGGTGATCGGAGCGCAGCACAATAATGTCGGGCTGGATACCAAAGCTGCGCAGCTCCTTGACGGAGTGCTGCGTGGGCTTGGTCTTAACCTCGTGGGCGGCGGCGATGTAGGGAACGAGCGATACGTGGATGTAGCAGACGTTCTCGGGACCGGCCTCCTTGCGGTACTGGCGGATAGCCTCGACGAACGGCTGCGACTCGATGTCGCCGATCGTGCCACCCAGCTCGGTAATGACAACGTCAGAGCCAGTCTGCTCCTCAATGCGGCGGAACTTATCTTTAATGGCATTGGTGACGTGCGGAATCACCTGGACGGTGCCGCCCAAAAAGTCACCGCGGCGCTCGCGAGCAATCAGGCTCTTGTAAATGGCGCCCGTCGTAAAGTTAGAATCGCGGGTCAAGTTCTCGTCAATAAAGCGCTCGTAGTGGCCCAGGTCCAGATCGGACTCGTAGCCGTCCTCGGTCACAAAGACCTCACCGTGCTGGAACGGGCTCATGGTACCGGGGTCGACGTTCAGATACGGGTCGGCCTTCTGCATCGTTACCTTGTAGCCGCGTGACTTGAGCAGACGGCCCAATGAGGCCGCGGTAATACCCTTGCCTAGGGACGAAACCACGCCACCGGTTACGAACACATGCTTGGTCATATTGAGTTACCTGCGCTTCCCGTAGAAGTTGTCCATACACATCTTACGGGTCTTCATTGTAATACTCGAACCGCAAGCCGTTCGCATCTTTTCTCGCGCGCGCTCGCATTTCTCAATCTCGAAACAAAACGCCACCCGGAACCTGAGCGGCGTCACAGCAACTTAGGCGGCAGATCGCTACCGATCGGCAAGCTCGTCCCCGAGCATATCCTGAACGAGCATACCCGCTCGGATGCCTCTCAGATACCACCCGCCGCGCTCGGTAAGGCAAATACCATTTGCAAGCTGGCCGCCGTCCTCGCTATATCGCGAAACAACCTCGATCAAGCCGTCAGAATCCAAGCGTTCAATTGCGGCACGGGCTCGATACGGAGACACCCCAACGTGCTCCGCAAGCGTTTTGCGCGAGAAACCATATGTCCCGCCACTTTCGGATTGCTGGGCAATCTCCATCAACACCAGCACTTCGACACGCTTCATATCGTTGACACTCGCACGACCCTTGCCCGCCATGGCAGCCTCCTCTAACCGAGCACGAGCATCCAGCGCGCCGTGCACGACCGACACACCTCACGATGGCAGGTAATATCCATCATGCGGCATCCCGCTAAGGATGAAACAGTTACGGTTATTTTATACCGCTCAAATCGTTTCCAGGCAGGTAAACGGCTATTTTTCGCCAAAATAGACGCTTAATTGGTCAAAAAGCCGTACCGGGCGCTAACCCGATACGGCCAAAATGCAATGCAATTACCGCGGTACTTCAAACTTATCGATGGAAGAAACCGCGGCGCTCAAACTTGGGCTCGCAGCACACGTTGATACCCAGTTTGCGCAGCACCGTCTCGTCCGTCGGCGAGATAATCACGCTAAAGAAGGCATCGCAACCGCGCAGCTGCTCCAGGCCAGAAAGAACACGAGCAGCAGTCTCGCTCGTGGCAGAGGTGATCGACAGCGCCATAAGCGTCTCGTCGGTGTGGAGGCGCGGGTTTTTGCTACCCAGGAAATGCGTCTTGAGCTTGCTGATGGGCTCGATCGCCTCATCGCTGATGACCTCGAGCTCAAGGTCGACGCCCGAAACATGTTTAAGCGCATTCATGATGAGCGAACTTGCGGCGCCCAGGCGCGTGGAGGTCTTACCGGTCACCACGGAGCCATCGGGCATGACCATGGCACCCACGGGACCACCCGTCAGCTGCTCCCTGGTAAGGGCGGCCGAGCGCGCCGGCGAGTAGTTCTTATCGATGCCGGCCTTCTTCATAATAATCTTGAGACGGTCGACTTGCTCATCGCCCACGCCGGTACGGCGCACATTTTCGACCGCGGTAAAGTAGCGGCGGACGATCTCCATCTTGGAAGCGTCGCGGCAGGCATCGTCATCGGTGATGGCAAAGCCGACCATATTGACGCCCATGTCCGTGGGACTCTGATAGGGGCTCTTGCCCAGGATCTTTTCCATCAGGGCACGGACCACCGGGAAGGCCTCGACGTCTCGGTTGTAGTTGACCGTGGTCTTGTTGTAGGCCTCCAAGTGGAAGGAGTCGATGATGTTGGCATCGTCGAGGTCTGCCGTGGCGGCCTCGTAGGCAATATTGACCGGATGCGTCAGAGGAAGATTCCAGACCGGGAAGGTCTCAAACTTGGCATAGCCGGCGGCGGTACCGTGCTTATGCTCGTGATACAGCTGCGAGAGGCAAGTGGCGAGCTTACCCGAGCCAGGGCCGGGTGCCGTCACGACAACGAGCGGACGCGTGGTCTCGACAAACTCGTTCTTGCCATAGCCTTCATCAGAAACGATCAGGTCGACATCGTGAGGATAGCCCTCGATGGGATAGTGCAGCTTGGCGGGAATGCCGAGCGCGTTAAGACGATTACGGAAGACGTCGGCAGCGGGCTGACCGGCATACTGCGTGATAACCACGGCCGCGATAGCAAAACCGTTGCCGCGGAACAGGTCGACCAGGCGCAAGACGTCCTCGTCATAGGTAATGCCCAAGTCGCCACGGGCCTTGTTCTTCTCGATATGGTTCGCATTGATCGCGATGATGACCTCGACGTCATCGGCAATGCTCTTGAGCATGCGGAACTTGCTGTCCGGTTCAAAACCCGGCAGCACGCGGCTCGCGTGATAGTCGTCAAACAGCTTGCCGCCAAACTCCAAATAGAGCTTGCCACCAAACTGCGAGATGCGCTCCTTAATGTGAGCAGCCTGCAGCTCGATATACTTCGCGTTGTCGAAACCCTGGCGCATGTATGGCTCCCGTCCCGTTTCCATTTAATGTCCTAGGCGATTATAACGGAGCCTGCCCTCCCCGATACCCAGACCACCAACAGGCACCAACCAAACATGCCCATCGCGACCACCGGGGACCCGGGGTAGCTAATTTGAAGCAATGACCAAGTCACTCCGCACCAACAATGGAAACGTCACAGGCAGAGCCAAAGTCAACGAGCGCCCGCCAGAGCGAGCAATCTGCCCCCAGCACCAACAAGGGGAACGTCGCAGGTTGAGCATAAGTCAGCGAAAGCCCGCCAGAGCGAGCAAGGTGACGTGAAAGAGGAGGGCATAGGCCTTTTGGCCATGCCCGACGATTGAACGTCAGATTGCCGCTCTGGCGGGCTTGCAGCGTCGAGTGGTTCCGGCGTTTGGTAAAACGCCGGAACACAAGAGCGCCCCCTCCCGCGCACGGAACGGGAGGGGGCTAAAGGTAGGAGTCTACCGGTGGGTTGACCCCACCGGACAGACGATGACCAGGTGATCCTTTACAGGATCGTCAAGGTTTCCGTGGGGTACCCGTTGGGTACTTAGAGCAACACGCAGGCGACGGTCAGGATGATGGCGCAGACGACGGAGAGCGCGACGATGAGCTTAAGGGCAAACTTGAGCCAGGTCGTCCACTCGATCTTGGCCAGGGCGAGACCGCCCATGATGGCGCCGGAGGTCGGGGTGAACAGGTTCACGACACCGATGGCGGCGGAGAAGATCATGACCATGACCTCGGGCGAGAAGCCGAGCTTAACAGCCAGCGGTCCCATGATGGGCATGGAGACAGTGGCCATACCGGAGGTCGAGGGGATCAGGAAGGACAGGCCGAAGTAGACCAGGAAGCTCATGGGAGCGAAGATCACGCCGGACAGGCCAGCCAGGGCATTGGCGGCAGCGTCGAGGACGTAGACGTCGAGGCCGGTGTTAGCCATGAGGACGGAGATACCACGGGCGAGAGCGATGACGAGAACAACGGACATCATGTCGGCAGCGCCGGTGATGAAGGTGTTGACGATCTGCTTCTCGGACAGGCCACCGATGATACCGATCAGGATAGCCATGAGGAAGAACCAGGTGGAAGCCTCGTCGAAGTACCACTGGCCAATGGGCAGGCCGGTGATCAGGGCAGACCAGCCCTGGACGACGGCGTTACCGTCGGCATCGTAGACAGCGCCAGCGTCAAAGAAGTTGGCGACGCCCTCGTTGAGGTCGGCCAGCGGGATGAAGCCGACGATCATGACGACGAAGGTGAAGGCGAAAGCGATCAGAACACCTTTCTGACGACCGGTGAGCTTGACCTCCTTGTGGACCTCGGAAGCAGCCTTGCCATGTGCCTCTTCGGCGGCCTTGAGCTCCTGCATCGAAAGGATGGTGGAACCCTTGTCAGCCTTGACCTTCTTGGCATAGTTCATCACGAAGACGATGGACATAGCGGTAGTGACAATCCACAGGACGGCACCGAGGCCGATGATGATGGACTGGTTCACGGCAATGTCAACGCCGGTCAGAGCGTCGACGGCAGCGCCGACGGCGAACGGGTTAACCGTGGAGCCCAGGCAGCCGCAGCCAGCGCCGAGCAGGACGGTAGCGGCACCGACCATCGGGTCGAAGCCGGCAGCCATCATGGTAGCGGCAAGCAGGGCGTAGAAGGGAACGGTCTCCTCGCACATACCATAGGTGGTACCACCGAGGGAGAAGATGAGCATCAGCACGGGAATGAGCATGATCTCGTTGCCCTTAAGCTTCTGCACCAGGACGGCGATGCCGTTGTCCAGAGCGCCGGTCTCGGTCATCATGCCGAGGAAGCCGCCCAGGATCATAACGAAGAGGCAGACGGGCAGAGCGTCAGCGAAGCCCTTAATCGGGGCGGTGCAGAAATCGCTCAGACGGGCGGCAGTAACCGCGCCGCCGGACGTGCCGGAGACGATAACGGTAATTACTGCAACAATTGCCAGCAGAGCTAGAAGAATGGTGAACGATGAAGGCATACCGCGCTTTTTCTTAGCGGTCTCAGTCATGGTTCTCATCCCCCCTTCATAAATCATTTAACTTTCTCGCGCGAAGCGGATCTTCCGTGCCGTGCCCACCGCCCGACGCGAGATATTTACCAGGCAAAGCCACTCGGGGTGTGCAGCAATACACCCCGAGCGAGATGCTAGATGCTCTTACTTGAGCGTGGCGTACATGACAGCCTTGATGGTGTGCATGCGGTTCTCGGCCTCGTCGAAGACCTTGGAAGCGGGGCTCTCGAAGACCTCGTCGGTGACCTCCTGCTCGGTGATGCCGAACTGCTCGCACTTCTCGGCGCCAATCGTGGTGTTGGTGTCGTGGAAGCTGGGCAGGCAGTGCAGGAAGATGGCACCCGGGTTGGCCATAGCCATGACCTCGGAGGTGACACGATACGGGGTGAGCTGAGCGATGCGCTCGGCCCAGACCTCGTCAGGCTCGCCCATGGAGACCCACACGTCGGTGTAGATAACGTCGGCACCGGTGACGCCGTCCTTGACGTCGGTGGTCAGCTTGATGGTGCAACCGTTAGCCTCGGCGATGGGCTTGCAGGCCTCGATGACGTCGTCAGCGGGCATGCACTCCTCGGGGCCGCAGGCCACGAAGTTCATGCCGAGCTTGGAGCAGACAACCATGAGGGAGCGAGCAACATTGTTCTTGCAGTCGCCCATGAAGACAAGGGTCTTGCCCTTGATGTCGTAGTTGAAGTTCTCCTGGACGGTCAGGATGTCGGCGAGCATCTGGGTGGGATGCCACTCAGTGGTCAGGCCGTTCCACACGGGCACGCCGGACTTAGCAGCGAGCTCCTCGACATCGTCCTGGGCAAAGCCACGGAACTCGATGCCGTCATACATGCGACCGAGAACGCGGGCGGTGTCCTCGATGGACTCCTTCTTGCCCATCTGCGACGAACCCGGATCGAGGTAGGTGACGCCCATGCCCAGATCCATGCCGCCGACCTCGAAGGCGCAGCGGGTACGAGTGGAGGTCTTCTGGAAAAGCAGAACGATGTTCTTGCCCTCGAGATAGCGGTGCGGAACGCCAGCGCGCTTCATGTCCTTGAAGTTCTTGGAGAGCTTGAGCAGGTACTCGATCTCCTCAGTGGTGAGGTCGAGGAGCTTGAGGAAGCTACGGCCGGAGAGGTTAACACCCATGGTTCGTTTCCTTTCGATGAAATAAATTACGTAAGTATTAGTGTCGCCCGTTTGACGGGCGAAACCGGTGCGGTTGTAGGGGGACCGCACCGGAAACGGAAAACCTTAGAGGTCCTCGCGCCAGAAGGGCATGCTCATGCAGCGCGGGCCGCCGCGGCCGCGGGAGAGCTCGGCGGAGGGCACGACGAGAAGGTCCAGGCCCTCCTTGTACAGCACGTCGTTGGTGACGGTGTTGCGGGCGTAGACGCAGATCTTGCCGGGCTCGACGCACAGGGTGTTGGAGCCGTCGTTCCACTGCTCGCGGGAGGCCGCGATCGGGTCGCCGCCGCCGCAGGGGATCAGCTTGACCTGGTCGACGCCGGTGGCGTCCTCCAGGACGTGCTCGAGGGTGTCCTCGATCAGGCGGATGTTCACGTCGCCCGGGTTCTTGCCGGCGGTCAGCTCGTAGACGCGCAGGGTGCCCATGATGGCGGGGTGGATCGTGAACTTATCGACGTCGATCTGGGTGAAGACCGTGTCGAGGTGCATGAAGGCGCGCGAGACCGGGATGTCGAAGGCTAGGATGCGCTCGACCTTGGAGTCGGAGTTCCAGAAGATGTTCTGGGCCATGACGTCGATAGCGGCGGCCTGGGTGCGCTGGGAGATGCCGACGGCGAGGGTCTTCTCGTTGATGTTCAGCACGTCGCCGCCCTCGGTGTGGAACTGGCAGTCGCGGCGGAAGTACAGCGAGACGTCCTTGTAGTCGGGGTGGTACTTGAAGACGTACTTGCCGTACAGGGTCTCGCGGTTGCGGGTGACCGAGTACATGCGGTTGAGGTTGACGCCCTCGCCGACGACCGCGAACGGGTCGCGGGTGAAGTAGAGGTTGGGCATCGGGTCGATGATCAGGTCGGACTCGGACTCGGAGTTGACCAGGGAGTCGAGGGTCGTGGAGGCCGTGAGGGGCATGTCGATCTCGGACTTGGTCATGCCGGCCATGGTCTTCTTGACGAACTCGAGGTTGTCCTCGATGGAGTCCAGCTTCTCGCGGACGATCTGCGGCATGTGCTGGCCGCGGATGCCGGCCTCGGCGATGTACTGGTCGGTGAACTCGGCGCGGGCGCCGGGGACCTGGTCGAACACCTCCGCGACGAGGTTCTCGAGGTAGAGGACCTCCACGCCCTGGTCCCTCAGGATCTGGGCGAAGGTGTCGTGCTCCTGCTGCGCGACCTCCAGGAACGGGACGTCGTCGAACAGGAGTCGCTCGAGCTCGTCGGGCGGCAGGTTGAGGAGCTCGTCGCCGGGACGGTGCAGGCAGACCTTCCTGAGCTTGCCGATCTCGGAAGGCACGTGCAGACCTTTCGTCATGGCCTCCTACCTTTCTTTCGGGCCCTTGTCAGGGCCGATTCGTTAGCGCCCCTCCGTGTGAGGCGTTATTGCTGACGACATATTTATATCCAAAATCAGTCCATACTTCCACCTCGCCCCCGAACGGTTTTATATGAGGGGTGAACGGCATACACATATACTTCACGCATGGCACACTTTGATTTAATAAAGTGTATTTACGTGCTTAAACGCTTTTTTAACCGAAAAATCAATTGGAACTAATCTTTGTTAAACCACCCTCAAATTGCATATTTCACGCAATGATATGAATAGAATTCGCAATTCTCGCTGTGTCTCAACCATTTTGATTTTTATTCAAAAGAAAGTTCGTCCTATTCATTTTTGGTAAACAGATTACCGTTTACCAGACGTTGGATACCGTTCACCGGAAGCTCAGTATAAGGCCCGTCGAATACCCGATCGAGCTTGCGTCTCCATTTGTAACAACTTGACTTTTTCGGCGGCAAAGACAAACAGACCCGCTCCTCCAAAGGGAGCGGGTCTGCATTCGGTACACCTAGGGCCCAGTAAGGTTTAGGCCTTCGAGAACCTCAAGGGACTAGCGATCGAACTCGGCCAGCGCCTCGCCCAGAAGCCTCAGGCCCTCGCGAAGAACATCTTCGCTCGCGCAGTAGCCCAGGCGCGCTCCACAGGGAAGCTCAAAACGGCTACCAGGAACCAACAGCACTCCCCTCTCGGCCAGCAGGCGCTTGCAGAACTCCTCGTCATCCTCGGGAATATCCAGCTGGATAAACGAGGTGGACACGCCCTGCGGGGCCGTCCAGGAAACACGATGCTGCGTATCGATCCAAGCCTGTGCGATATCGCGGTTACCAAACACGATCTTGCGGTTACGCTCGAGAATCTTGTCCTTGTGCTCGAGCACGTAGGTCGCCAAAGCATCGTTAAACACGCCACTGCAGATCATGGTGTAGTCGCGGTAGGTGCGGATGCGGTTAGACACCTCTTCGTCGGCCACGACCCAGCCCACGCGAGCTGCAGGCGTCGAATAGGTCTTAGACACCGAGTTGGTGACAATGGCCCTCTCATACACGTCGGCCATCGACATAAAGGACTCGGTGTTCTCGAGCGGCAGATACACCTCATCGCACAGCACGTAGGCGCCCACCGAATGGGCAATCTCGGCAATCTGACCGAGCGCATCGGCATCAAGCACCGTACCGATGGGGTTCGATGCGTTATTGATGCAGATGAGCTTGGTGTTGGGGCGAACGAGGCGCTTGAGTTCCTCGATATCGGGTTTCCATCCGAGCTCCTCGCGAAGCTCCCAATACTCGACCTCGGCGCCGAGCGTACGCGGGATCTCATAGAGCGGCGCATAGGTAGGCCACTCGGCAATCACGTGATCGCCGGGCCCGACAACGGCCATGATGGCGTTGAGGTTGGCACCCGTGCAGCCATTGGTCTGCAGAATGTGATCGGGATTGACCTCGCGACGATACAGCTTGGCGACCTCGGCCTTAAACTCCGGTGAACCCTCGATCCAGCCGTAGTTCATCTTCTCGCGATCCAGGCGCTCGTAGAACGTGGCGCCGTCCTGCTCGTCGAGCGCGCGCAGCTCGCCCATGGTAAGCGAGGAGATCGTCGATTGGGCAATGTCCCACGTAGCGGTCTTCTCCCAAACGTTGAGCCATTCCTCAACGCCAATTGTCTTGATATCCATGGCCAAACTCCTTACAAAAGCAGTCATCCAATCGTGTTGCCGTTCCTCATACAAGAATGGGGCGGTGCGAGAACCCGCACCGCCCCATTTGGAGACATCTAATGGCAGCTAGATGTTTGTATTAAGACCCGTACGGGCCTTTGAAAACCTTAGAGGTCCTCGCGCCAGAAGGGCATGCTCATGCAGCGCGGGCCGCCGCGGCCGCGGGAGAGCTCGGCGGAGGGCACGACGAGAAGGTCCAGGCCCTCCTTGTACAGCACGTCGTTGGTGACGGTGTTGCGGGCGTAGACGCAGATCTTGCCGGGCTCGACGCACAGGGTGTTGGAGCCGTCGTTCCACTGCTCGCGGGAGGCCGCGATCGGGTCGCCGCCGCCGCAGGGGATCAGCTTGACCTGGTCGACGCCGGTGGCGTCCTCCAGGACGTGCTCGAGGGTGTCCTCGATCAGGCGGATGTTCACGTCGCCCGGGTTCTTGCCGGCGGTCAGCTCGTAGACGCGCAGGGTGCCCATGATGGCGGGGTGGATCGTGAACTTATCGACGTCGATCTGGGTGAAGACCGTGTCGAGGTGCATGAAGGCGCGCGAGACCGGGATGTCGAAGGCTAGGATGCGCTCGACCTTGGAGTCGGAGTTCCAGAAGATGTTCTGGGCCATGACGTCGATAGCGGCGGCCTGGGTGCGCTGGGAGATGCCGACGGCGAGGGTCTTCTCGTTGATGTTCAGCACGTCGCCGCCCTCGGTGTGGAACTGGCAGTCGCGGCGGAAGTACAGCGAGACGTCCTTGTAGTCGGGGTGGTACTTGAAGACGTACTTGCCGTACAGGGTCTCGCGGTTGCGGGTGACCGAGTACATGCGGTTGAGGTTGACGCCCTCGCCGACGACCGCGAACGGGTCGCGGGTGAAGTAGAGGTTGGGCATCGGGTCGATGATCAGGTCGGACTCGGACTCGGAGTTGACCAGGGAGTCGAGGGTCGTGGAGGCCGTGAGGGGCATGTCGATCTCGGACTTGGTCATGCCGGCCATGGTCTTCTTGACGAACTCGAGGTTGTCCTCGATGGAGTCCAGCTTCTCGCGGACGATCTGCGGCATGTGCTGGCCGCGGATGCCGGCCTCGGCGATGTACTGGTCGGTGAACTCGGCGCGGGCGCCGGGGACCTGGTCGAACACCTCCGCGACGAGGTTCTCGAGGTAGAGGACCTCCACGCCCTGGTCCCTCAGGATCTGGGCGAAGGTGTCGTGCTCCTGCTGCGCGACCTCCAGGAACGGGACGTCGTCGAACAGGAGTCGCTCGAGCTCGTCGGGCGGCAGGTTGAGGAGCTCGTCGCCGGGACGGTGCAGGCAGACCTTCCTGAGCTTGCCGATCTCGGAAGGCACGTGCAGACCTTTCGTCATGGCCTCCTACCTTTCTTTCGGGCCTTTCGGCCGAATCTCTCAGCGCCCTTCCGTAACGGGCGCTGCTTGCTGACAGCTCTATTTATATCCAAATTCTACCCGCAATTCCACCTCGCCCCCGAACGGTCAACAAAGTGCGATGAACGGTATATCGCCTATGATTCCCCCATAATGCACTTCGGCGTTCTAAAGTAACTTTTCTAAGGTAAACGCTCTTTTTCTTAAAAACCATTTACAATCGCGTCTCTAAACTTTTGATTGAAAATTGCATAGCTAAATCAGTTTTATGTATATAAATGACGCTTGTTTACGTTTCTGCCTGTATTCGATGATATTCAGCTATCTATCATTCTTATTCACACTTACGTACCAGTCGAGAGAGGATATAGACCGTTTGCGGACAGCAGGGCGTCAGTCCTATGGCTTGTCAGCGTAAGAAGTAGGTAAAGATACCGTTCACGCGATACGTCCGTGCCATAGGTCGACTAAATTGAGACAATAGGGAATAGTGTTAGGCTACCGTCCCCTGCGGGGACTGAACGGACAGATGCATATGCCGAGCAAAATCGAAAAAAAGCAAGCCGCCGCTAAGCTGCGCAAGCCGCCGCGCGACTTCTCGTACACGCAAAACCGAGAACTTAGCTGGCTGCGCTTTGACAACCGCGTTCTTGACGAAGCCTTCGACGAAACCGTTCCGCTGTTCGAGCGTCTAAAGTTCGTGTCGATTTTCGAGTCCAACCTCGACGAATTCCTTATGGTGCGCGTGGGCGGCCTGTCCGATCTGGCAGAGCTCAAAAAGCAGCCTGTCGACAACAAGAGCAATATGACCGCCTCCGAACAGGTCGATGCTGTCATGGCAGAGCTGCCCGGGCTCCTTACCCGTTGGGAGTCCATCTTTAAGAGCATCGAGGGCAAGCTCGACACCCTGGGCGTTCACCGCGCCCGCATCGATTCACTTACGCCCGAGGAGCGCACCTTTGTAACCCGCTACTTCCAGGCCTACGTGTCGCCGGTTATCTCACCGCTGGTCATTGACCCGCGCCATCCCTTCCCCAACCTGCGCAACGGCGCGCTCTATCTGGCTTGTGGCCTGGACGGCGTCACCGACGAGGAAAGCCTGCTCGGCCTGATCGAGATTCCCGCCTCGATGAACCGCGTGGTCGAGATTCCCTCGCCCGCCGGCACCTACTCCTATATCTTGCTCGAAGACGTTATCCTCGCCTGCCTCGACAGTTGCTTTGGCTCCTACAAGCCGCTGGATCGCGCGCTGATCCGCGTCACCCGCAATGCCGATATCGACCCGGACGGCGAGGGCGTCGAGGAGGAGGAAGATTACCGCCAGCACATGAAGCGCATCCTCAAGAAGCGCCTGCGCCTGCAGCCAGTGGTGCTCGCCGTATCGGGCTCACTCGAAAAGCCAACGCTCAAGACCATCCGCAAGGCGCTCGAGCTTTCTCGCCGCTCGGTCTTTACCTGCGATATCCCCCTTGACCTTGGCTACGTCTTTGGCATTGAGGGTAAGATTCCCGAGCACCTGCGCAATGAGCTCCTCTTTACGCCGTTTAAGCCGCAGCCCAATCCCACCATCGATATGGCCCGCTCCATCCGCGAGCAGGTGCTGCAGCACGACAAGCTGCTCTTTTACCCTTACGAGGCAATGAACCCGTTCTTGGACCTGGTGCACGAAGCAGCCTATGACCCCGAGTGTATCTCGCTGCGCATCACGCTCTACCGCGTGGCAAAGCAGAGCCGTCTGTGCGAGTCGCTCATCGATGCTGCCGAAAACGGCAAAGAGGTCACGGTGCTCATGGAGCTTCGTGCCCGCTTTGACGAGCAAAACAACATCGAATGGGCCGAGCGCCTGGAAGAGGCCGGCTGCACCGTTATCTACGGCTCCGAGGGCTTTAAGTGCCACTCAAAGATCTGCCAGCTCACCTATCGCGAGGGCATGGCGCTTACCCGCCTGACGCTTTTGGGTACCGGCAACTTTAACGAGAAGACGGCCAAGCTCTACAGCGACTTTATGCTCATGACCGCGCATCCCGGCATCGGCGAGGACGCCAACCTGTTCTTCCGCAACCTGTCGCTGGGCAACCTGCGCGGCGACTACCGCTTCCTGGGCGTGGCGCCCGTGGGCCTCAAGCCGCTCATCATGCGCGGCCTGGACCGCGAGATTCAGCGCGCCCTTGTCGGCGAGCCCGCCCGCGTGTTCTTTAAGCTCAACTCGCTTACCGACCGCGAGGTCATCGACAAGATTGCCGAGGCATCGTGTGCCGGCGTGCGCGTGGACATGATCATTCGCGGCATCTCGTGCCTCAAGCCCGGTGTTCCGGGCAAGACCGAGAACGTGCACGTGCGCTCCATCGTCGGACGCTTTTTGGAGCATGCGCGCGTCTATGCCTTTGGCGTGGACTCGGACATGATCTATCTGAGCTCGGCAGACATGATGACGCGCAACACCGAGCACCGCGTGGAGATCGCCTTCCCCGTGCTCGACCCCACCTGCCGCGCCCTGGTGCACGAGTACATGGGCATGCAGCTGCGCGACAACGTGAAGGCACGCAGCCTGACGAGTGACGGCACCTGGGTTCCCGTGGAGCGCAAAGAGGACGAGAAGCCCTTCAACTCGCAGGAAGCCCTGCTGGAGCGTGCATATCGCAACGCCGAGGCCGCCGCGCAGCAGCGCGTACAAAAACCGGAACGCACGGCCGATGGAGCCGTCCGGGCTAAGCCAGAGGCGCTCGCCGAGCCCGATGCTGCTCCGAAGCCCAAGGTCGAGCAGGCGCCCAAGCCCACCGCCGCAGCTTCGAAGCCCGTCGCCGAAGCAATACCCGAACCCGCACCCGTTCTGGAACCCAAGCCCGAGCCGCAGCCGGCCGCTCCTGAGGTCCAGAAGGTCCGAGCGACCGTTATCGAGCCCAAACCTGTTCCCGCAGCCCAGCCTCAAGCGCACACAGCAACCCCCGAGAGCAACGCTCGCCGCGAGAAGCCCGTTGGCAAGACCAAGGCCATCGAGCGCCATCGCCCCGGTCGCGTGCGCATGGGACTGGGTCTGATCGGCCTAGGCCTTAAGACGCTCATTACCGGCAAGACAAAATAGACGTTTGTAGAAGCGCCCCGTATTTGAGGAATGCCCCAGATACGGGGCGCTTTTCCCTGCTACCATGGTTGCGGACAAAACCGCGAATGACAGGCAGGAATATGAAGCTCACCATAGAATCGATGACCTACGGCGCCGACGGTCTGGCACATGCCGACAACGGCAAGGCCACATTTGTGCAAGGCGCCGTGGCGGGCGACACCGTCGAAGCCGAGATCGTGCAGGACGGCAAGTCGTTTATGCGCGCCCGCACGACCGAGATTCTGGAGCCAAGCCCCGATCGCATTCAGCCTCCCTGCCCCTTCGTGGGCATCTGCGGCGGTTGTTCGTGGGGCAACCTCTCGCGCACCGCTCAGCTTGCCGCCAAAGAGCAAAACCTGCGTTCCACGCTCGAGCGCATTGGCAAGTTCACCCCCGAGCAGGTCGATGAGTTGGTACAGCCCATCCGCCACACCAAGGACGACTGGGGCTACCGCAATAAAATCGAGCTCGAACCGACCATCGTCAACGGTCGCGTGCGCCTTGGCATGCACGGCGTCGATCCCAGCAAGATCGTGACCGTCGATGCATGCCCGCTGTTCGATAAGCGTTTTCCCAAGGCGCTCAAATCGGTCGTCGGCGCGCTCAACTATCTGAGCGGCAGCCACGACCTGGGTCTGGAGCGCGTGGGCATTCGCGCTTCGCGCCGCACCAAGGCGCTCGAGGTCGCGCTTTGGACGCCCACAGGCTCCTTCTCGCGCTCACAGGTCTCGCGCGTTCTGGCAGATGCCGCACACCCCACGAGCGTAGTGCGTGTAATGAGCAAGGGCGAAAAGAAAGCCCGCCGTGTCTCCAAAGTCGAGATGCTCGCCGGCGAGGGCTCGTGGACCGAGAATATCGCCGAAGGCCAGATGCGCTTATCTGCCCCGTCGTTTTTCCAGGTCAATACCAAGGGCGCCGAGATTTTGATTGAGCTCGTTATGGACGCCCTCGACCCGCAGGAAGACGAGCTGGCCGTGGACCTATACTGCGGTGCCGGAACCTTTACCCTGCCGCTCGCCCGCCGCTGCGACTTTGTTGCCGCCGTCGAAGCCTACGGTCCGGCCGTGCGCGACCTGCGCCGTAACCTCGAGATCAACAAGCTCGACAACGTCGACGTCATCGGCGGCGATGCCGTGCGCGAGTTCCCCGACCAGGATGCCGATGTCCTGGTGGTCGACCCGCCGCGCGCGGGCCTGGCGCCCGAGGCCATCGACCTCATCGCCAGCACGAGCGCTCGCGATGTCGCCTATGTGAGTTGTGATCCGGCCACCCTGGCACGCGACCTCAAGCGCTTTGTCGAGAAAGGCACCTTCTCCCCCGTCAAGATCACACCGGTCGACCTGTTCCCGCAAACCTTCCACTGCGAAACGGTCGTCCACCTCAAGCGCAACTAGACTGTTTGTCCAAGACCACGCTCGATGATTTTTCTGGGACGGGGATTAAATAATCAATTGTGCACCGAATGATTATTTAATCCCCGTCCCTTTTAAACATTGGGAAATCGAGCGTGGCAAGCGTATGTCTTCGGGGTATAAGACGGCTAATTGTATGCCGCTTTTTGAAAGGAACCCTTATGCCCAGCGTTGCCGTTCTCGCCGCCGATGGCTTTGAAACGATTGAATGCCTGACCATGGTCGACGTCATGCGTCGCGGCGGCGTGCGTGCCACGCTCGTCTCGATCATGCCCACGCGCGAGGTCGTGAGCTCGCTGCAGATTCCCGTGACCTGCGATGCTCTCTTTGACGAGATCAACTTTGACGAGTACGACTGCGTCGTGCTGCCCGGCGGCCTGCCCGGAGCCACCAACCTTCGCGCCGACCAGCGCGTCTGCGACGTAGTCCGCGAGTTCGCCGCGACTAAGCACGTTGCCGCCATCTGCGCCGCCCCGTTTATCCTGGGCGAGCTTGGCCTTCTCGAGGGACGCCGTGCCACGTGCTTCCCCGGCTTTGAGAAGAGCTTCCCCGAGGGCGCCTATACCGGCGAGAAGGTCACGCAAGACGGCAACATCATCACTGCCAGCGGCATGGCACAGTCACTCCCCTTTGCCTTGAAGCTGCTGCGCACGCTCGCCGGCGACAAGGCCGTCGAGAAGGTCGCCGAGGGCATCCAGCTATGATTTTGGCTTCGCAATCGCCGCGCCGCATAGAGCTGATGCGCGAGGCAGGCTACAACATTCGCGTGATTCCCGCGGATATCGATGAAACGCCCTTTGATAGCGAAGCTCCGCTTACGCTCGTCGAGCGCTTGGCGCGTGCCAAAGCCGCTGCCGTCGCCGCCGAGCATGCCGAGCCCAATGAGCTGACCGTCGCGGCCGATACCATCGTCACCTTCGATGGCAAGATTTTGGGTAAGCCGGCAAACGAGGACGAGGCACGCACCATGCTCCGCGAGCTTTCGGGCCGCACGCACCAGGTGGCGACCGGCGTCTGCATCGTTAAAGCCGGCGACGCTACAGCTCCGCATGCCGCCGAGAGCCTGTCGTTTGTCGATGTGACCGACGTGACGTTCTATGAGCTTACCGAAGAGCAGATCGAGCGCTATGTTGCCTCCGGCGAACCCCTGGACAAGGCCGGGGCCTACGGCATCCAGGGCACAGGCGGCCGCCTGCTCGTGCATGACATTTCGGGCGACTTCTACAACGTGGTGGGCTTGCCCATCGCCCGCGTCGCACGCGCGATTCAAAAACTCTCGTAATTGCATCTGGCGCTGGGTATCCCCCAGCGCCTACAATTTTGCCGTACCGTACGGATCCCGACCGGGCATAAGGCCCGGCGGAAAACCGATAGGAGAAAACATGGACACACTGCTCGAAGCCATCGATGTTTGCAATGTCGATGGCTTTTGCTTTGGCAACTATACGGACGAGGAGGCTGGCACCGGCTGCACCGTAATCGTAGCGCCCGAGGGTGCCACCGGCGGCGTTGACGTACGCGGTGGCGCTCCCGCTTCGCGCGAGACCGACCTGCTGCGTCCCGAGAACACCGTCGACAAGGTCCACGCCGTCTGCCTTTCGGGCGGATCGGCCTTTGGCCTCGAAGCCGCAAGCGGCGTGGCCCGCGAGCTTGAGAGCCGCGGCATCGGCCTGCCCGTCGGCCCCACGCAGGTGCCTATCGTGTGCTCCAGCTGTATCTTCGACCTTGCCTTTGGCGACCCCACCGTGCGCCCCGACATCGAGGCCGGTGTCGCCGCCGCGCGCGAGGCGCTCGATCACACCCCCGCAACGCTCAAGCAGGGCAACGTGGGCGCCGGCACCGGCGCCACCGTAGGCAAACTCATGGGACCTGCCACCTGCATGAAGGCCGGCCTTGGAGCTGCCGCCGTGGCACTCGGCCCCGTCAAGGTGGGTGCCGTGGTCTCGGTCAACGCCTGCGGCAACGTCGTCGACCCGACCACTGGCGAGTGGGTCGCCGGCATGCGCGCCGCAGCAGAAAGCGATCAGATCGTCGACATGGAGCTCGCCGCTCTTGCAGCCGCCGGCTCTATGCAGATGCCGCTTGACCGCACCAACACCACCATCAGCTGCATCGTCACCAACGTGGAGCTCACTAAGGCCCAAGCCACCAAGGTCTCTCAGATGGCGGCAGACGCCTACGCGCACGCCATCCGCCCCACACACACCACCAACGACGGCGACACCATCTACACCCTCGCCAGCGGCAAACTGGGAGCCCAGGCAAGCGCCGCCGTTCCCCTAGACCTGCTGGGCATGCTCGCCGTAAGGGCCCTAGAAACCGCCATCGTAAACGGAGCCAAAACCGCCAAAACCTCCCACGGCATCCCCGGCGCCGCAAAGTAACCAAGACTCACCGGGCAACCTACTCAACAAGATCCCTTTCAGCCCAGGCCCCTGTGTACCGCGCGTCTAAGATCTTCAAATTCAGCTGCCTGACAATCGATTCTTATAGCAGAGGCCCCTTGGCCTTTAGTTTGATACAAGTTCCGCACGAGCCGGAAAGCACTTAATGTGCTTTCCGTGCGAGCAGGACTGTTCGCAGTAGCAAACTAAAGGCCAAGGGGCCCAGTCAACCTATCAGCAGCGATTGTTCAGCAGCTAGTTGAATTTGAAGATCTTTGAGGCAAGACGGTATAGGCCGAGTGTGGTTTTGTCACCGGCACGGCCGCGCAGGTTGGTGAAGAAGCCAACCACACCGTAGCGTGCACGACGATACATGCGCTCGTCATAGGCCTTCAGATCATTCCACAACGTCTTCAGGCGCTCGTCGGCACAATCCTCGTCGGAAAGCTTAGTAAGCACCGAGCAGATTGCCATCATCATGGTGAAATAGCCCATCATGTACGAGCGCAGACGCGACGACTCGACATCGCCGTACAGATGGAACGACTCCATCATGATGCGCGTCACGCGGAACTGCTGGTCCAGACGCTTGACCATCGTGGCTTCGTTGACGCTTTGGCCCTCACGGCCGATAAAGTAGCGATAGAGGTCGATGTCGGCGTAGTACATGGTCTTGCAACGCGGCAGCGGCACGTAGGCGTAGATGTTGTCTACATAGAACGTGTGCGGCGGCATGGGCAGATTGGACGCGCGCAGCACATCCGTGCGATAGCACAGGCTGTGCATAAGCAGATTCTGGTCCAGACGGAAATGACCAATCTGGTCCCAGGTAAAGATCTTTTTTCGCGGCAGGGCAAACTTGTAGCCGATAGCGATGTGTGTGCCCTCATAAACCTTCTCGTACACATAGTTCGAGATAAAGAGGTCGACGCGCTGGTCGCGCTCCTCAAAACCGCGAAGGATCGAAAGCATAGTCGATAGGGCTGCGCCATCGAGCCAGTCGTCCGAGTCGACGACCTTGTAGTAGGTGCCCCGTGCCTCGCGCAAGCCCGAGAGGACGGCGATGCCGTGGCCGCCATTCTCCTGATGCACCGCGCGAATGATGCCGGGATAACGCGTCTCCCACTCGTCGGCCTTAGCTGCCGTCTCGTCCTTGGAACCGTCATCGACGATGATGATCTCGATATCGGTGGCGTAATTGCTCCCCTCCAGAATGGAGGTGATGCAATGGTCCATGTCCTTGGCGGCGTTATACGAGGGAATACCGAATGATATGACTTTATGCATGGCAGGCGATAATCTCATCCGAAAGATCGAGGGCAGAGTTGGTCACGGCATCCATATCGTAGTAACGATACTCGGCCAGGCGACCCACCGGGTGGAAGTTCGTCAGGTTCTGGACGCGCTCAAGATAGCGCTCATAGAGCTCGCGGTTCTCGGGCTCCAGAATGGCGTAATAGGGCGTCTCGCCCGAGCCGGGCGTATAGGCCTTGGAATACTCCTTCATGATGGTGGTCTTGCCGGGCAGGACCTGACCAGTCATGTTCTTGAACTCGGTGATACGCGTGTAATCCTCGCTCGTGGTGTAATTGACGGTGCCCACGGGCTGGAACTGGTCCATATCGAGCGTCTCGAACTTCATGTCGAGCGTACGGTACGGTAGAGCGCCCAGGTCGAGGTTGAACAGCTCGTCAAGCGGACCGGTGTAGACGATCTCGCCGCCATAGACCTTACCGTCGATCTTGACGGTGGTCTCGTCGATCTCGAAGAGGTCGCGGGCGTCCACGTCGCAGAACACATCAATCAGATCGTGGTCGAGCATGTGCTCGAACAGCGCGGTATAGCCGTCCTGCGGCATGCCCTGGAAGGGAGCCTGCGGGAAGTAGCGGTCATCGTCGCCCACAAAGACGGGAACGCGGCCGGTGATCGAGGGATCGATCTGGTCGGGCGTCTGACCCCACTGCTTCATGGTGTAATGCAAAAAGACGTTCTCGTAGACGTAATCGGCGACCTCGACAAGATCCGGGTCGTTCTTCTTGCGCAGCTCCATAATGGGCACCTTGACGTCCTTGCCAAAGGTCTCCACGAGCTTCTGATACAGCTCCTCGCCGCGCTCATCGCCAAAGGCGAGCTTGAGGCTCGCGTGGTTAAAGGGCACGGGCATAAGGGTACCGTTGATGTTGGCGAGCACCTTGTGCTGATAGTCCGTCCACTTGGTAAAGCGCGACAGGAAATTATGGACGCGCTCGTTAAAAGTGTGGTAGATGTGCGGACCGTACTCGTGGATAAGGATCCCGGCCTCATCAGCGCAGTCGTAAGCGTTGCCCGCAATGTGGCTACGACGCTCCAGAACGGCAACGCGATAGCCGATGGTCTCGGCGAGACGGCGGGCACAAACGGCACCGGCATATCCGGCACCGACAACAATCATGTCGTATGCGCCGGCGTTAAAGCCTTCAGGCAGGCCTGAGGTAATCTGCATCGATACTCCTTGTCAAAAGCCACGGGCTCGTTAGCTGGGCTTTTCTCGAACATTCTTCGAGACATATTTATCAGAGCGATTATAGCGCTAATGCGTCCTATAATGAGCTTGCCACACAAGGAAAGCTCAAGCACCGCGGCGTACATTATTGAAAGGTAAACCCGCTAGCAGCGGGTTTATTCGTGTGCAGTCAGGCGCCTGGAGCTTAGCGAAACGCTTGTAAGGAGTAACATGAGCGATTTCCTTAACCGTATGAAGTCTGCCGCCAAGGCCGACCTTAAGACGATCGTCCTGCCCGAGGGCGAGGATCCGCGCACCATCGTCGCAGCCACCAAGATCATCGAGGAGGGCCTGGCAAAGATCGTCATCCTGGGCAACCCCGACGAGATCAACGTTCCCGGCGCTACCGTCATCGACCCGCGCAATGCCGAGAAGCACGAGGAGTACGCGCAGAAGTTTGCCGAGCTCCGCGCCAAGAAGGGCGTCACCATCGAGCAGGCTCGCGCCCAGGTGATGGATGCTACCTACTTTGGCACCATGATGGTCAAGATGGGCGACGCCGACGGCCTGGTCTCCGGCGCCTGCCACTCCACCGCCGACACGCTGCGCCCCGCGCTGCAGATCCTCAAGACCGCCCCGGGCACCAAGTTGGTGTCGGCCTTCTTCGTGATGTGCACCGACACTCCGCAGTTCGGCACCGACGGCACGCTGATCTTCGCCGACTGCGGCCTCAACATCAACCCGTCCTCCGACGAGCTCTCCGAGATCGCCATCGCCTCCGCTCACTCCTGGTCCACCTTCATGGGCAACGTTGAGCCGCACGTGGCCATGCTCTCCTACTCCACCATGGGCTCCGCCGGCGGCGAGGTCGCCAAGAAGGTCCAGGAGGCTGTGAAGTTCTGCAAGGAGAAGGCTCCCGAGCTCGCCATCGATGGCGACCTGCAGCTCGACGCCGCCATCGTTCCCACCGTCGCCCAGCTCAAGGCCCCCGGTTCCTCTGTTGCCGGCAAGGCCAACGTGCTGGTGTTCCCCGACCTCGAGGCCGGCAACATCGGCTACAAGCTGGTCCAGCGCTTCGCCGGTGCCGACGCTTACGGCCCCATCCTGCAGGGCATCGCCAAGCCGGTCAACGACCTTTCGCGCGGCTGCTCTGCCGACGACATCGTGGGTGTCGTGGCCATCACCGCCGTCCAGGCTCAGATGGCTGAGTAGCGGACGCACTCGTCCGAAGGTCGTACGGGCTAACCCCTGAAAACGTCCTCGACCAATGAAACGCCCCCGTTCTGCTCCTTCGGAGCTATGAACGGGGGCGTTTCTGGTCTGCGGAGTGTTTTCAGGGGTTAACCTGTGCTGCCTTCTACCGTCACGTAACAATCAGGGTATCTGGGGTGGACGGCGGCTTGGCTGCGAGCTGGAGTTGAAGGTCTGAATGATCGGGCGCCGTTGCTGGGAGCGCAGGCGTTGCTGGTGATGGTCACTTTGGGACTGGAATTTCCGCCTACTAGCAAAAAGGCCTCCGGAGCTGTTGCTCTGGAGGCCTTTCGTTTACTTGCAAATGCGCGCGTTAGTTGTTCTTGGTCAGACGCTCGACGTCGTGGGCGATCATGTATTCCTCGTCGGTGGGGATGACCATGACCGTGACGGCGGAACCGGCGGAACTGATGACCTGCGGACCGTTGCCTACGGCCTCGCGGTTCCTGTTGTTGTCGATGCGCACGCCCAGCCACTCAAAGCAGTCGCAGAAGGCCTTGCGGATCGACCAGTCGTTCTCGCCGATGCCGGCGGTAAAGGTGATGGTGTCCACGCCCGCCATGGAAGCGATCATGGAGCCGGCCTGCTGCATGGCCTTGTAGGCAAACATGTCGAAGGCAAGCAGGCAGCGCTCGTCGCCCTCGGAGGCGCGCGTACGGATGTCGCGGGCGTCGTTGGAGATGCCCGAGATGGCCAGCAGACCGGACTGCTTGTTCATCATGTCGTCGACTTCCTGGTAGCTGTAGCCGCCCTCACGCTGCAGGTAGCACACGGTAGCCGGGTCGATGGAGCCGCAGCGGGTTCCCATCATCAGGCCGTCAAGCGGCGTGAGCCCCATCGTGGTGTCGCGGCACACGCCGTCCTCGATGGCAGCGAGCGAGGCACCGTTGCCCAAATGGCACGAGAGCAGGCGGTGGCAACGCGAGCCAAGGATCTCCTTGGCCATCATCCACTCGTAACGGTGGCTCGTACCGTGGGCGCCGTACTTGCGCACGTGGTACTTGTCGCACACGTCCTTGGGCAGGGCGTAGGTGTAGGCGACCTCGGGCATGGTCATGTGGAACGAGGTGTCGAAAACGGCGACGTTGGGCAGCTCAGGATACTTCTCGCGGCAATACTCGATTGCTGCGGCCTCGCCGTAGTTGTGCAGCGGAGCAAGCGGTGCCACCTCAAGGATCTTGGCCATGACCTCGTCGTCGACGACCGCGGAATCATCGAAGTGCCAGCCGCCCTGAACGATGCGATGCCCAATGCCATCAATCGTAAAGTCGGTCTTCTCGAGCTCCTCGAGCACACGAGCGATAGCAGAGCGATGATCGGGGAAAGGAACCTCCTCGGTCTGCTTGGCGCCACCGTTCTCGGAGTGGCCGAAGATGCCCATGTCCGATCCGATACGCTCGCAGTTGCCCTTGGCGAAAACCTCGCGGGTATCGGTATCCAAAAGCTGATATTTAAGGCTTGAGCTGCCGGCGTTGACAACAAGTACGTTCATGAGACTCCTTTGCAGTGCAATACGGTCCACGCAGACCCCTTAAGGCGGCCGCATTTTAATAAGAAGTTATCATATCTTGATAAATAGCTATCAGAATATCGCCCAGCGAGCGCAAAGGAGGGGCTGAACGGCACTTGGTCGTCCAGCCCCTCCCCTCTTGCAATTATTTGCCGTTGACGATGCGCTCGACGTCAGAAGCGATCATGAACTCCTCGTCCGTGGGGATGACGAAAATCTTGACCTTGGAATCCTTGGCAGACAGGCACCAAGCGCCGTCGCCACGCAGGGCGTTGCGGGCATGATCCATCTTGACGCCCATAAAGGCCAGACGGTCGGCCACGCCGGCGCGGACGGCCGGAGCGTGCTCGCCGATGCCAGCGGTAAAGACCAGGGTATCCATGCCGCACATGGAAGTGGCCATCTCGGCAGCCTTGGCGGCAATCTTGTAGACAAACATGTCGAAGGCGAGCTGAGCCTCGGGGTCGCCAGCAGCGGCGAGCTCCTCGACGTTGCGGCAGTCGTTGGTCTTGCCGCCGGTCACAGCCAAAAGGCCGGACTTCTTGTTCATCATCTCGTCGACCTCGTCGAAGGTGTAGCCACCCTCGCGCTGCAGGTAGCACACGGTAGCCGGGTCGATGGAGCCGCAGCGGGTGCCCATCATGACACCGTCGAGCGGCGTCAAGCCCATAGTGGTGTCCATGCACTTGCCGTCCTCGATGGCGCACAAGGAAGCGCCAGAGCCGATGTGGCACACGACGACCTTGCGGGCCTCGCCGTTGGTCATCTCGGCGACCTTCTTGGAGATGTAACGATAGCTGGTGCCGTGGGCGCCGTACTTACGGATATGCAGCTTGTCGCAAACATCCTTGGGAAGGGCGTAGGTCTTGGCGACCTCGGGCATGTTGAAGTGGAAAGCGGTGTCGTAGACCGTAACGTTGGGCAGGTCGGGATACTGCTCCAGGCAGAACTCGATAACGTTGGCCTCGGGGTTGTTGTGCAGCGGCGCCAGCGGGGCGACCTCACGGATCTTGGCGAGAACGTCCTCGTCGACGAGGGAGGAATCGCCAAAGTACCAACCGCCCTGGACGATACGGTGGCCAATGCCCTCGATCTTAACGCCGTTGGCCTCGAGGTCCTTCAGGACGACTTCGATGGCGACCTTGTGGTCGGGGAACTCGATGTTCTCGGTCACCTTCTTGGAACCGTTGGCAGCGTGGGTGAAGGTACCGCCGGTAAAGCAGACGCGCTCGCAGGAGCCCTTTGCGGACACCTTGTGGGACTTGGTGTCGATGACCTGATACTTAAGAGTCGAAGATCCCGCGTTGACGACCAGAACGTTCATGTGTCTCCCTACTAACAGGCGGTGTGGCGCCGCCAGGTTACATACGCTTCAATAATAAACCCAAACGCCCTCGCGCTCGGGTTTATTGCGTTGATATATAAGTTATCAGTGCCTAAATACTCATGGCCTTTGACTTGTAAGACGAAAGAGCGCGGGAATATATACCAGGGAAGAAATCCCGAGCGCAACAAGCAATACGACTCGAATGCCCGCAACGCTGCTCAACGCAGCGTTGAGCAGATAGAAAAGAACGGCGCCCACCGCCACCATCTGGCTTTGAACCGAAATCAGCGAACAGCGCATCGATGAATCGGCAGCATTTTGGAAAACTGAGTATTTAATTGGGGCAAACAACGAGTACGCAACCGTCTGCAGCACATAGAACACGGGCAGCAAATTAGCCGGAGTAAGAGGAATCAAAAACAAAGCTGTCAATACTAAGCGAAAGATGCCGCAAATACGCGCAAAACGGCCCTTGTCGACACGAGCAATCACACTGGGCACAATAAACCCTATGGAGGCGGAAGCAAGGAGCTGGACCGCAATGGTCACGCCCGAGGCGACGGCATTCATTCCGCGGCCTGCAAGCAACAGTGAGAAGAAGTCTTCCAGAGCGACGAAGGCAAATGCCTGAGAACAGTCCATGATGAACGCTGACCGAAGAATGCCATTACCCGCAATAGCAGCACCGATCATCCTCGGGCTCATTCCATGCCCAGGTGTCACCGCAGCGCCCTCTCTTCTCGCCTCAGGAATACAAACAACGACAACCAGTGTCAGCACCATTGTGATGATATCGACCGAAAGCCCAATGAGATACGTGCCAGCGGACGAAATGAAACCGCCCACACAAGCGGAGAGGGCATAAGAGGCATAGAAAACAAATCGCTCAACGACATTAAGTCTTACGAGCTGGTCCTGAGAGACGCTGTCAATGTAAATCGCTTCTATGGATCCGCTCAGACATGCAACGGCAAAACCTTTGAGAGCAAACGCACCGATTAAAAGCAGAGGAGATCGGACGAGAAGCAGGGCGGCGTAGTACCCAAGCATTCCCACAATGCCAACGAGACCGCTCACCTTTCGTCCAAACCTATCAGCAATATAGCCAGTGGGAACTTCAAGGATGAACTTGTTCACTTGATATGCAATCATCATGCTAGAAATCGCCACCATCGAGAATCCGACGAATTCAAGGTAAACCGTCAGAAAATACAAAATGGTGCTGAAGTTCGACAGAAAAACGAACGTCATATAAAGCAAAACCGTACGGTTTTTCATACTCCGCCCTCCAAGAGTCAGCAATCTCAATCGGAATCTTGGAAAAGCATGGGAGCAAAGCTGTCAGCTATGTGTTACAAGGCGTCAATAATCACTTGACGTCTCGAAGCCAATTAATCTCACGAAGCAAGATGACGCAATAGGTGCAGAAAAACCGTCTGGTGTCGATCAGTCCAGGAATTTTGCCGATAGCAAAAGTAGATAGGCAAGGTTACATCACGCGAACCTTCAATGGAGCACTCACTCACTTCTGACCCATCCGATGCGAGAGAGGACCCAGACAAACTCAATATCAACCCCCCCGGCTTGAAGAAACTCAGTCTGAGCTCTGCTTCCGTATTCAACATCACGGAAGCGAAAATTGACGAGCTGGGCTTCAGGGCATTGGTTAATCGCATTGAGACAGGGTGACAAATTAATGGGAACAGCGAGCCTGCCGCCCAGTAACTCGCGAATGGTCATGGCGCCCACAGATTGATGACCCACTGGACATGAAAGAACCTTGAGCTCCTTTTCACCCAAATATTTTGAAGAAAGGACGCTGTCCCGTGGTTCCTCGAACGAGATAGCCGCGTCCGAAATTCCAAGTATAAGTGATTCAAAGCATGTTGCCGTTGGCTGATGCCACACATCAAGATGAATCTGAGGGTGCGAGCGTTCAAACGAGTCATACCAGTTTTCGGCAAAAAGGCGCCCCCGCCCATGAAGGCAGGGGGCGTAAAGACGAAAGTGGCCGTCGGGCGAGACGCCGTCGTTCCTCGATTGAGCGTACTTTTTGAGATCGTCGACTTGTGCCAGGATCACGCGTGCACGACGCGCATATTCTCTGCCTGCCGGAGACAAAACGGCCTCCCCCGCCGATCGGTCGAGCAAAACAATCTGATACTCAGATTCCAACTTTTTGATTGCCGACGAAACGGCCTGCGGACTCACATGAACGGCGCGAGCTGCTTTGCGCACACCGCCATAGTTCGCTACCGCTTGAAGGTATTCGAGTTGAGAAAGCTGCATAGATTACTCCAAAGGCAGCCAAGTCGACGGGCTACGCGTCCTCAGATGAGGTTCTCGCCCAGGTTTTTGCCGCCGAGGACGTGCATGTGGAAGTGCATGACGGTCTGGCCGGCGTTGACGCCCTTGTTGGAGATGACGCGGAAACCGTCCTCCAGGCCCTTGACCTTGGCGACCTCCTGGATGGCGTGAGCCATGGCGCCCATGGTCTCGGCGGGCACGTTGTCGGCGATGTCGCTGTAGTGCTTCTTGGGGATCACGAGCGTGTGGACCGGCGCCTGGGGATTGAGGTCGTCGAACGCGATGACCTGATCGTCCTCATAGACAACGGTCGAGGGGATCTCGTGGTTGGCAATTTTGCAGAAGATGCAATCACACATGGTTGGTTCCTTTCTCGCAGACCAAGGTAATTATATTTGGTCGGAATGGTTAGAACGAGAGATTGTCGTCCGTGTTGGCGGCCTCGCCGTCGGCGAGCATGTCGTTGCCGTCGACGTCCTTCAGGAGCACCGAGACCTTCTGCTCGGCATCGGACAGGCGGGTGCGCAGGCTCTTGAGGAGCTCGACGCCGCGGGTATAGCTCTCGAGCGACTCCTCGAGCTCCATATCGCCCGACTCCAAGCTGCGGATGATGAGCTCCAGCTCCTGCGAGGCCTGCTTGTACGTAAGCTGCTCGACCGGGGTCTTCTCTGCCATATCTGTTTCCTTTCCTAAAGGTTTATCGCTATGAAACGCGGTCTACTCGACCGTATCGACCGTTGCCGCCACGTTGCCGTCTGCCATGCGCACGCGGATGGCGTCGCCGGGCTTAAAGGTCTTGGCGCTCGTAGCCACCCCATCATCGCTGTACGCGATGGAATAGCCACGGGCAAGCACCTTGAGTGGCGACAGGGCATCGAGCGAGGCTGCCGCACGGCCCAGGTCGGACGCGGGCTTACTGAGCATCGTGCGCCCCTGATGCTCCAGACGGGAACTCGCAAGCGTGAGCGCATGGCGCTTGCCATCGAGTCCCGAGGTGCTTGCAACCAGACGCTCGGGCAGACGCTCAAAGTTGGAGCGGAATGTCCCGACCGAGCGTATTATGGCGCCCGACAGGCGATCGGCAGTCAACGCAAGCTCTGACTCACGACGCTCGACCATAAATGTGGGGTCGTTGAGGCACGGGCGGCATGCGGCGGCATCGAGTGCATCGCCCAGACGGGCCGTATAGGTATCCCAGGCGCGGCGACCGCGCTGATCGAGCATCTCCAAATCAACCTGATTCGACCCAATCATCGATGCCATCGCTGCACCCAGACGCTGATGACGTGTCTCAAGCACATCGGCCAACTCCGTCATAGCCGGCGCCACCGATTCGGCCGCCGCCGTGGGCGTGGAGGCACGACGGTCGCTCACCATGTCGCAAATCGAGGTATCGGGCTCATGGCCAATGCCGGTCACCACGGGCACAGGACAAGCCGCCACCGCGCGGGCAAGCTCCTCGTCATTAAAGGTCATGAGGTCCTCAAAGGAGCCGCCGCCGCGCACCAGCAAGATGCAGTCGGGCGCCGGCGTAATGGAAGCGGCGCGGCGCAGGCCCTCAATGAGCTCTGTCGGCGCACCCTCGCCTTGTACCTTGGCACCCACGCAGACGAGCTCGACGAGCGGGTTGCGACGACGCAATGTGCGCTTGACGTCGTCGATTACGGCACCCGAAAGCGAGGTGACGACCGCCACGCGGGAGCAGAACACCGGGATGCGGCGCTTGCGCGCTTCGTCCATCAGGCCCTCGCGGCGTAGCTTTTCGGCCAGTTGCGCCACTTGTTGACGCAGCAGACCCTCCCCCGCCAGCGAAAACGAGCGAGCGACAAAGCTCATGCGGCCCGTAGCCTTATAGAGATTGAAGCTGCCCTTAAAGCTCACCTGCATGCCGTCGCGCAGATCGAACGTGCGCTTGAGATAGGCACCCTTCCAAATGATGCAGTCTACGGCGGCCGAATCGTCCTTGATCTGGAAATAGCAGTGGCCGCTTCGGGCGTTAGGGCCACGAAAACCCGTGACCTCGCCCAAGACGCTCAGCTGCGGAATGGCATTGAGCGCACCGGCGGCGATCTCCACCGCCTGGCTCACGCTGAGCTCCTTGCGCTCCTGATCGTCCGAGCCGTCGAACTCGGCGGAAACGGCATTGCCGGTTAGATTCCAGCCTGCCACGCAGCCTCCTTTCGTCATCGTGCACAAGGGCTCCGGCCCTGCGCAAATTCAAGTCCAACACATAGTACAGCGCCGCGGGGACACAAATCTCCGCGGCGCCTGCCAAGCCAATTTGTTATCGGTTGGAGTTTCTGTTGTAGCGAGCCATAAGGTAGAGCAGCTGAATGATCGAAGTCAGCGCTGCGGCCACATAGGTAAGCGCGGCCGCCGTCAGCACCTTCTTGGCGCCGTTGACCTGCTTGGAACTCATACCCGACTGCTCGATGTACGCCACGGCACGTCGGCTAGCGTCAATCTCGACCGGCAACGTAACGAGCTGGAACAGCACGCTAAACGAGAAGAAGATCAACGCGAGGGTCGTGAGCCCGGCAATGTTCATAAACAGGCCCAAGAGCAACACGATGGTCCAGGTGTTCTGGGTAAAGTTGACGACTGGGACCAGGGCGGTGCGCACCTTCATCATGGCGCAGCCGCTTTGACGCTGGGCGGCATGGCCCGCCTCGTGGCAGGCGACGGCAACGCTTGCGACCGACCCGCCCGAACGGTTGGCGTCCGAGAGATACAGGTTGTTATCCTGCGGGTTGTAGTGGTCGGTAAGCTCGCCAGCCACGCCCTTGATACCCACGGCGTTGCAACCGTTGGCGTCGAGCATGCGGCGAGCGACCGTAGCACCCGTGTCGCCGTCCGAGCGAACCTTGGACCAGGTCTTGTACGTCGAGTTGATATAGCTCTGCGCCGCAAGACCAAGCACCGTACAAACAAGGACAACCAGCAGGTACAGCGGGTCGATGCCAAAGCCGTAACCATAGTAATAGGGCATGCGAATTCCTCCGAATCGAGTTACACGTTGGAGGCATTCTACCCACTCAAGCGGCTAGGCTTCCCTACAGGAGCTCGATTTTGCCGTCCTTCACGGTGAGTCCCATGTTGCCCGAGAGCAGATCGTCCAGACGCGAACCCACAAGCTCAAAACGCCAGCCTTCGCGCAGGGGACTTTGCTCAGGATGCTCAATGTAGTCGGCCAGGTCATCGCGCGAGGCAATGACCGAGGTCGCCACGCTCGAGCGCTCGGCAACCAGGCGAATGAGCGCGTACATGAGATCCGTCACGCTCTCCAGCTCCGGAGAGATTTGGCGATGCCCGCGCACCATAAGCGGCAGGCGGTCGTGCGGGCAACTCGCGCCGCGCTTGATGGCCATCAACGCGCCATCCACGTCGCGCTCCCCCAGCTGGTCGGTGCCGCGAATGCTGCGGAACTCCTCAACACGCACGGGATTGCGCTTAACCAGGGCCAACAACGTATCGTCGGACATAACCCACTTGCGCGGGATGTTGCGCCGCTCAGCGCGGTCCTCACGCCAGGCGGCAAGCTCGCGCGCAATGCCCAGCTGATGGCGGCTACACGAGTTGATGCGCTTGACCTTGCGGAACGCCTCATGGCGATCGGCACGGTAGTGCGACTCGTCGGCCAGAGGGCGCAACTCATCGAGCACCCAGTCCACGCGGCCCAGCTCGCGCAGACGGCTCATCATCTCGGTATAGGCGACGATCAAGTACTTGACGTCATCGATCGCGTACTCGATCTGCTTGTCGCTCAGCGGGCGGCGCGACCAATCGGTCAGCGACTCGGTCTTGGGAAGTGATACGCCGCAGAACGTCTGAACGAGCGCGCCATACGAAATCTGCTGGCGCTCGCCCAAAAAGGCGGCGGCAACCTGCGTGTCAAAAATCGGTCGCGGCAGTGCGCCCACGGTATGGAGCATAACCTCCATGTCTTGAGAGCAAGCATGGAACACCTTGACCACGCCCTCGTCAGCCATAAGCTCGGCAAGCGGCGACAGGTCGTCGATCACCAGAGGATCGACCGCGACACTCTCGGCGGGGGTGGCAATCTGGACCAGGCACAGGCGCGGATGAAACGTGCGCTCGCGCAAAAACTCGGTGTCGACGGCGATCGCGTCGAACTCGCGGGCGCGCTGGCAAAAGTCGACCAGAGCCTGATGTGTGGAAATGTACATATCAACCCATCGAATAAGGTTAGGCCCGAAAAACACGGGTAGGATATCGGCATTGCTCTACAACTATACTCGGTTAGTCACAGAACGGGAACGTAAGTATGCGCTGCCTTATCATCCACAACCCGGCATCGGGTCCCAGCTCCGATGAAATCTTCGCATTCACGCACGCCCTTGCACAGGGCGGCGACGAGGTCGTGATGCGTTTTATCGGCGATGGCATGGAGCCCGAGGACGCGGTAGCGGACGTTCGTGAGTTCGATCGCGTGGTCGTTTCGGGTGGCGACGGCACCGTCTCCAACGTGCTCGACCAGATGCGCGGGTGCGGTGTCCCTACGCTCGTCTTCCCCTCCGGCACGGCTTGCCTGTTCTTTAACAACATCGGCAATGCCCCCGAGGCGGCGGCACTCGCCAAGGCTTGCCGCGCCGGCCGCACGGTCAAGGTGGACATGGGTGAGCTCTTTTGGCTCGACGAGAACGGTAACGAGAAGCGCCACGGCTTTATCATCATCGCCGGCTCGGGCTTCGACGCCGAGATCATGATGAAGGCCGCTCCCACCAAAAACGACATTGGCGAGATCGCCTACTTCCTCTCCGCGCTCGCTACGCCCAACCCCACGGTGGCACACTTCACCATTGAGCACGACGGCATTGTCGAGGAGCTCGACGGCATCTGCTGCATGGCAGGCAATACCTCGGTCATCCAAAACGACATCAACCTATTCCCTAACTGCCGCATGGACGACGGCATGGTCGACATCGTCGTTATTGAGCCCGTACGCACGGTGCAGCTGCTCCCCACGGTAATTACCGCCGCGCTCGACCCCGCTGGCAAATTGCTCGGCCGTCCGCAGTTTAAGATCATCCAGACCAAGGAAGCCAAGATCACCTGCACGCCATCGCTGGGCATGCAGTTCGATGGCGAGATCATCTCCAGCAACTCCGGCGTCTTTGGCGCCCGCGCACTGCCGCAATGCCTCGATCTCATCGTCGACGAATTATCACCGCTCGGAAAATAGGAGGACCCCATGAACGACAATCCCCTGATTGGCTTTATCGTCATCGTCTTGGCCATGCTCGTCGGTTACGCCATCAATGTGATTCACCGCCGAAAGAAGTAAATCCACATTGGTATGATATTCATCCAGTTATCGACTCTCCCGTTGTTTATGCAAATCCTAAACAGCGGGAGAGTTTCCTTTTTGAGCACTGTCTGGCGCTTTATTCAGCTATAGTAAATGCAGGGTGCCTTTATTTAACTAAAGCCATATAATGAGTATTATTATCCGCTCATCGTATATTTCTTCACGCTCATCGAGTAAAAGCTATTGTCGAATGAATACTCTTTAAACTTCCTTTAGGCTAGTAGATGTATTTATTAGCTGAAGCTCCGTACGATTTCGCGGGGTTTCAACAGTTGGGAGGGATCATGAGGTTTACTCATCCTGTCAACACGCTCAAGAAGCTTGGCTGCGGCCTTGCATTTGGAGCAGCGGCCATTATGGCTATGCCGACTTCGGCGCTCGCTTGCACCCAGATCTACATGGGCAGCCAGCTCACGGCAGACGGCAACACGTACTACGGCCGCTCCGAGGACTTCGGCCCGCGTTACGTCAAGCACTTTGGCATCGAGCCCGCACACAAGGACGGCAGCAAGTACACCTCGGTCGAGTCCGGCTTTGAATACAAGTCCAAGGGCGCAACCTACCGCTACACCTTCGTTCGCGACAACCCCTCTCAGTGGGAAGATCGTTACGACGCATATTCCGAGGCTGGCATCAACGAGAAGGGCGTTTCCTGCTCTGCCACGCTGAGCACCTCCTATAACGAGAAGGCAGAGGAAGCCGACCCCGTCACCGAGGAGACCGGCATCGGCGAGTACAACTACGCCAGCGTCATTCTAGGCGAGAGTGCCACGGCCCGCGAAGGTGTCGAGCTCCTCGGCAACCTGATTGACGAGCAGGGCGTCTGCTCCAACGACCAGATCATCATCGCCGACAACAACGAGACCTGGCTGTTTGCAGCGCTTTCCGGCCATCAGTGGATTGCCATGAGGCTCACCGACGATATCGCCTCGCTCAACCCCAACATCGGCAACCTCACCTATGACGTCGACCTCGACGACACCGAGAACTGCCTCCACTCCGAGGGCATCGAGTCCATGCCTAAGGAGAAGGGCTTTGCCGAGTACACCGACGGCAAGTTCGACGTCGCCAAGACCTACGGCGAGGAGATTAGCGAGGCCGGTATGCACCAGTGGTCGCGCTATGTCCAGGGCCGCGATTACTTCATGGCTCCGCTTGCCGAGGGCACCGACTACGAGATCGTCAAGGACGAGCGCGAAGACGCTCGTGCGACGACCGGCGCCCTGGTCCACGAGATGCAGCCGCTGTTCTTTACGCCCGGCAAGTCCGACTGGAACACCTTTGAGATGATTCGTTCCTTCGCCGCTCGCGGCGAGAATGTCGCCGGCCTCAACGCCAACACCGACGGCGCCTATGCCATCGGCTCCAACCGCAACACCGAGATCCACACCTTCCAGATCCGTCACGGCATGGACCCCGAGATCGCGACCATCCAATGGGAGATGCTCTCCAACGCCGAGTTCTCCGTCGCTATCCCCCTCTATTCCGCACTGCTCACCGAGGTCAGCCCCTACTTCAGCGATCAGGATGTCTCCTTTGATCACTGTGAAGAGGAAGACGTCGTGAACAACGAGGAGCCCAAGAACTCCATCAACTACGTTCTCATGGACATCAACACGCTTGCCTATGAGAACCGCGACAGCTGCGCCACCGGCGTCCGCGCCTATCTCGACGCCCTGCAGAAGGAGCTCATTGAGCAGAACCTGACCGTCGACGAGGCCATGCAGGCCGCCAAGGACGCCGAGGCCCGCACCGCCCTGGCCAACAAGGCCGGCAAGGCGGCGACCAAGAACACCTACGTCAAGTGCAAGGCCATGCTCGAGGAGATGCGCGACTACCTCAAGGAGGGCGACTTCTCCGAGGAGTTCGTCCCGAGTGACTACGATGCCGACAACGACTGCCTGGTCGAGTCCATCACCTACGCCGACGAGGCCCTCTCCGATGAGGACGTTGCCGAGCCCGAGGTTGAGGAAGAGGCGACCGAGGAGAAGTCCGAGGGCAACAACATGGCCGCCATGGCCGTTGGCGCCATCGTCATCATCGGTGTCTGCGGCTTCGTGCTCTATCGTCGCAAGAAGGCCTAAGACCCTCACGTTCCGAGAGACGGGCGGGGTCGCATGAGTCATCCCGCCCGCTCAGCCTGCCCTTTTGACCGGCAGGAAACGCCGCCGAAATCTTTTCAAAAAAAGATTTCCCCGCACACACTTCGCTGTGCTATAGTGCAGCGCAACAGCAATGAGGTGTAACCGCGCCAAGGCATCACGAAAGGAGCCACCAAGATGATGAACACGATGAAGTCCCTCAACAACTGGTGGTGGCGTGATGCGAATACGATCGGTCGAAAGTGAGTCCCTCACGCCTGTTTTTGCGCTCTAGGTGATTGGAAGGCCTCCGGTTTCGACCGGGGGCCTTTTTCTATCTCGAGCCCGATCGCATTCGCATCACGCGCCTCCGTTTTTCTCTTACACTCCCTTTTTCGAAAGGACTTTCACCATGTCTCAGAACACCACCGCCCAGCCCCGCACCGTCCAGACCGCCGACCGCGGCAAACTCGATATCCGCGCCCTTGTCCTGCTCGCCATCCTGCTTGCCGCCGGCTTCATCCTCAACTTCACCGTCGGCAAGGCAATCTCGGGCATCTCGGGCGGCATGATCAGCCCCGAGTTCATCATCTCGGCTTTCTGCCTCACCATCCTGGTCGTTCGTCCCAACATTGGCCAGGCGCTCGTCATTGGTCTCATCTCGGCGGCCGTGATCCAGATCACTACCACCTCGCCGTTTGTCGATTTTGCCGCCGAGGGCATCGCCGCTATGCTCATGGCCGTCATTGTCAACGCCACCGCCAAGGACGGCCAGGTTAAGCCCGTCATCGCCATCGTCGCAACATTCGTGACCACCTTTGTCTCGGGCGTCATCTTCATGGTCATCAAGATGGCCATGCTCGGCGTTGTGGGCGAGCTCGCCGCAGCCATGCCGCCCGTCGTCGCCATGACCGCCGTGTTTAACGCAATTCTGGTCGGCGCCCTTTACCTGCCCATCCAGAAGGCCCTTAAGCTCAACTAACCTGCCCGGCTTTACCACCAAAGACTGTCCCAAACAACGAGCATTTGGGGACGTTCCTAAACGACCAGTCATGTAAGAACGTCCCCGATGACTATGAAAGGTATCCATGGAAACGATCATCAACGTCGACGATGTCTCGTTCTCCTATGGCACGCAAACCGAGCAGGCGCTCAGCCACGTCTCGCTCAGCGTGGACAAGGGGGAATTCATCGGCATCATCGGACCCTCGGGCGCAGGTAAGTCCACACTCGCCGCCTGCCTGTCGGGCGCCGTGCCTCACCACTACACCGGCACCTTTTATGGCTCCGTGTTAGTTGACGGCCACGACACCTGCGAGGTCTCGCTCACCGACATATCGCAGATCGTCGGCAGCGTGCTGCAGGACATCGATACCCAGATGGTCGCTTCGGTCGTTGAGGACGAAATGCTCTTTGGCCTCGAGAACTTTGGCGTTCCGCACGACCAGATTGAGCAGCGCGTGAGCGAGGCGCTTAAAACCGTCGGTATCAGCGACCTGCGCGACCGCGAGATCGCCACCCTCTCGGGCGGCCAAAAGCAAAAGGTAGCCATCGCCGCCATCCTCGCCATGCGCCCGCGCGTCCTGGTACTCGATGAGCCCACCGCAGCACTCGATCCCGCCAGCTCCACCCTGGTCTTCGAGACGCTGCGCGAGGCAAACCGTGCGCTCGGCATCACCATCGTCGTCGTTGAGCAAAAGGTCGCTTTACTTTCGGAGTACTGCAACCGTGTGTTGGTGCTCGATCACGGCCAGATCGCGCTGCAGGGTGAGCCGCACGAGGTCTTCGCACGCACCGACGAGCTTCGCACCATCGGCGTCGATTGCCCGCGCGTCACGCGCATCTTCAACAGCCTCGAAGCCGATGGCCTGGTAAGCGGCACGCCCTGTCTGGATGTCGACGAGGCGGAACGCCTGATCGCAGGCATCGTCGACCCCGACCGTGCGACAAGCGATACCCAGGCGCCCGCAGGCTCCCCGCACGCGCCGTCGCTGCGCCCGCATGCGAAAGACGCCGAGCCGGTGCTCACCTTTGACCATGTCGAGTTTTCCTACCCCCATGGAGGCGCCGCCGTTCACGACCTCAACTTGACGCTCTACCCCGGCGAGCTCGTGGGCATTGTCGGCCAAAACGGAGCCGGCAAAACCACGCTCACCAAACTGCTCACGGGTTTGCTCAAGCCCGCATCGGGCAGCGTACGCGTTACGGGCTTGGACACGGCATCGGTTCCCACGAGCCGCATCGCACGCGAAGTGGCAACGCTTTTCCAGAACCCCGACCGCCAAATCTGCAAAGACACCGTGCTCGACGAGGTCGCCTTTGGTCTAGAACTTGCCGGCATCGACCGCGCCGAAGCTCTACGTCGCGCCCAGCTGGTCATCGACCGCTTTGGTCTGCCCGCCGACGAGGCACCGTTCTCGCTGTCGCGCGGTCAGCGCCAGATGGTGGCGCTCGCCTCCGTTGTAGTGGTCGAGCCCAAGATCGTAGTGCTCGACGAGCCCACGAGCGGCCTGGACTACCGCGAGTGCATGACCGTGATGGAAACGGTGCGCACCATGGCAGAGCGCGGTTGCGCCGTCATCATGGTCTGTCACGACATGGAAGTCGTTTCCGACTTTGCCGAGCGCATCGTGGTGATGGCCAACGGCCGCATCCTCGACCGCGGGCGCACGCACGAGCTGTTCTCGAACATCGAGCTCATGCAGCGTGCCTACGTTGAGCCGCCCCAGGTCATCGAACTCTCGCGCCGTCTGGCATCCACCGTCTCGCCCGCCTTTACACAGGTGAGTGAGGTCACTGATATCGTTCGCATTACCGAGGAGATGGTCCGCCGTGGTTAACGTCATCGACTACATGCCGGGTGACACGCTGCTACACCGCCTGAACCCCGTCATCAAACTGGGCCTCGCCGCCGCCATCATCATCGGCATCTTCTTGTCCGACACCTATGTGGCACTGCTGGGCTTTCTGGCGTTCACGCTCGCGCTGGGAGCCTACGCCGGCGTCGTCGACCGCCTGCTCGCGCTGCTCAGGCTGCTGATTCCGCTCGCGCTCATCATGCTGGTGCTGCAGCTGGCTTTTATGCGCGATGGCAACATCGTGTGGGGCTTCGTTACCGACACGGGTCTCATCACCGGCTCCAAGGCTTGCCTGCGCCTGCTGGGCGTGGCGCTTCCGCTTATTCTGATGCTCATGGTGACCAAGCTCAACGACCTTGCCAACGCCTGCGTGGAGGTACTGCACGTGCCGTATCGCTACGCCTTCACCTTTACCACGGCGCTACGCTTTGTGCCGGTGTTTGGCCAAGAGATGAACGCCATCATGGAGGCGCAGACCGCACGCGGCATCGAGTATGACACCAAGAACCCCATCAAGAAGCTTCAGCTCATGCTGCCGCTGTGCGTGCCGTTACTGATCTCGAGCGTGGGTAAAACCGATGCCACGGCCTTGGCGGCCGAGCAGCGCGGCTTCTACCTGCGCACGCGCGCGAGCTCGTACAAGCGCTACCCCATCAAGGGCCTGGACATTGCCATACTTATTGTCAGCATTGCCCTCATCGTCCTCGGCTTCCTGTTCTAACCTGCCAATTTGGGACAGGCTTTTTGGTCGGTTTTTTCTGGGCGAACGTCAGCTCTCCCCGTAAGTCCAGCCGTGCAACAACTGCAACCAAGCGCAATGAGCCCCGACTCGGACTGAACGAGCCGGGGCCCTTCTTTCCCCACGAGGGCATCTTTGGCGTAGTCCTTCACGGCGGAGAGGTCCATACCGGGGACGATATCCAGGTAGTCAAACTTGGCGATGGCACCTGTTCCTTCACCCCTGCTGAAGCACTTAAAGAGGTGGAGCGGGCTCGCCGCGAAGGAACCCTATAGTTGCAAAACCCCACGTGAGGCAGCTTTTTCAGCTCTAAATCGAGCTTCGATAGGGTTCCGTAACGTTAAAGTTGAACTCTATGGTTTCTCAACAATTCACTATAACTGCAGGTCAAGGCCAAAGCCTCAAGTTCAACTTGACCCTTTAGAACCTTTAAGGTTCAAGTTGAGGTCGAAAGCAGTAGTAGAATACCGTTCGAACCATAACCTACGATTGATTGCAGAGGGACTGGATGCAGCATTCGAACCATCGCACCGCAGCGTTCATCGCGTCGAGGCCGGCTCGTATCATCACGAGCGCCGCGCTCGCCGTTGCGCTGACGGCCACGCCGATGCTCTCCCCCGTCGCGGCCTATGCCGCCTCGCAGGCAACGCAGGATCAGCTTTCCGCCGCCCAGCAGAAGATCGAAGCCGCCACGAGCGCCTACAACGAGGCCCGCACCAAGCTCGAGGATCTGCAAAAGCAAATCGACACCAACGAGGCAAGCATCGAGCAGATCGAAGCCGAGCTTCCCGATCAGCAGGCAAAGGCAAGCTCCGCCATGCGCGATCTGTATAAGTACCAGAAGGGCACCAATCCCATCGTGAGCTTCCTGGTCAACGCACAGAGCCTTGGCGAGTTCATCACCACCTGCAGGTACACCAACCAGATCGCAAGCTCGAGCGTCGATGAGATCGAAGAGCTCAACAAGATGCAGACCGAGCTCGAGCAGAACAAGACCGAGCTTGAACAGGCTAAATCCCAACTCGAGGCCGAGCAGAAAACCGCCGAAGATGCACTGGCACAGGCCCAGCAGCTTCGCAGCGAAGCCCAGGCAAAAGCCGAGCAGGAAAATGCCGCCGAGCTGGCCAAACTCGAGGCAGACAAGGCCGCTGCCGCCGAGAAGCTCTCGGGCGAGGGCGTGAGCGGCAACAACTCCAACAGCCAGGCCAATAACGCCAACACCACCATCGACACCACGGTGAACAGCTCGAACAGCGGTAACTCCGATTACGACTCGTTCATTAACGAGTGGACGAGCCGCATCGACAACTACCTTGCCGGCTCCCCCATGGCAGGCCAGGGTCACAACTTTGCCGTGGCAGCCTGGAACACCGGTGTTGACCCCCGTTGGTCCCCTGCCATCGCCTGCGTCGAGAGCAGCAAGGGCCTCTATTGTGCCGGCTCCTATAACGCCTGGGGCTGGAGCGCCCGTGGCGGCGGCTGGCGGAGCTTTGGTAGCTGGAGCGAGGGCGTCTCTGCCCACGTCGCCTACCTGGGCGCCAACTATGGCTCCACGCTTACCCCGGCAGCCGCCAAAAAGTACTGCCCGCCCACGTGGCAGGACTGGTACAACAAGGTTGCAACCCAGATGAACCGCATCTAAGATCAACGTCAAAGGGCCCCAATCGGGGCCCTTTTTCTTTTACGCGACGGAGGTATCGACGACGCCAGTCGCGTTTGCGATGGCAACAATGATAATCATTGCCAACAAGAGCACGCCCATAGCCTTGAAACAGAGCTTTGCAAGCTTTTTACCGCGATATCTATCGAGTAGCTCAAACCGCCGGCGAAGGCGGCGTTTATCGAGCATTACAAAATGAATGAGCGCTACGAAACCGTCGATGAAGACAAAATACTCAACCGCGAGAAACCATATCGGGTAGTTTTGGTTGACGCCCGTGGGATGAAAAACGGCAAAATGGCTTCCGGCAAAGAAAACAAGTAGCGAAAGATAGATGAATGCGTTCCAAATGCGCCCAACGGTGTCGGGAATGCGGGAGAGTAAATTCGGGCGCTCAGGCACCATCGGCAATCCACCCTGATACTGATCTGCGGGGAGCACGGGCGCAGGGCACACAACTCGCCGCTCCGGAGGCTCTTGGAAGGAAGCAGCATTCGGCGCGGACGATGGCGTCGATGCGGACAACGCATACGATGCGCGTGCAGCGTGCCCTAGTGCCTTCGCGCTTGCAAAGCGCTTGTCCGGATCGAGCGCCATCGCCATGCAAATAACATCGACAAGCGAGGCGGGAACGTCACATGCCTCGCATTGCTCGCGCATGTCCCGACCCGGCTTGGGGTCGGCCCCCGTCAGACAAAAGAACAGCAGGGCACCGAGCGCATAGACATCGCTTCGCACGCTCGTCTGGCCAAAACCGTACTGCTCGGGTGGCGCATAGGGTCGCGTGCCAAACTTAACGGTATCGGCATCGGCTCCTTCGCGCCACACGCGAGCGATTCCCAAGTCGATAATCACCAGCGATGAAAACGTCAGGCCTGTATCGAGCGTATAGTTCGCGCCCGACACGATGATATTCGAGGGCTTTAGGTCGCGATGAATCACCGGCGCAGCCATCTCCCCCGCCGACGCAAAGCCGGCGTGGAGCTCCGCAACTGCATCACAAAGGGAGCCAAACAGCTCACAAGCATAATCGGGCGTTGCACCCAAACGTCCCACCAGGGCCCCGAGCGTTTCGCCTTCGATGTATTCCATGACCACGCAAAGCTCGTCGCCCACGCGGTGGCAATCGACAATCCGAGGCAAGTGCTCGTAACGTCGCCCGGCGTGCTGGGCCGCAAACAGGCGTTCATACGCCCCGCCAATCTGGGCCGACGCGTCGATGCGCTTGCGAACAAAGGGACCAAGAGATCCTCCGCCGGAGCCCTCAAAGTACACGAGCTCGGTCGTCTCGACGTCGGAGTGCTTGAGCACACGGTCTACGCAATAGCTGTCATCACGCTCAAGTGACGCCAGGTGTCCGGCGAGCGCAGCGGTCAGCTCATCATCGGAATATGTTGGGCTCTGAGTATCCATAGCGTCCATAATAACGCAGGGCACGGACGCACCATGACGCCCGTGCCCTGCACGTTCAAAATGTCGTGAACGGCGCCTCCGCCGGCAGCTAACCGTTAGCTCACCGTCTCCTCGCCAAAGCGATACAGCTCCTCGTTCACCTTTTGCAGGCTGCAGCCACGATCGATACAGAAAATGATGATGGCGTCACGGCGGTCCTTGCAGTTGAGGATATTGGCACCTGCCGCCGTCAAGGCGCGGTTGGCCTCCTTGAGTGTCAGCGCCATGGCAAATGCAATCTGCAGCACCTTATTGCGGCTCGGATGCCGCGCACCGGTAAAGATCTGATAGCCAAACGTCTCGTTGAGGTCGGCCATGCGCACCACGCGCGAACGCTCCAGCCCCTTTTCTTCCAAAAGCTGTTTCAGATACTCCGAAAGCGACGGGGCGGCAAAGTCGTGCTCTTTGATATAGCCATCGATGTTTGGCGCGTCGAGAAGCTCATTGAGCAACTCTTCGGTTAGCTTTTTATCAGACACGCGGCTTCACCTCCCCCAGCGCATGCAACATGCTAGAAACCGCTCACATCCGAGCGCTCCCAACTGGCGACCTGATCGGGAGACACCGTACCCAGCGCCTCGAATTTCCAGGAGCCGCCCGCCTTCAGATGATTGGTGTTTGCAAGAGCTGTTCCAACCTGGTTGCCATCAGCATCATACAGAACATACTCAATCTGAATGTAGCTCTTTTCCTTGTCCGTGTTATTGGTCAGCGTGCCCGTGATCTTATAGGCAAACTGATTGGAAGTGTCTTCAGCCTCGTCAGCAATGGTATACGGTTCTTGCGGTTCTTTTTGCTCCTCAGCCCGCTGTGTCGCCTCGGCAGGTTTTGCCGAATCGTTCGCAGACGAATCGGTTGAGTTGCCGCCCATAGAGCCCACGGCACCGACGATAACCAGCACCACGATGACGCCTAGGACAATCTTGCCAATCGGCTTCTTTCCCTCTTTTGCCATTATTCATCCTTCCTACGATCCGGCTACCGTGCCGGCACACAGCACATCGTAGGAGGCAGCGAACTCAAATTCATTAGCTGGGAGCTAATGTCGCGACACAGCTTGCCATCTGACACTCATTAGTCCCTTTCTTCCTTCACCGAACTCATGCCTTTGTTGTTGACTATTAAACATTTAGACGTAAACTGCTTTGTTACCTTGTCAACATCTGAAAGGAACCTCATTGGGAAAAGACGTACTGGTACAGCAACTCGTCGACTCATTCGACAGCTGGCCCGCCAAAAATTCCGGTTGCGGATCGTCCCGCATGACACAAGAGCTCTATCCTTTTGACAAGCTCTTCTCTCCCATCAAAATTAACAAGCTCACCGTCAAAAACCGCATTGTCATGGCACCGATGGGCAATATCGACATGTGCGAGGAAACTGGCCGCCCCAGCGACATGATGCTGCAGTACTTTTTCGCCCGCGCCAAAGGCGGCTGCGGCCTCATCACAACAGGGCTCGTGCCGGTAAGCCACAGCATCGATACCACGGTCACCGAGCTGGACAAGCTCACCTATTTCCCGCGCATCGATCGAAGCCGAACCGTTATGGCAGGCTGGCGCGACCTTGCCCAAGGCGTCCATGCCTTCGGATCGCGCATTTTTGTCCAGCTTACGGCTGGACTCGGCCGCGTGGGCAACCCGCAATGCCTCATCACGCAAAAGAAGTTTCCGGTCTCGGCGAGTTTCTTGCCTAACTACTACATCCCCGCCATTCCATGCATGCGCCTCTCGGACCAAAAGCTGCGCCGTATCGTAAACAATATCGGCCAAGCGGCGGCCGATGCCCATGCCATGGGCATCGATGGCGTCTATTTGCACGGACACGAAGGCTATCTTATCGAGCAGCTCGGAAACCCCGCCTTTAACCATCGCAAGCTCGGACGTTATGCCGATTGGCGTCAATTTGGCCTCGATATGGTCAAAGAAATCCGTCGCCGCGTTGGGCCCGACTACCCCATTATGTACCGCATCAACCTTTCGCTTGCACTCGAGGAAACCTATGACGAGCAGGTCATGAATTCGACCTATCTGGGACGCATGCGCGGCGGCCGCACGGTCGAACAGACCCTGTGCTATATGGAAGAGCTTGTGACGGCAGGAGTAGATATCTTTGACGTCGACCTGGGTTGCTACGACAACTGGTGGATGCCCCACCCGCCTGCGAGCATGCCCGCAGGCTGCTTCGTTCCCGTGGCGCGCGCCGTTCGGGAGCGCTTTGCCGCCGACAATATCCGCTCCAATGCCGGCCTTCCCGTACCCGTTGTCGCGGTGGGTAAGTTGGGCTACCCCGACATTGCCGAACGCGCCCTTCGCAATGGCGACGCCGATATGATCATGCTCGGACGCCCGCTGCTTGCGGATCCCGAGTGGCCCAACAAGGCGTACGCCGGTCGCGTGGCAGATATTCGCCCCTGCATCGGATGCCAGGAAGGATGCCTCAACGAGTTTGTCGAAGGGGGCCACCCGCAGTGCGCCGTCAATCCACGCTGCAGCTTTGAATACCTCATGCCCCAGATACCCGCTCCCGCCATAGAATCCAAACGCATAGCGGTGGTAGGAGCCGGGCCCGCCGGGATGGTCTGTGCGCTAATCGCTGCACGTCGTGGCCACGACGTAAAGCTCATCGACGCCGAAGATGGACTTGGAGGAAAACTCCTCTCCGCCAGCGCCGCCCGGATCAAGTTCGACCTCGATAATTACCGCTCCTATCTTGTTCGACAGGTGCGCGAGCAGGCAGAAAAACCCAACGGGAACCTGGCACTCGAGCTTGGACGGGCAGCACGCGCCGAAGATCTTGCAAAAGCAGGCTTCGACGCAATCGTGTGTGCGACAGGCACTTCCAATGCGATACCGCCCATCCCCGGCCTTACGGAGCTTGCAGCATCGGGCCATGCCGTGCAGGCAACGCAGCTACTGCGCCAACCCGCGCTGCTTGGCAACGCCAAAACCGTCGCCATCATTGGCGGAGGGGCCGTGGGCTGCGAGGTTGCCCAATGGCTCACCGTCGAACACGGCATACCACAGGTCAGCGTAATTGAAATGCTGCCTCACATGATGCAGGGCTCCTGTACGGCAAATCGCGGCCACCTACTCCATACGCTCAGGGGACGCAATGTGCGGCTCTTCAATATGACACGCGTCGAGCGCGCAGAGGTCGACGGCAAACGCGAGTCTGGAGCCCCATCGAGGTACGCGCGTCTCTACTTGAGTCGCAACTGCCACAAAAACGTTCCCGACCCCTACGTCTCATGGTCACCGGTCTTGCCCGAAAACGTCGAAAACCCGCTTGCACCCAAAATCGGCAACGACTGGAAGCCGCTCGAGCTAACCTGCGACCTGGTAATCATTGCCTGCGGCGGACACCCCGACGACGCACTGTTCTACAAACTGCAGCAGACGCATGCCGCAGACGAGCTGCATAACATCGGCGATGGGTTTGCACCCGGCCGTGTGCTCGAAGCGGTCCGTGCGGCATATCGACTCGGCACCAATATCTAACACGAAAGGATGGGCTCACAGATGAACCTGACCTCCCAACAACAAGCCCTGCTCGACGGCGCCAAGGGCCCCGCCATGGCCAAAGTGGTCAAGACCCTCGTTATGTACGGCGAGTGCTTTGGTGCCAAGCGCATGGTTCCCGTGACCGGCGCAAATGGTCATCTTGTCACAAGTTTTGGCCTCTCCATGCTCGGTCCAGTCTATGACCTTATGGATGAGCTGCTGAAAGACGGCGCCCTGTCCGGTCAGTCATTCTCGGTCGACCCGAGGCCCCTCGACCCCGCCGTCCCGGCCAACCCGCTGCAAAAGCTGCTGTTCAAGATTATGTATTCCAAACAAGATGATTACGAGGCACAGCTGCGCAGCATGGGCCTATTGGACAGCGATGCTTTCACCTGCACCTGCTATCAACCCGAGGTTGGCAATCGACCTCGGCGTGGCGACATCCTAAGCTGGGCAGAAAGCAGCGCCGTGGTCTTTGCCAACTCCGTGTTGGGCGCTCGCTGCAATCGCAACTCCGGCATCATCGAGATGTTCGGCTCAATTGCCGGCTTTGTCCCGGAATTCGGGCTGCTCACCGATGAGGGCCGCAAGGCGACCTGGATCATCGAAGTCGACTGTAAGCGCAAGCCCGAAGCGCAAGTGCTTGGCAGCGCCATTGGCATGAAGGTGATGGAAGACGTCCCTTACATTAAAGGCCTCGACCGCTGGCTTGGCCGCGAACTCACACCCGGCACGCAGGACTACCTTAAGGACATGGGCGCTGCCAGCGCATCGAACGGCGCTGTCGGGCTCTACCACGTGGACGGCATCACGCCCGAGGCCGTCGAACAAGGCGAACAACTCATAGCACCAGACGCCCAAATCTATCGCATTGACGACGCCGAGCTGGAACGCATCCGCTCGAGCTACCCCGTTATGTGGAAGAACCCGGACGCGCGCCCCAAGCTGGCCTTCATCGGCTGCCCCCACCTCTCGTCTGCACAACTCGCCCACTGGGCAGACGCCATCTGCGATGGGTTGAGTGCCTCCGGCAACTGCCGCGTACAAGTACCCACCGTACTGACCGCCGCCCCATCCGTGGCAGACGCCTTCCGCAAGACTGCGGCATACAGGCGCCTCTCGACTACCGGCGCCGTCGTCTCGAGCATCTGCCCGCTTATGTACACCAACAACCCGCTGTGCGGCAGCATGCCCATCATCACCAACTCCAACAAGTTGCGTACGTACTCGGCATCGCGCTACTACACCGACGACGAGGTGCTCGCCTACGTCACCACCGGAAAACCAATCAAATAGGAAGGCGACTCCTCATGAAGAAAATCTTTCACGGCCGCGTCGTTGTCCCCGGAACTGCCCGCGCCAAGGCACTTGTCTCTCACGGAGGGCTCAACACACTCGCATCGTTTCAGAAGGCACTGATGTTTGGCGACAAAAAGGCCACGTGTTCCGACCAAAACAATCCCGACTTGTACGGCAAACCTTTGGCAGGATGCGCCCTGTGCCTTCCGCAGACTATCGGCTCCACCACAGGCGGCATGGTGCTCTTCTGCGCCACCAAAATGGGGCGCCAACCCGCATGCCTGCTGTTTTCCAAACCCATTGACAGCCTTGCCGCCGCTGGCGCGATCCTCTCGGGTGTATGGACCGACACCCCCATGCCCACCATTGACAACCTGGGCGATGAGTTTCTCGATGCCGTGTCGACGGGAGACGCCATCACCGTGGCCGAAGACGGCACGGTCATCGTCGGCTAAGGCTATCCGACCCGCCGCCCGCAGATGAACAACGTGTTTCGCCGTTTCCCACGCGCGGTGCGGGCGATAATCTTGACGTATTCGATATACAACACGAAAGGAGTCCCACCATGGGAGCATCGGTATCGGTCGCACAGGGCGTGCCTCTTGATGCAGGCACCTACAAGGCAGACGAGGATGTCGTCGAGCGCTTTTGCGAATTGCTGCGCATCCCCACCGTTTCGCGTGAGAACATCGCCGAGCGCGACGATGAGCCCTTCAGCCAGTGGATTCCCACGCTTCGGCGACTTTATCCGCATTTCTTTAAAGTCGCCGAGCTCACACGCGTCGACGACTTTGGCATGCTCCTGCGTTGGCCTGGCGCCGATTCCGCCTTGGACCCCATCGTCATGATGGCGCATCAGGACGTCGTGCCCGTCGAGGGCCAGGACTGGGAACACGATCCCTTTGGAGCCGAGATCTTCGACGGCGAGATCTGGGCACGCGGATCACTCGACACCAAGTGCATCGTCTCGGCTTTCTTCGAGGCCGCCGAGCATTTGATTGCCCAGGGCTTTGTTCCCCCGCGCGATGTCTGGTTCTTCTCGAGCGATGGCGAGGAAATCGCCGCACCTACTGCAACCCATGCAGTGCAGTGGCTTCGCGAGCATAACATCCATCCCTATATGGTGCTCGATGAGGGTGGCGCAGTGGCAACCGACGCCCCGCTCGGCGTCACTGAACCCGTTGCCATGGTAGGCGTGTCCGAGAAGGGCCACGTCGACCTTACCGTCACGGCGCGCGCCGACGGCGGCCATGCCTCTACGCCTGCGGCAAACGATGCCTGCCGTCTTCTCTGCCGTGTATGCGAGACTATCTCGGCCAACCCCGGCAAGCCGCAGCTCACGCCCGCCGTCGAGGCCACACTGACCGAGCTGGGTGCCCGCAGCAGCGCGACGTTTCAGGCAATCTTTGGCAACCTCTGGCTCACACGCCCCGCGGTTACCAGGATTATGGCCGCCAGCCCCGAGACCTCGGCCATGCTGCGCACAACCTATGCGCTCACGCAGCTCGAAGGCTCCAACGCGCACAACGTGCTGCCACCAGTCGCTCGCGCCAATTTCAACGTGCGCATCGCTCCGTTCGAGACCATCGCCGATGCCGTTGAGCGCGCTCGCAAGCTCGCCGCTCAGCAGTGCCGCGCCTCGGGTGTAAGCCCCGATCACGTCACCGTCGAAATCAACGAGGCGATCCCCTACACCGAACCCGCACCTATCTCGCCTTACGAAGACGATGCCGCCTTCAACTACATCCATCGCTGCGTGTCGGGCATCTATCCCGAGGCCGGTTTTGCCCCCTACGTGCAGAACTCCTGCACCGACTCGCGCGAGTTCAACGAGATCTGCGATCGCGTCTACCGCTTCTGCGGCTTTATCTACTCGGGCGAGGCACGCAAGCTCATCCATGCCGCCAACGAACGCATCGGTGTCGACGTCTACAAGCGCGGCGTCGAATTCTATGTGGCGTTTCTCGCCAACCTTGAACAGCTGTAGGACGGGAGGGCCGATAGCGCCCCTCCCCGCTTTTACCGACCAGGAGAACCAGCATGACCCAACCAAATCTTAAGCGGGCGGCCCGGCTCGACACCAAGGCCATCGCCCTCGCCTCCCTACCCTTTATGGGCATGATCAGCTTTTGGCAGGTCTACGACGGCATCGTTCCTAAGATGCTCACGGGGACCTTTGGCCTATCCAACTCGCTCACCGGCGCGATCATGGCCATCGATAATGTCTTTGGCCTGTTCCTGCTTCCGCTCTTTGGCATCCTCTCGGACCGTTGCACAAGCAAACTCGGGCGCCGAACGCCCTTTATCTTGGGCGGCTCCGCGGTGGCAATGCTCTCCGTCCCGCTCATCGCGATCGCCAACAACATGGGCAGCCTGCCTCTGCTCATCGGCGCGATTATCCTCACGCTATTGGCAATATGCGCCTATCGCACCATGACGGTTGCCATCGTGGCCGATATTACGCCTCGCCCACTGCGAACCAAGGCGGACTCGATCGAAAAGATCGTCGGCTATGCGGGGACGGGCCTTATGCTCGTCGCCATCTCGGTCATGGTTCCCAAGGCCCACAAGCCCGATTATCTTCCGCTCTTTATCTTGCAGGCCGCCTTTATCCTCGTGTCGGCCGTTGTCTATGGCATCTTTGTCCGTGAGCCCGCCCTCGTCGAAAAGATGCGCGAGAAATCGCTGTCCATGGGCATCGACGAGGATCAGATTGACAAAGATGACTCCCCCGAGGCCGGCGGTAAAGATCGCGTTGCAGACGCCGGCGTACGGCGCTCCATCATCATGTTGCTCGCTGCAACGTTTTTCTACTACATGAGCTATAACGCCATGACCACCAATATCAGCCGTTATGCCGATATGTTCTACGGCATGGAGGGCGGTTCCTACGCCATCATCAATATCGTGACGATTGCAGGCGCGCTGCTAAGCTACGTACCCTTGGCAAATCTTTCACTCAAAATCGGCCGCAAAAAGGTCGCTCTGGGCACCGCCGTCATCATGGTTTTGTGCCCCGCGCTTCTTTGGCTGGCACCCGGCTTCTCGCCCGTGTTGTACGGCGTCTTTTTGTTGATGGGCGTTGCGTTGGGCGGCGTGGACTTGTGCGTGTACACGATGATTCTGGAGTGCTGCAGCTCCCAAAGCGTGGGCCGTTACTCCGGTTACTACTACACCGTGAGCATGGCGGCTCAGGTGGCGACACCGATTCTCTCCGGCATCGTTATGGACGTGGCGCCGTCGATGCTCTTCGCCTACATCACGGCAATGGGCATGATTATGGCCGCGAGCATTGCCGCTGCCAAGCACGGCGATGCTATCTTGATCGACGAGGTCGCTCGCCGCGAGGCAGCCGAGTAGAAGTGCACGCCAATATTGAGCAATGGAGCCGGATGGGGGAATTTCCCATCCGGCTCCATTTTTTCATCCTCAAGAGGCCCGTCGAAGCCTACCCCACCGTGACGGATTCCCCGGTAAAGGCACTGATCATCAACAGCACAAAGAACACCAGGTAGCTGACACTCAGCAGGTACGCAATGACCAGGAAGACGACCCATCCGGCATTGGTCTTGCCGTCGGCACGACGTTGCTCGCGAGAACGGCACAGCCAAATCGTCACGCCAATGGCCACAATCAACAGCACAAGTGCCGCTGCCGCCAGTCCGGCAAGCGCAAACATCACGCCAATACTCACAGCAATAACCGGGAGCAGCAGCAAGCCGCATCCGCACCCACCAGGACTATACACGGCAGACTGTCGACGTCGTTCCATCGTCACTCCAAGTCAAGCAATCGTTTGTAGACATCGAGGCCTTTGAGCAGGATTTCCTCGTCAAAGAGCATGGTGTCAGTGTGAAGGGCACTCATCGCATAAGCCGGGCAGCCATCAGCGTCAATCGGGTTTTCTTGTCCCTCCGGCACGCCCGTGCCCAGCAAGAAGAACACGCCCGGCAGATGGCGCTGATAGAAAGCGAAGTCCTCGGCAATCAGCAAAGGCTCATCTACGAGCTGTAGCTCGGGCAAGGCGGGCGCGACATTGGCAAACAACTCGGGGTCGTTGTCAACCGGCGGATAGCCCTCGGCAAAGTCGAGATCGTACGTACAGCCCGTTGCAGCGCACGCCTCATCGAGCACACGGCGCACGCCCTCGCGCGCACGGTCGAACATGTCGTCCGTAAACACACGCAGGCTGCCGGCAACATGGGCCTCCCCCGCCACCGCGTTGCAGACGGTACCGGCCTGCAGCAGACCAAACTTGCCGATACAGGGCTCGTCGGTGCCCAGCTCGTCCATCAGCCCGCGCTCGGCAACCAAAAACTTCGCTGCCGCCAACGCGGCATCGTGCGACTCCTCAACCGGCACGCCATAAGTCTTAGCAATATGGATGCTCGTACCGTGAATATGGATATGCGTTTCGCTCGAACGCGCCAGCAGCGGGCCGGAACAGCTCGCCAACGTGCCGGCAGGCAGATCGGGCCACACGTGAAAGCCAAAAATGCGGTCGACCCCGTAGCGCTCGAACACGCCGCTCTCGCATACCGTCTTGGCACCACCGGTCGTTTCCTCGGCCGGCTGGAACACAAAGAGCACGTTGCGCCTCATGGCGCCCGGCTGCTCGCGAATCGTACGGTCGACATACGTCGCGGCGGCAAGTGCCATAGCCATGTGCCCATCGTGTCCGCAAGCGTGCATCTTTCCGGGATGCGTCGAGGCAAAGGCCGCATCCGTCGCCTCCGCGATGGGCAGCGCGTCCATATCGGCGCGAATCGCCGTGGCATGCGCGGCATCAACGCCAACATCGAAGAAAGCGCAGACGCAGCTGGGGCACGGATGGGTCACCTCGCAAGCGAGCGGTGCCAGCACGCCCTCGATATAGGCAATGGTTTGCGGAAGATCGAAATCGAGCTCCGGAATGCGATGGAGATCGCGGCGATAGCGACGGAGTTCTTGGAGCTCGGTCATAGAGAATCCCTTCGTGAGGCATATCTGTTGCAACTTATTGTGATACAGGATTGTGGCACACATGTTTCCAGCATATTGCTGCATTTTTTAAACGTTATATACGAATACTCTTGTTTGGTAAAGTGCAACGTGGTAGGGTCGTTACCACTTGATAGAGGCGCGGGCACGAAGAACCGCGGGCGAGCCGGCAGGCTTTGACCCCGTGGGAAGGCGAAACCCGCCGAACTGGGCTTTTCGGGCACGAACAGCCTGGTGGGCCTGCGGGAAACACCCGCAGGACTGTCTGCAGCAATGCGGGAGCGCTATCCGGACATGGGGTCCACGCTATGCGGATTCGATGCGCAGATGGCGCCGTCTGGATAGCGAGGTTTACGGGACATGGCATTGACCCCCAACGAGGCGTATGCGGCCAAGCAGCCGTTTGTGGACAAGGAGACGCTCGAGCATATCGTCGAGCAGTTCCCCACGCCGTTTCATCTATACGACGAGGCGGGCATCCGCCGCAACATGCAAGAGGTGCGCGACGCCTTCGCATGGAACCCGAGCTTTAAGGAATACTTTGCCGTCAAGGCCAATCCCAACCCGGCGCTCATCTCCATTCTCAACGAATACGGCTGCGGCTGCGATTGCTCGAGCTATACCGAGCTCATGATCGCCCGCTCGCTGGGTATCACGGGACACGACATCATGTTCTCGTCCAACGACACGCCAGCTGCCGACTTTGAGCTCGCCGAGAAGTTGGGCGCCATCGTCAACTTTGACGACATCAGCCACATCGAGTTCTTTGAGCGCGTTGCGGGGCCCATCCCCAAGACGATCAGCTGCCGCTTTAATCCGGGCGGCCTGTTCCAGCTCTCCAACGGCATCATGGATAACCCCGGCGACTCCAAATACGGCATGACCACCGAGCAGCTCTTCGAGGCCTTCCGCACGCTCAAGGCCAAGGGCGCCGAGGACTTTGGCATCCACGCATTCCTTGCCAGCAACACCGTCACCAACGACTACTACCCCAAGCTCGCGCGCATCCTCTTTGAGCTTGCCGTGCGCCTGGAGCGCGAGACCGGCGCACATGTCGCCTTCATCAATCTGTCCGGCGGTGTCGGCATCCCCTATCTGCCCGAGCAGCAGGCCAACGACATTCACGCCATCGGCGAGGGGGTACACGCGGCATACGACGAGATCCTGGTTCCCGCCGGCATGGGCGATGTGGCCATCTGCACCGAGATGGGCCGCTTTATGATGGGGCCCTACGGCTGCCTGGTCACCAAAGCCATCCACGAGAAGCAGATCTACAAGGACTATATCGGTGTCGACGCAAGCGCCGTCGATCTGATCCGCCCTGCCATGTACGGCGCTTACCACCACATTACGGTGATGGGCCAGCCGGGTGGCGACGACAAGACCACAGCGCCCGTCACGGACACCTACGACATCACGGGCAATCTGTGCGAGAACAACGACAAGTTCGCCATCGATCGCGAGCTGCCGCATATCGACATGGGCGACCTGCTTGTAATCCACGATACCGGCGCGCATGGCTACTCCATGGGCTACAACTACAACGGGCGGCTGCGCTCCGCCGAGGTCCTGCTGCGCCCCGATGGCTCGGCCGACATCATCCGCCGTGCCGAGCGCCCGGGCGATTACTTTGCCACGCTCGACGTGTTGCCGGGCGGCCGAGAGCTGCTGGCCAAGTCGCGCGCCGAAAGTGCTCGCCGTCGCGCCCAAGACGAGCGCCTGGCCGTCGCCGCCCAATGGAATAAACGCATCCAGATCGCGGACGCGAAGGAGAAGAACATGGACATCCGCAATCTTGAGGGCTCAATCGTCGCCCTTGTTACGCCGTTTAAAAAGGACGGCAGTGTCGACTTTGACGCACTCGGGCGCCTTATCGATTTCCACCTGCAAAACGGCACTGACGCCATCCTCACCCTGGGCACCACCGGCGAGAGCGCCACGATGACCGATGACGAGGACAACTCCGTTGTCGCCGCCGTGGTCAAGCAAGTTGCGGGACGCGTCCCCGTCATCGCCGGCTCGGGCTCCAACTCCACGCAAACCATGCTCACCAAGTCGCTCACCTACCAGGGCTTGGGAGCCGACGGTCTGCTGCTCATTACCCCCTACTACAACAAGTCCAACGAAGAGGGTATCTATCAGCACTTTAAGACCGTCGCCGATGCCGTGGACATCCCCTGCATCCTGTACAACATCCCCGGCCGTTGCGGCTGCGGCATCAGCGAGCGCAACGTAGAGCGCTTGGCCGCGCACCCCAATATCATGGGTATTAAGGAAGCCTCGGGCAACGTCGCCTACGCGGCCAAGATCGCCCACCTGTTGTCCGACGACTTCCGCATGTACTCGGGCGAGGACGCGCTCACCGTGCCGCTCATGAGCCTGGGCGCTTCGGGCACCATCAGCGTGTGGGCCGACGTTCAGCCGCAGCTCGTGCATGACATGTGCCGCGCCTACCTGGACGGCGACGTGGAGCGCGCCCGCGATATCCAGATTGCCGCCCAGCCGCTCATCAACGCCCTCTTTAGTGAGGTCAACCCCATCCCCGTTAAGGAAGCGCTCGCCCAGATGGGTATGATCGAGGCAAACTACCGTATGCCGCTGTGCCCCATGGCAGACGACACGCGCTCCGCACTTATCGATGCTCTGAAGGGAGCTGGTCTGCTTGATTAAGACCGTCATTATGGGAACGGGCCGCATGGGCTCGCTCATCCGCACTACCGCCGATGGCATTGTCGACGCCGCCGGTCAGCCCGTTTTCGACATCGTCGCCCAGATCGGCTTCGACTTGTCCGAGCTCGAGAATGCTCCGGCAGCCGACGTCATTATTGACTTCTCGAACGTCGCGACCTTCGATGCCGTCGTCGCCTATGTCGAGCGCACGGGCGCGGCGTTGGTCTCGGGCACCACGGGCTATACGCCCGAGCAGATGGATCGCCTGCGCGAGCTGGGCCAGAACGCCCGGGTCATGCATTCCGGCAATTACTCCATCGGTATCGCAGCCCTGCGCCATCTGGTAGCGCAGGCCACACGCGAGCTGCCCAGCTTTGACTGCGAAATCGTCGAGACGCACCATAACCAAAAGGTCGACGCCCCCAGCGGCACTGCCAAGTTGTTGCTCGACGCCGTCGTCGAAGCCGAGCCCGAGGCAGGCTATCACCCCGTCTATGGCCGCGAGGGCATGTGCGGAGCACGCGACCCCAAGGAGATCGGCATGCACTCGCTGCGCGGCGGCACTGTCGCCGGCGTGCACGAAGTGAGTTTCTTTGGCCAGGACGAGGAGGTCACGCTCATGCACCGCGCCACAAGCCGTCAGATCTTTGTCAACGGCGCCCTGGCAGCCGCGCAGAAGCTCGTCACCCGCGAACCTGGCTTCTATACGTTCGACCAGGTCATGTTTGCCTAACTAGGTATCAACCGGATCCACTCAAAGGAGAGACAGCAAATGAGCAATGCAGCCGAGATGGATGCACAGGAGATTATCAACTACATCGCCACCGCGCCCAAAAAGACGCCCGTCAAGCTGTATGTGCGCGAGAAACCCGGCATGAAGGTTGCCTGGGGCGATGCGCACGTCTACGGCGGCCGTCGTGGCAAAACTGTCTTTGGTGACTGGGATGAGCTTAAGGCCATCCTGGACGCCAATGCCGATTCCATCGATTACTACGACGTCGAGAATGACTGCCGCAACTCCGCCGTCCCCATGCTCGACCTCAAGGGTATCAACGCCCGCATCGAGCCGGGCGCGATTATCCGTGACCGCGTCGAGATCGGCGATCGCGCCGTCATCATGATGGGCGCGATCATCAACATCGGCTCCGTTATCGGCGAGGGCTCTATGATTGATATGGGCGCCGTGCTGGGCGGTCGCGCCACCGTGGGCAAGAACTGCCACATCGGCGCCGGCACCGTACTGGCAGGCGTCGTGGAGCCCGCCAGCGCCACGCCCGTCATCATCGAGGACGATGTCATGATCGGAGCCAATGCTGTGGTCCTGGAGGGCGTGCGCGTGGGCAAGGGTGCTGTCGTTGCCGCCGGCGCCGTGTGCGTCGAGGACGTCCCCGCCGGCGCCGTTGTGGCCGGTGTCCCCGCCCGCGTCATCAAGATGCGCGACGAGAAGACCGACAGCAAGACCGGTCTCGAAGAGGGTTTACGTCAGCTTTAATAGTTACGCGGTTTTGACAAACCGCGTTTTCGCTGACTTATGCTCAACCTGCGGGGCAATTCACCCCCAAACAAGAAGACCGAAGCCCCAAAGGGCTTCGGTCTTTGCTTTCCCGCTGTAGGCGCAACGCAACTTATCGATTCTCGATGCTACCGATGTTTTTGAGCTCGATGGAGATGAGGCCGTTGGGCTCGTTGACGAACTCGATGTACTCGGAATTCGAACCCATCTCGGCCGGGAAGCTGATTTCGATACCCGTGTCGGTACGGATCTTGTGATTGCGTACGGCCGCGCGCTCGACTTGCTTGCGCTCCACGGGAACGCGCTCGGGAACCCTCTCCTCGGTAAGTGCCGCGCGCACGCTTTCTTTGATGACCGGCTCGTCCTCAAAGACCTCATCGACGATATCCCAAGGCGGCAGCTCCTCGTCATCCTCAACCTTCTCGGCAACGGCAGCCTTAACCTTAGCGAGCGCTACAGCTGTGTTGGCACCGTGCTCCTCGGCGACTTCCTCGACCACACGCGTCACGGTGTCGATGATCTCCTTGCCCGATACGCCCGTGTCGCACTGCAGCAGACCATCAGGGATAAGCATACGGTCCTCGCCGGCAATCTTGCGCTTCTTGTCCACGTAGCCAATCTCCATGGTGCTCGCGCGCACGATGGCATAGCTCGGCACCTTCTGCGAGGGATTTGGCAAAATGGCATAATGGCGCGCGATGTCGTTGCGCACCTCCCCCTCCTCGCGGCCCACTTCGTGCATAAAAGCCTGTTTTGAGCCCAGCAGCATCACGGCAAACCAGCGGGCATCCTCATCGTCGTCAAAATCGGCCACCAGCACGTCGGTGGACTCGGCTTTCTCGGCTTTGGTTAGCTCGGAAGAGATAAACTCCGCAATCTGCTGCGACAGGTCCACAAACTCGCGCTCGCCAAAGAAATAGCCCTTGAGCTCGCCGCCAAACGCAGAGTTCTCGGCAAACGTGGCGCGTTTATTGTCGGCCGAGGTGCGTGCACGGCGCAGATGCGTGGTTACGAAATTGCGCACGGTACGGCTTTCGATATCCAACTCGCGCTGGCTCATAACGTTGACGGCAGAGTCAAAGTCCAGGATATGCAGAATCGCGTGATTGATTTTCATATACGGCATTCCGTTCTAGATCGATTTCGGCACGAACCAGTATAGCGGTCGAGCCCGCCCCGGGCGCATCGAAGATTGGTGCAAACAAACCTGTCCCCAATGCACCAAAAAGGCGCCCGGGCCGTGGAGCCCGGACGCCTTTCATTGTAGCCTGTTGCCCAAAAGAGCTTGATTTAGCAGGAGAAATCGACGCTGTCGATGATGTCCTTGAGGGCCTTTGCAGAGGCGGTGAGCTCATGCTGTTCGTCATCGTTCAGCGGCACGGGAACGCGGCAGACGACGCCGTCGCGGCCAACGACCGTCGGCATGGAGATGGCAAGATCGGACAGGCCGTACTCGCCCACCATGAGCGAGGAGACAGGCAGAACAGTCTGCTCATCGCGCATGACGGCAGTGCAGATGCGCTTGACGGCCATGGCGACGCCGTAGTAGGTGGCGTGCTTCTTCTCGATGATGGTGTAGGCGGAGTTCTTAACGTCCTCAGCGATGCGCTTCTCGGCAGTCTCATGCTCCAGGTGGCCGTGAAGCTCGCAGAAGGTGTTCAGCGGCACGCCGGCAACCTGAGCGCTGGACCAAGCGACAAACTCGGAGTCGCCGTGCTCACCCATGACATAGGCCTGGACATCGCGCGGGTCAACCTCGACGTGGGCACCAAGCATCTGCTGCAGACGGCCGGTGTCGAGCACGGTGCCGGAGCCGATGACATGGCCCTCGGGCAGGCCGGACATCTTGATGGCGGCGTAGGTCAGAACGTCGACCGGGTTGGAGACGATGAGCAGAATGCCGTCGAAGCCAGACTTCTTAATCTCGGGGATAATGGACTTAAAGATGTTGACGTTCTTGTTGACCAGGTCCAGACGGGTCTCACCGGGCTTCTGAGCAGCGCCAGCGGTGACGACGATCATGGCGGCGTCGGCGACATCGGAATAATCGCCGGCGTAGATCTTCATCGGCTCGGCAAACGTCATGCCGTGCGCGATATCCAGAGCCTCACCCTCGGCGCGATTCTTGTCCACGTCGATGAGGACCATCTCGGAGAACAGACCGCTCTGCATCAGCGCGAACGCCGAAGACGAACCGACGAAACCGCAGCCGACAATAGCGACCTTCTTCTCGTTAACCATTAGAAACTCCCATCTCTCTCCACAAACAAGCCGCCCGGGAACGACCCGAGCGGCTTGCCGTAATCCCAATACATCCAATCGGGACTTTGATTATGCTCCTATTCGCAGCCAAAAATCGACCGTTTACCGAAATTGTTTGCAGAATTCGTAAAATAACTGCACGAAATCGGTTTCGAGCTATTGACGAGCCGAAATAGCTTTCTAATATAGGCCCGCCTCGCGAATGGCCTCGACAGCCAAAGCGATCTGGTCGGGCGGCAAGACCAGCGCCATCCGCACGTGCCCCTCGCCCGAAGGACCAAAGCTCGCGCCCGGCGTCACCACAACGCCGGCCTTCTCCATAAGCTCCTCGCAAAACGCCATGGAATCGGTGCGACCACCGGGAAGTTTGGCCCACACAAACATAGAGCCATGCGCGTTGGGACGCTCCCAGCCCAGGCCCTCAAGACCGTCGCACAGGGCATCGCGGCGCTCCTGGTACTTCAGACGCTGCGCCTCGACCTCATCGCGCGGACCATTCAGGCACGCGATGGCGGCCTTCTGGATCGGGAAGAACATACCAAAGTCGATCTGGCCGCGCAGCTTGGCAAAGGCAGAGACCACGTCCTCGCGACCAACCAAAAAGCCAATACGCGCACCGGTGACGTTAAACGACTTGGAAAGCGAGAAGAACTCCACGCCCACCTCAAGCGCACCGGGATACTGCAAGAAGCTGCCACCCGGCTCACCGTCAAACACGATGTCGGAGTACGCGTTGTCATGAACGATCAGCAGGTCGTGCTCGCGGGCAAAAGCGATGATCTCCTCGTAGACCTCGGGCGTGCCCACCGAGCCGACCGGGTTCGCGGGCAGCGACACGATCATATACTTGGCGCGATCGGCCACCTCGGGATCGATGCCCGCCACATAGGGCAGGTAATTGTGCTCGGCAACCAGCGGATAGTACTCGAGCTTGGCATCAGCGATCTTGGCACCCGCCTCAAAGACCGGGTAGCACGGATCGGGAACCAGAATGGTGTCGCCCGGATCGAGCAGGGCCAGGCCCAAATGACCCACGCCCTCCTGCGTGCCGTTGCACGACTGCACCATGGACGGCGTAATACCCGAAACGCCAAAGCGACGCTCATAGTAATCGCACACGGCCTGCTTGAGTTCGGGCAGGTCGCGCAGGGCATACTTCCACATCTCGGGATCTTGGGCTGCATGCGTGAGCGCCTCGACCACATGGTCGTACGGCTTAAAGTCGGGCGTGCCCACACTCATGTTGTAAATGGTCTTGCCCTGAGCCTTCAGCGCGAGAAGCTTGTTGTTGAGCGAGGCGAAGACCTCCGCGCCAAAGCGGTCGAGACGCTGCGATGCCTGCATGGTGCCACCTTTCGATATAAAAAACGCGGCGCTCCGACAAGAGCGCCGCGCGATACGGGCCATCAGATTTCAAAAGTGTAACGCTTGCAACCCCCGTATTGGTTCAATTTAGCCAACCTTAGTCAATTGGATTGAGCGCGTCGATCTGCGCAAGCCACAAACGCGAGCTGGCGTCACTCGGCATACGCCAATCGCCGCGCGGGCTGAGCGTCACCGAGCCCACCTTGGGACCATCGGGCAGGCAGCTGCGCTTAAACTGCTGGGCAAAGAAGCGACGGTAGAACGTATGCAGCCACGTGTGGACGGTCTTGGCGTCGTAGACACCCTCGAAACTCTTGAGCGCCATGCGGTAGATCTTGCCCGGCTCAAAGCCAAAACGCAGCAGGTAGTAGAGGAAGTAGTCGTGCAGCTCGTACGGGCCCACCAAATCCTCGGTCTTCTGCGCAATCTCGCCGTCGCCCGTGGGCGGCAGAAGCTCGGGGGACACCGGCGTGTCGAGGATATCGAGCAAAACCTCGGCAATGCGCCCGCCAAAGACATCGGCCGCATAGCGCACCAGATCGCGCACAAGCGTCTTGGGCACGCTCGCGTTGACGGCGTACATGCTCATGTGGTCACCGTTGTACGTAGCCCAGCCGAGCGCCAGCTCCGACAGGTCGCCCGTGCCGATGACAAAACCGCCAGCCTGGTTGGCCAGATCCATCAGAATCTGCGTACGCTCGCGCGCCTGGCTGTTCTCGTAGGTCACGTCCTGCACGGTCGGATCGTGCTCAATGTCCTTGAAGTGCTGCTCCACAGCCGCGTGAATCGAAATCTCGCGGAAGCTCACGCCCAGGTCGCGGGCAAGCGACTCGGCATTGGACTTGGTGCGATGCGTCGTGCCAAAGCCGGGCATGGAGACCGCCGTGATGCCCGTACGCGGCAGTCCCAGCGCATCGAAGGCACGCACGGTCACAAGCAGTGCCAGCGTGGAGTCCAAGCCGCCCGAAAGGCCGATGACGGCCGCCTTGGTGCCCGTGTGGGCAAGGCGGGTCTTGAGGCCGGCGGTCTGCAGGTCGAGGATGGTCTCGCAACGCTCGGCCAGGTCGCCATGGTCGGCCGGCACAAAGGGCGCGCGGGGGAAGACACGGTCGATGTCGCAGGCGTTGCGCAGGACGGGAGCCTCGGAGAGCGTGTTCTCAAAAGAGAACTCAACGGTCGTGGCCTCCGGCGCATCGTCCGCGCGCGCCCACGTCGTCGAGCGGCGGCGCTCGGCAACCAGACGGTCAAGATCGATATCGGCGACAGCCATATCGCAGGTAAGCAGTTTGGTGGCGGCGAGCTTGGAGCCATTTTCGTAGATAAGGTTCTCGCCCGCAAAGACCATATCGGTCGTGGACTCGCCCTCGCTCGCATCCGCATAGGCATAGGCGCAGTACAGGCGTGCGCTTTGGTTAGAGATAAGGCTGCGGCGATAGTCTGCCTTGCCGATGATCTCGTCGGAAGCAGAGGGGTTGAGGATCACCGTAGCGCCGGCAAGCGCCATCTCGGTCGAAGGGGGCGCCGGCACCCACAGGTCCTCGCAGACCTCAACGCCCAGCACCATATCCTCGGCACCTTCATCACAGCAGCGGTAGACAAGCCCCGAACCCAGCGGAACCGGACCCTGACCGGCAAACTCGACCCACACGGGATCTGCGGGCGCCGGAGCAAACCAGCGGCGCTCGTAAAACTCGCCATAATTGGGCAGATACTTCTTGGCCGTGAGGCCCAAAAGCTCACCCGCGCAGCACACGGCGGCGCAGTTGTAGATATTCTCGGCAACTGCAACGGGAAGACCAATGGTAAAGACAATCGGCAGCTCACGAGTCTCGTCGAGAATATGCACCAGAGCAGCCTCGCAGGCATGCAGCAGCGTGCGATTATGGAACAGGTCGGCCGCGGTATAGCCGGTCAAATTAAGCTCGGGCAGCACCAGCGCACGAATGCCGCGCTCGGCAGCCTCGCGAACAGCCGCCAGCGCAACCTCGGTATTGCCCTCGACATCGGCCACGCGAATCCGCGGCGACGCCGCCGCCACGCGCAAAAAGCCATCAGACTGAGAAAGGTGAAGATTCATAAGAATGCTCCCGTGCGTAGACGCCATTCACAACAATTAGCAAACCCTATTGTAGTTCAACCGCCGAGTGTAACCGCATCCCACCAACTTGGTGAGCTATTGATGAGTTGATGGTATCTGTTAAATGTCACGTACGATTCACATCTGGTGGGTACTCTGATGGCTACACGAAACGAAGCAGACTTACACCGGGAGGGCCCCGTATGACAACCAAGTACACCGACGCGCCGCGTACGCGCGTCATGACACCGGCCGCGCTCAACAACGGCGTTCACGAAAACCATTCCATCGGACAGACCATGGCCATCGCGCCCAAAAAGGGCCTGTTCGACGACATTTCCATTCCCCAGATCATCGCCGGCGCCGCAGCCGCCGCCACGAGCGTCGCGCTTGCTTCCAAGATCGGTATCGCGGGTTCAGTAATTGGTGCCGCCGTGAGCTCGGTCATCACCGTTGTGTCCTCGCAGGTCTACCGCCACTTTATCTCTGCCAGCGCCAAAGCCCTCAAAGGCACGCACGCCGACGTCGACTACCCCGCCGGCGCCTATGAGCCCGTTGAATTTAATGCCGAGGAGCACCTGGGCGGCGCCGCGACTACGCAGGAGATGCGCCAGATTGCGGGGCGCGCGACCACGGCGCGCGTCGCCCCCAACAGCCTGCGCGCCAAGGCGGCGGCAGAGCGCAGCCAGACGCAAAAGAAGGTCATCGTCTTCTCGATCGCCATCGCCATCGTCGCGGTCATCGCCTGCGCTGGCGCCATCCTTATCACCACCGCCGGCGAGGGTCTGGGCGAGCGCCCCGAGCCAATCCTTTCGTCGCGCACGACCGAGCACGACGCAGATAGCACCGGTCAATCGCAAAGCCAGCAGGACGACTCGCAGGGCAACTCCTCATCCACCGACTCGTCATCGAACACCCCCGATCAATCGCAGGGCGTCGATTCCTCTGCGAACAACAGCGGCACGCAATCCGGCACGACTGACTCAAGCCAAACGACTGACGGCTCTCAACCGAGCACGGGCGACCAGACGAGCGGCAATGCATCGGGCACGGGATCTACCGACAATAGCAACACCAACAGCTCGAGCGGAACCGCTTCCGGCACGGCATCTGACAGCTCGAGCCAAGACACGGCATCGGGCAACTAAGCACGTTTGTCTCTCATAGATAACCAACCTGCATAACGGGCGCGAACCGGCAACGGTCGCGCCCGTTTGCCTTGGGCGACGAGATGGTAAGCCCCGCGCGATGGTAAGATGCTTTGGTGTGTAAAGAGGAGATTTGCCATGAGCAAGACAATAGTTAGGCCCACGCTATCGCTGGGCAATCACATCTATCTGTATCGCCTGCTGCGCGACGCGATTGGGTGCGGCAAGCAAACGTTTATGACGCAGGTCGAGGAGGCACTCGCCGCCGGCGACATGGCCGCTTATGACCTGGGCTTTGAGTCCACGCGCGAGCTGCTCGAGGAGCTCGACGACTGCATTAAGCTGACTGTCTTTAAGGGCGGTCGCCTGTATGCCACCGTCATCGCCAACGAGGTCTGGGATGCCGCCCTTGCCAAAGGCGAGGACAAGCCCAAGGCTGCCAAGGGAGCCAAGCAGTCCTATAAAAAGAAAAAGCGCGGCGAGAAGGACCTCAAGGCCGTGCGTCCCAAGCACGTTAAGCGTCCCGAGCCCGAAGCCATGGTTGACGCCGCGCCGGAACCCGAGCCCGAGGCAGAGATCGAAATCGCTATTGAGGTAACAGCAGAAGCCGAAACCGAAATCGCCACCACGACCGATTCTGAAATCATGTCAGAGCAGGAAGCCGCTGCGAAGCTCAACGAGGCCCCCAAGTCGGCAACCGAAGAAGCCGCTGGCCAGCCCGAGACGTCTGCGTTCCAAAACAGCGATGTCTTTGGCGACGAGGCCGAGGACGATCAGTCCGACGAGCCCGCCGATCAAGGCGCTGCCGAGTCGACGCCGGAGCCCGAGACGCCGCAGCCCGCCATCTCGCTCACGGTCGTCTATGACCCCGAGAACGCCAACGCCGGCATCACCACCATGGCATCCACGCCCATCGAGGCAAAGTCGAGCGTCGAGAACGAGAACGCAGCGCAGGTTGAGGTTGAAACTGCAGCTGCAGACGCGCCCGTCACCGTGGAGCCCGCAGATACCACGATCAAGCCGGAAGCAACGCCGGAGCCCGCACCCGTTATCGAGTCCGTGCCCACCTCTGCTTGCGACCAAATTCCCGCATCTGCACCGGCTTCGGTACCCGCGGCGGCCCCAACCCCCACACCTGCAGCGCCCGCCATCCCCGAGGACTTCCCCGTCGATTTCGCAACCGAGGTCTTCTGCCCCGGCCCGCTTCTGCACCAGCTGTCGACCTATCTCCCCTACGGCGCCGACACGCTCGGCATCGTCGGCGAGTACTACTGGATCGCCCGCGAGCGCGGTACCATCGAGGCCGCGCGAAACCGCGCAAGCTTCCCCCTGCGCTACACGCAGGCCGGCGAGCGCCACGAAGTCACCGTGCGCATCCGCCGCAACACCACCGGCGGTCTCGGAGCCGCCTGGACCATCGATAAAGTCGAAGAACCCAAGCAGTAACGACAAACGGCTCAAATCCAAATCAGGATTTGAGCCGTTTTTATTTGTTGATGTTGCGTAACCAACAGCGAGCGGGCCGCAAGTGCCCCAGGTTGCCGTAAAAGAGGAGCGACGCGTACTTCGGTACGCGAGCGACGGCTTGAACGGCAAGATGGGGTGCTTGCGACCCGCGCCGCGTCGAGCAGTTACGCGGTTTGGAAAACCGCGTAACGATCTAGTCGCGCGTCAGCTTACGGTGAATACGATGCGGCTGGGCTGCGTCCTCGCCCAGGCGCTCGATGCGGTTGGCCTGATAGGCCTCGAAATTGCCCTCGAACCAATACCAGTTGCCCGGATTCTCATCGGTGCCCTCCCACGCCAGGATGTGCGTGGCAACGCGGTCCAGGAACATACGATCGTGGCTAATGACCACCGAGCAGCCCGGGAACTCGAGCAGCGCCGCTTCGAGCGAGGAAAGCGTCTCGACGTCGAGGTCGTTCGTGGGCTCGTCGAGGAGCAGCAGGTTGCCGCCCTGCTTGAGCGTAAGCGCCAAGTTCAGACGGTTGCGCTCGCCGCCGGAGAGCACGCCAGCGCGCTTCTGCTGGTCCTGGCCCTTAAAGCCAAAGCTCGCCACATAAGCGCGGCTCGGAACCTCGGTCTCGCCGACCATCATGTGGTCCAGGCCGTCCGAGACGACCTCCCATAGGTTCTTATCGGGGTCGATGCCGGAACGGTTCTGGTCGACGTAAGAAATCTTGACGGTCTCGCCCACCTCGAGCTCGCCCGAAGTCAGCGGCTCCAGACCCACAATCGTCTTGAACAGCGTGGTCTTACCGACACCGTTGGGGCCGATGACGCCCACGATGCCGTTGCGCGGCAGGGTGAACGAAAGGTCATCGATGAGCACGCGACCGTCGAACTCCTTGTGCAGGTGATGGGCCTCGAGCACCTTGTTGCCCAGACGCGGTCCAACGGGGATGCGAATGTCAGTCCAGTCGAGCTTCTGGCTAGCGCGCGCCTCAGCCTCCATCTCCTCGTAGCGGGCCAGACGGGCCTTGTTCTTGGCCTGACGGGCCTTGGGCGAGCTGCGCACCCACTCGAGCTCGGCCTCCATGCGCTTGGCGAGCTTGGCATCGCGGTTGCCCTGTGCCTCGATACGGGCGGCCTTGGTCTCCAGATACGTGGAGTAGTTGCCCTTGTAGGGATAAAGGTGACCGCGGTCGACCTCGCAGATCCACTCGGCAACGTTATCCAGGAAGTAGCGATCGTGTGTGACGGCAAGCACCGCGCCCTGGTAGTTGTGCAGGAAGTGCTCGAGCCACAGGATCGACTCGGCGTCCAGGTGGTTCGTGGGCTCGTCGAGCAGCAGCAGGTCGGGAGCCTCGAGCAGCAGCTTGCACAGAGCCACGCGACGGCGCTCGCCGCCGGAAAGCACGTTGACCGGCATGTCGGAATCGGGCAGCTGCAGGGCGTCCATGGCCTGACCGAGCTTGGAATCGATATCCCAGCCGTCGGCGGCGTCGATCTCGTCCTGGAGCTTTCCCATCTCGGCCATGAGGGCGTCCATGTCGCAATCTGGGTCGCACATCTCCTCGCCGATCTTGTTGAAGCGATCGACCTTGGCGATCATGTCGCCAAATGCCATGCGCACGTTCTCGATGACGGTCTTGTCGTCGTCGAGCGGCGGCTCCTGCTGCAGGATGCCCACGGTGTAGCCGGGGGTGAGCCTGGCATCGCCGTTGGAGACCTCCTCGATGCCGGCCATGATCTTGAGCAGGGTCGACTTGCCCATACCGTTGGGGCCCACGACGCCGATCTTGGCACCGGGGTAGAAGCTCAGGGTCACGTCGTCAAGGATTACCTTGTCGCCATGGGCCTTGCGAGCCTGATACATCTGGTAGATAAACTCCGCCATTTGTCTGTTTTATCCTTTCTACCTGTTGTTTCCCTATTCTTGATTCGCTTTAGTGGAAACGAAATGAGAAAACTAGCTCTGAAACGTAACGAAAAAGGGGCATGGTTGCCCATACCCCCTAATACTACCTGGGAAAAATCCCCCAGAACATACCATGAACTGCGTACGCTAGTTTTCCGCAACCTTAACGAACAGCCCGCTGAGATTTGCGCCACAGCAGATACGAGTAGACGTAGACGGCTCCGACCGAACCAAACGCCAGAACCGCAATCACCGCGGCGACGACTTCATTCGAAAGCACCGCACCTGCCACGCCCATCGCAATCAGGCCAACACCCAGCACCATAAAGCAGGCACCGCTAAAGCGCTGCGTACGGCGCCAGTTCTCGGGATCGGCAAGCGCCCAAGGCGTCTTGATACCGAGCGTATAGTTCTGCTTCACACGCGGCAAGTAGTTGCCTACGCCGATGAACAGCAAACCGATAGCACCGGAAATCAGCACGTTGACCGAACCGACCGCCGGCACCACGCCCCAGACCGTAAGCTCTCCCAGCCAGCTTACGGCACACATGAACAAGGTAAAGGCGATTACGAAGCCCTGATAGAACTTGCCCGAGGTTCGATATGCCTCACCTTTGGGATCGATGCGCGGCACCACGCGGAACATTGCGAGAAGCGCCAGCGGCAATGCGCCGAGCGCCGATGCCATCCAGCTAGGACCCCAACCGTCGACGGCGCCGTTCGCGCCCCAGTGCGTGGGAATCTGCGCCGGCAAGCTCGGCATCACCCAGAGATGCGCAGCAACATTAATAGCGCAGACCACAACAAGCATGGCCCACGCGCGCGACGATACCCCCGTGGCGTGAATGCCCTTGTTTTCGTTATTCATCCTTATCACCTTCCGTGTTTGTAAAGCCCATAAACCAACCGATCAAGTCCTGCATGACGGTGGTGTTTAAGCTGTAAACGATGTTTTGGCCATGACGTTCGTCGGTCACCAACCCGGCGTTTTTGAGCGTCGCCAAATGATGGCTCAATGACGGCTTGCTGATGTCAAAATGCTCGGCAAGCTCCCCAGCCGTGCGATTGCCCTCGCGCAGCAGTTCCAAAATGTGACGCCGTGTAGGATCGGCCAGCGCCTTAAAACCCTCTCCCGGCATAGGACCTCCTCTCAGCATTTCGTTCGACGCGCACACTATACTCGATATTTAGATGTTTGTCTAACTATCTAATCTTACACTCAAAAAATAGCCGCCCACGCGTAATGCGAAGACGGCCACTTCTCACGCTACAAACGTGTTTTGGAGTTGGCTAACCCGCGGCAACGGGCACCATCTGCTTCAATCTTATGCGAATCCCGATCCCATTTCAACAAACCCCAAGGGTTCAAATGGAATCGTAATAATACCTATAATGGCGATAGCTAAAACACGATTCGCTTCCCCATCGGAGGATGTCTATGGCCGAAACCACAGCCGCTCTCGTCGAGACGCGCGATACCAAGCTCGAAATCATCATGGGCCGCGAGGCGCTCGACAAACTCGCCGCCGCCACGGTGCTGGTGCTCGGCTGCGGAGGCGTGGGCTCCAATTGCTGCGAGGCACTTGCCCGCGGCGGCATTGAACATTTCGTCATTTTGGACAAGGACATCATCGCGCCAAGCAATATCAATCGCCAGGCTATCGCCTTTCACAGCACCATCGGCAAGCGCAAGGTTGACGTAATGGAAGCCATGATCCACGACATCAATCCCGCCGCCACCGTTATCAAGCGCACCGAATACCTGCTGAGCGACAACATCGACGAGTTCTTCACGAGCGTTTTGGAGCAGACGGGTGGCAAGCTCGACTACGTCGTCGACGCCATCGATACCATCTCGGCCAAGCTCACCATTGCCAAATATGCTCAGGACCACGGCATTCGTTTGATTAGCTCCATGGGCGGGGCCAACAAGCTCCATCCCGAGTGCCTCCGCTTTGCCGACATTTTCGATACGGTACGTGACCCCATGAGCCGCATCATGCGCAAAGAATGCAAGAAGCGCGGAATCAAGAGTCTGCATGTACTGTTTAGCTGCGAGGAATCGGTTAAGACACAGCCCCGCGACCCTTCCAATATCCACGAGCGCACCGAGTTGGGCACCGCCAGCTTTATGCCGCCCATCATGGGCCAGATGATTGCCGGCGAGGTTATCCGCCAGATCAGTGGCCGCGGCACCGAGCGCGTGCGCGCCGATGGCCAGCGCTTGGACTAGCGGAGCGCGCCGAGATGGAGCCCCGGTTATTTGATGCACACTGCCATCTTGATTTAATGGCTCACCCGGACGTCGTTGCCGATGAGGCGACGGCGCTGGGCTTGGGTCTATTTGATTGCGGCGTCGATCCACGCGACTTCGCTAGCGCACATGGGCGAGCCCGTCGCCTTCCCACCGTCATCAAGGGCATCGGCCTCCATCCCTGGTGGCTCACCGACGGCCGCTGCGGTCCTGCCGAAGTCAATCTGCTTTGCGAAGTTGCTGCCCAAGAACGCTACATCGGCGAAGTCGGGCTCGACTTTTCCGCTCGTTTTGCCGGAAGTGAGCCGCTACAAATACAGGCATTTGACCGGCTCTGCGATACACTCGTGCAGCATCCTCTTACCGGGCGCGTGATATCAATTCACGCCGTTCGTTCGGCGGGAACCGTACTGGACGTCCTCGAATCGCATGGATTACTCATCCCAAACTCCGACTCCCCCGTTATCATCTTCCACTGGTTTAGCGGTACTTCGGACGAACTCGTCCGCGCGCGTAATGCGGGCTGCTATTTTTCCGTCAACGAACGCATGCTCGCCACCAAGCGCGGTCGCGAATATGCCCGACAGATTCCACTCGACCGTCTACTGCTCGAGACCGATGCGCTGGCCGAGCCAAACACAGAAACAAGCGCGCAATCGCTCATCAGATCGCTCACAAGGACCTCGATGCGCATTGCCTCGCTCAAAAACTGCGATGCAAAGCGCATTGAGTCGGCAGTTTTAGCAAATGCGCGCTCTGTATTTGACCTTCGCTAACCCCTGTGGGCAAAAATGCCAAGGAACATGCGAATCGCACAACGCAGTCCCTATTGGCAGGCAGTACAGTTCGACAGCATTACACCAATTCGTGCATGAGATCACGGTTACGTGTATACAATTCGTCAAAGATATGACGGCGCGACGCATATAACTCGTGGGCTGCCATATCGGGCACGATTGTTTGCGCAACGCCAAGGACTTGGGCGAGCTCATCCCATGATGCATAGGCGCCACCTGCGAGAGCTGCCATGATGGCATCACCGAAGCATGCGCCCACCGTAACCTTGGCAACCGAGACCTCGCGCCCGCATACGTCGGCGATGGCCTGCATCCAAACTGGATTTTTGGTTCCACCTCCGACAAGCATAATGCGCCCAATTGGCAGTCTATGCTCTCGCTCGATAATGTCGACATGGGATGCAACGGTATACGCGACGCCTTCCAAGGCGGCGCGAACCATATGGGCTCGCGTATGCCTTCCGGTCAGGCCAAAGAAGACGCCGCGCGCCTCGGGATCGTTGAGCGGGGTACGCTCCCCCGCAAAGTACGGCAGGCACAGGAGCCCATCGGCACCCGGCGCCACACCGGCGGCATCATGCGCCATAACCGTATATGCATCGGGGCCACCGTGGCCCTCGGCCTCTACGGCGTCGCGATACAGCTCTTGGCGCAGCCACGATGTGAGCGCACCCGCCGTATTGGTCCCCGCGCAGATCCCGTAAGTTCCGGGAATGATAAACGTCCCCGGCCACAGGCGGGCATCATCAATCATATGATCAGCTAGGTAGATGAAATACGCCGTGCTCCCCAACTGAACCATCATATCGCCGGGACGGAATACACCCGTTGAAATGGCCTCGGCACCAGAGTCGCCCGTTCCCACTAAGACAGGTGTCCCTGCCGCGAGCCCCGTCGCCTCAGCCGCACGCTGCGTAATCACACCGGCAATATCGGTAGCCGACATTACCTCCGCCATCTGGTCAGGCCGGCAGAAACGAGCACATTCCCGAGCATCAACCTTCCAAGTGTAGCGATCGTATAGGGGAAGAAAATCCTCCGCCAAATAACGGTCCACCGTAAAACGCCCCGTCAACTTCGCGCACAGAAACGATGACGCCGTCAGGAACTTCGCGGCACGTTCGTGTACCTCGGGCATATTCTCCTTAAACCACAAGATCTTGGGAGCAATATCTGACGAACACGGATCGTGCCCGAAAAGCTCGCGTGCGCGATCTGGCCCATATTCGGAAAGAAGCTCGTCAATCTGCGGCTTCGAACGTGCATCGACTCCATACAAAATCGCGGGCGCCAGCGCGCTGCACTCGGTATCGACCGGTACGCAGTCGCAACCCAATGCGGAAAGGCCCACGCATCCGATCTGCGCCGCGTTAACCCCCGATCGCACCACCAGCTCGCGCGACAAGCGGCAAAAATCGCCCCACCAAACTGCCTCCGCATCATGCTGGTACCATCCATCACGCGGGTTGTCCGTCTCATGTCCACAAGAGGCTTGGCAAACGATGTTGCATCGATCATCGATTAAAACGCCTTTAGAGGCGCTTGTCCCAATATCAATACCCAGATAGAGCGCCATAGGTGCCTACTCCCCTCGCGCCGTACGAGCGGCAGCCATAAAACGAGCTACCCGCTCAACATCAACCGGGGCATCCAGCTTTCCGTCGCGCTTTAAGCACGTGCCGACAAACGCGCCATCGTAGTGAGCAAATACGTCAGCCACGGTATTTTCGCGACAACCGGTGCCACATACCACAGGTACTTGGCCAACACGCTCGCGGACCTCATCGGCAAGCTCGCCCGAAGCGCCACGACCGGCAGCCGAACCGCCGATGACCATCGCATCCGGTAGGCAATTAAAGAGAAGTGAATCGGCAATGTCCGCAGTCGTGCGGTCGTTGAGATAAACTTCCCCCTCGCTCGTGATGAAGTGAAAAAGCTTGAGGTCGTCCAAGCGCAGCGCCGCCTTGCGACGCATGGTGTGAGCGAAATCTCGGTTAATCAGCCCGAGATCACCGGCCCAGGCACCGCAAAAATTGCAGCGCGTGAACTGCGCGTCGACGGCAGCGCACAGCTCGATTGTGGCATCACCATCGTAAATAGCCTCAGCTCCCCAAGGAGTCGACAGATCATGGGACAGAGCCCCGATTACAAAGCCCATCGATGCAAGGGTTGAGGGAGAAACGTGCTGCTCATAGGGCATCGAGAGCTCATTGGTAATCAAAATGCCATCGACACCGCCCTGCTGCAACGCCTCGAGATCGCGCTTGGCGGCCTCCACGACCTGCGACACGCTTCCGCCCGGGTAATACAGTGGATCGCCCGGCAGAGGACGCAGGTGCAGCATTCCGATAACCGGCTTTTCGGTCTTGAACATCGAGGTTAGAAACGACATAACGTGCTCCTTCATAGGGTTATTGCAGGGACGTTACTCCCCCAGCACCTCCACGTACACTTTTCGCTTCTGCGGACCGTCAAACTCCGCAAGATAGATGTTCTGGGCACCTCCGCACACGATGTGGCCATCTTGGACGGGAAAGAAGCAGCTGTTTCCACAAATCATGCTCTTGATATGCCCACAGGAGTTGTTGCCGGTAGCTCCATAGCTCGGCAGGAAGTGTGCATGCGCATAGGGGGCATCGAGTGGGGCGATGCGATCAAGCGTCTCCATAAGATCCGTCTCCACGCAGGGCAGCCCCTCGTTTACCACGATTCCACAGGTCGTATGCGACAAAATAATCGCTGCCAAGCCATTGGTCACCGAGCTGCGTTCGATGGCGGCGTGCACGTCTTCGGTAATATCGATGAACTGGTCCGGAGCAGTCGATAGATAGCTCAATGTCTCGAGCGTCACCATGTTTACTCATCCCCTTCAAGAAAACGCAGGGCATTACCCCAGTAGAGCCTTTCTCGCGCATCATCGCGCATGGGCACGGTATCGAGCGCCCGCTTGAGTTTGAATGCACGGAAACGCGGCGTATTGCTGGCGAACATCACTTGGTGCGATAGCGCGCGCTCATACCACAGCGGCCCCATATCGACCGTGAAAAGACGCTGCATCATCTCCTCGGGCGAATCGATGTAAGTGATAGAGGTGTCCGCGTAGCAGTTGGGATACTTGAGCAGCATCGCCACGGTCTCGCGCACCCAGGGCCAGCCAAAGTGGGTCAAACTAAAGCGCACATTTGGATGCGTTGCGATTGTGTGCTCAAATGCAAGCGGGTTACTGCGCGAGAGTTCCGCGCCCGGCTCCCAAGACATACCGGCATGGAAAACCACCGGCTTGTTATAGCGCTCGCACAGCTCGTAAAGCGGCTCGGCCACAGCATCATCGGGGGCAAAACCCTGCTTTGCCGGATGCAGGCAAAGCCCCTTTGCCCCCAACTCGGTAAAGGCGCGCTCCAATTCGTCTGCGGCACCGCTCACCTGCGGATCTACGCTCGCAAATCCCCGCAGACGATCGGGATGCGCGGCAACCAGCATGGCAATCTGGTCATTGGTGCCAAAGTGCCCTCCGCATGCCGTGGTTACATCGAGCGGCATGAGCACGCTCTTCTGCACATCGCAGACGTCCATCTCGACTTGAAGCTCATCCCAATCCATGGGGCCCATATGCCCCATACCATATTCTCGTGACCAAAAACCGAATCCATCAGGCTCATCACCCGGCGTACAGATCTCGCCATAGAGCATAGGATGGACCAACATGTCGATAACCATTTCATACTCCTTTCCAGGCATTTGACCCTAGTACGGCTCAAACGAACCAATCACTCGGGACGACAGCTCAGCGCCCGCCTTCATACACGCCGGAATATCAAGGCCATCGATCACGCCCTTGGTAAACCCGGCAATATACGAGTCGCCGGCGCCCACGGTGTTAACGACCTTCTCCGCCGGTACGATCCCGCACTCATAGAAGCGCTCACCGTCATAGGCAATGCTTCCCTTCTCGCCAAGCGTGGCAACCGCAACGCGCGGTCCCAATCCCTGCACGTGGCATACCCAGTCTCGTAGCTCCGGAGTGTCCTCTTCAAACGACATGAACGCATAGTCTACGTAAGGAAAATAAGCCTCGCATGCATATTCGGGATCCTGGCTGAACACCGAGAAGTCCATAACCACCGTCTTGCCCGCATCGTGCCATTCGGGCAGGAGGTCCAAACAATTGCCAAACAGGTCGGTATGAATGATGTCATGCTCCAGGATAAACGCCCGGTCGTCTTCATTCGGTCGATATGTCTCCATTACGCCATCGATCGCCTCGAGATGTACGCGATCGACGCCGTCTTTCAATGCCATGAGCATCACCGAGGTGTCGCCATCCTCCACCCGCAGATGTGAGATATCGAGCCCCTCAGCGGCCAGCGCCTCTCTCATCTTGTCTCCGTACTCGTCCTTGCCGACAACCGACACGGCGGATACCGAAACGCCCATTCGTGCAAGATGGATACCCCAGTCAATGCCGTTACCAGTCGGATAGAACACGCCGATGTTTTGATAGACGTCCGCGCAGCAAAAACCAGCCGCACACGCTTTAATACCCATGGTCTTCTCCAATGTTCAAAAGGGGACCCACCACATGGCGAGCCCCCTTTTCGCGTTTCGCTTATTGTTTTGCATCGGCTGTCCAAGACCTCATAGCCAGACCGCCGTACGCCTTCTTAAGCTATTCGACGATTGGCGCCCCGTGGCCCCAAGAACCTTCCATGCCGCACACGGTCGAGGCAAACCCGGCAGCAAAGTCGAGCGCGCGCTCGATGGCCTCGGCGCCATCCTCACCACGCTTGGCGGAATCGAGATAGCACATCAAAAACGAGGTAAGGAACGAGTCGCCCGCCCCCATGGTGTCCTTCATGTCCGTTACCGGTTTAGCCAGCTGGCGGTAATAACGCTCGCCGTCGTAAGCAATGCAGCCCTCGGCGCCCGCCGTAGCCGACACAAAACGCGGACCCAGGCCCTTCACCCATGCCAAACGCTCGCGAATCTCGTCCTCACTCGCGGCATCCGCCGCACTAAAGAAAGCGAAATCGACGTAGGGCGCAATCTGCTCGTAGTACTCGTCGGTGGAGTCGTCCGAAAAGTCAAAAGAGACCGTGACACCCGCAGCCTTCAACTTGGGCAGCTCGCGCTCGGTAAAGCAATAGTTGCCCGAATGAACCACATCGAACTGCTTCATGTACGCAAGGTCAAAGCGATCGAGGACATAGCGCGCATCGCCACGGATACCGCCCTCGTTGGAGCCAAGGAAGACACGGTCACCGTCAACGACGGTCACGCGAGCCGCTCCGTTCTCGCCAATCATCTGCTCGCACTTGTCAAGCTCGATACCCTCATCCTCGAGGCTTGCAATAACATGCTCGGCAGCGGCGTCATTGCCAAAAATGCCCATGTATGCGGAGCGTGCGGCACCGCATTTCTTGGCATAAACGGCAAAGTTCACCGCATTGCCGCCGGGATACATGGTGTGGATATGCTCGTAGCGATCGACGACGTTGTCGCCAAATCCGAGCGCGTTAACGTTAAATGCCATGGTATTTACCCTTCTAGTACTCGACAACGCCCATGTAGCGACGGAAATCGGGATCGTGATCAAACACCTTGCCGCGTGCGGCACGCAGCTCGCAGTTCATGGCGTAGAACAGCACCGGGTCCAGATAAGCACGGACGCTCGCCGGCACGGCCTCCATACCGTACTCCTTAGCATCGAGCACCATCAGCGTATCGGTATGCGTCTTAAGGAACGCCAGGGCGCGCTCGTCCATAGCACGGCACTCGCTGGAGCCCATCTGCAGGAAGTAAAAAACGCCATCCTGAGTAGCCTCGAAGGGGCCATGGAAGTACTCGGCAGAGTGGATGTAGCTGCAGTGCTGCCACTGCATCTCCATAAGAGAGCAGATAGCGAAACCGTAGGTCTGGCTAAAGTTGGGACCGCTGCCCAGAATATAGAAGAACTCGTGCTCCTGGCAAAGCTTGGCAAAGCGATCGCCCAGCTCGGCATTTACCTTCTCGCGTGCCGGGGGAAGAATCTTATCCATCTCGGCAATACCGGCATACATATCGGCGAGATCGGCGTAGCCCTCCTGCTGATCGAGCAGCTCTGCCGCAAGCGACAGCGAAATGCCAGCGGGGACCTCGGCCTGCGGCACACCCTCGCCCCACGGGTAGACCCACGTGGTCCACTTGCCGGAGTCGATCTTGGATCCAGCGTTGTCGGTCTGGGCGATCACCGTAGCGCCGGCGGCAAGGGCAATCTCGCAGCCCTCGACGACCTCCGGGGTGTTGCCACTGTGGCTACAAGCGATGACCAGAGACTTCTCGCCCAGACGACGCGGACGCATAATGTCGAATTCACGCGCGGTATAGATATACGAAGTGAAGGTGGTTGCCTCGCGCTGCAGAAGCTCATGAGCCGGGATCAAATCGATCATGGAGCCACCACAAGCAATCCAGTAGACGCTGTCGAACTTGCCCTTCTCGGCAATTGCCTCTTTGATCAGATCGTGTGCGTTCATATCCAGTTCCTTTCTTGTTTAGGCCGCAATCAATGACGTTGGTTGCGTGGCCGATAGTTGTTTTAGTCAATCAGATATTTCTCGAATGCGGCCATGTTCTTGGCATCTGCCGCCGCCGGGTCATCGTAGTAACGACCGTCCGTGATTTCCTGGCCCAGCATGCCGTCGAAACCATGGGCGTTGAGTGTGGCGACGAAGGCGTCCATATCGTGCTTGCCATCGCCCCACACCAGATGGCCATACGGGTCACCGTCGATAAAGTGCATCTCGTGAATTGCCCCGTCACCAAAGGCGGCAAACCAGTCCTCGAGCGTCTCGCCTGCAACGCCCATCGCGGTTGTATCAACCATGGGCTGTAAGTACGGGCTCGCGACCTCGTCAATCATGCGCTTCGCATCGGAAACCGTCGTCACGAGGTTGCTCTCCTCGGGACGCAGGCTTTCCATCGTAAGCACCAGACCGTGCTCGCCGGCATACTCCGCCAGAATGGACAAGTGCTCGCGGCTGCGCTTCCAGGCTTCCTCGCGGTCCTCGTCCCAGTCGCCCCAGCCCGAGTTGATGGACATACGGTCGCACCCAAGTACCTCGGCAAGCTCAATGCCGTGCTTAAAGTACGCCAGGCTGCGCTGTTCATGCAGCGGTTTGCGTGCGCAATACTGCCAAGGATAGACAACATTCTCGGGGCACAGAGTACGATACCTAAGCCCACGGTCTGCAGCCTTTTTTGCCAGGACCTCAGCCTCAAAGTAGCCCGTGTGGTCGAGTGTCACATGCGGCTCCGCACACCACAGCTCAATGGACTCAAAGCCCAAACGCTGCTGCACATCAAGGAAGTAATCGAGCGACCACATGATGTAGTGGATATTCATGCCCGCAATCTGCTCGCGGCGCAGCGTCGGTTTGGATTCAGGCATCTTATGCCTCCTTATTTCGATCGAACACGATTCGTCCGTCCGACATCGTCATATCAACCGCAAGATCGCGTGCGTCGCGATAATCGAGGTCGAACACATCCCGATCGAGCACGCAGATATCGGCAAGCTTGCCAACCTCAAGCGTACCCAGCTCGTCTTCGCGAATCAGATCGTACGCGCCCCCGGCAGTCCAAGCGCGCAAGAGCTCGACAAGCGTCAGCGTGTTGACCTCATTCACGGGCAGTCCGTCGGCGAAGAATCCACCGCACGCGCTGTAGATTGACTCGCCCAGGCTCGGAATCAGCAGTGGCAAATCCGTTCCACAGCACACTGTGCATCCGGAATCTTCCATGCCGCGGCGATTCCAGCTGTGCAAAAGTCGCGTCTCGCCAATTTGTCGACGCATCATCGACAGGCAATCCTCGCGCCGGTCCAGCGTCAGAATCTGCGGATAGACCTCGCAAATTCCACCTAACTTGCCAAACTCGACAAGATCGGTCGGGTCAGAGTTCTCGAGATCGGTAATCGCATGGCGGCGAAGCATCCGTCCATGCTCGTCTCGAGGCAGCGAGGCATAGAGCGCCACGGTGCGGCGAACGGCGCCATCGCCCTGGCAATGCAAGGAGTATCGGAAGCCCTCAGCATCAATTGCACGCAGCTCGTTCTCAATCAGATCCCACTCTGGCTCCTCGACGACCGTCTTGCCGGCAGCGCCCGCATCGGCCGTGCCCTCATAGGGGTCAATCATCTCGGCAAGCCCCACCCATACGCCGCGATCGGTCATACGGTTGAAGCCAGAAAAACGAACGAACGGTCCCCGGAAGCGCTCTCGCGCCTCGCGGGCATATGCCAGATTTGCACCGGCGCCCACCGGCTGCGACATCATAGAGACGCGAACCGTCAGCTCACCAGATTCCTCGCGGCGAGCCATTTCGTCGGCAAAGCCGTAGTAGTCATCAAACGCCATTTCCTTGATGGCGGTAACGCCGCGCTCGTTAAGCATGCTCATGTAGTCCGAATACCCGGCACGCACCTCGGGCAGCGCGAGGAAATCGCTCATCATGCGCCAGATCTTCTCGGCATAGCACGCCTGGGGTGTAAAGCCATATCGCGCACTGGCGGCAGCATTGAGAACGCAGGTCTCCGCGCCCGGCGTAAAGCAGACGACGGGGATATCGCCAAAACACTCGTCAAACACAGCTGCTGTATTTGCGTTCTCGGCATCCGATGCCAACGTTTCGGGTAGGTTGTGGCCAAAAGCCGCCGCGCAATCCGGATGACCTTCTTTCCATGCACGCAAGAGCGACACGGCCTCTTTGGCATCAGCGATGCCGGACAGATCAGACCCCAACGTTCGCAGCGCCCAACCTGTATAGAAGGTATGCACATCGATCAGGCCAGGCATGACAGTGCGGCCGCCCAGGTCAACTACCTCGTCCGCCTGGGTCAAATACGAAGCTACCTCACACTTGGTGCCAACAGCCTCAATTCGATTGCCACGGACCGCTACGAAACCTTCAAACGGCAGGTCCCCCGTACCGGTAAAGACGCTCTTAGACGTCAGGACCGTCAAACGATCAGACATCACAACCACCTACACCGGAAGCATGCCAGAGATTGCCGTTACGATCAGGCCAAAGACGACCATGAAAATGAAGAACTTCCAAATGGTCTTCCACCATTGGCCAAACGAAATCCTAGCCACGGCAAGACCGGCGACCGTCATGCCCGCCACGGGGCTGATGGTGTTGATGGTCTGGTTGGCAAACTGGAGCGCGGTGACGGCCGCCTCGGGATTGAGGCCCATGAGCTCGGTCAGGGGGCCCATAACGGGCATGGTGAGCGCCGCCAGGCCAGAACTCGAGGGAACCAGCAAAGAGAGCAGGCCAAGGACGATATACATAAACGTGGTGTAGACGGCGGCGGGTGCACCGGCAAGCGCAGTAGCGAGCGCCTGGAGGATAGTGTCGATGATCATGCCGCCCTCGGCGATGACCAGAATACCGCGAGCGATACCGATAACGATGGCAGCGTACGCAAAGTCGGCAAGACCCTTAACGAACTCCTCTGCGATCGTCTGCTGGTCAAGACCGCCCAGGATACCGGCAAGCAAGCCCATGCCAAGGAACACGGCGGAAATCTCATTCATGTACCAGCCCTGGGTAACAAGACCCCAGACGATAATGCCCATACCGCAAGCAAAATCGATAAGCACGAGCTTCTGACGGATAGTGAACTCTTCCTCGATGGAGGCATCGGTCACGGAAAACTCAATACGCTTGAGCTTATCGTCCTCGTACACAATGGACGACTCGGGATTTTTCTTGACGCGCATGGCGTAGCGCATGGCCCATGCGATACCGACGGCAGTGAAGATGACCCAAGAAACGGCACGCAGCCACAGTTGCGGATTACCCTCGATGCCAATGATGCCTTGGGCGATCAAAACATTAAACGGGTCGATGGTCGAAGCACAATATCCCAAGTTAGGACCAAGGAAGCAGATGATGAATGCCGTCATCGAGTCATAACCGATACCCATCATGATGGGAATGAAGATGGCATAGAACGGCAGGGCTTCCTCAGACATACCAAACGTAGTGCCGCAAATGGACAGCAACGTCATCGTGATGGGAATGATGAGGATGTCCTTGTTCTTGAGCTTTTTAATCACACGGCTCATGCCGGCATTCAAAGCGTTGGTCTTGGTGATGATTGCGAACGATCCGCCAATCAATAAGACGAACGCAACGACGTCGGCAGCCTCTTGGATACCCTTGGTGGGCGCTTGCAGGACCGCGAAGATATCCTGACCCAGATTGATGGTCTCGCCGGTCTCGGAATCGGTGTAGTTCTTATCGACCTGTTCATAGGTTCCAGCAACGGCGACTTCACGCTCGCCCGCCGCTGTCGAAATCGTCTTGCGCTGATACTGACCAGAGGGAACGATCCAAGTCAAGACCGCAAAGACAACGATCAGCAAGAACATGATCGTATAGACATGCGGTAATTTGAACTTAAAACGTCTGTTTGTCTTCTTCGCCTTCGTATCTGACATAGATACCTCCAAAGAACTCGAGACTGCATCGCATCTCGCTTCAACGTTTGCACAATGCAAACGTTCTATGACGTCCCATAGATTACCAGCAGCTTTTCTCGCCATCAAGATAATTTCAAACTGATTGCCGCAACGCGGTTGAACGGTTGCGTTTGCGCCGTGAACGGTATGGAAACGCCCGGTGAGATGATCCACCGGGCGCTTCCATTCGCAATGTCCTAGATGTCAAAAACGTAGCGAGACCCAACGATCCGCTGACGACCGATGATAAACGGCCGCCGCTGCTCATCGAAAAAGAAGGCTTCCATATAAAACAAGGGTTCGCCAACGGGAACTGCCAACAGCCGAGCGACCTCGGGCGACGCGCACGCGATCTCGAGTGTGCACGGGTCGGTAAACGCGGGCGTACGGCCCGTCCGGTTACGCACGAACTCAAAAATGGATTGGTTAGATAGAGGTGCCGTTGATAGATAGGCGTTGTCCTCGTAAACATAAATGTTGTTCTCGAGCATGACAGGGACGCCATCGGCAGTGCGCACGCGCTCAACGCAAATCAAGTCAGTTCCAACGGGAACACCAAAGAACTGTGCTTCGGTGGAATCCGCCGGCAGTATCTTTCTCGAAATGACACACGCCCCCGGTTCCATTCCGTTAACGCGGCATGCGTCCGAAAAACTCTGGACGTCACCCTTCTGGCGAATCTTGCGCTTGAGCTTGGGGGCATTGACAAACGTGCCTTTCCCCTGTCGCTTCGTTAGATAGCCCTGCTGGACGAGCTCCTCAATAGCGCGCCGAACGGTAACGCGGCCAACTTTATAGCTCTCAGCCAATTCGAATTCGTTGGGTATCCGCGCGCCTGCCTTGTAGGCGCCGGAGTGGATTTCGTTTTTAATGATATCGATAACCTGTTGGTACAGCGGTATCGCTGCTTTACCGTCAGTTAGTCCTTCAGTCGGTGGCATATACCCTCTCCCAGCACAATTAAGTCAAAAGCGGGCTCAAGGGCATTCAACAAGCCCTTGAGCCCGCATTAGCATAAAGTATGCTTGCTGCCGCACCAAAATGTTGGCTATTTACTCATCTGACCCGAAAAACGCGCAACTACCGCGCTCCTAAGAAAGCGTGAGCAGCTCCGGCAGCTGGTCGATAATCTTGTCCGCGGCATCCTGGCTAAAGCCAAAGCGCTCCTCGCGCTTGGCAATGACTGTCAGGCCGGCTCGCTTGCCGGCAGTGATGCCGGGCACCGAATCCTCAACGCAGCAGCAGCGATTCGCGGGCAGCCCCAGCAGGTCCAGCGCATGCAGGTAGATGTCGGGCTCGGGCTTGCTCTCCTTAAACTGCTCGCCGCTCACCACATACTCAAAGGCATCCGACAGCCCGCATGCGTTGAGCACTTCCTCGATGCTATCCATGGGAGACGAGCTGGCAAGCGCCACGCGAACGCCGCGGCGCGGCAGCTCTCGAATCGTATCCACGGCGCCTGGGTTAATCAAAGCCTGATAGTCGCGCGGACGCTTATGCGCCCATTCGTCCCAACGGGCCAACGCTTCCTCGCCAGTAAAATGCCCCTTACCGGCGCGCTCAAACCAATCGACTAGCATATGCAGAAAGAACTGATGCGAGGTACCGACCTGGCCATTCAGCTCCTCTTGAGTCAGGTTAAGCCCAAGCTCCTTGGCAAACGCGGCAGTCTCGCCAAGGTAGTAATACTCAGTATCGACAATGACGCCGTCCATGTCAAAGATAACGGCGTCGAACGGAAATGCGGACACGGCACCCTCCCTAACAAAAGGGCGCCTGTAAGCAGGCGCCCGAACCATGCATTATCGGCGATTCTAGCCCAGCAGCTTATCCAGCGCCACTGCAATACCATCTTCGTTGTTATTGGCGGTCACCATCTGGGCTACAGCCTTAACCTCATCGACGGCGTTGCCCATGGCAACACCGGTGCCGGCCCACTCAATCATGGACTTGTCGTTCTGGCCGTCGCCAAACGATACGACCTCGCTGGCATCGATGCCGAGCTTGGGCAGGGCACCCTCGAGCGCACGGGCTTTGTCGATACCGGGCGCCGTGTACTCAAAGTACCAGTCGGCCGTAAACATGCCCGAAAGTGTCTGAGTAAAGGGCGCGTACATCTCCTCGTGATGCGCTTGCAGATAGGCCGGGTCGCCCGCAGTGAGTAGCTTGTCCACGGGATAAGCATCAGCGACCTCGTGCAGGCTCTCGACCTCGCGAATCTTAAGATCGCACGCGTCGCGCTCATACTTGACGATATTCTTCTGCGAGCCGTCAGGCAGCGTGATCATGCAATGGTACGAGTCCTCGACGTGCAGATCGCGACCGAGCGAAATCATAGGGATCACGTCAAAATTTCGCAGATGATCAATCAGACGGTGCAGCTCGTCAGCCGGCATGGCCTGGTCAAAAAGGACCTCATCAGTCTGAGCATCGACCACATGCGCGCCATTGAAAGCGACTAGCAGACCGTCATGGTTTTGAAGGTCGAGCTCCTGCGCCAAGGCGTGCAGCCCCCATGCGGGACGGCCCGAAGCCAAAATGAGCTTAATGCCCGAATCCTGCGCCGCGAGCAGCTTCTCGCGCGTACGCGGGCTGATAACCTTTTGGTCGTTGGTGAGCGTACCGTCGATATCCATTGCGATGGCTTTGATTGCCATATATGCCTCCCTGTCATTGAGTAACCTTGTCTGAGCCATCATACAGAACACCTACTGCGGCTCTGTCTGCAACGGATAAAAAGTCATATTGTCCCGAACATGAACGGGACGCCATCTCGGGGCTTAATCGTTCCAGCCTAAACGCCGAGCCACCACATACAAAGCTGGCGACACCAAGCGCGACCGTTCCACGAACCTCGTTTCACCCCGTAGAAAAAAATTTCAAAAATAGTCTTGTCAAATCAGCAAAACGAACGTACTTTAAAGATGACCGCTCCGGTGGTCATCGTTTGATCGAGCATATTCAGTTTCAGTTTTCAGCGTGTAAGAGAAAGAAGATCGGCAAAGTACAACCCCAAACGCAATGACAACTTAATGAGGTAACTGCCACATGTGAGGCACCCCGGGCATTGCTGTCTCGATTTTGAGCACGATGCCTTCCGCCTTGCATGGGCCGTTCCATCCAGCCCCTGCAGCAACTGCCTCACGGGCTCATTGAAAACCGCATAGCACCCCAACGTCAGCACATCACCCACGGCAAGCACATCACTCACGACAACCAACACATCAACAAACAGCACGAACATCAACCGATTGGAGAAGCTATGACAAACCACCACGCTGAAGACGGCGATAAGAAAAGCATTCTGGATGCCCGCATTGAGCGAGCATATGCAAACGAATATGACGCCGCCTTTGCCGCCGCGACCATCAAGAACTACGCGTCGCTACCGCTCGCGACGATCTTGGCCGACCACCCTCAACTGCTGAAGCGCTGCACAAAGATCATGGGCGACCCCGACATTCGCAAGCTGACAGACCCCTATGCCCCAAAACGCGACAACGATTCGTACGTTCTTACCGTAGGCTGCCTAGCCCATATGCTTACGGCGCTCGACACGAAACTCAAGCTCGAATGGGAGCCCGACGAGCGTCATGAACTCGAAAGCAAACGGAACACCCTGCGCACCGCACTGTTCCTTCCGTTGGACGGCCTCAAGCGCTGCAACGTCGAGCTCAATACACAGGCGCGGCAAAAGCCCGGGACCACGGGGCAGAAAACTCCAAGACCCCATGCGGCCATCGTCGACCGCAACCGATATAACCGCATGACCGCGCACTTTTCCGCCGAGGGAGCAGCCATAAGGACGCTGATCGACCTGCTGTGCCTCCTGAGCATCAACGAGCTATTTGAGGGCTACCTCGCCCTTGTTCCCGCGACGGCACCCAAGTCGGTAGCAAAGATCATCGAGACCTGCAGACGCCAGTTTGAGCGCCATCGCAATGGCAGCGAGATGAACGCCAGCATCGCGCAGTACTACGCGGCTCATTACAAAAATGACGGATGTGCCCCTGTCGAGCATCAGCTGCGGCTCGCCTACACCACGCCCGTCGCAACGCTCCATCGCTTTGGAGCCCTTGGCGCTTGCGAGCCGCACGAACAGGCAGCCTGCCCCACAACCGAGCTCGATCTCAGGCTCGGACGAACCCTGTAGCCCGTCAGCCCCTCCGCGGGCAACAATCCTATTCCACAACACAACCAACAGAAAGGAGTCCCCATGGACACCAATCATTCCCCCATCATCAGCCCCCTCACCATGCGTGAATCCGCCCGAGGTATCACGCTCACCAGCATTTACGATGAGATGCTCGCCCGTCGCGAGCTCTCCGTCATGGGAAATATCGAAACCCCGATGGCCCACGACCTATGCCAGCAGATCCGCCTGCTCGATGCCACCGACCCCAGCCGCCCCATCACCATATTTGTCGCCAGCGCCGGCGGAAGCGTGCGATCGGGTCTTGCGATCTATGACGCCATGCGCCTCGCATCGTGCCCCATCCGCACCGTCTGCCTGGAATTCGCCGCGTCCATGGGCGCCGTGATCTTTATGGGCGGCGACGATCGCCGTATGGCGCCCCATGCAGAGCTCATGATTCACGACCCGCTGATCCCCCAGGGGGCAGGCGGCTCGGCACTTGCGCTGCAGGAAACCAGCCGACGTCTCATGCAGACCCGCAAGACCCTCACGCAAATCCTCTCGGACCGCAGCGGCCTCACGCCCAAGCGCATCCAGTCCCTCACCGCAAAAGACACCTACCTTTCGGCCAAGCGCGCCGTCGAGCTCGGCTTTGCCCACGAAATCCTCTCGACCACCAAGGAGGTCGCCCATGTCTAACCTCGCCAGCCGCCTCGCCGCATCTGAGTCCGCATCGTCCACCATCCTCGCCAAGGATCGAACGCTTTCCTGCGACACCCGCCAAACGGGACTCAACAACAATGCACTTGTGATCGGCCCCTCGGGAGCCGGCAAGACCCGAAACGTCCTCAAGCCCAACCTGCTGCAAATGAACGCAAGCTACATCGTGCTCGACACCAAAGGCACGCTCTGTCGCGAAGTGGGACCCGTGCTGGCAGCCCACGGCTACCGCGTGCAATGTCTCAACTTCGCCGACCTCAACACCGTCCCGGCCCTTGCGCCCGGCATCGAGCGCTGCGGCTACAACCCCCTGAGGCACATTCGCCGCAAGGCGGACGGCAGGCCCAACCAGCAGGACATCCTCTCGGTGGCAAAGGCCATCTGCCCCATCGAGGACAACAACCAGCCTTTTTGGGATCATGCGGCGGCAAACCTGCTGTCGTGTCTTATCGCCTACGTCACCGAACAGCTACCCGCCGACGAGCAGACGATCAGCTCGGTCATCAAGCTGATCGAGCACCTGCAGGACGGTGCCACGGGTCGATTGTTTGACGACCTGATCACGACCGACCCCCAAAGCTATGCCCTCTCGCTATGGCGGCGCTACGCCATTACGCAAAATGCCGAGCGCATGCACGCGAGCATCGTCGGCATCCTTGCCGAAAAGGTCATGTGTCTGGGATTCGACGGTGCGGCACAGCTCTATCGTGAGTGCCATCAGGTGGACTTCGCTTCCATGGGACACACCCCCTGCGCCCTGTTTGTAACCGTAAGCGATATTGACCGCAATCTCGATCCGCTGACCGGCCTCTTTATTTCGCAGGCGTTTATGGGCCTCATTCGTGAGGCCGATAGGCAGCCCGACGGCAGCCTGCCCATGCCCGTGCGCTTTATGCTCGATGACTTCGCAAATCTGCAGATCCCCCAGATCGACAACGTGCTCTCGATTATCCGAAGCCGCAACATCTGGGCAACGCTGCTGCTGCAGTCGACCAACCAGCTCGATGCGCTCTATGGCGAGGCACGCGCTCGCTCCATCATGGGCAACTGCGACACGCATCTGGTGCTGGCATTCCAGGATCCAGAGAGTGCCCGGGTGTTTTCCGACCGCGCCGACGCGCTCCCCAGCACGCTCATGGCGACGCCGATCGATCGCTCGTGGCTCTTTGTACGCGGTCGCACTCCCGAACAGGTCGAGCGCTTTAGGCTCGAAGACCATCCGCTCTACGGGGAGCTGCCCGAGGCGCAGCGAGGCCATGCGGAGGCCGAGATCTAGGCGCAGGGTTCTCGCAGCGCGCGGCGCCCCGGCGATGTTCCACAAAGGCCGTGCGCCCCGGGACCACGGCAAAGCAAAGGGGCCCGCATCCGATGGGATACGGCCCCCTGGCTATAAGGCGCAATGCGTTAACAGCAGCGACTACTTGCGGTGAGCGCGATAGAACTCGATGAGCGCCTGGGTCGAAGCGTCCTGCTCGGCCTTGGCGGCGTCGTCGTGGAAGGCCGGGGTGATCTGCTTGGCAAGCTGCTTGCCCAGCTCGACGCCCCACTGGTCGTAGGAGTCGATGCCCCAGACCGTGCCCTCGACAAACGTGATGTGCTCGTACAGGGCGATGAGCTCGCCGAGCGCAAACGGGGTCAGCGTGTCGCCGAAGATCGAGGTCGTCGGGCGGTTGCCCTCAAAGCAACGGGCCGGGACGATCTGCTCGGGCGTGCCCTCGGCGCGCACCTCATCGGCCGTCTTACCAAAAGCGAGCGCCTTGGTCTGGGCCAGGAAGTTGCCCAGGAACAGCTCATGCACGTCCTGACCGCTATCGGTCGCAGGGTTGGCAGTGTTGGCGAAGGCGATGAAATCGGCCGGAACCACCACGGTGCCCTGGTGCAGCAGCTGGTAGAAGGCATGCTGGCCGTTGGTGCCGGGCTCGCCCCAGAAGATCTCACCGGTGTCGGAGGTCACGGCGCTGCCGTCCCAGCGGACATGCTTGCCGTTGGACTCCATGGTGAGCTGCTGCAGGTAGGCCGGGAAGCGGTGCAGATACTGGCAGTACGGAAGCACGGCGTGGCTCTTGGAACCGAAGAAGTTGACGTACCAGACGTTGAGCAGACCCATCAGCGCGACGGCATTGTTCTCGAGCGGCGTGTTGCAGAAGTACTCGTCGATGGCGTGGAAGCCCTCGAGGAACTGCTGGAAGCGCTCGGGGCCGAGCACGACGATCAGCGACAGGCCCACGGCGGAGTCGACAGAATAGCGGCCGCCGACCCAGTTCCAGAAACCGAAGGCGTTTGCGGGGTCGATACCGAAGGCCTCAACCTTCTCGAGTGCGGTGGAAACGGCGACAAAGTGCTTTGCCACGGCCTCGGCGTTCTGCTCATCGGAACCGTCGATGGCACCCTGAGCCTTGAGCTGCTCGAGCATCCAGGTCTTGACCTCGCGAGCGTTGGTGAGGGTCTCGAGCGTGGTGAAAGTCTTGGAAACGATGATCACGAGCGTGGTCTCGGGATCGAGGCCCTTGAGCTTCTCTGCCTGATCGTTGGGGTCAATGTTGGAGATGTAACGGCAGTCGATACCGGCGTCGGCGTAGGGACGCAGGGCCTCGTAGGCCATGACCGGGCCCAGGTCGGAGCCACCGATGCCGATGGACACCAGATGCTCGATCTTCTTGCCGGTAACGCCCTTCCACTCACCGGAGCGCACGCGCTCGGCGAAGGCATACATGCGGTCGAGGACCTCGTGCACGTCGGCGACGACGTCCTGGCCGTCGACGATGAGCTGGCCCTTCTCGCTTGCCGGGCGGCGCAGCGCGGTGTGCAGGACGGCGCGGTCCTCGGTGGTGTTGATGTGCTCGCCGGAGAACATGGCGTCGCGGCGCTCCTCGAGCTTCACCTCGCGGGCAAGATCGCACAGCAGCTTGACGGTCTCATCGGTCACCAGGTTCTTGGACAGGTCGAAGTGCAGGTCGCCGGCGTCAAAGCTCAGCTTGTTCACGCGCTCCGCATCGGCAGCGAACCATGCCTTAAGGTCGATACCCTCGGCCTCGAGCTTCTCCTGATGGGCCTCGAGCGCCTTCCAAGCGGCGGTCGACGTAGCGTCGATAGGTGCGGCAACAGTTGCCATAAAGTCCTCCTCAACATACGGGCGCATACCTCCATGCGCCCGGATAATCAGATGCCCCTATTCTAGCGCAGGTCAAGACCGTAATCAGCGAGCGTTGCCAATCCGCCCCCAAACGGCGACCGACCATAAAGGGACAGGTTTATTTTGGCAGGTCAAACGCTTTACCAATCAAAAATAACCTATCCCTTTATGCCAAATATTAGGCCGCGGCGCAGACACTACCGAGCAGCTCACGCAGAGGAGACCCGATGCCCTCCAACAGCTCGGGTGCGATAATGGCAAAAACGGGAACCTCGCCGACGCCCGCGACAGCAGGCACCTTGCCCTCCGAGACAATGCATCCATAAGGGACAAAACCGTCTTCGCCGGCATCGAACGACGCCATGCGACGCGCGAGTTCGCGCGCAAAGCCAGCAGTATCGGCATCGCCAATCGCCAAGACAAAGTCCACCCCTTCGTCGGTCGCCAGGGCCACGGCTTCGTCGATCAGCTCGTCTCCCCCGTCGCCCTCAACCGAGCCGCAGCGGAAAAGCACGCGCTCGAGCAGAGCTCGATCAAGCGAGCCGAGCGCCGCCGAGACAAGCTCATCGCGCGTATGCTTGTCTCCGCCCAGCACGACCAGCGCCTTGGTGCCACCGTAGTGAGCGACCAATCGTCCGCACCAGCGAGCTACGTCTCCATCCGCAACAAGGCGCGTCGGCATACCAAACCCATAATTGACCATCTTTCCCACAACCCTTCCGTGCGTATAGGCGGTATCAATCGTTAGGTTCATGCTACGAAGCGAGGTTTTCCGAGCTGTTTCGCGCTCTTTAGAGCTGCGTTAAAACCCGATGCAGCCGTACGACCATACCTGCCAAAAAGGGACAGGTTTTGACGATGTCCGCGCAAGCGGGTATTATCGAACATGTATTCGATAAGAACATGTGTTTGATGGGAGGACGCGTGGGGCACGAGCGTCGCACCTATATCTGCATCGACCTTAAGACGTTTTACGCCAGCGTCGAGTGCGTCGACCGCGGGCTCGACCCGCTCACCACCAACCTGGTCGTTGCCGACGAATCGCGCGGGCGCACGACCATCTGCCTTGCCATCACACAGGCCATGAAAGACCTCGGAATCCATAACCGCTGTCGCCTGTTCGAGATTCCCGACGGTATCGACTACATCAAGGCCGTACCGCGCATGCAGCACTACATGGAGGTGTCGGCGCAAATCTACGGTATCTATCTGGAATTCGTCAGCCCACAGGACGTGCACGTCTACTCCATCGACGAATGCTTTATCGACGTGACACCCTATCTGGACCTCTATCACACCGACGCTGAAGGCTTCGCCTGCATGTTGCGCGACGAGGTCCTGGCGCGCACCGGCATCACGGCAACGGTTGGCATCGGCCCCAACCTATTCCAGGCCAAGGTGGCACTCGACATTACCGCCAAGCACGTACCCAGCCGCATCGGCATACTCGATAACGAGACCTTTCGCAAGGAGATCTGGCCCCATCGCCCCATCACCGACATCTGGGGCATTGGGCCCGGCGTGGCAGCACGACTCGAAAAATACGGCGTCTACGATCTGATGGGCGTCGCGGCGCTCGACGAAAACCTGCTCTACGACGAGCTCGGCGTCAATGCCGAGTATCTTATCGACCACGCCTTTGGGCGCGAGCCGACAACTATCGCCGATATTCAGGCCTATCGCCCGCAGGCAACCTCAACAACCACGGGGCAAGTGCTATCGAAGGGTTATGCCTATGAGCAAGCCTACACCGTGTTGCGCGAGATGGTCGACAACGCTGTGCTGGACTTAGTCGATAAGCACGTGGTGTGTAACAGCATCTCGCTCTTTGTAGGCTACGCGAGCGAGCGCGCCGACATACGCCGCCTCGACGCCAGCGGCACAGCGCAATATGTGGACGGATGCGGGCACCTGCGTTCGAGCACGTCGAGCATCGAACCCGCCGCAACCGACGGCCCCGAGCTCGCGCCCCGCGCGCCCAAGCCCGTCCAACGCGACGACGAAAGCCGACGTTTGGTGCGAGAGGCACAGGCGATTGACGGCATCTTTGTGGGCGAACACGGCGGCAAGCCGCGTGGTGGCTATGCCGCGCTCTTTGCGCACTCCAACGCCTCGCGCAAGCTGCCCGAGCGCACCAATTCGTTTAAGAAGATCATGGGCTATTTCGATGAGCTCTGGGCACAGACTGTCGATCCCAAACGACCGGTCAAGCGCATCAACCTGGGATTTGGCAACCTCATGCCCGAGGAATTTACCACTATCGACCTGTTCAGCGATGTTAAGGCCGATGAGCGCGAGCGCGACCTGGCGCGCGCCGTCCTGGCCGTGAAGGGCAAGTACGGCAAGAACGCGCTCGTCAAGGGATTAAGCTTCACCGCCGGCGCCACCGCACGCGAACGCAACGATCAGGTAGGAGGACATCGTGCCTAAGTCCCAACAACAGCCGATGCGGCCACCGACGCCTTTTGAACGTCTAGCGGACCCCGAGGGAAGACGTCGATCCGCCGACCCCAAGCTCACCGCCAACGGCGCCGTCCGCGCCGGCCGTGCCGCGCAGTTTATGCCCTTTGCCGCCCTCACGGGATACTACGAGCTCGTGCGCAAACAAGAGATCACTGCTGAGCCCAAATGCGAACTCACGGAAGAAAAAGCCCTCGAGCTTTCGAAAAAGCTCGAGGGCCTCAAACGCGGCGACCTGGTGCGCGTCACCTATTACGATATGTACGGCTATCGTAGCCGCACGGGCATTCTCGACGAAGTGTTACCCGCATTCAAGCTGCTCAAACTCAGGGATATCGCCATCAACTTCGACGATATCCAAGGCATCGAGCTGCGTGGTCGAGCCTAGCAACGAGAACGCTTGCGCAAGACGAGAGCAATGCCAAGCACTGCGGCAGCTGCAACCAGCAATCCCAAGACCAGCGTGAGGGTCGAGTCGCCAGCGTGAGGCAGCGAGCCGTCCTTCGGAGTCTTCTTAGTGGTCGTCGAAACGGTCGTCGCGGTGCTGCTCGACTGGTCGTTGCCGCCCGTCTGGCTGCCACCAGGCTGATTGCCGCCACCCGGCTGCGAAGGATCGGTGGGTTTCGTCGGATCCGGAGTACCGGGATCAATCGGATTCTCCGAATTCTCCTTGCGCTGGATCCAAACCTGGCAACCATAGAACGGGTTGGCGGTACCAAGGCACAGACCCTGGTTGGTCACCGCAAAGGTGCGCAGACCATGGTTATACGGATCGTTAAAGCCGTTAGTCGTCAGCGTCGTAAAGTTCACGCCGTCCTCGGTCACATACATATCAAAGCCGCGCTCGGCATCGCGCAGGTAGTACATGCACGTAAGGACACTCTGCAACTTCTTGAGGTTCTCCGCACTCAGCAGCTTATCGAGCGCATCCTGAATATCACCCGGCAGCTCGGTGCCATAGGCATCCTCGTACTGCTGCTTTAGGCTCTCATAGCTATCGAGCATGTCCTGATACTGATCGGCAAAGGACTTGAAGTACGCAATCTCGCTATCGATTTTCTGAACATAAGCAGCGTCGTCTTCAACGTCCGCGGACATTGTCGCGGCCTGATCGCAAAGGTCGCCCGCAGCCTCATCCAATGCATCGCTCAGATCGCCAAAGCCCTTAGCAACCTCGGTCTTCTCGTCATCGACCTCGACGGCCTCAGCCTTCTCGTCATCGACCTCGACGGCCTCGTTTGAATCATCGTCCGCAAGCGTGTTCACGGGAACAATGGGGTCGTCAGGCGATTTCTTGTCGAGCAGGTGATCGAGCAGGTCCCTAAGGCGCTGAACCTGAGAGTTCCACTCCTCAGGCGTCATATCGATAATGTCGCCATTGGAGAACTGGCCGATCGGCTCAAGCAGGCTCGCGGTATCAAAGGTACCGATATACAGCTTGCCGTCGAACTTCTGCATGCGCCAAATGTACTGGTTCTCGTTTCGGCCAAAGCCCGAAGCCAGGCCGGAAATACCGCCCTCGGGGAACATGTCGGTGGAATCGCCAACGACGAGCTCCATGTTCTCGTCCTTGTCCATGCGGTAGATGCTGACCGACTGCTCAAGATTGGCATTCACAAACGAGCAGTCAACGCCGCCCATGCCGCTCTTGCCGCCCTCTTCGGTGTTGGATTTGTTGAACAGGATGCGCTCGAGAGCAATCTCCTCGTCGTTGTATTCACCGATATAGAGGTAGTCGTTGTAGACGATGAGGTTGGCAGCACCAGAACGGGTGCGGGCAGGATCGATGCCAAAGCAGTACCTCGCACCGTCCGCTTTGTCGCCAACAATCGGAGTCCACGTATAGCTGCCGTCGGCGTTCTTGTCGCCACGGACCATGGCAAACGACTGCATGGAATTATCATCGGGAGCGTTCTCGGGCGTACCGGTGCAGATGGTCGCATAGAGATGGCCATTGTACGAGACCATATCCCAAATGGCGCCGCCGTAGATGCTGTCCTTATAGCGAATCGCCGGATAGTTAAACAGCGTCTCCGAGTTAGCAATCTCGGTGAAGCTGTCCTGGCCCTTCGAGGGGTCAGACGACGTCAGGATTGTCGACACAAAATTACCGTTCGCGTCTTTACCCACATTACTGATGACGAGCTGGCCATCATGGACGCACATGCCGCGGATACCGGTAGAAATGCCCTGCTTGTAGGCAGCACCGTAATCCTGCATGCTCGAAAGGCCCTTATAGACAACTTTCCAATCATCCGTCTTAGGATCGATCTCATATACAGCAGGCAGGCCGCTTTTGCCGCCATTGGTCCTGACGCTACCGCAGAAATAGAGCTTGCCCTTATAGCTCACGGCGTTACGGAACAGAGGAGCGACGCCGTTGAGCGAATCAGAGAGCAGCAGCTTGGTCTCACCGGTCTTGGTATTGATCTTGACCAAGATGCCGCCGCTGTCCTTGTCGGCCGTGCCGTCCTCCTTCTGCTGTCCATAGAAGAAGGTGCCGTTAAACATGGCCTCCAGCGTCAGGCGCATGGTCTCGGCATCAAAGGAATCGCCCAGCGTGCCGTTCATGAGCGTCAGCGTGTTGCCCATCGCCGCATAGCAGGTGCCCACATAAAGCCAGTCACCATAGCTCGCAGCCGCCCAAGTGTAGCTCTGGCCGCGATCGCCTTCGTTGTTGGCCGTATTACCATCGGCGCCCGGAACGGCAACGGCACCGTTACCCTGGTAGTCGACGATGCCATCCGGCTGCGACGTTCCTACCGTAGGATGCGAGAGCTTCTCAAAGGAATACCCATTTCCCGCATTGTAGGTAACGGCACCCGAAGCTTCTTCGGCATGCGCCGGCAGCGGCGATACCAAGATAGCGGCAAGCGCTGCCACCAAGCCAAGTGTTCCCACTCGCCTCATAAGGCTATAACCTCCCCTGTCCTTAAGCCCAGTTTTAGCATTCTTCATTTTTGTCCACGGTTAATTGCAATCTGAGCACAGCAATAATCAGCGTATAAATATACACCTGTAATTTTTTGAACGGGTTAATAGATGCTCAATTGGTAACGAATTCCGCGCGAACCGTCACCAAACTCCACTTTTGCCGCATCTAAAGGTTATTTTTTGCACAAATTTTTGGATGCCGATAGTCACAATGAGCAGGCGGCCGGTATCCACCGGAGAGGGCAACGCCTACATCTTCATAACGTAATAGCCCGCGCCCCTCACCGCCGTCTCGATTGTGTCGCGATCAACCGGGCGCTTCGAGCGTACGCGTGCCGTGTGGTCCGCATACGTCACCGTAGCCCACACGTCATCAAGCGCATTGAGGGCATTCGTCACATTCCGAGCGCATCCGTCGCAGCTCATGCCGCCGATAAGCAGCTCCTCACGATAGGGGTAGTGGGACTCGTCGGTGTCTGCCACCACAACCTTCTTGGCTTTCTTGCCGCTCGTGCCATCACTGCAACAACTCTTTCCATGCGTCGACGCCGCAATGCGACGCAGTCCAAAAAACATGCCGACGGCAATGACGGCCAGCACGATGAGATTCGCAGGGTTGAGCAAGTCACTCATGCGTTCCCCTTTCAAGTAGCACTATCTAGATACCCCCATGGGGTGTTCCCATCTTAACCCAAAATCATGTCCGTTCGGTCAATTAGTTTCCCTCTTCAAACTTTTTAGTTGACCAAGGCTTACTTTCGTGTATAAGTTTTCCTAGGCTAACAGTTTAGATCCGTAAGGAGCGTCGTGACTCGAACCATAGACATCCCAACGTTTCAGGCGGCAGTCGTGCGCAACTGCTCCCCCACGCTCGCGGGCATCAAACCGGCATCGCTCTTTACCTATCCAGGAGTCTATGTCGATCAAGACGGCTCAAGCGTAACTGCGGCGATCGAGGATCGCCGAGCACGCCTGCTCAACGTTATCGCCCGGTGCAACCGCGAGCTTAATCCGTTCGGCATCCATCTGAGCGTTTTGGTCTGGCGCCCCTGCGGGGCGCTCGTATACGCATATCGGCCCAATAGCCTCGCCACTTACCTTGCTGACCCGCGCGCCAAAACGGCACTCGCCAAGGAGGGCTACGACACCGGCAACCTCTCGGCATGTCTTGTGCACCTGGCATCGCGCATCACGCTCGCAAGCAATAACGCCGCGGAATGCGCATGCGGCCAAACCCGATGCGCATTGGACCATCAAGCACACTGCGACAACGGCTGCACCTGCGAGTTTCCACACGAAATTGGCTACTTCCTGGGGTACCCCTACGACGACGTATACGAGTTCATCGCCCAGCGTGGCGAGAACTACAAGATCTTTGGAGCCTGGAAGGTCTATACGAATGTCGAGCAGGCGCTTGCGACGTTTGATGCGTACCGTGCCTGCACCCAACACCTCACCTTTATCTATCAGCAGGGCTGCAGCTTGGCGCAACTTGCCCAGGCGACCCGATAGAACGTACAAACCGCGGCCGCACGCCGCACAACCGAAAGGACTCAACATGAGCAAGATCGCCGTCGTCTATTGGAGCGGCACGGGCAACACCGAGGCCATGGCAAACTTTGTCGCCGAAGGCACCACGTCCGCGGGCGCCGAGGCCGAAGTCATCCCCTGCGCCGACTTCTCTGCCGACAAGGCCGCCGACTATGATGCCTTCGCCTTCGGTTGCCCCGCCATGGGCTCCGAGGAGCTTGAATACGATGAGTTCCAACCGATGTGGGACGAAGTCAAGGAGACCCTCGGCGACAAGAAGGTCGTCCTCTTTGGCTCTTATTCGTGGGCCGAAGGCGAATGGATGGACAATTGGAAGGCGGACGCCGACGAGGCAGGCGTCAACGTGGTCGACTCCGTCATCTGTTACGACGCCCCCGACGATGAGGGCGAGGCGGCCTGCCGCGCCCTTGGAGCCGAGCTCGCCTAGCGGCAATGAGCTCCGCCCGTAACGCGCTCTGCGCCAAAACACATTCGCGTCCCAACAAAAACGGGAGCCGGATCACATCCAGCTCCCGTTTTCTGCTATGTCAGTCATATAAAGCGGCTAGGAGATATTGCCCAGGAACGCCTTGGTGCGCTCGCTCTTAGGATGGTCGAAGACCTCGCTCGGCGTGCCATCCTCCACGATAACGCCGCCGTCCATAAAGACGACGCGGTCGGCGACGTCGCGGGCAAAGCCCATCTCGTGCGTCACCACGATCATGGTCATACCATCATGCGCAAGATCGCGCATGACGCCCAATACATCGCGGACAAGCTCAGGATCGAGCGCCGACGTGGCCTCGTCAAAGAGCATCACGTGCGGATTCATCGACAGGGCGCGGGCGATGGCCACGCGCTGCTGCTGACCGCCCGAAAGCTGACTCGGCATAAAATCGATGCGCTCGGCCAGGCCGACCTTGGTCAGCTCCTCGATGGCAATCTTCTCGGCCTCTTCCTTGCTGCGCTTGAGCACCTTTTGCTGCGCAAGCATGACGTTCTTTTTGACCGACAGGTGCGGGAACAGGTTGAACTGCTGAAACACCATGCCCAAGTGCGTACGCACCTTATTGAGGTCAACGCCCTTGGCGCACACATCCACGCCCTCGACGACAATCGAACCACTCGTGGGCTCCTCGAGACGGTTAATGCAGCGAAGCATCGTCGACTTGCCCGAACCCGAAGGGCCCAGGACTACGACGACCTCGCCCTTGTGCACATCAAGGTCGATGTCGCGCAGGACCACGTTATCGCCAAAGGCCTTCTGGAGATTCTTGATACTGACGACGACCTCGTTCGAGTTATTGGTTTCGCTCATAATAGAACCTCCTTACAGACCAGCGATATGGTCGGCGGGCGTTGCGACGACCTGTCCGGCGCTCTTGGTGGGACGCTTCTTTTTGGTTTCGGCCGTACCCAGCAGCCTCGCCTCAAGACCGCTCACCAAGCGCGCAAGCGGCAGGGTAATGACCAGATAGAACAGGGCGGCAACCACATACGGCGTAATGGAGCCCGTCGTGGCCACGATGGTGCGGGCGTTCATGACGATCTCGACCACGCCCACGGCCGCGAGCAGCGACGTATCCTTGTAAAGCAGGATGAACTCGCTGGTCAACGTAGGCAGGACATTGCGGAACGTCTGCGGAATCATGACGTAGAGCAGCGTCTGGAAGGCGTTCATGCCCAGCGAGCGAGCAGCCTCATTCTGGCCCTTGGGGATCGACTGAATACCGGCGCGGAAGATCTCGCACAGGTAGGCGGACGAGTTCATGGCCATGACGATGACGCCCAAGACATAGTCGTCCACCTTGACGCCGGCAAGCGGCAGGCCAAAGAATGCAATATAGATCTGCAGGAACGCCGGCGTACCGCGGATGACATTCACGTAGATGCCGGCAAGGCAACGCAGGATGCGCGATTTGGATATGCGCATGAGCGACAGGGCAAAGCCAAAGGGGATCGCCAGCGGAAACGCCACAAGCACAATCGAGAGCGACATAAGGAAGCCCTTAAAGACGATCGGCAGGCTTTGGACCAAAATGACCGGGTTCAAGAACAGGCGCAGGAACATATTGGAGTTCCAGGCCTCGACCCACGGCTGCTCCTTAAGATCGGCCAGGAAGTTATCGAATGCCGTCACGCCCTTGATCTCGACGGAAGGAATCTTGGAAATCTTCTTGGTCGAACCGTCGGCAAGCGTATAGGTTCCGCTAAAGGCCTCATCGCCGCCCTCGACGGGGAACGTCACGCCGTAAACCTCGACACGGAAAAAGCCGCCGGCAGGCGCCGTCTCGCCAAAGTCAATCTTGAGCGTCTGGCCGTCAGCCTTGCACGTGGGCTTCATGGGCGTACGATCCATGAGGTCCACGCCCGAGAGCATCGTCAATCGCGTGTCATCGGTACCAAACGTCGTGCCGTCGACAAACGTCAGAGAAAGACCGCTCAGCTCCTCGTCGGCATCGGCCTGAACTTCCCAGGTAATGCGCGTCTCGGTGCCGCCGACCACAGCGCTGCCCGAACCGGTGTTGGGTCGGGCGGTAATCTTTGCGGTCTCAAGCGCCTGGGCGGTCGTGGGCGCATATGCCCCCACGCACACCAGCGCGAGCGCCACGGCCATGGCGCAGGCTAGCTTTTGGAGCAAGGCGGGCAGTGGAAAACGCTGCTCCGCAGCCCCTTTGTTCAGTCGAGACAAGGTGGCTCCTATCGTAGAAGTTGCCGGCAAAACGAGACGGAAACACTCTCCGTCAAGAGAAGCGCAAAGGCCCTCTCCGCCAAAACGGAAAGGGCCCGCGCGCAATCAAGTAGCTATTTTACTTGATGTTGTACTTAGCCATGAGGGCGTCGACGGTGCCGTCGTCAGTCAGGTCCTTGATGGCCTGGTTGATGTCGTCCTTGAGCTTGGTGTTGCCCTGGTTGATGGCGATGGCGTACTCCTCGCCGGTGCTGATCTGCTTGATGGTCTGGCAGGTGTTGAACTGCTCGGCGGTCAGCTGGCTGGCAACGGAGCGGTTGGTGACTACGGCGTCGCCCTTATCGGACTGCAGGGCGCTGAAGCACTCGGTAGCGTCCTTGTAGGGAACGATCTTGGCCTTGGGGAAGTTTTCCTGGGCAAAGGCCTCGGCGGTCGAGCCAGACTGGACGATGATGGTAGCGTCGGCGTTGTTGAGCTTCTCGCTGAAGTTGTCGGCCGTGATGTCGGTGTTATCGACCTTGGTCACGATAGCCTGATCGTCCATGTAGTAGGAATCGGAGAAAGTGACTTCCTTCTCACGCTCGGGCGTGTCGGTGATAGCCGCGATGGAGACGTCATACTTAGCGCCCGAAGCGACGCCCGGAACCAGCGTGTCAAAGTCATTGTTGACATACTCGACATCCAGGCCCAGCTTGTCGCCGATAGCCTTGATGAGCTCAAGGTCAAAGCCCTGATAATCGCCGTTGTCATCCTTGTACTCAAACGGAGCGTACTCGGCAGAGGTGCCGACGGTCAGCGTACCGTCCTTGACGAGCGCGTACTCCTTGGAGCCGTCGACCTTCTCGACCTTAGCGTCGTCAGAGCTGCTGGAACCGGCATCAGAACCAGAGGTGGCGTTGGACGAGCCACAGCCCGTCAGTGCGAGGGCGAGCGCCATGGCGCCCGTGGCGGCAAATGCGCCAAGCTTCTTGAGCTTCATAATCAGTCTCCTTCCGGTGACCCCGTTTGATTCAGAGGTCTGCAAAAACTGATGGCTATTATGCACCCGCTTGGGAGAATCTGCAATTAGAAAACTGATTGAAACAAACCCATAACGTGAATGGAACACTCCACTTTGTGACAGTCATTACTGCTGCAACAACCTTAACAGTTTGATTTCAGCCGCATAACCTGCAAGTTCGTTCGGTGTCTCCAAAATGAATGGCAATGCGCGCAAGCGGCTATTCGATACAATATTCTGCATAACCTGCATACCGCCGCCAAACTCTTCACTACCCAGATAACCCTTACCGATGCATTCGTGGCGGTCCTTATGGGCGCCGCAAGGGTTCTTCGAATCGTTGATATGTACGGCATGCAAGCGGTCGATACCCACCACGCGGTCGAACTCGTCGAGCACACCATCAAGATCGTGGACGATGTCATAACCGGCGTCATTCACATGACAGGTGTCCAGACACACGCCCAGCTTGTCCGATAGCTCTGGACGCCTGGCAGCAACACCCTCGATAATGCGCGCCAGCTCTTCAAAGCTGCGGCCCACCTCGGTGCCCTTGCCGGCCATGGTCTCGAGCAGCACCGTCGTCTGCTGCCCCTCAAACATTACCTGACACAAGGTGTCGACGATCATCTGAATGCCGGCATCAGTCCCCTGCCCCACATGCGCGCCGGGGTGGAAGTTGTAGTAGTTGCCGGGCAGTGCTTCCAGACGCTGCAAGTCCTCGGCCATTGCCTCCAAGGCAAACTCGCGCGCCCGCTCTTTGGCAGAACAGGGGTTGTAGGTATAGGGGGCATGCGCCACGAGTGGGCCAAAATCATTTTGCGCCATAAGGTCACGCAGGGCCGCCACATCATCCATATCAAGGTCTTTCGCCTTGCCACCGCGCGGATTGCGCGTAAAGAATGCAAAGGTATTGGCGCCAATGGATAGCGCCGTCTCCCCCATCGCCCGATAGCCCTTCGTCGTCGAAAGATGACACCCAATCGTCAGCATCTCCAGCTCCCCCTCATCAGTTGCGGTGAAATACGGTCTATTGGTGCCTTATTTTGGCGCAAACAGACCGTATTCCACCGCAACTTATAAAAGGGGCATCAGAGATGCGGGGCACCAAGCACCACGGTCGCCAGCATCATGATCCCCCATGCGTCAGCACCAAGTCCTAGAGGGCTAGACGGATTGCATCGATAATGCGCGCGCAGCGCTGTGTGGCGGCAAGGGGCATGACGGGACTCTCGAGTTTCCCCGCCCGGATGAGCTGGGTCGCATGCTGGATTTCGCCGTAGAAATCATCAACCTCAAACAGGGCATTTATTTCGAGCATTCGCCCGTCGGAGTACTTCACATGGGCGAGCTCGGGGCGATGGAGGCGCTCGATTTCCAACGAGCCCCGCTCACAGGCAATCGTTAAGCGGCTTTCATACGCTGCCTTGCCGTCGCACACCATATGAATGGGTATGCCGCCGACGCTCATACGAATCTCATCGGCCCAATCCACGCGGCCGCCCGATACGTCACGCCAGCGAACTTCACGAGACGAAACATCACACGCACCCGAAAGCAGATCCTCAAACCACCCGACCGCATAGCAGCCCATGTCATATAGACAACCACCCTGCAACGGATCGAGCAGATAGCTCGAAGGGGGCTCACCATAATCAAGTTTTTGCACGCTTTCGATCGAGACGATACGACCGAGCTCGCCCGACGCAAGCAAGCCCTTCACGCGAGTGCGCATCGGGCAAAACCGATTCTTCATCGCCTCCATAAACAGCACGCCGCGCTCGCGAGAGGTGGAGGCAATCGAGAGAGCCTCTTCTTCATTCAAAACGGCCGGCTTTTCGCACAGCACGGCCTTTCCCGCGCGCAGTGCCCGACAGACCCAATGCGCATGCATGCCATGTGGAAGAGCCAAGTAGATTGCGTCGACATCGGGGTCGGCAATCAGCGCATCATAAGCCGCATCGCCGCTATCGTCAGCCATGGCATAACTGTGCGCGGCATCAATCGAAAACGCCCTGCAAAACTCCTCAACATGCGAAGGAGTGCGACCGGCGGCAGCCACAAGCCGTGCCCCGTCCACCTCCTTGAGCGACGATGCAAATCGATGCGAAATGCGCCCAGCGCCCAAAACGCCCCAACGAACCTCACGTAAATCATCACATGAATCCCGATGGTCCACGACAGCCCCCTTCAGTTGCGGTGGAATAGTTCCTGTTTGGCCCCTATTCTGCCGCAAACAGGAACTATTCCACCGCAACTTATAAAAGGGGCATCAGAGATGCGTTTTACAAAAGGCTTTAAGCGCGGCCGTTACGGGGCCAGGCTGGAAACGTCGGCGCACATCATCGAGACGCTCGGGAATATCGATATGCTGCGGGCAGTGACGTGCGCATTTACCGCACTTGACGCAATTGCTCACCAGCTTGGGCTCGTTCGTCCGCACCGCGCTCGCCGTAAAGTATTGAGACAGCCCCGTAAACCAACTATGCGCGTAGCTCGCGTTGTAGGCGCCAAAGCAACCGGGAATATTGATGCCCTTGGGGCACGGCATGCAGTAGCCGCACCCCGTACACGGCACGCGATTCGATTTCTCAAACTCTCCCAGCACACGTGCGATGGTATCGAGCTGCTCTGTCGTCATCGAATCCGGCAGTGCGCGATCCGCCAATGCCGCGTTCTCATCCACCTGCGCGGTATCGGTCATGCCCGAAAGCAGCATCGTGACTTGAGGATGGTTCCACACCCACGAAAGGCCCCAAGCAGCCGGCGTCTTCAGGTACGGATCGCGTACGCCATCGAACACGGCGCGGGCACGCGGAGGCAGTTTGCCCGCTAAACGTCCGCCCAACAGCGGCTCCATCACAAACACCGCGAGCCCGCGCTCGGCGGCTGCCATGAGTCCCGCCGTTCCCGCTTGGTAGCGCTCTCCAGCGTAGTTGTACTGGATCTGGCAAAAGTCCCAGTCATATGCGTCAAGCATCGTGAGAAAGTCCGCCGCACTGCCGTGGTACGAAAAACCTATCTGGCGAATACGCCCCGCAGCCTTTTGGTGCGCAATCCAGTCCTCGATACCCAACGCTGCCACGCGCTCCCACTGCGCGGGCGAGGTGATGTTGTGCATGAGGTAGTAGTCGATATGGTCAGTTCGCAAACGGTGCAGCTGCTCGTCAAAAAAGCGGTCGAAATCCTCCGCGCATTTGCACGAAGCATGCGGCAGCTTGGTCGCGAGCAAAACCTGGTCGCGTAGGCCCAGGCGCTCAAGCGAAGCGCCCACGCAAGCCTCGTTGCCGGGATAGAGATAGGCCGTGTCCAGGTAGTTAATCCCCTGCTCCACCGCACGGGAAATGATGGCATCGGCTGTCTTCGCATCCGGGCGTCCCGGCGCACCGGGAAACCTCATGCAGCCCAGACCCAGCGCCGAGATACGGTTGCCGCTTTTGGGGTCAACGCGATATTGCACTGCCTTTCCTCTCCCCTCGAAGCCCTAATGAGGCGAAACACAACGGCCACGCCATCGAAACACATTGGAATCGCAATCGAGAACGTATCGTAACGTAGCAGAAATCGAGCCGTCACGACACCGCTTTAACATCAGCAAAAAGCCCGATGAAAGGAGGCGAGCGTGACCACGCGCGAGGACGCCTACCCCTACCCCGGTGAACAATACATCCTCTCGGTCGACCGTTATCAGATCGAGGTCATGGACAATCTGGACGAGCTTCCCGCCACAGGCGCTGTCATCTTCTGCACCTTCCCCAAGGTGCGCGATGGTGTCGGATACCCCGCGCGCGTCTTTGCGGTCTGCCCTGCAGCGTAGCGTCCAGGCAAACGTTTCTTTTTTATAACAGCCGTCCCGCGCACCCACCAATCACCCTGGCAGCATACAATCCATCAGGTGCCCCTTACGCGGGCGCCTTTTATATGGGGAGATGATTCACGTGCAGATCAACAAGGTCGCCTTTATCGGCAAGGGCGGCGTCGGCCTGCTCTACGGCAGCATGATTGCCAAGGCCCTCGGCAACGACGCCGTCGAATACGTCATGGATGACGCCCGTTTTGAGCGTCATGCGAACGACGCGCTCACCGTCAACGGCGAGCCCTGCAATCTCACGTCCGTCCGTGCCAGCGAGGCAACGCCCGCCGATCTGGTCATTCTCACGGTCAAGACGACGGGACTCAACCAAGCGCTCAAGACTATGGAGCGCGTCGTGGGACCCAACACGCTCATCGCCTCGCTGTGCAACGGCATTACGAGCGAGCAAAAGATTGCCGAGCGCTTTGGCTGGAAGCACACCGTCCTGGGTATCTGCCAGGGCATGGACGCCGTATTCCTCGACGGAGAGCTCACCTTTACCAATGCGGGCGAGATTCGCTTTGGCGCGGCAACGGGCACCAAGCCCGCAACCGTTACCGCCATCGACGAGCTCTATACGCGCTGCGGCATCGCCCATACCGTCGAGAGCGACATTGCGCACCGCATGTGGGCCAAACTCATGCTCAACGACGGCATCAACCAGACCTGCATGGCCTACGGCGGGACCTACGGAAGCGCCACGGAGCCGAGCTCCGAGCAGCGTCGCTGCTTTGTTTCCGCCATGCGCGAAACGCTTGCGGTCGCCAACGCCGAGGGCGTTGGGCTGACCGAGGCAGATCTGACGCAGATGGTGCACCTCATCGAGGGAATCGACCCCGCCGGTATGCCCTCGATGGCGCAGGACCGCATCGCACAACGAAAGACCGAAGTCGAGGAGTTCGCGGGCACCATTTGCCGCCTGGCCGCCAAACACGATATCCAAGTGCCGCAAAACGATTGGCTCTACCAGAGGATTCGCGAAATAGAAAGCAGCTGGTAGCCTCGGCCGCATCACGACGCGCGCAATACAAGCAGACAGGCCTTCGCGAGAATTCCGTCATTCGCGAAGGCCTGTTGCATTTAGCTCGAGGCTAAAATTGAGGCCTATTTTGCGATTCCGGAACCTCGTCCTCGTCATCGCGGCAAAGTAGCACGCCGGCGCTTCCCAGCAGCGCCGCTGCAATCAAGGCGCCCACAACCACAGGAGCGGCGCCCGTAGCGGACTGCAAGCCGGCAGTTAACGCCGCCGTCGGACCAAGACATCCGATCAAAAGGGCAACGACGGCAATAGCGACATCTCGAGCGTTCATGGGACCACTTCCTCCACGAGAAAGACTTTGTTTCTCGTGACTTAGTGTGCCCCGCGCCCATATGCGCGGCGTACTGCCACGGTAAGCGCTCTGTTAGCTCAAGCGCATACATAGAACGGGCGTCCTTACGTTGCACTAAAGCTCGGTAAAGACGCCCATCCGCCAAATATCCGTGATGCAGAATAATTACCAGCCAGTGTAGTAGTCGGTGGTTCCGGCGGCGCAGCCGGAGTCATAGACCTTGCACTCGCCCTTGGAACCGGTAAACGTGGAGCCTTGGGCCTTATCGCCCGCGGCCACGACGTAGTAACCATCAGAATCGCGCCAAAAGCCCTCGGAATCCTGCGTCCATTCGCCCGTGCGGTGGTGATACAACACGTTGCTGCTGTAATAAGTCTCGCGGCGGCCGTTATAGTTATTGACACCGCTCGAGCGCGTCAGACCCGAGCCGTTCGCGTAATACGCAGCAGTCGCGTAAGACGAGCCGGAGCCGGCGTTGTAATACGAAGCCTGAACGGCCTCAGCGGCCTCGGCTTCGGCTGCGGCAGCCTCGAGCGCCTCGCGCTTAGCATCCTCGAGCGCGGAGCGAAGCTCGTCGAGCTCGGCCGACTTCGCGTCGACCTCCTCCATCGTCAAAAGACTGCCCGCACTATCGATACAACCTTGCAGTACAGCGCGCTCGTCATCGGTAGCATAGTCGCCATACATATTCATAATGATCTGAGCGCGCATCTCCAGGGAATCGCGCTTTGCCCCCATCGAGGCGTTCCACTCCTGCATAGAGCCATAACCGTCGCCGCGGTAGTCGACGGGCTGCACCAGCGTCGCCTCGGACGGCGTAGATCCGACCGTATCGGATAGTGTTGCCGCGTGGGCATCAGTTGCGCCGGCGCCCGCCAAAAGTGCCACAGTCAGAGCGGCGGAAAGGGCGGCGGCTTTCGGTTTTCGTGAATCGATCCTCATGTAGCTGGAAACCTCCGTAGTGAGTTTTTGCTGCGATTAAGCTGCGTGTGATTCGATCGCGCTGCATAGTACCCCGAGCAAATCGCGACCTGCGGTTTTTCTCAAAAGGCGCACGTCAATTGCGTAAAACTCACACCCTCTCAACAGGAGTTTTCCACAACTCGAATGCATAAAGCATGCCAAAACCCTGTTTTTGCACCCTCTCTATGCAAAAAAGGCGCCTGTGCAACCATTGTTCGCACAGGCGCCTTGAGCAGGCATTTTATGCAGTTATATCTATCGAGTCGCAAGGGGTACTTGCACAAGTCGCCTTACTCGTCCAGCGCGGCGAAGGCCTGCTTCAGATCCCAAATGATATCTTCGGCGTTCTCGGTACCGATGGAAAGACGAATCGTGGAGGGCGTGATGTTCTGCTCGGCGAGCTCCTCGGCAGAGAGCTGGGAGTGCGTGGTGGTAGCCGGGTGCACGACGAGTGACTTGACGTCGGCCACGTTGGCGAGCAGCGAGAACACCTGCAGATGATCGATGAACTTCCAAGCTGCCTCCTGACCACCCTTAATCTCAAAGGTAAAGATCGAGGCGCCGCCACGGGGGAAGTACTTCTGATAGAGCTCGTGATCGGGGTGCTCAGGCAGGCTCGGGTGGTTCACCTTGGCGACGTGGCTGTCACCAGCCAGGAACTCAACGACCTTCTTGGTGTTCTCAACATGACGGTCAACGCGCAACGACAGAGTCTCAGTGCCCTGGAGCAGGACCCAGGCGTTGAACGGGCTGATGCAGGCGCCCTCGTCACGCAGCAGGATAGCGCGGACATAGGTTGCGAAGGCGGCGGGACCGGCAGCCTCGGCAAACGAAACACCGTGGTAGGAGGGGTTGGGCTCAGCGATCTGGGCGTACTTTCCGCTCGCCTTCCAATCGAAGTTACCGCCGTCGACGATCACACCGCCCAGCGAGGTACCGTGGCCGCCGATGAACTTGGTTGCGGAGTGGACGACGATGTTGGCTCCATGCTCCAGCGGACGGAACAGATACGGGGTGCCGAAGGTGTTGTCGACGACAACCGGCAGACCGCGCTTCCTGGCGATCTCGGAGATGGCGTCGATATTGGGGATGTCGGAGTTGGGGTTGCCGAGCGTCTCGAGATAGATGACCGTGGTGTTGTCCTTGATGGCGCCCTCAACCTCGTCCAGGTTATGGGCATCGACAAACGTGGTCTCGACGCCAAACTGGGAGAGCGTATGCTCCAGCAGGTTGTAGGAGCCACCGTAGATGGTCTTCTGAGCCACCACGTGGTCACCGGCCTGGGCAAGAGCCTGCAGGGTATAGGTGATGGCAGCGGCGCCAGAGGCGACGGCGAGGCCAGCAACGCCACCCTCGAGCGCGGCGATACGGTCCTCGAAGACGCCCTGGGTGGAGTTGGTCAGGCGGCCGTAGATGTTGCCGGCGTCGGCAAGACCAAAGCGGTCGGCGGCGTGCTGGGAGTTGCGGAACACATAGCTCGTGGTCTGGTAGATAGGCACAGCACGGGAGTCGGATGCAGGATCGGCGCTCTCCTGGCCAACGTGCAGCTGCAGGGTATCGAAACCAAAGGTGTGCTCGGGGTTGTTGATGAACTGGCTCATGATGATCTCCTTGATCGAACGAAAGTAAATAAAAAGAAAGAAGTAAGTCGCTGTCTCCTGATCACGCCGACGGGCGCAAACAGGAGCCCGGCATTCGTCTTGGTAAGCAATTCATATGCGGGCCTCCTTTCGCATCCCGGTTCCGTGGTCGGCTTAATTACCTACCGCCTTTGTGTGTTTTGAATAGTACGAGCATCGTCTCCCCGGGTCAATCACTTAAAAGCGCTAACCTGTTATCGGTTTTGTAGATAGCACTCGAAAGGATGGGCGCCGATGACCCTCCAGCAGCTTCGCTTTTTGATCGCCGTGGCAGAGTCCGGATCGATCAACGCCGCAGCCCAGCGCCTCTATACGGCACAGTCCAATATCTCCAATGCCGTCAAAAGCCTGGAACAGGAGCTCCATCTGGAGATCTTTACGCGCTCTAGCCGCGGTGTTGCACTCACCAACGACGGCACCGAGCTTTTGGGCTATGCACGCCAGGTCGTAGAGCAGGCCGACATGCTCGAGGCACGCTACGAGGACGGCGGCACCCCGCAAGCCCGCCTCGCCATTTCCGCCCAGCACTACGCCTTTTCGGTCGAGGCCTTTGTCAACGTCGTCGAGCGCTGCCGCGACAGCAAGTTCGAGTTCGTCATGCGCGAGACCACCACATCGCAGATCATCGATGACGTCCGCGCATTTCGCAGCGACATCGGCATCCTCTATCTGGACGACTTTAACGCCCGCGTTCTGCAGAAGGCTTTTGCCGATGCGCGCGCGAGCTTCCATCCCCTATTCGACGCAACGGTCCACGTCTTCGTTAGCGAGCGCCACCCGCTTGCCCGCCGCCCGCAGCTGTCCCTTGCCGACCTCACACCCTATACGCGTTATAGCTTTGAGCAGGGAACCTCAAACTCCTTCTATTACGCTGAGGAACCTTTTAGCTATATCCCCTGCGACCGCAACATACGAATCTCGGACCGCGGAACACTTACTAACTTACTTATCACGTCGAACGGTTACACCCTGTCGACCGGTGTCCTCTCCAATGAAATGCAATGGGGTATGGCATCGATCCCGTTAGCAGACGCCCCAACGATGCACGTAGGCTATATCATGCACGACGAGCGCAAGCCCTCTCCCCTCTTGCAGCAATACCTCGACGAGCTCAACCGCATCATCCATGCCAACTAACCGTCGGAAGACGGGGTAGAAATCGTAGATTGCTAGCCCCCGGCGGGCATGGCGCTACAATGGTCACTCACACGAAACGTACCCAACGAAAGGAACCATGTGAAGGTCATCATCTATACCGACGGCTCGGCTCGATCTAATCCGGGACGCGGCGGCTACGGCGCCGTGCTCAAATACACCAACCCCGCCGGCAAGACCTTCACCTCCGAGCTTTCGCGTGGCTACGCCAAGACCACCAACAACCGCATGGAGCTCATGGCGGTCATCGTGGCGCTCGAGGCGCTCAACCGCCCCTGCGACGTCGAAGTCCATTCCGATTCGCAATACGTCGTCAACGCCTTTAACAAGCACTGGATCGACGGCTGGAAAAAGCGCGGATGGAAAACCGCCAACAAGCAGCCCGTCAAGAACCGCGACCTGTGGGAGCGCCTACTCACCGCCAAAAGCAAGCACAAGGTTGAGTTCATCTGGGTTAAGGGTCACGCCGGCCACGAGCTCAACGAGCGCTGCGATGAGCTCGCTACCACGGTGGCCGACGGTAGCAACCTCGATATCGATACCGGCTTTAACGAGAGCGACCTGTAACGGCGTTTTCGCACGCTATTTCCTGCCCCCTCGCGCTACACTCATCCTGTAAACCGAACGGCACGAGGGGGATACATGCTGCGTATAGCGACCATCGGCACATCCATGATCACCGACGACTTTATCCAGGTCGTCAATGCCAACGACCAGGCTGTATTCGTGGGCACACTCTCGCGCAATGCCGAGCGCGGCGCCGCCTTTACTGCCGAGCACGGCGGCGAACGCAACTTCACCGCACTCGACGAGCTCGCGTCCGCCAACGACGTCGATGCCGTCTACATCGGCAGCCCCAATGCGCTCCACTACGAGCAAGCGCTCGCCTGTATCGCCGGTGGCAAGCACGTCATCGTCGAGAAGCCCTTCTGCGCCACCGAAGCGCAGGCGCTGGAAGTCTTCCGCGCTGCCGAGGCAGCAGGTGTCGTGGCCCTCGAGGCCATGCGTCCCCTCCACGATCCCGCCTTCCACGCCATCGAGGACGCCCTGGGCGAGATCGCCCCCATCCGCCGCGCCTCATTGCGCTTTGGCAAATATTCCTCGCGCTACAACGAGATTCTCGCGGGACGCGCCACCAATATCTTCGACTGCAATATGGCATCGGGTTCCCTCATGGACATTGGCATCTACACCGTCGAGCCCATGGTCGAGATTTTTGGCATGCCCTCCGGCCTTACGAGCATGACTACTCTGCTCGACCCCACCACGCGACAGCTCACGCACGGCCCCATCGACGGCTGCGGATCCATCCTCGCCAGTTACGGCGGAGGCCGTATCTCCGTCGAGCTCGCGCACTCCAAAATTACGAATGACCTGCTGCCCTCGCAGATCGAAGGCGAGCGTGGCACTATCCAGATCGACCATCTGACCACGCCCCGCAACGTCCGCATCGACTATCGCGGCGACGTCGTACGCGGCTCGGCGACCGAGGCACCGCGCGAACAGGGCGACAACGGCCGCGTGCTCGACCTGCCCAAATCGAGCAACACTATGGAATACGAACTCACAGACTTTATCACCGCCATCTGCGGCATCGATAACGTTAAGGAAGAGATTTGGGAGACCCCGGCGGGACGCCACGAGCTTGGCCACTACCGCGATGTCACGCTCGTCTCGCTGCGCATCATGGATGCTGTGCGTCAGCAGGCCGGCATAACCTTCCCGGCCGACGCAGGCAAGCAGGCATAGCGATGGGCTTCTTCGATACGTTCTTCTCCAGCGTCACCGGCGGCAGTCGAGAGCCTCAAAAACCATCAAACGTCGAGCTCGAGCTGCGCCGCAGGCTTACCGTACTCGCAAGCGACGAGGCCACTCAAGACACTCCCCTGCGCTATTTCCTGCACTGGACGGGGCAAGTCCAAGGCGTTGGTTTTCGCTTTACCAACACCAACCTCGCGCAGGCACGCGCACTCACCGGCTGGGTGCGTAACATGGAAGACGGCTCGGTCGAAATGGAGGTACAAGGCGCGCCCGCGAATATCCTGTCTCACCTCGAAGCGCTCCATGCCTCCTATGAGCGAATGGGCATACGTTTTCGCCTCGAGGACGCACAAATCCGCGCCGCGCTTACCAGCGAAGATGGTTTCAACCCACGCTATTAGTATTGTGTGCTAAATACGGTATCATTTACCTACCTACATTGACAGAAAAGAGGCGAGGCGCATGGCCGTGCAAAGAAGAAACACCAAGCAGCGGAAGCTGGTTCTTGATGCCGTGCGCCAAAGCTGCAACCATCCCACCGCCGATGAGATCTACAACGCTGTGCGTGAACAGGACGACAGAATCAGTCGCGGTACGGTCTACCGCAATCTCAATCTCTTGGCCGACGCCGGGGAGATTCTCTCGATCAAGACACCGGGCGGCAGCCGCTTCGATCGCACCATCGAGCCGCATGCGCATATCATCTGCACCTCGTGTAGCCGCGTCATCGATGTGCCGCTCCCCTTTGACGCCCAGCTCGACGCAAAGGCGTCCGAGCAAATCGGCTGGAACGTCACCTCTCACTACACCATCTTCGAGGGTCTCTGTCCCAACTGTAGGTAGATTTTGGGACATGCCTACTCGGCGAGCAGGCGGCGCAGTTCTTCTTCGACCGTGTGCACGTAACGGACGCGATCGTTGATACCGCGCATGGTGGGGTTGCAGCTCTCCATCAGATAGGGATGGCCCACGACGTTGAGCATGTCGCGATCGTTCTCATTGTCGCCAAACGCCATCATCTCATCGGGCGAAATACCCAGGGCACGACCGTAATCGGCAAGCGCGGACCCCTTGCCCGAACCGAAACCGATAAAGTCCGTCCATTCGGTTCCCGACGTCATCACGTCGACACGGTCGCCAAAGAGGCGCTCAAAATGCTCCAGCGCGGCCGGCTGATCCACCTCGGGCGTCTGGAAGGCAATCTTAATGACGTCCTCGTCGATGTCCTCGGGACGGTCGACCACCGCCACATCGCAGTGGACCTCATAGCGCAAATGGTCGACGAACGCATCGTTGCCGCCCATGGTGTAGAGGTGCCCCTCGCACGAAAGGGTCACGTCGGCATGGGGATACGCAACCACGGCATTCGCGATATCCATAGCAAGGCTGCGCTCCATGGAACGCTTGACAACGGCACGTCCCTCGCTCATCACCAGGGCTCCGTTTTCGCATACATAGGCGAGCTCATCGGCCACCGGGGCAAACAGGTGGCGCAAGCTCGCATATTGACGGCCGCTCGCCGGCATAAACACGATACCGCGACGATGCAGCTCATCGATAAGCTCAAAGGCCTCGGAACGCGGCTCGCGCTCCCCCGGATGCAGCAAAGTGCCGTCCAAATCGCATGCAATCAGCTTGATTCCCTCAAGACCCATATGCTTTCCCCCAAAGCACCTCATCAACAGTAAGACGGACTTTGAATAGTTGCCTCTCAAAGTCCGTCTTACTCATACGCACGTTAACCGCGCGCCTTCTTTACGATCGTAAAGTCGGGAGCCATGCTCACGACGACCTCCGCCGCACTCGACGCAAAGCGCCGGCTGGCATCGAGCTCGCGCGTGACCACTGAGAGCCGAACACCCTCGACACCCCGGAGCATGCGGCCCAAAACAGGCTGCACCGGCGTATACATGCGCACGGTATGCTCGTCCGAGTCGCCTCGGAAGAGCGGCGCATGCATGTTGCCGATCTCCCAGCACGCATGCGCGAGTGCAATCGGATCCATGCGGTCGACTTCGACCAAATAAACCTCGGCGCTGCGCAGGCGCACGACAACCGCCACGGGCACCACGCCCGAACGGTCGATGGCGAGCACGTCGCCATCGACAAGACGACCGCCGTCGGCAGTATCCAGCCGAACATCGACCGTGCGCCCCAGCTCCGTCGCGCCCACAAACGCACATACATCGGCCTGGTCCCAATCGAGCAGCAGCTCATCGACCTCAAAGACACCGCCCAGCTCCCGGCGAAGCAGGAGTTCATAGGACGGATCGTTGAGATTTCCCAAGCATGTCGTCGAAACCAAGCGTTCAGGCATACTCTAACCCTCGACCTCGACGAGCTCGATATCAAAGTTGAGGTCCTTGCCGGCCAGCTCGTGGTTGGCATCGAGCGTCACGGCCTCGGGCGTCACGTCGATGACCACGGCGGGGACGGGCATACCGCTCGGCGTGGACAGGAAGAGCTTCATGCCCTTCTCGATCTGCTCGATGTTGGGAACCTGCTCGGCCGGGAAGGTCAGAACCATCTCGGGATTGTGCTCGCCGTAGGCATCGGCAGCAGGAATGTGCACGGTCTTCTTCTCGCCCACCTGCATGTCGACGACAGCGGCGTCGAAGCCCTTGATCATCTGACCGGCACCGCAGGTGAACTCCAGCGGCTCGCCACGATCGTAGGAGCTATCGAACTGCGTGCCGTCGTCGAGCGTGCCGCGATAATGGGTCTTGACCTTCTTGCCCTGGTTGGACATGGTAACCTCCGTGATAAGGGCGGCGCACAACGCGGGCCGCCATGAACATATGGCGCTAACTATACCCTAGTCATACAATTCAATGACAGTTTGCAAAGAAACGCTGCAACCGGAGGAACCATGGCATATCCCGTATTTGATCTACACTGCGACACCGCCGACCGCATCGGCTGGGCAACGCTCGATCTCGACCTGCGCTTTACCGCCGGCACCGACGGTTATTTCCCCGGCGACGAAACGCATCCGCAAGATTTCGACCTCATCGAGGGCAACGCCTGCGCCATCTCGCTCGCAAAGATCGGCAACACGCCGTGGGCACAGTGCTTCGCCACGTTTGTCCCCGACGAGATTCCCACCGCCCACGCCGCGCGCTTCCAGGCGCAAATCATGGCGCACATGAGCGGCCAGGCAATGCTCAACCACGACCGCATGGTCAACGTACGCAGCGCCGCTGATATTCGCCCTGCGCTCAAAGACGGCAAGGTCGCCTGCATCCACACCATCGAAAACGCCACGTTCTTTGCCGAGGACCCCGCGCTGATCGAGGTACTCAAGAGCCTGGGCGTACTCATGTCATCACTCAGCTGGAACGCGCAGGGACCGCTCGCGAGCGGGCACGATACCCACGCCGGCCTCACCGCCGCCGGCATCGAGGTACTTACGCAGATGGAGCACGCCGGCATGGTACTCGACGTCTCCCACCTCAACGATGAGTGCTTTGACGAGGTTGTCGCCCACGCCACGCGCCCCTTCGTCGCCAGCCACTCCAACTCCCGTGCGGTTTGCGGCGTCAAACGCAACCTTACCGACGACCAGTTCCGCACCATTCGCGACATGGGCGGAATCGTCGGCCTCAACTACTGCAGCGAGTTCCTTTCCAACGACGCAACCGACAAGACCGCCGCAGACGTCACCTTCGACCAGCTAGCGGCACATATCGAGCACTGGCTCGACCTGGGCGGCGAGGACGTCATCGCGCTCGGCGGCGACTGGGACGGCGCCACGGTGCCTGCTTTCCTCTCCGATGCCAGCAAGATGCCCGAGTTCCAGAACATGCTCTCCAAGCACTTTGGCAAGACCGTGATGCAAAAGCTCTGCAGCGACAACGCGCTTGCCTTCTTTGAGCGTTATTAATTTCACATCCCTTGAGCGGGCCGGCATGCCGAACGGTCGACATGCCGGCCCGTCCCCAATCTGAAGGACCGCTTTTGACGCAGCAATTTACGTTTTTCCTACCCCGACCGGATGGCACGTCCTTGCCCGTCGTCGTTACCAAAAAGCGCGTCAAGAACTTCAACCTACGCGTCACATCGAGCGGTGAGGTCCACGCCAGCGCACCGATCGGCGCCAGCCGTGAGCGTATCGAAGCGTTTGTGAAGCGCAACAGCGCCTGGATTATCAGCCGACTTGCCCAGCGCGAGCAACGTCAGGCGACGGCGAGAGAGCCGCTCAGCCCCTCGTCCATCATTGCGCTTTGGGGCAAACCCATCACGGTACAAGATGCGCTCGATCACAACTTTACATCACCCGCACCGCGGCCCAAGCAGGCCACCTTCGCAAGTTTTATGGGTACCGACGAATCGGACGAAGGCCCACAGGCCAAGCGGCGCGCAATCCTCGACGGCCTAACGTCCGACGAGCTCCAGACACGCATCGACCAACTCTATGCATCCGAGGTCACCGCAGCGCTACGCGATATGGTGCGCGCATACGAAATCGCAATGGGCGTCACCGTTTCCCGCGTCTCCGTGCGCAGTATGAAAACACGCTGGGGATCATGCACGCCCAAGACCGGAGCTATTCGCATCGCACGCGAACTTGCCGCTTATCCCATCGAGTGTCTCGACATGGTTGTCGCCCACGAGCTCGTCCACTTGCTCGAACCAAGCCACAATCAGCGGTTTCACGCCCTGCTCGACACGTACTGCCCCAACAATAGAGCTCTGTCGCAGCGGCTCAAGCAGCCACCCATAGAGACGTATTAGAACCGGTTAGCGCACGCGCTCGATCTCGACACCGCAACTTGCCAGGGGCAGGCCAACAGGTGCCCACGGCTTATCGAGCTTTATACGCACACCAAGCAGCGAGGGATAGCGGCGCAGCAGCATCTGGGCTGTCCCCTCGGCTGCCGCCTCGATGAGTTTAAACGTATGCTCGCGCAGATAGCCATCGACATCGTGGCACACCGAGCCGTAGTCAATCGAGGCGTCCAGGTTATCGTGCTCCCCCGCTGCACGCAGGTCGGCATAGAGCACCAAGGACACGATGAACTTCTGGCCCAGCGCGTTCTCTTCGGGATACACGCCGTGGTTGGCAAAGACCTCGAGACCGTCGATAGTAATGCGATCGGCATGGCGCAGATCGTCATAGCTCACGTGGGGCACCGCCGTTGCGGTGGATATTTTGCCCCTTTCACGGCGGGCGAGCTCGGCACCTTCAGTCTTGGTTGCATTCTCGGGCAGTTTTTTGTTACTCATCGCGATCGTCTCCTTCGTTTAGAACCCCGACCGCGCAAACTAACTACACGCGAATCGACAGGTTCTTTTTATCGTCGCTCCAGTTGCAAGCATTGCGCGCGGGGCATGCAAAGCAGGCGCGCGACGCTTTGTCGGCTGCGTAGAGCAGACGCTCAAGCGGTTGGCTGTTCACGCGCAGCTTTCGATGGCCCAGAATGGCCGTCTTAATGGCTGCGGCATCGGCCGGCTCAAACGCCACGTCATCGGGCATGCCGGCGAGTATTGCATCAGCGACGCGCTCGCTTGCAACATCATGGGATATACCCGATTCATACTGTTCATCTTTGCCGATATCGTGAAGAAGTGCCGTGGCATAGATGACCTCACGGTCAAATTTGAGCTCTTCCTCGAGATTCTTGATCCACATAATACGGGCGACATCCAGCAGATGGTCGATACCGTGGCGGCAAAAGATGCGCCCCGATTCCAACTGCGCAATGCTTCCCAGATGCCGCCGGAACAGTCCGTTGGCACAGATGTAATCAATGCGAGGCATGGCACCAAAGGGAGTCAGGCCCGAAGCCATAAAGCCGCGACGCGACGTTCCCTCATCGGTCTTCGATGCAAAGTCGTTGACGACTCTCATGGTTAGCGGCCCAGCATCCTAAGGAATCGCTCCTCGAGCGACGGATCGGTCTCAAAGACACCGCGACGAGCAAGCGTCACGGTCTTGGTACCGGGCTTTTGCACGCCGCGCATGGTCATGCACATATGCTCGGCTTCCATCAGCACGATTGCCCCTTGGGGGGCAAGATATTCCATGAGGGCATCAGCAACCTGTGCACACAGCTGCTCCTGCAGCTGCAGACGACGGGCATAGACCTCAACCGTGCGAGCGAGCTTAGAGAGTCCGGCAACGCGACCGTTAGGGATATAGCCGATCGCAGCCTTGCCATAAAACGGCAGCAGATGGTGCTCGCACAACGAGTAAAACGTGATGTCGCGCTCGATAACTAAATCGTTCGAAGCGACGGCAAAAGTTTTGGACAGGTGCTCCTCAGCGCTCTGGTCCATGCCGCCGGCAATCTCGCCATACATACGGGCGACGCGTGCCGGCGTCTCCAGCAGGCCCTCACGAGTTGGGTCCTCGCCTATGCCCTCAAGCAACAGCTTTATGGCGGTCTCAACTTTTTCCTGATCGACCATCTAGGCCTCACTCTTCCGATTTTGCGTTCGCGCTATGGTACCACGCCCTCCGGCATCGGCCACAAGCTACATAGTATGGGTCGAATAGACCGGATCGTCTCGCCAAAGCTCCACAGCATCGCAAAGCGCAACGCCCTCGCGCGCGGCACGAGCGCGTGTGGCGTTCATGTCGATCACCCGCTGATTACTCGAACCCCTAAAACGCAAGGAGATATCGTACAGGTCTTGAACGAACGGGCCGTCCACCAACATATCGAGGCAGGCAAGGATACGGTCCGTCACCTCGGTATGGTGACGGCCGCCCGGCATAAGCTCCTCGAGCACGTCACCGGTAAAGCACCAAATGGTCTTCCCCGACTCCACAGGATAGGCCACACGCACGCGTTCGATAAAGTCAACGAGACCCGCCTGATTCTCGGGCTCCATAGGCTCGCCGCCCAGAATCGTCAGGCCATCAATAAAGGGATGGTCGAGACTCTCGATAATCTTGTCCTCGACGGCACGATCGAACGGCTCACCCGCGGCAAAGTCCCACGCGACGGAGTTGAAGCAATTCTTGCACCCACGACGGCACCCGCTCACAAACAGAGAAGTACGAACACCTTCCCCATCAGCAATGTCGAAATACTTAATGTTCGCGTAGTTCATAGGTAACTCTCCCGGGAGGCCGGGACATATCATCCCGTCCTCAAACATTCTCGGCCTGCGGCCTGCGAAACTGCGGGCGGGACGATATGTCCCGGCCTCATGCAAAGGGTAACTCAATGAACGAAGCGAACATTGAGTATAGGGTTCGCGGTCTAATAAAAACTTTGTTGCAGCTCAACTGCCATCACAAGTAAATCGCAGCTGCAGCTCGAATTATTTCCGCTAAGAACTTCGAGGAGTGAGCAGGCCTCATGCTGCATCTCAGCTACGTCAACTTGGCTGAACCGAGAGGGCCGCTTGGGCTTTTGCTCGATATGAGTTCCGCACGCAAAGAAGGCCACTTAATGTGGCCTTCGTCTTGCGCAGGACTGTCCGAAATAGCGAGTAAATGCCCAAGCGGCCCTCTCGGTTCAGCCCCGGAGCGGTATTAGAGATGCAGCACGCGGTCGCGGATCTCCTCGGTTCGACCCTGGTTCCAGAATTGGGTACCGATGTAGCCGCACGTACGACGGGCGACGTTCATCTTCTCCTGATCGCGGTTGCCGCAGTTGGGGCACTCCCACACCAGCTTGCCGTCATCCTCGACAATCTTGATCTCGCCGTCGTAGCCGCACACCTGGCAGTAATCGCTCTTGGTGTTGAGCTCGGCGTACATGATGTTGTCGTAGATGTACTGCATCACGCGAACGACAGCCTTAAGGTTGTCCTGCATGTTGGGAACCTCGACGTAGGAAATGGCCCCGCCCGGCGAAAGCTGCTGGAACATGCCCTCAAACTTGAGCTTGTCGAAGGCATCAATCTCCTCGGACACGTGGACGTGGTAGCTGTTGGTAATGTAGCCCTTGTCCGTCACGCCCGGAATAATGCCAAAACGACGCTGCAGGCACTTGGCGAACTTGTAGGTCGTCGACTCCAACGGCGTGCCGTACAGCGAGAAATCGATATCGCTCGCGGCTTTCCACTCCGCACACTTGTCGTTCATGCGCTGCATGACCGCCATGGCAAAGGGCGTGCCCTCCTTCTCGGTGTGGCTGTGGCCCGTCATGTACTTGACGCACTCATACAGACCGGCATACCCCAGGCTGATGGTGGAATAGCCGCCCACGAGCAGTTTGTCGATCGTCTCGCCCTTCTTAAGGCGCGCCAGGGCGCCGTACTGCCAAAGAATCGGCGCGGCATCCGAAAGCGTGCCCATCAGGCGCTCATGACGGCACAGCAGGGCACGATGGCACAGTTCAAGGCGCTCATCGAAGATCTTCCAGAACTTGTCCATATCCTGGTGCGAGCTCAGCGCGACATCAGGCAGGTTAATGGTCACAACGCCCTGGTTAAAGCGACCATAGTACTTAGGCTTGCTCGGGTCATAGTTCAGCGCGTTGGCGACGTTGTTAAAGCCGTTGCCCGAACGGTCGGGCGTCAGGAAACTGCGGCAACCCATACAGGTGTAGCAATCGCCGTTGCCGGCGGTCTCGCCCTTAGACAGCTTGAGCTCGCGCATCTTCTTCTCAGAGATGTAGTCGGGCACCATGCGCTTGGCGGTGCACTTAGCAGCCAGCTGAGTCAGGTAGAAGTACGGGGAATCCTCGTAAACGTTATCGTCCTCGAGCACATAGATAAGTTTGGGGAACGCCGGGGTGATCCACACGCCGGCTTCGTTCTTAACGCCCTCATAGCGCTGACGAAGCGTCTCCTCCACAATCATGGCAAGGTCGTGCTTCTCCTGAGGCGTACGGGCCTCGTTAAGATACATAAAGACCGTCACGAACGGCGCCTGACCGTTCGTGGTCATAAGCGTCACGACCTGATACTGGATCGTCTGGACGCCGCGACGAATCTCATCGCGCAGGCGATCCTCCACGACCTCGCGGACCTTTTCGGGAGATGCGGAAACGCCGAGCTCCTCAAGCTCGCGAGCAACCTCGCCGCGAATCTTTTGACGGCTCACCTCGACGAACGGGGCGAGATGAGTCAGCGAAATCGACTGGCCGCCGTACTGGGAGGAAGCAACCTGGGCGATGATCTGCGTCGCGATGTTGCAGGCCGTCGAGAAGCTATGCGGCTTCTCAATCAGCGTACCCGAGATAACAGTACCGTTCTGGAGCATATCCTCCAGGTTCACCAGGTCGCAGTTATGCATGTGCTGGGCAAAGTAGTCCGAATCGTGGAAGTGAATCAGGCCCTCGTTGTGAGCATCCACGATCTCCTGGGGCAGCAGCACGCGCTGCGTCAGGTCCTTGGAAATCTCGCCGGCCATGTAGTCGCGCTGAACGGAGTTGACGGTCGGGTTCTTGTTAGAGTTCTCCTGCTTGACCTCTTCGTTGTTGCATTCGATCAGCGACAGGATCTTGTCGTCGGTCGTGTTCTTTTGGCGCTTTAGGCTCTGAACATAGCGATAGATGATGTAGTGGCGAGCGACCTCGTAGCAGTCGAGACGCATAATCTCGTCCTCGACCAAATCCTGGATCTCCTCGACCGATACGGTGTGACCGGCCTTCTCACATGCCTCGGCGACGTTTTGTGCCGCATAGATCACCTGGCGGTCGGTAAGGCGAGAGCCTTCCTCGACCTCCAAGTTTGCGGCGCGGATCGCATTGACGATCTTATCGATGTCAAAGGTAACCTCAGTGCCGCTGCGCTTGATGATCTTCATCCTCTTGCCTCTTTCGCATCGTAGCCTCATTGCGCTTCAGAGCCAAACGATGCCCGGCAGGGCTTGACCTGTCTTGCGGCGCCGTCGCGCAATCTGTGTTCTCGATAACCATAGGCCCTCATGCGGACAATCCTCGCAGCCGATCAAGGGGCTCAAAGATCCATCCAAATGGGGCGAATAAGGTTCTCGCTCTCTGTCCGCCATCTATCATACGACAAAGAGGCATCTATATCCTGTATTCTTTTTTTAGGTCAAACACAACATATAGTGTTTCAGCAGGTCAAACCAATTGGTCAATTTACAGACGCATTAATTATGAGGGGTTCTTGGCAAGTCGGTAAAACATTACCAACACGGCTACCTGCATGGCAGTTATAAAACCCCCTTGTCAAGCCGCTGACAAATCCTACCAAAACCAAGCCGCTCACGCCAAAAGAATCCAAAAGATTATGCTTGACCAACATGTTGCGGTCACGATGGGCCAGGACACATGCAATCTGCCGGCACCCCTACGGGATGCGAAGACCATCGCGTACAGACCTTGGATCAATAGTTGGTGACTTTTTTGGCGACGTGCTTGGTGGCAAAAAACAAAACAGCCCAGAGGACATAGCCCCTGAGCTGCGAACATTTGGTGGGCGTTAGAAGATTTGAACTTCTGACCTCTTCCGTGTCAGGGA
>OGQQ01000011.1_pt1 | contig 187040 bp, 187 predicted proteins | sample 1553281 | NCBI WGS metagenome assembly OGQQ01 (sample SAMEA2579937, study PRJEB22360) | human gut metagenome | biome: human gut; feature: human-associated habitat; material: faeces | place: Denmark | collected 2008/2010 | reverse complement strand
ATATAACATCCTTACCTTTTTGGTTAAGTATAGTATCTATACATATAGATGTTTTACCAGTTTGTCTATCTCCGATTACAAGCTCTCTTTGTCCTTTACCTATTGGTATCATGGCATCTATAGCTTTTATTCCTGTTTCAAGTGGTTGATGAACAGATTTTCTAGCCATTATTCCTGTAGCTTCAGATTCAACTGGTCTTGTTTTATTTGTGTTTATAGGTCCTTTTCCATCTATTGGTTGACCTAATGCATTTACAACTCTTCCTATTAATGCTTCCCCAACAGGAACTTCAACTATTCTTCCAGTTCTTTTTACTATATCTCCTTCTTTGATTCCGCTGTCATCACCAAGCATAACTGCCCCAACCATATCTTCTTCAAGGTTAAGAGCCATTCCATAAACTTCTCCTGGGAATTCTAAAAGTTCTCCTGCCATAGCATTTTCTAATCCGTAAACACTTGCTATACCATCTCCAACTTTTAAAACACTTCCTGTATCTGTTAATTCAACTTTATTTTCATAATTTTTTTATAGATAAATTTTTATTATTATATTCATATGGTATATCTGTTTCTATAACTTCACATTTGAACATTATTGATTAATATGGTTCAGCAATATACAAGTAGATTATATCACCTTTCATAATTGTATTAGATTGTTTCCATGTAATTATATTAGTATTATTAAAAGCATTCATAATATCATAATATTTTGGATTTGCAGGAATTATCCATTTGCCTTTTAAATTTGAATTTTCATAACTTATTTCTACTAATTTGATTATTTCTTTATCTGTTAATGTATTATCTAGTATAATACTTATCCAATTCTTTTTACTTAAATGGTATGATGGATAGATTTCTTTTTTGATTATATACTTTTCTACTTGTTCATCTAATTTTAGATTCAATATTTCTATCTCACCTTTAAAACTATCATTTATAAAATTTTTAGAGTATTTATATATATTGCCTTCCTTAGTAAATCCAAACGGAATTAATTTTTCTTCTTTTAAATATATTTTCTTCTATACTCATTCCACACCTCTAATGTTACCAGATTAGACTATTCCTTCATTAAATCTGATGCCTTATTATTATGCAAAAAGAGTATCAACTGTTATAATTCGTTGATACTCTAAGAGTTGGCTGGGCTGAGCAGACTACTTCAGCCTTTACCAAGATTTTTGCTTATATCTGTTGAGTTAGTTGTTTGAAAATTAGAAATGAAAATAAATTACTAAAAATTTAAAATAATTATATAAAATTATTCATCTCTTAAATATTTTTCCCAGTCCATAAAAGCGTGACCTATTCTAAGAACTAAAGCTTTGGAATTAATTTTATCGATTATATAGAATACAATATAATTTCTAACATTAATTTTTCTAATGTCTTTATGACCTGTCAATTCCTCGCTTAAAATAGGCATACTTCCTGCTATATTCTCTAACTCTTTTAATTTTTGTTTAAATAATATTTTATACTTGTCAGCAATAATTTCTCCTGCTAAGCTATGTCGTAAATATAAAATAATATCTTCTAAATCTTGCTCTGCAGTTTTAGAAATTTCTACTATATATCTTTTCATAAATTCACTCCTAGCTTTCTTACATATTATCTATTTTTGCAAAGGCTTCATCTAGTGAAAATACTTTGTTCTCTCTTACATCATCTAATCCTTTTTGTAACTTTTCTTTTAAATCTTTTTTGCTTTTTATTGTTACATTTTCTGGAGCTTCTGCATCTACATAAGATAATTTTAAATACTCAATAAAATCAATAACTTGATTTGTAAGTTCATCTGGTAATGTTTCGATTTCATTAAATAATTTTTGCTTTTCTATAGACATATTAATTACCTCCATAAAATATTTATACAATATTATTATACCATTCTTGTTTATTAAAATCTATTGTTTTAATAATATTTATTTTTGCCAGTTGAATTTATAAAATAAAATTATATAACTTACTACAAATGAATAGAAATAAAATACTACTTTAACCAATGCTAGATAATAGATTTTGCTATATGCAAAATCTATTTATAAAAATATGAGCATACAGCGAATATTTTTTTGTGCAAGCAAAAAGGTTATGGGGTACCCACTAGTAATCTTTGATGCTAAAGTGGGTCAGGTTTTTATAACACGATTAGAATATTAAATAAAATAATTAATTATTATTTTATGGTATTTATTAAATTATTTTAATAAATATAATATTCAATCGTGCAATAAAAGGTTTATTAAGGAAAACTATGTTGTCCTTAATCACACAGAACTTCCGTGAAGTTCTAGTGTGTTAGAACTTCGTAAAAGTTTTCTATTAAGAAATTCAAAGGAGGTATTTATTTTTGTAAGCCTTCGAAGGCTATCTAGTAAAAAAGGATATATAAAAATGAGTTATGCAATAATTAGAAATGCCAATTATAAAAGAGAAAATTTACCTGGATTATATAAACATAACGAAAGAAAAAATACTAATTACTCTAACAAAGATATTAATAAAAACAATTCTATTAATAATTATTCAATTAAACAATGTAATACTACCTATTCAAAAGCTATTAAACAATTAATAGCTGAAAATGATTTAAAATGTAGAATTACAAGTTATACTAATCTTGTATGTGAATTTATTATTACATCTGATAAAGAATTTTTTGACTCAATCGGAGAACATGAAACAAAAAGATACTTTCAAACTGCTTATAACTTTGTTGCAAATTATAAGAATTTAGGAGAAAAATACATATTATCTGCTAAAGTTCATATGGACGAAAGCACTCCTCACTTACATTTAGTATTTGTACCTGTTGTCCAAAAATTAGATAAGAAAAGTGGAAATAAACTAAATAAAATTGCCTGTAGCGAATATTGGAAAGGAAAAAATAGTTATCAAGAATTACAAGATAGTTTCTATCAATATATAAAAAATAATGAATTCAATTTAGAAAGAGGAAAAACAAGAAACATTGAACATTTAAGTACTGAAAAATTAAAGCAACTAACAAACTATGATAATATAAAATATGAATTAGAGCAAGAACAAATACAACCTATAGAAACTAAAAATACCTCTTTATTAATTCAACAAAATAATGAATTAATTAGCTATGCAAATAAATTAAAAATACAATTAGCAAAGTCTTATACTGCTATTGAAAATATTGAAAACTTACGAAATGAAAATACTTACTTAAAAAATGAAAATGAAGAATTAAAAAGAGAAAATTTAAAGTTAAAAAATTATATTGAAAGAACTTTTGAAGTTGTTAAAAATCTATTTAACTTTCCCATTGGTAGATTTAAACGTTTAGTAAATAATTTTGTTGAATATTTTGAAAAGTAAAGAAACGAGCTTAAAATGCTCGTTCTTTTATTATGGCTTTATAACTTCATCTTCAATAACAGAATTATTTTTTAATTTATATGTACATAACACATTATTATTTGCATAGAAAACTTTTGATATAATTCCTGTATTAGTATTAACATAAAATGTTGTATCTTCATAATCAATAACATAACAATTGTTTTCTATTTTTATAGGCTTTAATATATTGTTTGCTAGTATCTTTCCATATCCTATAGTATCTAAAGTTTTAAAAAATAAAGCTTCTTCATATTCTTTGTCAAATTCTTTCATTTTTATTTCTTGAGCTTCTTCTTTTGTTTTCTCGTTAATAGATAGATATTCAGGTATATTTTTATCCACCCATTCTGTTGTAATAATACCATCTTCATTATAATACTCTTTTATTAAATATTTATTTTCATAATTATATATTTTATATTCAGTTGTTCTAGTTTCTCCTTCAGATAATTCAGATTTTTTTTCATAATAATAATTTTTTATAGAATTATTAAGTTTTTTACTACTTTCGTAAGTTTTTTGCATAATAGAATTGTTTCTAATAACATTAAATATCATACCAATTAGTAAAATTGAAATAATAACTATTATAGCTGCGACTATAATATAAATTTTCTTTTTCATAGTATCAATCCTCCTTTTATATATAGATGCTAAAGTGGACGTAATACCTCCACTTTAGATAGAATTGACATTTGCAATTAGCTATGACATTACATTAAAAAGTTACAAATTTGTTAAAACGATTTTATTAGCTAAAATTCATAAAAATTGTTACAAAATTGTCACAAGTACTCATAACATACTCGATATCCCACCAGCCTTCTGAAAAAGGGTTGATACCTAAACTCGAACTGTTATGGTATACATTGTTACAAATGAATGTATGGTCTCGTTTTTCTCCTGTGGTCCTATTTCTAAAACGTAAAATCACGACACCAGTTTTTCCTGTACATACAGCTGTATATGCAACTTTAGTAACAGAACCAGAAATGAGTACAGACTTTTGGGAAGGAAATTCCGCACTTCCATATCCTCTTGCAGTCATTTCAGTTGTCTGTTTTGGTGTAACAGTTTCTACTTTTTCTGAAGCAAAAGTTGTCATTGTAGTTCCAGCAATCATAATTACTGCTAAAAAACAAGCCAATGCCCGCCTAATAATATTTCTACTCATAAATTACATCCTTTCTGCCAGTTTACAAATGCCAATTCCTCATCGTTATTATAGAGAGTGTCCTCCATAATATAGAAAAACTACTTCTATAGAGAAGTATACTAATATTTTACATATTTTTACAGATAATGTCAATATTTTAATAAAAACTAACTTATGAATTTTTACTGACAATTTTATCTCACTAATATATTTACATATGAATTTTTATTAGTTTTCTCGTTTTTACCTACAAATTTTTGAATAGTGCATAATTATGCTATTTTTATATTTTACAACTCTTGCAATTTCTTCTATAAGCGTTTTATTAGTAAAATAATAACTATCATATTGATATCCAAATATATTTTCAAAATTTACTTTAGATTTTTCTTCATTTCGAGTATCTATTGCATATTTAATCGAATTTCTAATTTGAGCTGAATTAAAGCCTACACATTTTAATGCGAGTTTATTATAAACATTTTCTAAAACTATAAATTCAACCTCACTATTTATAACAATTTGAATTGATTTATTTAAAAGCTTTGTTCCTTTAAGTGTTGTATTTAAACCTAAATCTCTTAATATATTATAAATTAGAATTAAGTTTTTAGAATTTATTAAATTATTTGTTTTTAAATAATCATTTAACAATTAAACGTCCCCCAACCATTATGAAATATTATTTTATAATAAAAATATAGCAACTTTATGTAAAAAATTCAAAAAAATAAAACTTACATAATAAGCAATGAAATTTGCATATTATGCAAGTTTTGTACCTTTTTTAGATACTTTTTTTATAAGTAGCTATAAGTTATAACTATTTGTAAAGTAAAATCACCAAATATTACGTTTAACGAAATTAAAAAACACAGGAGAACAACAAATGGAAAAGCCCCCTGCGTTATATAATTAATCCAAAACTATTGCAACTAATTTAGATTAACTAACTTAATTATACTAAATATTTATAGTATTTGCAATATATAAGATGTTAGGAGGGAAAATCTTACCCTCCTCTTTCAGATAGACGGTTCGAGGCTCCTGGACTTCCACCGTCAATACAAAATTCTTGACTTCCCATTTGTTGTTCTCCTTCCCCAATAGATATTCTATAAGTTAAAAACGATTATGATAAAAGAGGATAACAAATGTTGTATCCTAAAGTCCAAGTAGTTGCAATACTTGAAACAATTATCATAATCGAATCAAGTATTACAACTTGATAAATAGCTCAAAGCCATCTTTTCTACTATATAGTATTTTTATTATACTATATTTTGTTAAAAATGGCAATTTTACTGGTGTCTACAACAGTTATATTGATTATATAGTAATAATATGTTATAATTTTGTTATGTAAAGTAGGTGAATAATATGTCTAACTTTAATAAAAAAGAGTTTGGAAACAATATAAGGAAGTTTAGAAAAGCTAAAGGTTTAAGTCAAGAAAATCTAGCAATGTTACTAAATAAAACACCTGCAACTATTGCTAGATATGAAACTGGCGAAATTATACCTAATGCAGAACAAATATATTTAATTTGCAATGAATTAGGTATTTATGAATATGAACTATTTAATAGTGCTAAAAAGATAAATAATATTGAAACTGAAAGAAACCCTTTTAATGCAGATATACTTTATTTATATTACATTGCATATTATCCAAAATCAAAAAAATATGGAAAAGGTAAATTTCGATTAAAAATCATTCAAAAGCCAGATTTATGCAAAGTGGATTTTATGGACTATAAAGAAGATTATATTTACCTATCGGGATATTTACAAGCTGACCAACACATTTCAGTATTTGTCTTTGAAAATTATAAGGAAAACAATTTACGTTTTGAGCTTTCACATATCATAGTAAATATAGCTAGAGGAACAAATAAGCTAATGTTAGGAACTTTTCATTGCACCAATGGTGAATATATTCCTAGTATTAGAAAATGTATTCTCTCTAAAGATGATGTAGACTTTACAGACGAATTATTAGAAAAACTAAAAGTTTCAGATGTTGAAAAAGAAACTCTAAATAAGCATAATATTTTATATCTTGATATAACAGATACATATGCTTTTGAAAATGAATAAAAATAAAAAATAACACTTAAAGTATAATCTATTTTAAGTGTTATTTTTTATTCACGTAAATTCTGTGAACAAATCTTTTAACGTCACTATTAGAGCTATTTATATAGCTTTTTCTTTTTATAATTTTCTTACAAACTATTACATCTTTATACTTTTTATTTAATTTCTTTACAAAAATACAATTTATCTCATTCCCACTATATTATATAACCAGTTCGAACAATTACACGATTTCTAGAAATCTAATCTTTTTTGAAAAGAGGTTTAAAAAAATGAAAAATGAAAAAATATTAAATCTATCAAAAAACAAAAAAACTTTTCAATCAATTATTGAAACAATAATTGATAATGAGAAAGTTATTAAAATAATTGAAAATAATTATTATCAAAAGTCTATGCAAGATATAGATAATGCAGATGTAAACATTAATCATTTAGAAAATATTTTTACTAATGAAACTTATTATCTAGCAATGAAAATAGTTCCATTACTTGAAAGAAAAGTACTATACCTATCTTATATTGAAAATTGCAGATTAAATGATATTTGTAAAAAATTAAAATTAGGAAAAAATGAAGTAATCTCATTAAGAAGTAAAGCAATAAATCATTTTAAGCATAACCTAGAAATTTTATATAAATCTGAAAAATTAAAGAAAGGTTCAAAAAATGATAAAAAGAATTAAAAATAAACATCTGTTATCTTCTAAAACTAATGATGTAAGTAAAAATCCTATTAGAGTTTTATATAAAAAAGTAGGTCAGCCTTCAGAGGTTAAAATTATTAGTGATGTTTACAAATTGAAGAAAGCAATTATTGAAAGAAGTTTAGATATTATTCCTTACGAAAAAATTTTTATTATATGTCATAGCAAAAAATCAAATTCAAATATGTTTCCTAATATATTTTTACCACTTAAAAGAATACTAGGAGATCTTATTGTTGTAAATATAGACAAAAAAGAACGAGAATTTAAAAGTCTTTCTCAAGAAGATATTATATGGTATTCAAAAGATATTAACAATAAATCTCCTAAAAAAGTTGATATTAAATCATCTAATATAAAAAAAGTAATACCTATTACAGATGTTTATGAAAAAGCTTTTAAAAATAATGGATATTTTACGTCTAAGAATTTTGAACAAATTTTATTTGAGATATTAATTCATTTAAACCTAGTTTTAGCTAAGATTTTAAAGAATAATGGAGATGATAAAAAATGAAAAAACAAGAATTACAAAAAAGAATACAAGGACTTAATGAATATATGTTATCTGATACTGATAAAAAATTATTAATGTTAAATATTTCAAGTGATTATACCTATAATAAAGCTATTGCATTAATTAATAGAAATAACACTGAAACTAATTGGTACGGAATAGATAATGAGAATTGTTTTAAAACTTGGGACGAAGCAGAAGCTTTTTTAGATGTTATTTGTCTAGCAAGAAATACAAATTTTAATGATAAAAATTATGAAAGGTAATTGGAGGTGTTTTAATGAATAATCAATTAAATATAACTAATGCGAAAGAAGATTTAAGAAAACAAATAATAATAAATTATTTAAACAAAGTACAAAATCCTTTTTCAACATTATCTGTATCATATGTATCAAAAGATTTACATATTGGAATAAATCAAGCTTATGACCTATTCAAACAAAAAGACTTTCCTTCAATTCAAATTGGAAAAAGAAAAGCTGTTACTTTGGCTTCATACTTATTATGGAAAATGAATAAAAAAGAAAGCGAGGTGTAATTTATGTCATCAAAAGGAAATGGCGAAGGTTCGATATATTATAATAAACAAAGAAAAAAGTGGAACGCTCAATATAAAGAATATGATACTGAAACAGGTAAAATGAAATATAAAACAAAAAGTTTTAAAACAGAAAATGAAGCTAAAAAATACTTAAATACAATTATGTATCAAAAAGAAAATCCTATTTATATAGAACATAATGGTATACCCTTAGTCGAAGTATTAAAAGCTAATTTAGAACTAAAATATAGTACTAATCAAATTGGACTTGCACAATATGGTAGAACTTTAAATTCAATTAAACGATTAGAAAAATACCCTCTTGCTAATAAAAAAATTGATACAATAAAAACAGAAGAATTACAAACTTATTTAAATTCTCTAAAAAATTTAAGTAATTCGATGATAGAAAAAGCTCATCAACAATTAAATCAAGCTTTTACTATTGCTATGAACAAAGGATATATAGTTCAAAATCCAATGATTGATGTAGTTAGACCTAAAAGTAACAAAGAGGATAAAGTTGTACGTGCATTAACTGTTGAAGAACAACAATCTTTTACTAATTGGCTTCTTGATAAGCCTATAGATGAATTTAAATATAGAAATGTATATCTATTGCAAATGTATACCGGTTTAAGAGTTGGAGAAGCTTTAGCCCTTACAATACACGATATAGACTTAAAAAATAAAAGATTAAATATACATCGAACTTTAACAACTGACGAAAAAGGAAATATTATTATGGGAAATAAAACAAAAACATATAGTGGTAAAAGGACTATCCCTATCCCCGACTTTCTTTATCCTTTTGTTGTAGAACAAATGCAAATAACTGACAAACAAATTAATAATGATGAAAAACTACTTTTTAAACCTAATAATAGTAAATATTGCAGGCGTTCTACAATAAATAATGAGCTAAAGAGAATATTAAAACAAGAACTTAATATTACTGATATTTCTAGCCACTCTTTAAGACATACTTTTGGAACACGTTGCATTGAAAGTGGTATGGCTCCCGTTGTAGTTCAAAGATTAATGGGACATAAAGATATTACAGTCACATTAAATACATATACTTCTGTTTTAGAGCAATTTAAAGAAAGAGAGCTTGACAAAGTTAATCAATATTATCTGAATGAAAATTTAATAGGAACTAATTTAATTTCTGAAAAAAATGATAATGAAAAAGAAATATAACTATGTTATTTTACACTAACTAAACACAAAAAAACATGTAAGTATTGATATTAGTGGGTTATCAAATTTATTAATTTTTATGTTTGACACAAATGTCTTATACTAACTAAACAAATACATATTTTTTAATTATTACAAATAGATTTGTTTAGTTAGTTGTTTGAAATACCTAAAATTAAAATAAATTAAAAATCGTGAAAAGCTATATATCTCTAATGAAAATTAAATGTTGAAAATTTTTTAAAATTATATTTAGTTTTAAGCAAGTAAATAGCCTGTATCTGTTGATACAAGCTATTTACATCAATTATTTAGTTGGCTGGGCTGGCAAGATTCGAACTTGCGCATGCCAGAGTCAAAGTCTGGTGCCTTACCGCTTGGCTACAGCCCAATATAATTTACTTGTCCATTTTGTTAGGTGATTTTCTCAGTATTACCCCAATATAAAATCTGGGGTGAGTACTGGGATTCGAACCCAGGGTCTCCAGTGCCACAAACTGGCGCGTTAACCAACTACGCTATACTCACCATCTCTTGCGGACATTTATTATTTTAAACTATTTTATATCCTTTTGTCAACCATTTTATTAATTTTTTAAAATATTTTTTATTTTCCACGCAAAATATTGATTTATAAATGATTTTTCAAAAAATCATTTTACATAATTTTCTTTTTTATGTAATCTATGTTATAATACAAATATGCAGTATAAAAATTTTTCAAATCTAGAAAGGAGCATTATTATGCGGAAAAAAATCTTTGTAATTGCTATGGTATTGACATTAACTGTTGTTGGAGGTGTTGTTGTTGCAGCTGGAGCTAATTCTGGATCATCTGAAAGTGTTTCAGATTCAGCCGCCGGCACAATTGACGAATACGAGATGTACCTCGTTCAGGATAACCCTGATCTCTGTGTTTATAGTGTCAGACCTAACAAGACCCTCTTGTTAATTGGAGCTTCAGACATGGCGGCATATGAGACATATGCCAATGTATACACAGAAGAAATTATTGGAACTCCGGTAGCACTTGCGGATGATCTTTCAGCGGTTGTAATCGAAAACGACGAAGGAAAATTTGTCGTTTCCACAGCCGAAGGAGAAGAAGGTTATCCAACAGAAGACGGCGCGGCAATTACACCATTTGATGAGGCGGACACCTCAATCGAATGGAACGAATTGTATTATTAATGCATTAAGCAGCGGAGTAGATAAATGTGCTAAACATCATCTGCTCCGCTGCACTTTTAGTTTAAATAAATGTTAATAACAAACTAAAAATTTATTTCACAGCTAATATTAAATTAAAAAGCATCTTATTTTTTTTCCAATTTATATATCACAAAAGCCGCAATCACACCTAATGTAGCTGTTATAAGTTGTGTCATTCCCATTGCATTTCTTAAATTTTCAACTAATTTTTCAGGAAATACTCCAAATAAATTAATCAAATTAAATAAAGCAAATATTATAGCTACTTTTACTATTATTCCCACAATTCCAGCAAGAAAATAATGTTTGTTTTTTCCTAACATCAAAAATTTATATGAATAAATCAATGCAAAATTTCCTATCCATATCGCAGGTATCATATATACCATATATACAGAAGCTGTTCCAAAAACATATCCACTTAGTATTGTAGATATACTTGGCATTGTAACTACTCCTAATATTTTCGCCCAACCTTTTAAATTTATCGCTGATACCACTAATGCTGCATTTACAATAGTTCCTACTATCAATTGTGAATTAGTAGAAATAACACTTGTGCTACCAAAAATTTTACTTAAAATTCCACCCAAAAAAGTTGGTACTAGTAAAGCAATTAAAAATATTAATATCGTTTGCATAATATCAATACCTTTAGAAAAATCCTTTACCCTTTTGTTAATTATTCCTTCATTCTCCATTTTAAACCCTCTCTTTCTTTATTAGACAGAGCTTTAAAATATATCTTTACTTATTAGAATAAATAACTTTACTTGTTATTCCAGAAAGCTTTCCAATTTTTCCAGATAAAGTATTTATTTCATCCTGTGGAGCATCAATAACAATAGTGATAATGTTGATTGACTTTTTACTATATGGCATCCCCATTCTTCCTATTATTCTATTAGAATATTCATGTAAAATGGAATTTAATTTTTCCACTTCATCTTTTTTTTCTAATATAATTCCTATTATTGCTACTCTTGTATCCATAAATCCTCCTATATTTGCTTCTACCTTAATTAACTAATCCAATTCACTAAATTATAAGATGAATTTTCTAAATACATTTCGGTATTAGAAGAAATTATAATACTTTGCTATAAAGATATTCTTACTAGCTCAGTTTATAAGATTATAATATAACTTTTACAAAAAATCTACATACGTAAAATAATACCTTTTACTAAAAATTTAATCCTTCTATTGTTACTTCTTGATTTCATCCCCAGAATTCTCATTTCCAATAAAATTATAAAAAAATAAAGAACCCAATTCTTAAATAATAATTGAGCTCTTATTAACTAAATAATTATTGGTGCGGATGGTCAGACAATCACCCGCTATAACCATTGTTTTTACTACTGTTTATAGATTGATTAGTTTTTGTAACTTCGTTACAAATTCACATTATACACATAATGATAAATATTGTTTTTCAAAATTCATTACATTATTTTGCAATAATTCATTTGTTTTGTTCATATAGTCCGTATATCTATGTAATTCTTTTTGTTCTAAATATTCATATACTTTTCCATAAGTATCAATCGTCGTTTTAATCGTTTTGTGTCCTAAAATTACTTGCAATATATGAATTGCAATTCCAGCTTCAATACATCTTGTTGCAAATGTATGACGCAGCATATGAAAATGTACGGTACTTGTTTTGCACGAACAATAATACACACCTTTTATTTGACTATATTTTTTATGTTTCCCTTCAACAACTTTTATTCCTGCATTCTTACATATAGTTTTAAATGCTGAATTAACTTGTTTTGGAAGATATAGTTTTCCATCATTTCTAATAAATATAACCCCATATTTATTAGGTTTCATTTCTCTTATTGCTTGTACTAAAACCTCTCTTGATGATGGTGTTAAATGTATTATTCTTGTTCCACATTCTGTTTTTGTTGTGTCTCCAATGATGTATTTTTCATTTTTATCTTGTGTTATTGTTTTGGAAACAGTTATTATACCGTATTCCCCTTCAAACCATTGTATATCACTTGGCATTAATGCTAATATTTCGCCTATACGCATACCTGTATATAACGCTAATAAAATTATATATTTATACTTGGTATAATGATTTTTTAAGTACTCTGTTAGTAAAAATTCTTCTGTACGAGATAATGCTTCTACCTTTTCTGTTGGCTTAAAACTCTTTGGACAGATAATTGGCTCATCACCGTCAAAATAATTTTCGGTAATAAGTTTTTTCTTTATTGCTTTTCTAAAGGCTTTTTTTACTTCTCTGTATTCTTTAATTAAAGTTCTCTGTGCTTTTACTCTCTCATTTTCAAGAAAATTTTCTATTTGCCTTCTCGTTACTCGTTGTATCGGAATATTACCGAACTTGTATGTTCCTATTGCTTTTATGGTCTGCTTTAATCTAATATATGTTCCTGCTTTTATTTCACCTTTTTTATAACGATGTTCTTCAAGTTCAGAGCATAAACTGACAATAGTAACTTCTTTTTTCTTTACCACTTTTTCTTTCATTCCGTGTTCAGAAATATCATTTACATATTCGACCAGTTTTTTGTATGCTTCTTCTTTCGTTTTACCTATAAACTGTTTCCTTATCGGTTCACCGATTATTATCTCTGCCTAAGTTCAAAAGTTCAGCACAATATCTTGTGTAGATATAAAATTTATCACAGTTTTCTTTGTCTTTACATTCATTACACCTTCCGACATTGTTTCATTGTATATAGTGTTCTTCTGTTAAGGCACACTTTTCTGTTAGTACAATTTTGACAAGTTGGACACATTGGTTTTTTTGTTGCATTTCTTTTGTTTTTAGTAATATACTCGTGAATTGAGTAATCCTTACCTTCAATAAGTTTTTTCATTTTATATTCCTCCTATAAAAAGGAACATTGAATTTGCTTACTGAATAAATGTTATTTTATTACAGTGCTATTCTTTGCTCTCAAGTTTGATAATATGTGTCTTTCTTGTAAATATTGGCTCAATGCTTTTTCTTCTACATACCAATCTCTACCTATTTTTATTGCTGGAAATTCATCATTGTAAAACAATACTTGTCCTGTATTTGCTCCAATTCCAAACAATTCGCATATATCTTCTCTTGAAAACAATACTATATTATTAAGAACTTTCACTATAATAACACTTCCTTTCTATTTTAACTCATTTTTATATTTTTTTCTATATTTTTGTTAACTTTTTTATTTATTTTTCATTGTTGTTAAGAAGTTTATTAACTTTTTTTACTGCAAGTCGTGGTTTAATCACTCTCATAAGTTTAATCATATGGTTAGCATACTTTGTAATATCTTCTTTTGGATGTATATGATTATATGTAAGCATTGCATACGAAACAGCATATTGTTTTGTAATGTTTTGATTTTGTTCTGGAACTTTTTGATTTTTTCTCTTCATTTAATTTTTCTCTCCTTTTGTTTTTTTAATTTATGTATAAGAATTATAACTGAGCCGTGAAAAGCTCACATAGGAATTCCACCTCCACCCTCTTTTAGGTGGCAACACAATAAATGTTGAAGTATCATTATCCTCAATTTCAAGTCATCGCCAACACAGACTTCACACTCTGCTTTTTCGCTCGTTATATTCGCTTGGTAGTTCGGAATTACCTATCGACTTCTTGCAGCTCGTTGAAATGAGAAAGTATTATAATTCTTTATATGACACTTTTTAAGTGTATTTTTCAATGTGCATAGATAAGTTTTTAATTGCTTACCTATTTAAAAGAACGACAGGTAATATTAAAAGGTGCTATTTATTTCAAATTTATCAATACTTTTCCAAACTTTTTCAATTACAAAGTCATAGCATTCCTCTTGGTCTTGTATTTGATATTTATTTATTAAAAAATAAATATACTTATCATAATGCTTTATAATCTCCTCTATTGCATTGGTATTTCCGTTTTTTTGCTTGAATTAAATTTTCAATAATCATTGTTTATTCCTCCATTTTCTTTACTATTTCTCTAATAGTATCACTATAAATGTGTTTAATTCTGCTATTACTTCTGTTAAGTATTTTCGCTATTTGTTCTGAAGTATATTGATATACTATTTTAAGTTTCAGAACTTTTTTCTGCATAGGTTTTAAATTTGAAATAATTTGATACAATTTTTCATTTTCAATATAATCTTCTATTGCATTTGAATTTATATGAAATAAAAAAGGCACAGATATATCTTTCTCACTTGTTAAAGTTTCAAAAGATACTTCTCTGTGCTCTTTTCTTGATTCATATTTTTTAAAGTCTAATATAGCATTTTTAATAGTTTTCTTAATGTATGTATCAAATTGTTTTTCTACTCCATTAACACTCATAACCTCACCCCCTCACGGGGCAAGATTTTAAGGTTATCTTGTGTAAAATAAATAGGTTAAATAATAATTCTTTTGTTTCTTGCCTTTATGTAACCCTTTATATGTTACCATTTTTTTACATAAAAATAAAGTATTTATAAGCCATCTAAAATAAGCCTATAAATACTTTTTTAAAAAATAGGAAATAATTTCCCATTTATACATATAAAGAAAGCACAGGAACTCACATTCCTATGCTTTCTTATATATTCACTTAATAATTAAATAAAGAACTATCTACTACTATTTTGTCAGAATATCCTTTATCTCGGAAAAGTTGAGCAACTATTTCATTTTCACAATAAATTGTCTTTAATTTATTACAATCGTCAAAAACATTATTTCCAACTTTTTTTACATTTGCTGGAATATATATTGTTTCTAACCTATTACCAGAAAATACATATTCCTCAAGTTCAGTAGTAGTTTTAGGTAATTTTATTTCTTTATTTATATAATTGTAAAAAGAATTATTACAAAGTTTTGTTATGCCTTCTTCAAGAACAATATTTTGAATAATACTATTATTAGTATCAAAATTATGTGTTAAATAACTCCAAATTGAATTGCCATTATAATCACTTTTTATTTCGTTGCTTTCAGCAGGACGAATAGACAATGTGTTTATATTACACCTTAATCCATTGTCAATAGATTGATTAACTGAACAAGGAATTGATATATTATTTATATTATTATCGCAAAATGAAACTGCACCACAATAATTTGGAATGTAAACGGTATCAATGGTTTTTGTCGAACTTGGTAACCATATAACACCATTAGCAGAAGTATCTTTTACATCTTCAAAAACTAATTTTTCTAGTTTTGGCATAGAGCCTCCTCCAAAAAATTCAACTTTTCCAGTAATATGTAATTCTTTAATGGAGGTATTTGTAAAACAACCACCGTTAATCCTTTTAACACTTGGTGCTATGTCAATGTTCGTTAATTCATTCATATTACGAAATGCACCTTCAGAAATATTAGTAACACCGTCTTTTATAATTACTTTTTTAGCATTGAATTTTTTATAGATTAACTTATCCGTTTTATCCATTAATTCATTAGAAATAGATACCCCATTAGTAAAGCATTCTGGTAATGGCTCATTCCCAGAAATATTGCCATTGCTTGAATATATATTCACAGGATTGGTATTACTAATTCCACTATCTTGTTCCGATAATCTAAATCCAGCAAAAGTAAAATAATTTCCATATGTAACACCTATAGCCCAAGCTCCGAGTTTATAAAAAACTATGTTTCCAAATACTTTTTTATAATCTTCAAATGTTGGATTATCTGGAAGTAATTTGATTTTTTGATTATACACATCTTTTATACCTTGATAATCAAATTTATCTGTTGAAGGTATGCCGTTACCTAAAGGATAAAATTCACAATTTGGAAATTGCTCCTTCAATTTGTTTATATGGTCAGAAACAAGTTTTTCATAATCATAAAAATATTTTTGAGAAATATCTTCTTCCATTTCTCCAGTACCAGAAATCACAACAGTTCCATTCTCATATTTATCTACAATCGAAGTCCTTGTTTTTATTTTATTTACTTTTGTTTGAATTTGTGAAGGGTCATAGTAAGTGAGCCAAACATCATCACCATTACTACGGTCTTTTGAAATATCCCAAGATTTAATTTTCTTTCCTAATTCTTTTTCAGTATTAGTAAAAGTTACATTAAAGTTAAAAGAGCCATTCCAAGAACCAGCTGAAAGAGAATTAGCCGTTATTGTTCCTGTACTTGTGGATGTCGCTCCAGCTTTTAAATCTGAATATGTAAACTCCTGCTTTTCTTGAGTAATTGTTGCAGTAATATCTTCTTTTCCTTCTTGTTTCAGTACAACACTTTCATCTGGAACAATTTTTATTTTTTCATTACCTGCAATATTCCCTTCAACTCTAACACCATATTCAGCTGTATATTTATGTTCTTCATTTGCTTTACCACTTAAAACAACAGATGTTGGTAGCCAAACAACAGCCGAACTGTCAACATTTGCACTAACTTGTGTTTTAGCATTGTGATTAGGTATTATTTGTTGTTCTTCTGCTGCAAAGACTGGCATTGCTGAACTACACATTATTGTAGCTGACAAACCAATACAAGCTAATTGTTTTATAATAGCTTTCATTTTTTTCCTCCATTTTTTGTTAATTGTAGTTACTTTTATTTATTTTTCAAAGATACAGTAAAGTTAAATGAGCCATTCCAAGAGCCAGCTGAAAGAGAATTAGCTATTACATTTCCTGTACTTGTGGATGTTGCTCCAGCTTTTAAATCTGAATATGTAAATTCCTGTTTTTCTTGAGTAATTGTTGCAGTAATATCTTCTTTTCCTTCTTGTTTCAGTACAACACTTTTATCTGGAACAATAGAAACCACTTCATTACCTGCAATATTTCCTTTAACTTTTAAACCATATTCAGCAGTATATTCGTTAGCTTTATTTGTGCCATTTAATACTAATGAAGTTGGAAGCCAAACAATTATATCTCCTTCTATCAACTCGCCACTTGGATTATAATAATCTTCGCCACTTGCTTGACTTGCATAAACATCTGCTGGATATTGCTTAGTTTCTTGTTTAAAGTCAGAATATTGTTTCCATTGTGATTCGACATTTTGAGTATCATCATATCCAATCAAACCATCTGTTTTAGATATTGCTTCTGTCGGATTTTTACCATTTACTTCTGTAAAATAATCATTTGCGACAGAGCCAACAGAATTAACAATTTTTTCTGCTGCAAGGACTGGCATTGCCGAACTGAATATCATCATAGCTGATAATCCAGCACAAAATATTTTGCTTACAATTTTTTTCATAATGTATTCCTCCGTTTTTTGTTAGTTAATTATAATTTCTACTGGAACATCGTAAGTTACATCATTAACACTCCCATCTTGATTATAACTATATATTTTTAATACTATTTGATAAGACCCTTTTTTATTAAACTTACTATATATATCAAAATATGCTACATTTCCTGGTTTAATTAAATTAGTCTTACCAATAATTGTATTATCTTTTATTACTTCGTAAGATAAATATTTAGTATTTTCTTTATAATTTTGTAATTGAATATTGGGATTTTCTTTTGAAACAACATATTTTTGTTTTAGCACTATTGCCACTTCATCTGACGAACTTGATTGATTTTCTACAATTTCTTCGTGATATGGCATTTGATTTTCAAAATTTAAAACAGGTTTATCTGTTTTTGAATTTGATAAAAAAATTGTACAAATTAGAATTAAAATTAAAAATAATAATATAATAAATGGTATGACTGAATGTTTAACTAATCTTATGTATGTATTTTTTTCTACTTCAGCATAACCAACGGTATTTAAAAAAAGATTTTTTCTTGTATCTTTGGCATTAAATAAGTCAAATTTTGCAAAAGAATATTCTAAATTATGTTTTTCTATATAATTATTGGTTAACCGAGTTTCTACTAAGCCATATCGCTTATCGTGAATTTTATCTAGTTCAGTATAATCTTTGGTTATTTCTTTATATTTTTTCTTATTGATAAAAACATTTCCGACAATAGAAAGTTTAGTGTTATTGTCTTGTTTGTTGATATAATTTTTAAATTGTTTTTTACTGAAGAAAGTAAAAGGAACTAATCTTTTCTTTTTAAAAGTTGAAAATTCATACTTTGTCTTATCAATAGTCAAATCTTTGACTTTATATTTATTAAAATGTTCTAAATCTGTTGAATTATTTATTCTTTCTGTCATATTTCTACTCCTGCTTTAGATAAATTATTTTTATATTCTTCATATTCTTTGGCTTGTAGTCCTTCATTATATAAAGCAGTAATTAAATATTGCTTTAAATTTTGAATGCAACTTCCGTTACTACTACACACCATATCATTTATTCTATAATAAATGGCACAAATATTGTTATATCGCAAAAACTCAAAAGTTGATTTCAGTTGTTTTATTGTTTTCTTTCCTTGTAAAATACTTATTTCTTTTGTATCTTCATCTGACATAATTCCATAAATTATATCTCTCATTTCTTTAATATAATCATTATTCATAAATTCTTCTTTTAATCTTTCATAATCTATTTGTTTATTTACTATATCTATTGATACAGTTATATCTTCTGTATCTTTATCAATATAAAAAACAAAATTACTTATTACTCCCTTTTCTTTTTTTCTTTCATACGATACTTTTAAAGGACTATAATCATTGATTTCTTCAACAGCATTATCAATTACCTTTGTAAATTGAGTAATGTTATTATATGTTTTGGCAGTAAGCAATAATTTTTTTCTTAAGTAGTCTATGCTAAAAACTACTTCTTCTTTTCCATCCCACGAGCGAATTAAATTATATAAATTTATTGAATATTTAGAAGAAAAAGAATTTATTATTTTTAATTCAACAAAGGCATTTCCCGTTATATGTTTCTGCATACTATTTTCATAATCTTCAGACATCTGGCATATAACTAACCCTTTTTTCTTTTCTATAATTATTTTGTTTATCATTCTAATTAAAATTTCTTTGTTGCCTTCTAATACCCAAATTGATGTATCTGCTAATTTTTTTAATGCACTTTTAAACCTAATATAGTAAGTCCCACCATTCAACATTTCTGGTACATTACATTCTTTTGACAAATCTGATAAGGAAACTGTAATTTCATTTTTTTCCCCATCATAGTATTTGGTATCATAACAACAACACAAGAATTCAAAAAGTTTTAATTCGTATTGTTTTAAGTTCCAAACATAGTCTTGAATAAGTCGATTACTTTTGTATGAGCATAATTCATTGTCTTTTTTCATTTTGTATCGCTCCATTTTTATATTACAATTTACATTATAATTATTTTTATCTATTTGTCAATAACAAAAGTTTAAAAAATCGTCTTTTTACCGAACAAAAAACCACTTTTCACCGAACAAAAACCTATTTTTACCGAACAAAAAACCACTTTTCACCGAACAAAAACCTACTTATACCGAACAAAAAACCACTTTTTACCGAACAAAAACCTACTTATCTTTATTATATATTATTTTCATAATAAACAATAAATAAACAATATATTAAACAACAATATAACAAGAAGATGATTTAAGGTGTTCATATTGAAAAAATTTTTTCATTTTTTCTTTTTTAAATTATGACCTCAAGTTCTAATTAAATAAAAAATCTTATAAAAAGAAAATAAAACTATATGTATTTAACTTATATATTCTCTGTAAGAGCTTATATGGTCTTTTTACTGTTTAGACAAGGAAGTTCATTCCTAATAAGCAAAAATTGATTATATAGCCCTATATTCGATAAAAAGGTACAAGAACTAAAAATTTTCTTGCACCTTTTTTTAATAAACTATTTTTTATACTTCCTTATTTTCTTTTTCTCCTGTTTTTTCTCTTTCTTCTTTATATTTAGCAGCATATTCTTTTTTCATTTTCAAAACTTCATCTTCAACTTGTGTTCCTGTAAGAGAATATTCTGGTATCAATTCTTCTTTTTCAGACTGCCTTTTATTTCTGTTCTTCGATACTTCATCTTCTGAATAAATTTTATATTCTTTATCATCAATAAGAAACATTGTATAAAACTCATTTTTACTATTAAATGTAACTAAAGATTTATCTATAAGAATATACTTCTCTTGATATGGAAGTTTTACACACCATTGTGTTACACTTGAATTGTCAAAATCTATTCGATTAGCACCGAATTTAACATTATGAATATACAAATTTGATTTAACTAATTGTTCCTCTTTCAAAATATCTAATTTATTCATTTCTCTTTGTAATTCAAGTCTTTCACTTTTAACTTCATTTAATTGAAGTCTTACAGCTCTTGCATTATTTACAATTTGTTGTGCTTCATCAATAGTATCAATTTTTAATTCCTTTTGCAAATTAATAAAAATTTTTGCTTCAGTGGGATATTCATAGTTTTTATCAATACTTTTGTAATAGTCTGCATATTGTTTTATTTTAAAAAGCCTAATAAAATCTCTTGCTTTATCTGCTTTATTTAAAATATCTTTATTTTCTTTTTTTATATCAAATAAAATTTCATTCTTACTTCTTATTTTACTTCTTAAATTTTCTATATTGTTATTCAAATCTTCATAAGAATATATTTTATGCTCATTTAGTGCTTCTAATTCAGCCTTTAGTTGATAAAACCTTTGTATTTCCTTGTATCTAGTTTTTTGATATTCAGAATATACTGAAGTTTCACTAGATACATATTTACTTGTAGAAATAATAGCTTCTCTTGATTGTTTTGCTTTTTGCAGTCTTATCTCATTAAAATTTGTTACATTCATCTGAATATCGGAAAGATTTTTTATAACATTAGTATCTTTATTGGAAAAAAATTTTTTTAAGTCAGATGGTGTGTAACCTTCCTCAAGGCTATCTAGTCTTATATATCTTTTCATATTTTCGCATTTAACTGCAACTTGTTTTCCATATTTAATATCATACCCCAAAGAAATAAGACCTTCATATAAATCATCAATATTAGTAGAAGTTAATTTAAGCTCATCAATATCACTCTTAACAGTTGCTCTTAAAGTTTGTGATTTATATTCATAATAATAATTTTTATTCTTCTCAATTTTTATTTTTTGTAGTGGCATAACAAAACAACCGTACTCTTTTGCTAGTTCATCACTTTTAATTTTAAAACCATATAGCCCTTCTTTTTTATTTGCTAGTCTATCTTCAAGTTTCCGACCATTTATATTAACTGAATTTATTGCAATATGGTTGTGAATATGTCCTTTATCAATATGTGTTGCAACTACACATTGAAATTCTGGATAAAGTTCCTCACATAGTTTTATTCCAATCTCATTTGCCTGTTCTGGTGTAATTGGATCATCTGGATGAAATGACTGTATGAGATGATAAGCAACTCTATTTCCTTCATTTTTCCAATGTTTATTATTATTTTTAAATTCTTGTAATGCCGTTGCTGGAGTACAATTCAAAGAATTTATAAGCAACCCTTCATCTGTTTTTTCTTCATCCATTATATATTCCAATAATTCATCAACTTGTTTATGATGAACTAATCTTTTAGTATAGGGCATTATTTTCCCTCCTCTTCTTCAATTTTTAATTTTTGTTCTTCTATTCTTTGCTTTGAAATTGTTTCAATTATTTCATAATCAAGTTTTTCATTAGTTTCTTTTTTTAATTGCTTTACTGCACTATATACTGAAAACAAATTATTTTGTAATTTATTAAATTCATCTGTTGACAATGATGTATCATACCTTAAAATTCTTCGCACTTCTTTATTGAACTTTTTTATTTCATCAAGATATTTTTGATAAACTTTAATTAGCTCATCAGTTCCAGTTAAATTTATTTTCACTAAACTTTCATAGATAGAAGCATCTCTTATATAATCTGCCAAATAGATATATCCATATTCAGTTGCTTTTAATTCAAGCAACTTCCGTTCTCCTTCAGATAACCATAATGGGAATTTTTTTCTTTTTTCTTTATCATCTAATTTTCTCAATATCAGCACCTCTAATTTCTATAAAAATAATTATCATATAATCCACCATTATTTTTAAAAATTTCAGTTAATTGCATTTTATATACTTCTAATAATTCAAGATATTTTTGCTTAAATTTTTCTTTAATCATCCATTCTAAAATTTCTTTATCAAGTATAAGTAACCCTTCATCATTATATTGCCTTTTATATTGTGATGAAATTTGTTTTTCATATTCTGTAATTTTTTTCTTTATTGTTGAGCTACTCTTATTAAAAAACAGTGAAGTTTGGCTAACATTCATTTTTTTAACATTAAAATCAAATTCTGGAAATTCAATTTTATTTTTCTCTAAATTATTTTTGTAAAACTCAATTCTAGTTTTAAACCATTCAATATCTTTATCAATAAACTGTGTTTCATAATTTTTAAAGTAAACATCTTTTAACCATAAGTAGCCTTCATATTGAATATAGTAATAGTTCTTTCTAACCTTTTCACTTCTCCATCTGCAAAGTGAATGTTTCTTTTGCATTATTGAAATAGCTTGTCTTAATTCGTGATGTGTTATTATCTTTCCACTTTTAGTTTTTATGTTCTGCTTTGAAAACTCTTCAACTATTTCTTCATAATTCATAAAAACTAATTTTCTTAATTCTTCTGGATTCATTTTCTCCTCCTTATTGGCAAATAAGAAAAACTTTAACAAGTTTTTCTTATAGAACAAGGATTTGTTCTCGAAAGTAGAGCATATAGTATTTCTTATGCTCTACTTTCGCCAGCGTGGTGTCAAGACACCTCTATGCTGTTTAGGGTAACCCCTAAAACCCTTTGCTCTCCGATGGACTTTTTATTTTTTTGAATAGGTTAATAGCAGAAGCTATACAAATTTATAACTTCTGCTATCTTATTTTTAGGAAATAATTTCCTAAATTATTTATAATTCAATTTCTTGTTCTTTATCATCTATTTCCTCTTCTGATGAATAATAATTATCATATTCACTTTCAATACTTCCAGCACAAAATTTTTCATCATTTTGTAATTGTTCTTTATTCTTTTTCATCTTTTATACCTCTTTCTTAAAAATCTTCACATATATCTATATCATTGTCTTGAGTTAAAAAATCTGAAAAGTTAATTTGTTCAAAATCATTATTTGACAGATTTTTTAAAACTTCATTAGTATCTTTATGTGTAGAAAAAGTAACTTCATTTTTATTAAATTCTTTAAATAAATTTTTCTCTTTTACTATTTCTATCAATTCATCAAAGCACTTATTTATGCTTTTCCTTTCCTCTCCTTCTGGAAAAGCTTTTATAACTTCATCGGTTATATTATCACGAGTTATTGCATTTTCAGAATGACCACATAAATAATCATTTGTATTCGGACTTAATTTATCTTTTACATAACAAGCAAAAGCTCTTGCAAACATTTCACAATCACTCTGCCAATAACCTTTATCTTCCTTTGAAAACATTTTATCAAATTTTATAGAATTTTTATAAAAATTTGTTTCCACTTTTCGAGAATTATTTAATTCATTTCTTTTTTCTGTAAGAGTAAAAAGTTCATAAGTTATAAGTTTTTTTTCCTTATCTCCTATATCTTTATAAAAAGCATATTTAGATAATTCATTTAAAGTATCTGAATATTTGTTTTCTGTTTTTGCTATTAAATATTCCTCTTTGGTTATGTCTTTATTTAAAAGTTCATCAATAAGTTTTTGTATTTCTTCTTTATTATCTTTTATATATTCATAGCCTAATTCTACCTTGATACTTCCATCTATGTTCTTTTTATGATAATCATAAAGATTTTTATATTGTTCATATTTTGATGGATAATTAGTTTTTAGTTCTTCTGCTGAAACTGTTTTATAGTGCATTGTTTCTCTTATTTTTTTAGCTAAAGAATTATACGTATTAGTTAAAAAGTCGTCTTTACCTGCGATAACTTTTCCTAAATAATGGTCTAATGAATGCCCCCATTCGTGTGCTAAAGAACCTGCACCTTTCATTTTAGTTAGGTTAATTACTTTTCGTAATGGCTCATAATGTGCAAGTGCAGATGACCTTCCCCTAGCACCATAGGCAATTGATAATTCCCCATTAAATGCTATATCTTTACTTGATATATTTAATGCTTTAGCTAAATCAACGAAAGCATCATAAGAAAAATTTAGGTTTTGTTGTCTATCATTTTCATTTAACCAGTTACCAAACTCCCCACCATAAAATCCAAAAACATTTAACATATCTTCGCCTGTAATGTTATGATTATTTCTATAATCATCTCCTACTCTATTGATATGACTTAATTGTGGTGGAATAAGCTTTGTCTTTCTTTTTTTAGTTTCTTTAGGTATGTTCTTTTCCTTTTGACTTTCAAGTATTATTGCTTTTGCTTCATCAATACTTTCAAAGTTATTGCCTATAATATTATGCCGTTTATCAAGTATAAAATATGTATCTCTTTTCCAATTATCTTCTATTGCATAATCTTCTGTTGGATACATATAGGCTGTTCCAAACGGCAGTTTTATACTAACTCTTATTTTATTATTATAATCTGTATCCCAAGTTACATTTTCATATTTATAAAAAGAATAGTCAGCAAGTATCTTTTGTTCTTCTGTATATAAAAATTGTTTTTTAGCAATTTCATTATCTAAATTTATAAAACTTCTTAGTTGTGAAGCTTTAAATAGTTTGTTATTCAAACAACCATAAGTTTCATAATTAGCCGTATAAGAATAATTTTGTTTAGTAACATATTTTAAAATAACATCATTAAAATATGTTAATATTTCAGAATCTTTTTTAATAGCAAGTGTTTTATCTCTTATATCTGAAATAAAATTTATAAAACCTTGTTGATATTCTTCCGTATTTCTTATAGGAGTGGTAGGTAAAGCATCACGAATTAGTTTTGTGAAATATGCTATTCTTACTGACTTGCCATTGCTTACCATTTCTTGATAATTAGGTTTAATCCAAACATTATTTTTATTGATATACTTATTTTTTTCTCCATCATTCATATCAATAATATCATCTAAAATTAAGCCTCTTGACTTCCATACATCTTTTCTTGCTCCACCGATTTTATTGCCAAAGTCTTGTGTCTTTGCCATTTTTATTCCTCACTTTCAGACAAAGATTTTTCTTCATATATTAAATCTGTTCTGTCAAAAATATACTCATAACCTTTATCGTCTTTTATTAAAATCGAATTGCAAAAAGGATTAAAAAAATCTCCTACATATAAAATCATAGGAATTATTATTTGATTTTCATTTGTTATAAATTTTGCTAATGCCTTGTCTTTTGACATTATAAAAATACCTGTTTTACTTTCGAGTTCTTTTAATTCATCGTTTGTCGTACTCTTTAGTAAAATGTTTTCATATATTCCTTCAATCATATTTTTGCCCCCCTTATCATTTTTAATTTAGTCAAACACTACTCTCATTCCTATATAAATTCCTTCACTGTCTTTGATTGGTATGCACTTTCCAGATTGACCACTTGCATATAAATATTCACTGGCTGCATCTGCTACATTGCTCATAGTGTAACCGTCTTCAAACAAAAAATCTTTATTCTTATAGGTCTTGCTTGATTTAGGTTTTGTAACTGGTTTTTCTTTTTTAGAAGTGGTATTTTCATTCTTTTTACTTGGTACTACTGTTGTTGTTTGTTCTTGCTTACTCACTGGTACAACATCTTCTTCATAAGGGTCATTTATTACAGAGCATTTAGTTATTTTCTCTGTTCTATTACCATATATATCTTCTACACATATTTGAATTTGATATTGTCCAATTTGATTTACATTTACTTGTGAACTATCAACTTCTAAATCAGTGGTCTTTGATAAATCTGAAACTTGAAATAGATATAAGTAGGATTTTACATCGAATTTACTACCTTTAAGAATTTCAATATTTTCTGGAACTTCAAGTTGAGGAGCTATTGTATCTTTTATAATTAAAGTAACTGACTTTTTCTTTTCTACTTCTTTTGTCAGATTAAAAAGTTTTACAGGAACTTTATTCAAGACTTCTATACTATATTTTCCAACAGCAGGATAGTTTTTATTTTCTTCAAATTTAACGGAGCTTTTAATTTCAAAATTATCTTTGTTTAAATATTTTGAGTTTTCAAAATCTACTAAACTTTCAACTGTTGGAGAATATGGTGTACCATATTCAAGTGTAATTTCTTCTTGATATAGTTTGAAGTTAGTTTGATTTGATATATGGAAAAATATGAAAGCAATTCCTACTAAAATAATAATTGCAAAAACTATGCCTATAATTATTTTCTTTTGTTTTTTCTTTTTATAATAAAAATCAAGAAGTTGTTTATCTTGTTCTGTTATATTATTTTCCAATATCAACACTCCTTTTAAAAATAATCGTCATTTATATCTAATTCAATATCATTAGAAATTTCATTTTCTTTTCTTCCTTTGAAATTTTGCATTTCTTCTTTATTGATATTGTTGTAGTTTTTAATTATATTATCTACTACAACATCCATTGTTGAATGATAATATGTACCAAAATAAATATCGTATTTTTCTAATAAATTTTTTATCTTATCGTCTATTTTAATACTTTCTTCCTGTGAGTGTATCCGACCAGATTGTTGGAATTCTTTTCCCCTGTTAATGAAAAGGTTAAAATTTGAATTAGCTTTAAATTCTTTTATTGCCTTTTCTTCAAACTCTTCATTAGGTTGTTTTAAATACAATAAACTTAAAATTGTAGGGCTATCTGTTACAATAACATCAACTTTGCCAAGTAGCCTATCTACTCTTCTTTTTTGTTCTTCATATAATATCTTTTGATGTTCGAGTGAACCGTCAAGAATATCCGTCTTATTTTCCCAAACAAATTCTTTTGCATATTCTGGTACATATTCAGTTTCAAGATTTCTCTTTTTTAATTCACTAGCAATTTCCCAAGCACAAGTCGTTTTTCCTGCACCCGGACCTGCCAATAAATTAACTACTATTGTTTTCTTATTGTTTTCCAATCTTAAACACTCCTTTTAAAAATAATCACTTACATCTGGCACATCTAAATTTTGTTCTTCTTTTAATGTACATAATGGTACAAAATCATTAGCAATCATTTTTCGTTCCCTGTCGATATTGTTTTGAATACCCTCAATATCGTGAACAAAATCAAGATTATTTGTTTTTAATAAATCATTTAACTTTAAGCCTATTGCCTTATGAACATTCTCAATATCTAAAGCTAAATCAATTTTATCACTTTGCATTATTCCTAATGTTTCAGCTCTATCACATATTTTCTTTATAATTAAATGTTCTTCTTGAGTAATTGTTTTCTGTTGACTTATCACATTTTCATTTATATATTTTTCTGCATATTCCTTGAATTCCTCAAATGAACCTATTGAATATCCATTGGTACTATAATTTTCATCTAAATAAAAATCATAATGTTCATCTTCTTCACTTATTTTATATTCTCCAGTATTCCAATCATATAAAAAATACTTTTCTCCTTCAGGACTTCTTAAATGACCACTTCCATCGTCGTAGTGTATCCAATTCCATCCACCCGACAAATTTTCAGCTTTATTTATTTTCATATTTTTGTCTCCCTTTTTTAGATTTATATGTTTAATTATTTTTATTGAAGAGTTCATTTGCACTTGCTTCAACTTTTTCATATTGCTTTTTAATATTATAATATTTTTTTAGATTTTCATCGATTTCTGCAACTTCATTTTGCAAATCTGAAATCTGTCTTTCCTTTTTTGCCTTTTCCTCTTCCATTTTTGTTATTTCTCTTAATACTTTTTTTATCATTTTTATTGTCCTTTCTTTTATTTTTTAATACAAAAAAAAGCCATAATATGACTTCTTTTTTCAATTTTTATCTTACAATACTATATTAACTTATATTGCTTATATAATACAATATAAATATAAAAAGTTTACAAAATGTTAATAATTATCCTTTTTAGAAATACAAAGAGGACAAGTTATAATAAACCTGTCCTCTATTTTGCCAATATTAAGTTTTATTTATCAAGCAATACATTTATCGTATAAATGCTAAAAACTCCATACAAGCAATTCTGTGCAATTTTCAAGTAATTTAATTAACTTTTTCTGTTAAGTATGCTTGTAAAATATATCTATTATTCTTATTTCCATTTGTACAAGTTGATAGTGTAAGTATTGCTTTAGATAAATCATAGTTCATTTCTAAATTGTTATATTTTTGAATTGTACTATAATATTCAGCTAAATTCTCTACATCCGTATCGTAAATATCATAATTATTAGCATTAATCTTATAGAAGGCAAAAACTTCGTACTTTAACTTTCTGCCATCTGGTAATAATATATCTATTTCTTTATGATTTTTAGCATAGTTTTTATTTTTATATTTTTTTATATTAGAGAACATAGACCCATTATTAAGATTATGCCCATATATAATGGTATTGTTGCTCTCAAATGGACTTATTGTATTACTGTCAACAAACAGACAACCTGCTTTTGATTTTCTTCCATATAGATTTTTACTTATATACTCCAAATTATCATTACCTTGAACTATCGGATAATCAATGTTTGTGTTTGATATTTTAATCCAAGCAACAATATCTTCATTTGTATTTTTCAGTTTATTCCAATCTATTTTTCTCTCTTTATTGCTTTCTTTGTCATTTTCTTTGTTTTTTTCTTCAACAAATTCTTCTTGCACTTGCAAGTCCATTTCACTTATTTCATTATATTCCTTTGCTGAAGAAAAAATCTTATATGCAAATATTCCAATAAGAATAATATCTATTATAACAAACAAAAGCCATAGTATATTTTTTATTCTTTTATTCATAATCTTTCCTCTCATAGAATAAGGTTGTAGCATATTTAAAACTACAACCTTATTCTTCATAGCTAACGAGCTTTAAGTACCTCTTCAGCCGTATAAACATTATCTGCTATTTTTTCTAATTCTTTTTCATTTACTGTTTCAAATTTGCATTTAGGAATTACTTTACAATTTTTTATTCCAATCAAAGAAAATATTTCACTTATCTCATCTTCTTTAGTTCCTTTTGGATTATGTATATATATATATTTTTTAGTGTCCTTATTCCAACTATCATACATAAATTTATAATAAGGGTGTACCTTTATGTCATATAAGTCGGAGAAAAACACTCCTACATTAGGTATTAAAACGATGCACTTGCCATATCCCATCATATTTATTTCATTCATATTAGCAAGTTCTCTACCTACAATATCCCAGTTTTGAGAACTCGAGCCTTGACGGGAAAAAGTACGACCAGAACTTTTTTTGTACCAAGTCTTTTTTCCTAACATTGTTTCAAAATACTTTAATGTTGTTTCTGAGTTACTGCCCAATAAAATTGTAGTATCACAACAGTCTATTATAGTTTCCCAAGTTTCTTTATAAAATTGCTTAAGTTGAGATAATGATTGTATTGATATTACTATACCAACATTAAGACCACGAACATAGGCTAATTCTTCTTTGAAATTCGGTATTTCTCCAAGTTGGGCAAATTCATCTAAATACAAATCTACTGGAGTTGCTAATGTTCCACCACAACGAACTGCATTTTCATCTATAACTTGAAATATTTGAGTGTACATCATCGAAGCTATAAAGTTAAATGTAGGGTCTGATGGTTTAATAATAACAAAAATAGCAACTTTCCCATTTTTACTCTTTTTAGGATTACTTTTATTGATTTCTTCTAATTCATCTTCATCTATTGGCATACCTAATCTGTCAAGCTCTATATTGTCTGTAAGAACTAAATTTTTAACTTCATTTATATTAAAACAAGCTAATCTTGAAGTAGCCATCATAATAATTGTAGCTATCATCTTTTTAGCACCTTGTGCTGCCTTAAAGTGTAACCATTGTTTTACTGCAATATGCTCTTCACCATATTTATGTGCAAAATCTTCAAAAAGTATATCTAATTCAGAGATACCACTTTCATTTGGCATTGCTTTTCTCATTAAATTTAATACTTCTGGAATATTTTTTCTTAATGGATCATCTTTATGTTCTTCTAAAATATAATAGAACAATGATTGTAAAAGTAGTATTTCTGCCTTTTCCCAAAAAGGGTCTCCTGTTTGAGTATCTATTTCAGATGATTTTGTATTTTTAATTAGTACATTTATAAGTGTCATTACATCATCTTCTTTAATTTTTGAATTTTCACTATAAACATACTCATCTATATCTTCATCTGACATAGTAGTGTAAACTTTTCTAATGTATTCAAAAGGATTATAAAAGTTTGAAATTGCTTTATTATCCAAGTTCAAAACTTTTATATCATACCCTTTCATTTTGAGTACATTTCCACAATCTCGAAGTAACTCTCCTTTAGGGTCAGTAATAACTAAACTACCTGTCGCATTTAAAATGTTAGGCTCAAGAAAGAATTTTGATTTACCTGTTCCAGGTCTTCCTATAAGTAATATATGTCTATTCATCTTACTTATTTTGGGATTTTTACTTACTTGTTCTGTTTTTGTTAAAATTATATTTTCTTCTATATTTTTAGATTTTTTCTTGTCTAACACTTTCGGAGATTGCCATTCTGAAGAGCCATAAGTTTTTTCTTGTATATTTTCTTTTTGAGATAATATATAACTTTCATAAAATAATACCACGAAACCAGCTATAAATACAGAAATCATTATATTTTTTCTACTAAGTATCAAAGGAGTATTTAATTTATATAAAGTATTTAAGGCAGTATTTAGCATTTCTATGTCAAATTCTCCTGCTTCAGATACTAAACTCATCACTCGTAATACAAAATAAAATAAAACTAAAAATATTATAGTAGGAACGATAAAAGATTGTTTTTTCTTTTTTTTGACAATCATTTCTCTCCCACCTCTATTTCTATATCTATATCTGGATTAGATACTTCATTATTTTGTATTGTTGCACTGGTCGAAGTATCTTTGTTGATAGAAATATCATTTTCAATATTTTTATCTTTTTTCAATTCATCTATTTTCTCCTGTGCAACATCTCTTTTTTTTTCGTAATTATATACTGAATTTAAGTCATTTTCATTTATTGATAATGTTAAATTGTTGTCTTCATTATTAACAATTATGTAGTCTTTTCCTTTGAATTTTTCTATCACTTTATATAGTTCTTCTTTAGGTACTATTACCTCCGTCATTTTTTCATCAATCTTTTTTTCCTTAAATTGTTGTTCTGAAACATTAGTATTTTTCTTTTTTCCGACAGACTGAATAATACCTTGTTTTAAAAAGTTCAAATTTTTATAATCTTCTATTTCTTCAGACTTAATCCATATATTGACCTTTTTTTCTACTTCACTGTCAACTTTTATTGGATTTCTTACTTCTGAAAACTTTACAGCATAATCTATACCACTATTTTTTAAATCTTTGTACATAGCATTATAGTCATCAATATTTACTGTATGTATGAAGTAATTTTCTTTAAATTCAGAAACATCAACCGTTCCTTCTGTCATAAATTCCCCAAAGAAATCTTTGATTTGTTCATTGTTTAAATCAAGTCCTTTGTCTTTTACAAGTTCCATCACTTCTTTAACTTTTGGGTTTTCTTTTGATATATCTTCCATAACACCTACTCTGGCATTTTTTATATCTACTAATCTTTCAGCCATATATCCCATTCTGCTTTTGTTAAAAATAATCGTGTATCTATATCCTTCGTGTTGATTAGTCAAATTTTCTTTTTCTTTTTTAAGAGTATCAATTTTATTTTGAACATATTTTTTCAAAATGTTAGGATTTGTTTTTTGAAATTTAGTATATCTTTCTAAATCTCTTTGAACTTTTGTCATCCCTTCCATTTTACTTAATGATTTCCGTTTACCAAAATCAATATCTATTTCTTCATTTCCTTTTTTAAATTCAGTTACAGATATAGGAATTCCATCCTCTTGACACTTTTTTAATGTTGCTATAACTTCGTCATAGGATAAGTTAGTCATACTTTCTAATTCAGCAGTCGGACCGTCTTTTTTTACTGCTTGTAATCCTTCAATATGTTGACGATAAACTGTACTAAATAGTTTTTTAAATAGTTTTATAAGAGCTGGTAAGCCAATTCTTTCAGCACTATCTTGCAAATTTCTTCCTATTTGCTCTATATCGCCCTTTACTTGAACATCTGCCATATTCGTTCTCCTTTCATTTTTAGGAAATTATTTCCTTTTCTTTCATATTTTCTTTTAATTTTGTAATGTCTAAAAACATAAATTTATACTTATCAAGAAATACATTTTTCGGTAACTTCTCTTTCCATTTCCTTGAGTTTACAGATAAATTTGAAGCTTCTGACAAAGAATAAACGCTTAAATCATTCTTGTTTTTGGTGTCTAACATAAGAACATTTTTGGTACGAGAATACGATTTTTTATCTATATATATTGCTTGATTTGTGTTATTTGGGTTTACAATATATATACCATAGGGTGTCTCCAAAAATTTGTTTATTGGTATTAGTATATTTGATTTGATTTTATTATTATTTTTTTCCTCTTGAATTTTTTGTTGTTTTTTGGTGGAAGGTGTTTTTACAACTTCTTCTTTCTTTGGCTCTTTTGGTTTTATATAGTTTTTTTCAGTGATACCTAATGAATTACCTCTATTGTTATAAGCTAATAATTTTTTATACACATATTCATTATTATCCAGCTTTAAAACATACTTATCACTTAATTTTTCTGGTGTAACATCGTGGCAAGTTCTGAATACAATTTGATATGGTACACAAGCCATACCACCTATTGAATAAACTTCAAAGCACCATCTCTCCATATCAACATAATTTAGTCCCATCCACAAACTTCTATATTCTTGTTCTGTATCTGTAATATATAGTTTGCTAAATGCACGAGCTTTTTCGTCATCTGCTGATACTCTGTATTGTTCCTCATAAGTTGCAAGATATTGCTGTAATACCAATTCTTTTTGCTCGTCTGTTAAGTAAATTCTTACTTCCCTTCCGTGCTTATCAAAGCCATAAACATTATCTAGTATATCTGGCATTTGTCTTAACTTTTTTCTAAATTTATCTTTTTCTAATTTTTCTTTGAGATTTTTATATTCTTCTGTTTGGCATATATATGACTTTATGAAATTATTATAGTCAAATTCTTCTGAATTTTGAATTGTATCTTTACATTCTTCTAAACATTGATTGATATAATCATCATTGATAATATTATTTTTGATGAGATTTTTTAATACATCATCGTTATTTACTTGACTATATTTTGTAATTCTTTCATTAAGTTCTTTTAAAAAGAAATTTTGGGCAAGTTCATTTACATTGCCTGTATCTTTACTTAATATTTCTTCAACTTCTCTAGGCTCGATAATATTTTGTATTTCTTCTTTACTAAATGCTGAATTTTTAGCTATATACTCTTTAAACTCTAATTCATTTACTGAGTTCAACATCAAATTATCTTTTTTTAGTAAATTATATACTAACAAAATATTATTAACATTTATTTGCTTATCTTTAAAATACTTATGTTTTAACAAAAATTCATAGCCTGTTATTTTTGTTTTTTTAATATCTTCTTGAGTTTTTCCGTTAGTAAGGAAATCTCCAAAGTCTTTTAAGTTATTTCCTAAAACACTTGTATCATACACACTTACAATAAGGTTATTTTTTAATAATTCTGGTATAACTCGGAGCATAGCAATGTTACCAGCACTATCATTATCAAGGCTTAAAATAACCTCACAATTAAGTTCTTTTATCATTTCTATTTGTTGTTCTGTTACATTGGCACTCATTACAGCAACAACATTTTTCATTCCCATTTCCCAAGCTGAAATAACATCAAAATAGCCTTCTACAATTACAATTTCATTATTCCTTGCTTCATTTTTTGCTTTATGATAATTAAATAATATCTCACTTTTATGAAATATTTCATTTTCATTTGAATTTAAGTATTTAGGTTTACTATCATCTAATACCCTTCCTCCAAAACCAACAGGATTACCATACCTATCATAAATGGGTACAAGTAGCCTATTAAAGAATGTATCTATATCTTTTCCCGAATGGCTTGATTTTCTCATTAAACCTGTTGTCAGTAAGTATTCTTTTTTATAGTAGAGTTTACCTATAAGAGTATTAGGAAGTTTATTTTGATATTCAATTCCTATATTAAATTCGTCTATTGCCTTTTGTGATATTTTTCTTTTTGCAAGATAGCTTTTGGCTTTATTTACAAATTCAGTATTATCTAAAAAAGAAGCCTTTGTTATTTTTACAGCCTCTTTCATTAGATTTTTTAATTTCTCTGTTCTTTTTTCTTCTTCTGTTAATTTCACAGGTTGTTCATCATCAATTAGTATATTAAAAAATTCATAGGCAATTTTTTCTTTGTCTTTGAATTCATATACATTATTAAAAATTCCTATAACATCAAAAATATCATAAGTACTGTTGCAACTAAAACAATGCACATAAGGTCTTTGTACATTTTTTTCATTATAACTCATACTTGGTGTATTATCTTGATGGTTTGGGTTTATACATTTAAAGTTTCTTCGTGTGTCTATTCCTTGATATTCTAAATATTCTTTTAAATGTTGTCTTACATATTCCCGTGCTTCTTTTCTTTTCATAAGTATTCTCCTTCTTATTTTACACTACTAGGGTCAATATAAAACTGACTTGTTTTTTCGTCGCTAGGCTTACCATAATAAAAACCTACAACATCTTGTTCAATCATCTCTCCATTACCATTTATCATTGACTCAACAATAAATGTCATATCATTATCTTTTGCATATATATTATCTATTTGACATCTAGTTTCCATACTTAATCTCCTTGTCTTGAAAATAAGCTATATAGCCTATTTTTATAGTTCAATACTATATTAACTTATTAAATTTTACTTGTCAATGGTAAAAAAATAAGACAAGCATTTGTTTTGTTGCTTGTCCTTATATTTGACATTATTTAATTTTGGGAAATTATTTCCTAAAAGTTGTCTGTAATATCTAAATCTTCTATGCCATCCATAGTTATTTCTATTTTTGTCCGTAGAATATTATTGATTTCTGATACACTCATTTTTTGAATGTCTTGTTTTGATTTATCTAATTGTAATGCAACATCTTCAAAAACTTTCTTATCATCTAAGTTATCATAAATATAATATAAATCTTCTTTATTATCTATACTTTTTAGATTAGGTAATATATTTTGTACCCTATCATATTCAATACATTTTTCTTCTAATAATAAATAATTACAACATCTTTGAGCTAGGGAACTATTGGGATATTGTTCAACAAATCTATATAGTTTTTCTGCATTATTTAATAATATTTCTTCATTTATACAACTTAGTTCTGTTTCTAATAGCTTCCAATAAGATTTTCTTTCCCTTTGGTTTTTAAAATCTCTAAATTGTGATATGTTTTCATATAAAACTTCTGTATATTCATTTTTAGGAACTGGTATCATATTATTTATATCAATTGCTCCATATATTTTTCCTTGTGTTCCAACTATTTTAAAAAAGTCAATATCATTATTCATAGTTATAAATTTAGGTTTATATGAAGTTAAAGGTGCAAAATATTCCATTCCTTTATTACTTTTTAGGAGAACACCTAAAAAGCACTTCATTTTTCCTGCATAATCTATATTAGGTACAATATCATCATATTTCTTTAAATAATTCACATATTCTTTGTTTAATGCATACCATTTCATATTTTTTCTCCTAACAAATATGGGAGAGTGTTAGACACTCTCCCATATTTCTTGCTTTTACTTTCACTTTGACAGATGTGAGAACTGCTTTATTTTCACTTTGACAGATGTGAGAACTGCTTTAAAATACATTACTGTATTTCTTTTAGTATATTCATTGTAGCACAAAAAATTCACTTTTTCAATACTTTCTATAAATTATTTTAATTTATAAAGGGGAGTATTTTCACACCGCAGTGTCCTAATCCCTCCCCTTTAATGTGCGATTTTACCGTCGCCTAATCGACACGAAGAGCTATACTCTTCCCCGACTTTTAGGATTTACCGTCGCCTAATCGACAATGAAAGGCTTACCCTTTCCCCGAATTTTAGGTTATTGTGGCAGTCGCACCTGCTGTACAAGATAAATTGTACCTATTAACTTTAGTATATTCATTGTAGCACAAAAAATTCACTTTTTCAAGTATTTTAATAAATTTTCAGACAGAAATTTCTTCAATTTCAGCCTCTTTGTCATTTTCCTTTTCCGTACTCTCCTCTACATTTTCTGTATCATCTGCAACTATTATATTTTTATCACTATCTAAATCTAACTCATTGTCAATTTCTTGTTTTCTTTTTAATAGTGATTGCAATTCTTCCTCATATTCAAAAGGTTTTGCAATTTCAATTTTACATTTTTCAAGTTGCCTGTTTAAATCAACGATATTTTCTTGACATACATTTTTTAAGTATTCCATTCCATCTATCTTTTGATTTAATCTTTCGATATTTAATGATGGCATTGCAGATATTTCAACTTCAAAGGAAAATTCCGATTTAATCTTTAATATCATTTTGTCTTTACCAGATATATCGAATAAATCTTTATGACCTTTATTGATTATAGCAATATCAAAACCTCTATAATTTCCTAATAGATATTCTTCATTTACTTTACATATTTTACTATTTATTGATAGTATAATATCTCCTGCTTCTTTATAAGTTTTACAAACTTTATTATTAAAAACAATAGAACAATTATCTTTATCTTGTATAGGCTCAATTTTTTCTATTGATTTTTCTAATTGACTAAGTTTTCGCTTATTATTTTCAATATCTATCGGAATTATCTTATTTATTTTATCTTCTAATCTAAATTTTGTTGCACGATAATTTCTTTCTTTATCTTGCAATTGTCTAACCTCATTATCTACCTTATGTTTTTCTAGTATCAATGGGTTACCAGTAGCAATAGCTTTAATTTGCGAATAAGATAAAATATTATTGTCCATATCTTCCATTGTTCTTATAGAGGTATCTCCATAATAAATTTGAGAGATATATTTTTGTTTAGTTTCAATAATTTGCCAAGAATATGCGTCAAATGACGCTTTGGTTACATATCTGAAAATATATACTAATTTATTTAGATTTCCCTGTCTTAAAATTCTACCTTCTCTTTGTTCAACATCTGAAGGTCTCCACGGTACATCAATGTGATGAAGTGCTATAAGTCTATCTTGAACATTAGTACCTGCACCCATTTTTGCCGTACTACCCATTAAAATTCTAACATTACCACTTCTGACATCTTTAAATAAATTTGCTTTTTTACTGTCAGTGTTGGCATCGTGTATAAATTTGATTTCTTCTTCTGGAACTCCCAAATCAATTAGTTTATTTTTTATATCATTATATACATCATATTTTCCACTATTAGTTGGAGTTGACATATCGCAAAAAATAAGTTGTGTACTTTTTTCTTCTTTGGTTGTATTCCATATTTTATACACATTTTCAACTACTTTATTAACTTTGCTATTAACTATATCTGGGTAAAGCTCATCAATTAGTCGCAAATCTAATGCTGCCTTTTTACCCTCACTTGTTATTTTAAGCATATTGTCAATATGAGGGTCAACATTACCATCTTTTATTGCTTCTGACCTTTCTGAAAGTTGAGTAATATACTCTTTTAGTTCTTCTGACGGCTCAACTGCAACAATCGTTGGCTTTCCTTCGCTTAAATTCGGTCTTTTTAAATTAAGCATTTCAGCAGTTTTGATGTCAGCAACTTCTCTAAACATATTCATTAGTTCGGGAATGTTATAGAATTTACAAAGTCTATTTTTAATTCTATAACCTCTTCCATCTGGAGCAAGTTCAAAATTTGCAACAATTTCCCCAAATGTACTTACCCAATCATCAAAGTTTTCAAGGTGCATTCGCTCTAATGTTTCTGGTTGAAGATACCTTTGCATAGTATATAATTCAGCCATAGAATTGCTCACAGGTGTACCAGTAGCAAATACAAGTCCTTTATTATTATTTTCTCTTAACAGATATTGTGTTTTCATATACATATCTGAAGCTTTTTGACTTCTTGTTTGTTGAATACCTGCTACATTATTGATTTTGGTATATAGGTATAAGTTTTTATAATTATGAGCTTCATCTACAAACAGATAGTCAATTCCTAGATTCTCAAAGTTTATTACATTGTCTTTTTGCTTACTTTGTAATAATTCTTTATGCCTTTTTTCTAGGTTCTTTTTTGTAGTTTCGAGTTGTTTAACACTTCTACTTTTGTCTTGTTCATTTTTTGCTTCAGTAATTGCTCTTTCTACTGTTTCAATTTCTTCATTTATAAAGTTTTCTTCTGTTTCTTTACTTACTGAAATTCTTTCAAAGGAAGAGTGTGCCATAATGACTGCATCCCAGTCCCCTGTTGCAATTTTAGAAACAAGCCTTTTTCTTCTCTCTTTTTGAAAGTCCTTTTTAGTTGCAACAAGAATTTTTGCACTGGGATATAGTCTATAAAATTCTTTTCCCCAATCCTCGACTAAATGATTTGGAACAACTATTAAAGGCTTTTTTGCAAGTCCTAATCTTCTTAATTCCATACAACTTGCAACCATTTCAAAAGTCTTACCAGCGCCGACACAATGTGCAAGTAAAGTGTTATCTTTACTATATAAAATTCTTGCTACTGCACTTTTTTGATGTGGTAACAATTCGATTGTAGGTGTCATATTAGGAAATATCAAATTACTTCCGTCATATTCTCTTAACCTAATTCGATTAAATTGATTATTGTATAAATTAACTAAACTCTCTCTTCTTTCAGCATCATCAAAAATCCATTTATTAAATTCTTGCTTAATCTGCTCTTGCTTTTCTCTGACAAGTAAAGTTTCTTTTTTATTTACAATTCTTTTCCCTTCAATTTCTGGGTCTGGGTCATATATTGTAATATTTTTTAAATTTAAAGTGTCTTCTAATATATCTATGGCATTCATTCTTTTAGTTCCATAGATTTCAGTAGTTTCGATATTATATGGGTTATTTTTGTTCTCTATTAACCATTTACTGAGTGTTCTGTTATAGTGAACTGACATATTATATCTACTGTAAATCGAATATAGTCTAACTTTGAATTTTTCCACCATAAATTGCTCAATAAATTCTGGTGGTATCCAAGTTGCACCTAACTTAATTTCAATATCTTTAGCTTCGAGCCTTACAGGTTGTACTTCTTTTAATGCTTTTACATTCTCAAAGTACAATTCATTTGTTTTTGCAAATTCTTCTGCTATTTTTAATTTGTCAACAACATAGCCAGATAGATATTCTTCAGCAGTTTCCCAGCCATATCTTAAATCATCTTCATCTAATTGTTTTGCTTTTTCTGGGTTTCTGAATATCTTTCCTCTTAATTCGTTGATAATTGTTTCTATATCTTTATCACATAGGTTAGACATTTTTTCAAGGTCTATATATCCTAATTCGTTTAAAGATACAATTAAGGCTTCATTTGATGTATCTACCTTTGTTACAACTTTATATGGCTCTATTGTCCTTTTATCGAATATATCTGCCTTGTGATATTTCTTTGTATCTTCATCATATATTTCAAGTGCAGATAAAAGTTCATATTCACTATCTTCACTAAAAGCATTCTTATTAGCTACACTACTGATATTCCCATATTTACTTACAAACTTATCATATTTTTCATTTAACTCTTTTCGATATGGTAATAAGTCATCATTTGAAATATCACTGCATTGTAACTCTATATATTTATCTAAAATATCTCTTAATGCAATAAGTTCTCTAATTCTTTCAGCTTTTAGCCCAGAACATTCTACTTCTTGCATTATAGAGTTTACTCTATAATAAATCTTATCTTCATAAATTGTGTAGCTATAATCTTTTACACCATCAATAGCAGAAATTGTAGTTAGTTCTTCTTCACTTTCTACTAATGGCTCTGATTTAGTAATTATGTTTTCTGGAAGATATTTAATTGTTTCTTTTAATTTATCTTTCAGTTCTCCATCACTTAATTTTACTGTGAGGTCTGCTCCGAATTGATTAGTTGTTTCTGTTAATTGTCCTATTACCATTTCTGGATGTTCAATAAAATACTGGTTTAAGTAAACATCTTTAAAATATTCTACTGAATTTACCCAATTAGGTAATTTTTGCCGTATTTCTTCTCTTTTTTGAAGAAATATAATATCTGTTACAACTTCTGTATTAGCACTTTTAAAGGCAGTTTCTGGTAATCTTATAGCACCTAACAAATTTGTCCTTTTTGCAAGATATTCTCTTACATCACTTGACATCTTATCCATTGTTCCCTTCGAGGTTACAAATGCTATTACACCATTTTGACGAACTTTATCTATACTTTTTGCAAAGAAGTAATCGTGAATTTTAAAGTTTAGTCTATTGTAGTCTTTATCAAAAACACTATAATTACCAAATGGTATGTTAGATATTGCCACATCATAGAAATTATCTTGTAAATTTGTTTCTTCGTACCCTTGATTAAATACTTTTTCTTTTTGATATAATTGTTTTAAAATTCTACCACTTATGCTATCTAATTCTATTGCTGTAAATTTACTGTTTTTTAATGAACTAGGTAATCTACCAATAAATCTACCAACACCTGCAGATGGCTCAAGGATATTTCCACCTTTAAAGCCTAATCTTTCAAGTCCCTCATAGATACTATCTATAATTGAATTTTCTGTATAAAAAGCATTTAATACACTTTGTTTTGCTTGTGTATATTCTTCATCTGTTAATAATAATTGTACTTCCTTTGCTTCTTCTCTCCATTTTTCAGATGGATCTAAATCAAATACTTTTGCAAGACCTCCCCAGCCGTTATACTTTGAAAGTATCTCTTGTTCTTTGGGAGTTGCAAGTCTATTTTCATTTTCTATCTTTTTAAGTAAGGTAATTGCTTGTATATTTTGATTGTATTTTTCTTTTAAGGTTAGGTTATATTCTTCGTTATCTGAAATTGTATAATTTACTTTTTCAGATGTTTCTAAAACTTCATCTTCAGATTGATTTGGTATTTCTTGTTTTTTGAAGTTCCTACTATCTTGATAATATAATTCATAGAATTCTCTTACTTTTAGAACTCTACTTATAGGGTATATTTTTGACATTTCTATATCGAATAACTCAACCTTGTCTTTGTCAAAGTTAATTGTATCTACTCTAAATTTACTGTCTTCAATATATACAGTTTTTCCTATAAGTTCATCTGCAAGTCTTTTTTCTTCTTCTGAATTGTCTATTACAATTTCATCTTTTGATATTATTTCTTCATTGTCCGAAGTTTCTATTATTTCAATATTATTATTGTCAAAAAGACTTAATTGTGGCTCTGGAACTTTTAAAAACTCTTTTAACCTTTTGGCAACATTCTGCCACGAAAGTGTTATTTTTCCTTTTGTATTATAGTCTTCTACATCAATACCTTTTTCTTTCAAGTTTACTTGAAAAGAGCCGTCTTGTCCGATTGATGAGCCACATTGTCCATATTCCTTTTTTATTTCCTGTGCTTTTTCTTTATTAGACAATGTAATATCTGAAAGAATTAGGCTAACTCTTTCTTCCCAACCTTTTACAAGGCTACCCATAGATATTGCTTTATTTATTAGTTCTTCCGATACTTTGAGTTTAGAAGAAAAAGAAGTAGTTTTTTCTACTTCTTCTTCGACTTCATTATTTAGATTTTTTCTTCCAACATTGGTTTCAATTCCTCTTCCACCAAGTTTGCTATCATTTGATTGTATTTCGCTTGTTCCGTGAACGCTTCCGTTTTTGGAGCTGGTTTCTCTTCTTTCAACTGTTGTTCGATTATTTCTTTCTGTCTCAAGATTTCTTGTTCCCTCTCCAATAGTCTGTCCATTATTGTTCCTTCCATTGTCAACTCGTCGAATCTGGTTGGATACATCTCCTCCATATTCTTTTTGACTATCATTCCATATTTCCCTAGTTTCATAATTTTGTTCCTCCTTATTTTGATATTGTTTTTCTCTTATGCCATATTCAATGGCTTTTAAAATTTGATTAGTACAATGGTTAACACTTCTACCTAAAATTAAAAGTGCTTTTTCATTTTGTATTGTTGATGAAAAACCTATAAACAGTTCTTCATCGCTAATATTTAAACCTGTTCTTTTTGCAATTTGATATTTAATGCTATCTACCAATGTTTGCAAAAATACAGGATTATACACTATTGTTTGTTCTTCTTCTGTTAAATTTATAAACAAATCATTGTTTACTTGTTCTGTTACATAGTTTTCTAATAAATCTTTTAGGCTATTTTCTTCATAATCTAATGATTTATTCAATATATTTAATGTTTCTTCTTCATTCGATACTGTCCAATGCCTTGACTTCATTACTGCATCTGTATATATGTTTTCTCCATTTTTGGCATAAGTATCATTAACATCGAAGACATATTCTAAATATATCTCATCTACTTTATTTTTTAGTATTTTTATGCCTGTTGCTCCAGCTTTTACCCATCTGCCTACTCTATTCCATTGTTCTAAAGTAGCACAAGCAGTGGCATTCCGTTTTTGCTTATATATTAGTATATTTTCAAGAAAATTATATTTATAAAATTCACTTGAAAATGATAAAAAATCTTTCCATTTTTCTGTATTTGTAAGTAATTCTTGCAATGCAGATTTATAAATTTGGCTTGCTTCATTTATTTTTAATCTGTTTGCCATTTTTCCTTATTCCTCCTCGATTTTTTACAATTTGATTATAACATTAATAATTTGAAATGTCATTATAATTAATAAAATAATATATTAATTTTAAATAAAAGGACTTGCCTTTAAGACAAGTCCTTTTTGCTAGTTAATTTATTACTTTTTGTTGTTTTTTCCTACTTTTTTCTTTATAAGAACAATAAGAGCAACTCCGAGAATAAGCACTCCTGCTACATATACATACATCATTGGATTATCTCCTGTTGCTATGATAGGCAGTAAGCTATTTTGATACTTAAATGAATATACTCCGTTTTCTTCTGTTAATTGATTTCCATTAGCAAAGACACCTTTATCATTTATATCAATTTTTACAACTTCGTCAGATAATTCATAGCCTTTAGGAGCTTTTGTTTCTTTGATATAATAAGTACCATAGGTTAATTTTTCAAAAAGTGCCGTGCCTTCTTCGGTGTTTGCATTTACTGTTTTTATTTCTTGAGTACATTGTTCATCGGCAAAGATTGTAAATTCAAATTTATTGGATTTAATGTTTTCTCCTGTTTGTGCATCAACTTTTTCTACTTGAACACTTGCATAAATAGGAGTATCTTGCATTTGAATTGTTTGTAACTCTTTATCTTGTGTTACAGTAAATTCAATTTCTTTTGTTATCTCATAACCATAGGGAGCTTGAACTTCTGCAAGTATATAAGTTTGTCCTTCGATAAGACCGCTTACATAGTGTAATTCTTCTGTTGAAGTCCACTTATCTACTATCTGTTTTGTTTTTACATTTGTGATAACAAGTTCAGCTCCAGCCAGTGCTTTATTATTTTCATCAACTTTTGTAACTGCTACTTGCTTATCTATCATATTTACTTTTTGAATTTCAGATGTATTTCCTACTGTAAATTCAATATCTGTTGCTATTGTATAGCCATTTGGTGCATATTCTTCGTGAAGAATATATGTATTACCTACAACAAGACCTTCGATTTTGTGTGCTTCTTTTCCAGAAGTCCATTTATCAATTATATTTCCTGCCTTATCATATACTACAAGTTCTGCACCTTCAATTTCATTTGAGCCTGTTACATCAACTTTGGTTATATCAACTTCTGTTGTTTTATTTACAACATTTAAGTTTACTGTATATTCTTTGGTTGTTGTATCTTCTGGTGTAAATACAACACTATATTTAGTGTCCTCAAGAACAGCGCCGTTCATTGTTTCTACTTCTTGTAAGTAGTATTCGCCAATCCAAAGATTTTTAATACTTAATTTACCTTCAGCATCAAGGTTATATTCTCCGACTTTATCTCCTGCTTTGTATATAACTTCGCCGTCTGCCATATCAATTATATCTTTGGCAGCAACAAGTTCAAATTTTACTTTTGTAAAATCGACTTTAATAACAGAAGTATCTACATCTGGTCTGAGTTCTACTGATTTTTGTAAATTAACATTACCTTTAGGTTGTGAATTTTTAACTTCAACTACAACTACTGTATCTCCGTCTTGGTCTTGGTCGTAATCATAAATAGTAGAAATTTCAAACTCGTATTTTTCTTCTGGTACAAGGAAACCTTGAGGAGTTTCAAGTTCAACTATTTCATAACGACCTGCAGGAAGTTTAAACGGTGTTGTAACTGTTCCTTTATCATCATTTGTTGTTCCATAGATATTACCTGTTGGTACAACAAAATTGTCGGAATTTGTCATAAATGTATTGTACTTTGCACTACCTATTTTATATTCAACATAATCGCCTTTTGCAAATACAATTTGTCCTGTTGTTGTATTGTAAATATTTTCAGTTGCTTTAATTTTGAATTTTGCTGAATTTAAAGAAACTGTTTTGCCACTTTCCTTATCTTTCTTTACAATTTTAACAGGATATTCAACTGGTGCATTATTTACATTGATATAAATAAATTTATCTTCTACATTTTCAAATTCTGACTCGTCATTCTTAATGCTAAATGTAAAGTCTGTTCCACTTGTATAGTTGATAGGTGTTTTTGTTTCTTTAACAATATATTTACCATAAGGCAGATATTTAGAAACTGCAAAACCATTTTTATTAGTTGTTATTACATCGTAAGTTGGAGCGATTTCTTGAGCTTTTTCAGCTTTTGTTCCATCTACTTCAACTTTTTCATTTTTGTCATTTACTCCAAACCACTTTGAGCCTTCTTTAAATGACCATATTTCTTCTGTTTTATAGCCTTGTTTTACGGCATTGTCATAGTCCGACTTTAATTTAATTGTAAATTCAGCACCTTCAAGTCCTTGAACTTGACCTGCACTTCCGTCTGACCCAGATTTGAAAATCTGAACTTTCATACTCTTAACGGCATCTGTACTTGTTGTGTTATTTAAAATAACTTCTGTTGTTTGGTCTTTGTATTTAAGTTCGATTTTGTACTCTGTCTTATCTAAAAGAGTTCCTTCTGGTGCTTTTGTTTCTTTCAACATATATTTACCGAGTGGTAAATCGTTAAAAGTACAACTTGCAACTGTTTCAGAATTTGAACTTACTTTACCAACTTGTACTACATCGCCTTTATTATAGAAAGTTTTACTGCCTATTGCTGATTTAATATCTTCGTCAGCATAAAGAGTGTACTCTGCACCGTTGATGTTTACATCTCCGTGCATTCCATCTGTTTTAGATGTATCAAGCTCTTTTGTAAGTTCTATTCTGCCTGTTGGCTCGTCATTGTTAATCGTGATGTATGAAGTTTGATTACTTCTTACTGTGATTTCTGCTACTGTATCACTTAATAAGAAACCTTTAGGAGCTTCAATTTCTTTGATGAAATATGTTTTTGGCTCTAAATAGTCAAAAACGATTTTACCGTCTTTTGATACTGCTGTTGCTACCCGATTAGTGCAATTTCTATCTGTATAAATTCCAAATTTTGCACCATCTATTTTGCCATTAAATCTATCTTCTTTTGTAAGTTCTACATTACCAAGAGATATAACTTCTCCACTAAAAGATACTGTTATTGGGTCATAATATGCGGAATATAGCAACTTCTGTGTGCCACCAGCTTTAGGATTATATAAAAGACACTCATCATCATCACCTGTTATAGTTTTCCAATATTTTTGGTCAAGTATAGCAAATGAGGTTTTAGTACAATCTTTATCTATTGTTATAGTAAGTGAATTTGAATTTGCTTTATGTTCAATCCTTATTCCATTATTATCTTCTACAAAAGCTGGATAATCTTTTAAAACTCCGTTTGTATCTGTTTTTGTATAGGTATTACCAGCTATATATGGACCTAATTTATCTCCATCAAAAGACGGTCTAGTATTTAAGTCTTTCATATTTCTTTCAGCATTATCACACCATTTTTCATAACCATCATTACTGAAAGTCCATTTTGTGTTATCTCCTAATATTGACCATACTTTCTTTTGACAATATGCCATATCAAGATAGTCAATATCATTTCCGTGTTCCATATAGTAACCAGCAAAAATCCATTCAGCTGCAGTTAACAATTTTTCATCTGAAGGTCTGCCTTGACTTGCTAATGTTGAACTTGTTGGACTTGACTTGCCATATTCTATACAGAACAATGGGTATGTTTCCCCATTTACCTTTGTTGTATGAATCTCGTGTCCATACTTCTTTTCAGCTTTAACATTGATTGTTGTTCTTGATACTTGTTGTCCTAAATTTATTCCTGCTGCAAAAACTTGCATAGGAATTGATGAACAAAGTATCAATGTCGCTAAAAATAATGCTATTATTTTTTTGAATATTTTGTTATTTTGCATAATTTTCTCCTTTCTGAGTTTATAGTTCTCACAACTTTTATATTTTAAAATATCTCAATAAGATATTTTTTGCATTTTAAAAGAAGTCTTATTATGACTTCTTTTATCTATATTTAAAATTACCAGTCCATTTTCCGCAGTAAGAACAAGACCAACATTCATAGCCACAAGGAGATTTGTTTATATACTCTTCCCAAGTAATCTCTCCATTTTCATATTGACTATTTATTTTATTACCTACTTCTGTAACATAATTTTTCAATTCATTCCTACTATTAAACCATCTGCCCATATTACCACATTTTATGCTATGGTTACTATTGTTAGTGCAATTTGAAGGTTTTGTTGTTGTACTTTCTCCCGAGCTACTACCACTATTTCCACCAGATGGTTTTGACGGTTTACTACTTGATGAGCTACCACCATTAGAAGGCTTGTTATTTGAAGGTTTACTGTTTGACGAATTACTATTGCCACTAGGTTTTTTATTTCCAGTTGAAGAATTTACTTGATTTTTGTTCGGGGGGGTAGTATTATTGTTGTTAGGCAAGTTTTCACTTGTCTCGGTAACTGTTTCGGGATTTTCTGTGCCATTGTTTTCAGTAACAGTTACCGTTATTTGCTTTTTAGAAGTGTTGCCACTTTCGTCAGTTGCAATCAATTCTGATTTATATTCTCCTACTACTCCATAATTGATATTTGCACCATTTACAGTTACTTTAATATCATCTAAATCTGTTACTTTATCTTTGTATTGGTCGGTAACATCATCAATCGGTGTGTTTACTACTGTTGAAATTGTTGTTGCTGTATCCTCAGCAAACACAGGAGCTAGTGTATCTTTTACTTTTACAGTTACTTCTTGACTTTGTTTATTCTTTTTTACAATAAGTTTATATTCTCCTATATCTGGATATTCTTTTCCTTCTTCATTTGGAATATTACCGTCAATAGAATAGTTTTTGATATTTTTTTCTTCTACAAAGTCCTTTAAGTTTGGAGTATAAATTTCTCCATATTCAATAGTTTTTGTGTTGGCTATTAACTTAATAGCTTGTGAATTTTGCCAAATGAAACAGCTACTTATGATTATTGCTAAAACAATTACTATTGAAACAATCGAAATAATAATCTTTGTTTTTTTAGTTAATTGTTTCTTTTCTGGTGTTACATCTTCTGCAACACTGTTTTCAATAGTTGTTTTTACATCATTTTTTTCTGTCATTTTGCTTTCTCCTTTCATTTTTAGGAAATTTCTTCCTTTTTTATTTAAAATTCTGGTTCATCTAACCCAAAATCATTATCTATTTGCCGTTCGTTTAACAATGCTTGTAGTTCTTCAAGTGTTATATTACTTTCCGTTGTTTCAGTTGTTTCATATGTTTCGATTTCACTTATTGTTTTCCGTTTATTTGTTTCTTTTTCTATTTCATTTATAAGTTCTCTTGCTCTTGTCTGTATCATTCCTTCAAGTAGTTTTAATCTTTGTTCTGGTAAATTATATTTAGAATGTTTTTTAAAGTTAAAATTCAATAACTTTCTCAGTTTAGCAATTTGCTCTTTTCCACAAAAGGCTTTAACTAATTCTTTGTAATCAACTCCATAGCAAGAAGTATTTACAGCAACATTTTGAATATATTTGTTAAATTCTTTATCATCGTTGAATACTTTAATATCTCCTTTAGATAACAGACCTTCTCCATTATCAAAAATTGGTGCTAATGAAACATATTCTCCTGTAGTATTGTCTTTTAAAACTCCAAAGTTTGCAAGATGACGGTCTTGATTTAAGATAACACTATCAAAAGCTATCATATTAGAAAATGCTTCTTGAAAATCATTTTTGCAGCACCATTTATATATTTCATCAATTTTGTCTGTTTTTGCTGCAAGATATATTGGTACATACGAATATTGTTTATTTGTAAATAACTCACATACAGAAGCTAACATTCCTTTCCATTTATTTAAGTCATATTTTACTGCATTTATTTCCATTGTTTCTGCTATCTGTGTAGCATAATACTCACTATATGGCTCATATCCTGTATTAGAAAAATTCCAGCCTTCTGTGCTACCTTTATACAGATACACTTTATTATCTATTCTTCTCCACGCTTTTGGTAATGCTCCATTCGTTGTGAATTCTGGTGATGTTGCTATTCCTTTTATTTTTGAAGTATATCCTGTAAATGCAATTAAAGATAATGTTGTAGAAAAATTATTATCATACAAATTATAATCTTCAAATTTCATTGTTTCATTGTCTGTAACCCAATAGCAATCATTTAAAGATAATCCCTTACATATATCTATAACTCCTTTTATATCTTTCAATGTAAGGTCTTGTGCTCTTAATATTTCATCTACAAATGCTCTATTTTTAGGAACTATCCTTTGTTTTAAAAATTCTTCTATATTTTCACTATTGATATGATTTTGCAAAATTTCAGGGAAAAGTTTTTTATTCTCTGAAACAACATTTATATTAAATATTTTTAATGATAACTTTCTTTCCATTTCAAATGTTATCAAAGTTTCATCAAACAATTTTAAATAATACATATTTACCCCCATTTTAATTTTATAAATTTATCTTTTTACATTTGTTAAAATTTTTTTATACTAAAATCAATAAGTTCTACTTTTTCATCATCATTAGACATTTTCTATTCTCCATTATATTTCTTATTTTCATTTATATTATATCATACATTTACTTTTTTGTACTATTTTACCATAATTTTTTTATTATTTTTCTGTAATTTGCTTGTTGTAACCTAACTCAACAAGCTCATATCAATTTAAAATGAAGGGTGATTAAGTAACTAATAAAAAAATCAATATGTAGTTTTTCAACCATCGTTAAGAGGAATAATAAAAGGAGATAATCATTGGGTGTTTTTTTCTTTAATTCTTCTTTTTATATTAACAATAAGTCCATAAACAAAAAATAGACTTGCACTTATATATATTATTTTTGAGAGTGTCATTTCAGTAGTAATAGCACTTAAAATTGCTAAAATAGTGCCTACTAATAATAAAATTATTGTTTGCATATTTTTATCTTGTGCTAATTTCATCTTTAAACCACCTAAATTCTTCTATTGCTTTTGTTTTACTTAAATATCTCATAGGGTCAACTCTTGTGTTGTTTACTCTTACTTCAAAATGCAAATGTGGTCCTGTTGAATTACCCGTTGAGCCACTTTTACCAATAACCTGTCCTTGTTTTACTGTTTGTCCTTCAGAAACAAGTCTTTGCGATAAATGACAATAATATGTTCTTATACCACTACCGTGATCTATTACTACATATTCGCCATAACTTCGATATGAACCATCTGCATTTTTAAGTGCTTTTGATATAACAACTACACCATCTGCTGAAGCCCCTACTGGTGTTCCTGTTACTACTGGAAAATCTACTCCTCCGTGATATGAGCCGTTTGAATAGTTCGGATAACCTGCTGATATTTGAGTGTTAGTTGTCGGATATATGAATTTTCCTGTTCCGACACCTGTGAATTCATCATTATAATCTTCTAGTTTTTCATTTATCAAAGACATAAATTGTTCGTAATCTTCATTTACTTCTCTGACAAACTCCGTAAAACTTTCTACATCATAATTTTCTGAATTTATACCACTTAATTGATAGAATTGTTTAATTACATCTTTATTATTTTTTAAATAATTATCATAATCGTTTAAAGTTGTAGTTGAAGTAAATAAACCTGCATTAGCAAAGTTATTTAATAGTGTTTGTTCTCCCTCATCATATTTTATATCATCATCTAATATGTATATATAAGCAAGTGGTATTTGCCATTCAACATTAACAGAATTTTCACTTTCAATATTTACAATATATTCTGAATATTGAGATAGTGTTTTTTGCGATGAAGCCTGTCCAAAGACTGGGTTACCCATATATGAAAATATGAGAAAAATTATGATAAGTACAACAACTACAATAATTACTGGTACTGATACTGGCGCAGTTTCTACGATTAGCTCTCCCAATGCCTTTGCAGTTTTGCTTATTGCTTTTGTAACTGACTTTGCAACTTTTACTGCTAATCTTGTAGTTTTAGCAGCCACTTTTCTTCTTACATTTTTAGTGGCTTTGCCTACTACTTTACCAGTAGCCTTGCCTGTACTATTTCTTAAATCATCTGCAAAATTACTGCCTAATTCTTCATTATCTACTGCCGTTTGTAATTTTCTACTTTGCCTTTGAATAAAGTTACCAGCTCTATTGGTTTTCTTTAATACATCTATTCCTTTTGTTATTTTTTCAGACTTATTTTGATATTTGCTATTAACTAATGTTTGAAGTTTCGGATTGTCTTTTTGATTTTGCTTTTTTAAATCTATATCTAAAAGTTCGTCTTCCGAATTTTCTTCAACAGCAGTTTTTATATTACCTAATTGATTTTTATCATTTTTAACAATACCAGTTTGTAACATTGATGAATTAACATTGATTTCTGAATTTTTGCTATTGTCAATGTCTGTTTGTACTCCTGCTACTTGCTCAGTAGCAGTTTGAACTTCATTATCATCAATCTGTTCTATTGAAGTAGAAAGTTTTTGATTTACTTTTTCATCTTTATTTTGAAAATATAGTTTTTGTACTTCATCAACCGTAGATAATCCAACATTTGAGGTATTTAAAACACTTCTTGTTTCATCACTCAATAATTTACCTACATCACTACCTGTTGTTAATTTCTCACTCATATTATCACTTTATATCCTTGATTTTTGTCTGTTAGATGTTTGATTAAGTGTATAAATGTAGTAATCTTCAGGTACATTATTTTCTATTATTGCTTTATCATCTCCAAAAACAAGAACTCCTTGTCCTGCTGGAGAATCTTCTATATATTCTCTTTGTTTTGGAGAAATATCAAAAATACTGCAAATTGCTTCTATATCTAATGAAGATTGTCTGAAAATTGCTGCAAATTCACTATTTGCAAGTATCTTTCTTCCATTTTCATTATTTAATACATCTTCGATATTTTGAGTTAATATGGTTGGAAGTCCATTATATTTTCTGCATATTTTATAAATCATTGCTATTCTTTCAGCAGATAATTTATTTTGAAGTAATATGTGAAATTCATCTATAAATATCCAAGTGTCTTTACCTAACTTTCTATTTTCAACAAGCCTATTCATTATATGTTCCAGAATGATTAAATATCCTGTTGTTTTCATAGAACTTACTAATTTAGAAATATTAAAAGAAACTAATCTATTATGAATTTCTATATTAGTCTTTTGGGCAAAGATGTCCATACCTCCACTAACATATCTTTCAAGAATTAAGACAAGATTTTTTGCTTCTTTTTCTTGGCATTTTTTTAATTCTTCATAAAATACTTTGAAGTCTGGCTCTTTTCCATTTGCATATAGATAATCTTCTAAAATGTTTTTAGTACACCTATCAATTATTGAAATTTCTGCTCCTGTTAAACCTTTTTCTCCGATTATTGATTCAATAAAAGCAAGTATATATTCTATTTTTGTCTTTATCGGGTCTTCATTTTCTGCTACATAATCAATAGAAAAGTCAAATGGGTTTATGTAAGTTTTAGTTTGGTTGGAAATAAATATTTCTTGACCTCCTAAAGCATTAACTATATTTGAAAACTCGCTATCTGGGTCGATAATTATTATATCGTCCTTTGGGTATCTTAAATATATTTGCTCAACATTCATTTTTGCAAAGAAAGATTTACCACCACCAGATGTTCCTAATATTACACCATTTCCATTTGTAAGTTGCTTTCTATCTGCAGATACAATTTTCTTTGTTACCAAATCACGGCCATACCATAAAGCATAAGGTTGATTTAATTTTTTTGTATTAAACGGAACTGATGTACCACAGGCTTCAGATGTTAAACTTCTTTGAAATTGCAATGTATTATACCCAAATGGCAAGAGGTTTTTTATTCCCTCTAATTGTTGCCAATCTAAAGTCCGTAATGTAATAATATGTTTAGCAGCAAGTCCTTTTACTTTTTCGGTAATTAACTTTAATTCTTTTTCTGAATTGGCAATAATACCTATTATCGTATTTTTTTCAAAAAGTTTTTGCTTTTTCTTTGTCAAAGCATTTCTTAACTGAACTAAATTCTCAATATTGTTTTCGAGCTTCTCATCTCTTACATAATTGTAGTCATAATGATTTCGATTTGCTCTTTTTACTTTATTAAGTCGTTCAGTTTTCAGTCCACTTATCTTTTTATTAAGTTTTCCAATAACTTTAGAAGGGTCAGTAGGTGTTATATTTTCAGTAACAATTACATTTGCATTTTCTATTGTTGTAATGTCATTATAAAATTGAGGAGTTATGCTTTTAGGTAATTTTTCAACACACATTATCCTTATGTATTTTTCATTACCTATTTTTACATAATTTTTATTTTTAAAGCTAATTTCTTCCTTTGGAGCAAGAACATCATAGAGAGTTAAATTATTCTCATTTGCATATTTTTCAATATCTTTATCTTGTATCTTATTTTTTAATGTATCCAAATTAAAAATATTGTATAGAAGTTCTAATCTTTCAGTATTTGTATATCTTCTTACTTTGGAATTTAATTTTTTTAAAAATTCTTCTAACTTAAATTGATATTCCAAGAATATATCTTTTGCTTCCTCAAAACTATCTGCTTTTGTTGACATTGTAATTAGCCGTAATTCACAAATTTCTTGTGTTTTACTACCTAAACAACCAGAAATTAGCTTATTCAATTCTTTTGTTATTTTTTCCGAAGTTTCTGAATTGCTTTCATTTTCTGGTATCATAAATTTTTGTTTGTATTCTTCAATATCAACAATAGCACCTGTATGACATACTTGTATATTTTCATTTACACTATGTGTATTTAAAAATTCAACATATTTAAGCAAAATTGAAATTTGTTCTTCTCTTTTAGCTTTTGCAAATGATATATCTTGATATTCAAAGCAAACACTATAAAGATTTTCATCAATTTTCATAATGCCATCCTCATTACATTCTTCAAAAAACTCTTTCATTATTTGAGGAGTTGTATGAGGTTTTGCAATAGATTTATAATCTATTAGCTTTTTCGATTCTTTCTTTTTGTCTTTGGTTTCTTTATTTGTCTGCTCTTTTGCATTTTTATTTTTAAAAAACATTATCATTCCCCCTCAATTTTTTTATTAGTTCTGGGATTGAATAAAATGTATTTACTTGTAACTCATTAAATAACTTACAAGTTGTTATTTCTCCAGATATTGGTTGATATTTTAGTTTTCTCTTTAAACCTGTATAAAGAACTATCTTCGTTGGAATTATATTACTATTATTATTAAATACTTTTAAATATTTAGCATTATAATTCTTTAAATGATATTCTAAAAAGAATTTTTCATAGTCTTTTTTTATTTTATTTTGTTCAGTAATTCTATCAAAGCCTTTCTTTCTTCTGGTGTCATAGAATTTACTATATTACTATCGTCAGTTTTTATTTCTTGTTCCTGTTCATCTTCTTTCTTTATTTCTTCTGAAGTTACAACAGTATCTTTCGTTTTTTCTGACTTGACAGTATTTTTAAACATATATCCATATTTCTTTTTAGCTTTATATAGGTCTTTTTCTTCTTTGGTTAATTTTCTTTTTTCTTGTTTTTTATTACCTTTCTTTTCAGTTGTTTCGGTAATATTTTTTTCTTCTGGGACTGTTTCTGTTTTTATTTCTTCTTTTTTGATTTCTTGTGTTTTAGTTTTTTGGGAAATTTTTTCCTCTTTCGACTTTTTACCTTTTTTATTTTTCTTATCTTTAAATTCCTTATATTCTTCAATAGTCATATATGTTATAGGTTTATTGAAAAGAAAAGTATGTCTAATCCAAAAAGGTAATATTTTTTCAGCCGATAGATGATTTATTTTTACAAAACCAAAGAAACCAATTATAGCTCCTTCAAGTATTACAACATAACTTGCCAACTCTTCTCCTATTTCTTTTGTTAAATAGATATAGGTTGGAATTGTTATTATTGCACCTAAAATACTAAATATCCATTGTCTTAAAGTTAAAGCTCCTAATTTTTCTTTGTAATCTGTAAATTCATCAAAAACCTGTATTTCTATATCTTCCATTTTCTCACTACCTTCCGAATAACCTATCTGAAAATTCGTGTGATAATTGTATTACGGCAATAAACAAGGAATTCATTATTAAAATTCCTACAATATGTCCAATAGCATTTAAGTTTCCTCCTGCTACACCTGTTAAACTGTTCATTCCGAGAGAATATATATATGAACCTACTAATATTAAAATTCCCTCTAAACCTACTCCAGCTGTGTACATTAAATATTGAATTGCTTTTCCTCGATAAGTTTCTCCCTCAATGGCTAATGCTACTGGAATAGGCGAAAATGACATACAAAACATAATCTTAACGACTCTTAAAATTAGTTGTGCCCATATCTGTACCACCGTTCCTATAAATGGGAATAGCAATATGACATATAAAACTACCGATATTAAAGCAAAGAAAATTCCTCCCATATCTGAAAATGCTGACTTAAAGCTCTCATCTAAGCCTTTTGCTACATCTATATTTAAACCTGCACCTATATCTGTGTATATTTCATTTACTATTCTCATTATATATGTACTTAAATCATAGGACTTTACTATTAACATTCTTAATATAAAAAATTGACAAGCCCATAGAGCTATTCTTTCCCAAGTTACTTTTTCTATTTCTTGAGTTTGCTTTATTAAATGTATCATAAAAAATATTACAAGTAACGATAAACCAATAGGTACTATGAATGAATTTATAGTTTGCCCAATATCATATATTGTAATACCTTCACTGCCAAAATTTTGTACATTGTCCCAATCTGTAATTGATTTTATAGTACTTGTCATATTTTCACTGTCAAAGTCTATATTAAAAATATGTAACTTGATATGATACATATTAGCAAACCATTCTCCCAGACCTTCTCGAGCTGGTTCCCAGATTTCATCCCATATATCACTAATCCAACTCATATTACCACCTCACTTTTAGAATTTTTATAATTAAATTCCAAAAATGCTGGGTGTAAGACCGATTGCTGCCATAATTCCTCCAGACATTACTGTCATTAGACCTCTTGACTTTCCTTCAGCATCTTCTCTTTGCCATCCTACTGCAAACATTACACCACCAACCATAGCTACTACTGCTCCGATTTTTACTAACCAATCGCAGATGAAGTCTATAAACGGGTCAATTAACGATGTATTTGAGTTTGAACCTGCTGCAAAACATACAAAAGGCATTGACAAGCAGATTATAAATGTAACAATCGAAGTTATGCTAACAATCCGTCTATTTTTTCTCTTTTCTTCTTTCAATTTCAAATTTTCTCTTTTGTTAAGTTCATTTTTTAATTGCATATTTTTCTCCTTTCATTTTTAGGAAATTATTTCCTAAAACTTCTTAATTTTTTATTAGTAACCACTGTAATTAAATTCTCTAACAATTTCCTCTCCTGTTAGAGTAGTTACTATTTCATTTTTCAAAGTTGCTTTATCGTATCTGTAAATACTGAATTTAGCATTTTTAATAACCGATACCTGCATTGACTTCTCTGTGTATGGTCTTATAAATGCTGAATTTACAGATATATAGCAACCTTGATATTGACTTGAATATGGAAACCATAAACTTACAAGCTTAATCTTTTTCCCTCGACTATCTCTTTTGTTTATAGTTCTTTCGTTAAACATTTGCATATGTGAAAAATGCAAATTTAAGATTTCATTTGTATCTATGTTCTCTAGTCCTTTCTTATTAAATTTTAAATCTTCTAATCCTCCTTTATGCACAAAAAGAAGCCATTGAATATATGAATTTTTAAAATCATTTCTTTGGCTTCTTTTCTTAATTCAATACTATATTAACTTATAAACACTTGTTTGTCAAGTGCTTTTATATTGCAAAAATTATGTAGTATATCAATAATAATATTGAAAAAAGGATTGCAAGTTCCAGAGAGTTTAAATTATAACAAAATACACTTAAAAATATTGGTGCTTTTATTTCTTTTTCAGTATCTGTAACAAGAGTTAATAAATCTTCATCACTCTCTGTTTCCAATATATTTATTATCTTATCAATATTATTTTTTGAAGTTTCGTCAATATTATAGTATTTTGAATTTTGACACTTTTTTAGCCTTTTAATAATTTTAGTTACTTTTTTACTTGTAAAAAATGAGTTGTTTTTTATAATGACTTTTTTTAAATTGTATAACTCATTCTTTATTTTGCCACTTGTTCTGACTTTTAAATAATCTTCTATTTTATTCATTAAATCACATTCTTTCTTATGTATCTGCTTCCGACCTGTTTTTGCTCCATTTTAATTATCATTGTTTTTTCTATTTATTTGTAATAAACACATTAAGGCAATGCCAAGCATTGTACCTACTATAAAACATAAAATATTTAACATCATTACATCACTCCTATCATTATATTTTGTGCCATATATATTTTTAATTTTTTAAAAATAATCATTTAACATTTCTTCAACTTCAATAGCTATGTCCTTTTTATGAGAACGAATATAAAATTCTATATCTTCTAATAATTCTATTTTCTTTTTAATAAATTTGAATTTATCTACATAATATTTTATTTCTTCTGACTTATTGCTCCCCATTTTTCTTTTTTCATTACAAGCAGACAACAGAAATTTTATATCATCTGATTCTTGATTTAGAACATCTCTAATTTTGAATACATCGTACAGAGATGAAATATTGTTTTCTTTTATTATTTCGCTCTTTTTTTCTTCAAGTTGCTTTTGTAATTGTTTATTTTTTAAAGATATAGATAAATATGTAATAAAAAATAGTATTACTAATACTACTCCAATAATAGCAAGTCCTAATCCAATAGATAAATAGCCAAGAAAGAATAGTGCTAATAGAAGAACAAATAAAATACCAAAAGTTGCTACAATGACAGATATAGTACTACATTCATATTTATATTCTTGATATTTTTTTGCCTTATTTTTTAATTGAAAATAATCATTTATTTCTTGAGTATCAATTTTAAACAAGGTTCTGCTAACTTCTTCCGAACTGTTTCTTTTTATTTTAGGTTTAATATTGTTTGGTATTTCTATCGATTCAAAAGGTATTCCGTCCACTAAACAGCAACCACCTAAACATAAATCGCTCGGTATTTTCTTTATATCAGTATAACCTATGTTTAAATCTCCTTTTACCGTTAAGTTATGTGGTAGTTTATATATTTTAGTATTTGAAATATTTAAACTACCATCTACTGTTAGGTTGTCTGGTAATTTTGTTATCTTTATGTTGCTTAAATCAAGATTTCCGTTGTTGTCTGTAAGGTTGTTTGTTTCTGCTATTGTCAATTCCATTTTTTGTTTCCTTTCCTTTTACCTATATAAAGTTTCTCTTTTGGGAATATACAATTAATCTCCTTATTTTAAAAAAATTTAATGATGTTAATTGTTCATCATTTCATAAACTTCATCAACCAAAGAGTTATAGTCAATAGCAACTCCACTTTTTTTATTTAAATCTTTTTCTTCTTCAAGTAAGATTTTTTTATCAAGAGAAGCTTGTACTACTGGTTTTGCTTGATAACGAATTTTACTATTAAAACATCTATCTGGAAATAAATATCTTAAAGTTTCTTCAATTTCACTTTCGATTTTATTTCTATTTCTCATAGTGAAAAGCAATTTAAAATCAAATCCTAATTCAGATGAGTATTCAATAATTTCAAGCATTTGTTGTAAAGTTGTATCTACACCTTCTAAACTGCCATTTTCAATCTTAATTGGAATTATGACAATGTCATTTTCAGATTTACAAGCAGTTATTCCATTTATTGTTATTGCATTTATAATTGGAGAATTATCAATTATGCAAACATCATATTCATTTTCAACTTCTGACAATGCCATAGATAATCTTGTGTCAGATTTTACAGGACTTGCTTTTAGTCGCATATCTGTTTCTACTAATTTTGACGATGATGGAATAATGGAAATATTCGGGTATTTAGTTTTTATGATAGCATTTCTTATACTTCTTGGATTCAATAAAACATCACTAATATCACAATTTTTGATATTCTTATTCATATATTCATTGATTATCTCAATGCCTTCCATTCCAGTTAAGCCATTATAAATAGCTTTTCTTTTGTCAAATTCTTTTTTCATTGCTTCCAAAGTAGTTACATCTACTACTTTGTTTAAATTTAAAACTGTTCCACTTGTGTTGCTTTGAGGGTCTAAATCAACAATAAGAACTTTTAAGCCTTTGCAAGATAATCCATATGCTAAATTTTTTGCAGTTTCGCTTTTGCCTGTACCACCTTTTTGAGTAACAATATTAAATATTCTCATTCTTCTTCTCCTTCGATAAAATCGTATTTTAAGTTAATTCCTACATATTTTAGAAATTCATTTAATTCTTCTGTATTTTCACATTTAAAAGTAATACTTTTAGCCGTAACAGTAGTATTAAATTGATATTTCTTTTTGATTTCTTTGGCAAATTTCTTGTTATACTCTTGTCTGCTACTTTTTTCTATGTTCTTTGTTTTTTCAGACTTACCCTCATACTTGTTTTTGATGTTTGTTACTTGCCTTCCTGTAATACCAAGTGCAGAACCTATATAATCTCGTTTATTTTGTTCTGGTCTTTTTCCTATGCTAACAAGATAGTCATAAAACTCCTCTTTTTCTTTTATTTCTTTGTATAAAGTTTCGTGAGTAGGTCTTCTTTGTAGGTTAGCATCTCCAATTACATCTTTCATAACATATTTGTTTTTTGGCTTTTCTTGAACTAATACATCCATATAGCCGTCGTGAACTATCTTATTTTCAGTATTAGAATTATATAATAGGCTTATAGCTCTATATCTTTTTGCACCAGATAATAAAGTGTAATGCTTTCCGTCTGAGCCTGTTTCTTCATAAACTAATCCATTGTGAATTTGACCGTGTTCAAGTATTGAATTTGCAAGTGCTGAAATTTCTTCTTGCTTAAAATCATAATAATTGTCTGGATTTTCACGAATATCATTGATATGTATTTTTGTTTTTTGCTTTCCTTTGTTTAGTGTTTTAGCTAAACTCATAATTTAACCTCACTTATCTTAATTCTTTGCTACTGCCGATGAAAAGTAATTATAAAAATTCAATATTGTGTCTTCTTTTGATTTACATTTATCATATAAAAAAATTAGTTCTTTTCTTGTCTTTGACAAAATAGCACTAACTTTATTATTTTTTATGAAATCATATATTAAATATATAATTACTTTAATTTTTTTCTTATTTTCTTCTGAAAATGTTTCAAGCATTTTTTTAGTATAATTAAACTCAAAACTTTTTAATATATCTTTAAATGTTTGAATTTGTTTTTTTGTGAGTTCAGTCTTTTCCAGTTCTTCATTTATATAATATAAATAAAATCTATCTATCTTTTTATTTATATTATTATCTTTGACTTTTTCGTCAATACCCTCTTGATTTTTTTGACAAGAGGTATTGATTTTTTTATCAAGTATATAAATTCTTCTTTCAATTACTTCATTGTTGCTATTTCTCACTATTTCTACATCTACAAAACCGTAATCTTTTTAAGTCTGCTATCCATCTTGATACGGTTTCAATAGTTACATTATACAAATTTGCAAAATATTTGTTTTTTGCATAACAGTAACCATATTTGTTAGTAAGTGCTGTAATTTCTGCATAAAGTAATTTTTCAGAAGATTTTAATTGTTTGTTATACCTTACAGTTGCTGGAATAACTGCATAGTAACTTGTTATATCATTTTCATTCATCTTTATTTTGGGAAATTTTTTCCTTTTCTTCCATATCCTTTCTTATTAAGTTTTTGATATATTTGTTTTTATAATCTTGTTTTTGCAACATTTCATAAAGTTTTTGGTCAGCAGGGAAAAATCTAACTTTGAATTCTTTTGTTTTTTCCCTTCTGTACTTATTTTTTGCTTCTTTTGTTTTTTCATAGTTTGCCATTTTTTTACCTCTTTTCTTTAATTTTATGTACTTTATAAGTTAAACTACGAAAATACTCACAAAGTAATAATTCTTTTTGAGTATTTCTATCAAATTTAAAATTGCATACCGACTTATACATTTTTTCATTTTCCAAAATTATTTTTACAACTTTTTTGTCAAAATAACTTGGTAAAATAAACAGTATAGTTATTTGTATAAAATGTGTAATAGCTAATATGCTAAAATATATAACATTAAGAATTTTACTTGCTATATTCAACATCTCAAAGAACTCTTTTGTTTGAAAAAAATATAGTGCAAAAGTAAGAAAAGTCGTAAAACCAATAAAACACAAAAATGTATGATGTTTCTCATTCACTTCATACATATACAATCCTTTTTTTACTACACTTTTATTCAAAAAGAATTTTTTGCTTTTTTCATAAAAATCAAGCTCATCTACACTTTCAATATTTTTTGTGTCAATCTCCATAAAATACACCTATTTCTTTTATTTTAACTAAACCTGTTAATCGTTGCTTGAAAATCTTCACAGTTCCATTCATCATCAACACCACATTGCACTTCGTCTAAAAGATTTTTTATGAAATACTCTGCTGCATTTTCTTTTATAAATTTTTTGTTTTCGTGAAATGCCTAGCTTAAATCAATTCCACCGTGAGCATTATCACTTGTTTCTTTCCAGTCTTCCCATTGTCCTGTTGTGTAATGAGAAAACTCATCAAGATGTCCCCATTCTTTTGTATCTTTTGCAAATTATATTGCTCTTTCAGTGTATTCTTTTAATGTCATTTTCAAAATTCCTTTCCTTTGTTTATATCTATATTATATACTAACCCCCCGAAAATATCTATTGACATATTACACAAAGATTTTGTGTTTTTTTTATGCACTTTTATATGAAATTGAATTTATTATGTTTTTATTTGTTACGATTATATTTTCTGCTATTATGAATAAATGTAAAAAAATAAAAAGCCCCTAAAGACTTTTTACTCACATTTATTCATAATCAATATTCAATATTCCAAAATCATATTTTTTTGTAACATTTTTTTGTAACATTTTTTAAAAATTTGTAACATACTCAGAGAAATTGGCAAAAAAACAGATGATTAGATATATATCCTCTAATCATCTATATAAGCCACTTTCAGCACTCTCACTTTTTCTTATTTTCTGTGAGTTTGTAATAAAAACTATATTTAATTGGTGCGGATGAGAGGACTCGAACCTCCACGCCGTTGGCACTGGTTCCTAAGACCAGCGCGTCTGCCAGTTTCGCCACATCCGCATAAGCTTTAACATTACTTATAATAGCACATTAAAACTTTCTTTGTCAAGTATTTTTTATTTATTTATGCAAAAATAATTTGCCTCATTTTTTTCTTGCAACAACAGCAAATCTTCCATCCTCTGTATGATATGAACATGTAGATAAAGTCATTAGTTGGTCTCCATATTCTGCATCCTTTCCTGTATCATAAAAAGATGCTTCTTTTGCATTATTTACAAATTCATTATATTCTTCTTCATTATCTGCATTTATAAAATAATAATATCTAAATACATTTTTTTCTGACTTATAATATACCCTAGATTTAAAGGCTGAAATAATCTCATATTCTGCATCTTCAGTTGCTGTCGTAAATCTTACAATTGGATGTTGTTTATAAAATTCCTCATCTTCATATTTTAATAAATCTTGAAACATAGCACCATCACCCATATTATGTCCATACATAAGTAAATTGCTACTAGGAATACTCCAATCATAATCTTTATCTAAAAAAATAGAACCATCTTTTGCTTCTTCTTTTTTATAATTATGCGTCATATAATAACTATTATCTGTACCTTGTAATACAGGATAATTTATATTTGTTTCTTCTATTTCTATCCAACCTACTACATCTGGATTTTCTTTTTGTAATTCCTGAACTTGTAGCATTCTTTCTGTAGTTTTACTGTCTACTTTTGCTTCATCTATTTGAACTTCATTTAAAGCTGAACTTTCCTGTATTGTATTATTTTTACCTCTAATAAAAAATACAATATATATAGTAGCTATAATAATTAATATAATTAACACTATATATATTAATCTTCTTGTTTTCTTTGCGGTTTGTTTAAAATGTTTTGCCATAATTCATCTCCATAAATATATTATAAGGATAGACAGAGCAAGTCTAGTCTATCCTATTAATATTTTATATTCTGTTTTTTCTTATTATAAATAATGTTGCTGCTGATATAGCAATTACTAAAACTGCAATTCCCACATAATTTGCTACACCTGTTTTTGGAGTTTCGTCTTTTTCTTCTTCTGAAGTTGCTTCATCAACATTCTCTATTGCTTCTTCATCTGTATCTGTAGTTTCTTCCTCTGATACTGTTTCTGGAACAACTTTAGCATATACAGTTATTGCTTCTGTTATTGGAGTGTTTGCATCAATTGGTTTAGTAAATGCTTCATCAGTAAACCAACCAGCAAATTTATATCCTTTTTCTATATTAGTTGGTCCATTTGCTAAACCTAAATCAGCTAAAGATTGTGCTCCTACTGTTGAATATGTATTTAATTCAACTCCACTCATTATAATTTTTATTTGTGTTCCTACTGTCATAGACATTTTCTCGCTTGTAACAGTTCTTTCTGTTCCACCACTAATATCTACTAAAGATATTGTTGCTGTATAAGTTCCTGCAACTGGGAATGTAGCTGTAAATTCTGTTGTAACGTTATAATTTGCTCCTACAGGAAATCCTGCATTTGGTCCCCAATATCCTTCTTTTACTACATCGATATCATTTCCCAAAGTATCTTTTGCCATAACTTTTGGCGTAGCTGGTCCACTTACTTCTACCTTTATTCTAGCGTTCGTTAATCCTGTTGCATCTGCTGTTGAAGTTAATCTTGCAGATATTTTTTGTTCTGTATTTATTAATACAGATTTTAAAGGATAATTAAGATTAATTGAATAATCATCATCCCCTGCGGCATTACTAATAGTTGGTACTACTAGACTTACAATTAATGTAATAATGCACAATACCGTAATCTTTAATGTGTTTTCCATAAGTTTTCCCCCTTAAAATAATATATATGTAAAAAAATACATATCAAATTTTATCTTTAGAATAATTATTCTAGTAATTTTTTATCATAATTTAATTTTTTTTACTATATGTAAATATTTTGTAACATTATTAATATGTTCCGTTTGCTATTTTTGCTAACTTTAAGGCATCTTCTTTAGTATCAACAGCACATATAAAACATTTGTTATGGCAAAATCTTGCAGTCTCTACTGTTGTTACTTTTTGTAAATCCTCGTCCTTTAAACCTGCCCATTCTTTTGGAAATAATTTTCTACTTGTAAAAGAGCCTAGTTTTTCTGGCACAGTATAAATATTATATCCACCTCTGTTTGAAGGAAATATAACAAAATTAATTAGTTTAGCTTTAGCACTAGTTGATTCTAATAGAACTTCTTTCCAAGGCAAAAATTTTTCTAATGTCATAATTCCATCTTTTGAAGAATTAATTGCCATATCTACTTTTGATTTAGCCCTCATTTTCGATATAGAAGACTTTAATGAATTATCAAATACTTTTTCTGCTAATTGCAAAGCTTCCTCAAACTTAACATCTGGCTCTATCTCTTCATCCCAATTTGGATTAAATTCAGCTATTATACTTGCTACTTGTACAAGTTTGTAATCTACATTTATATCTGGTATTTGTCCATTATCACCTGCATCTATACATTGAATTAAGTTTTTATCTAACATTTGCCAAGTTTCATTTATATACTCGCTAGTATATTTTTTTATTATTTCTTTTCCAAATTTCTTCCAAACTAGTCCACAAGAAGAGTATTTTACTCCGTTTTCTCGTTCTCCATTGCCACCAAATTGATGATGATCTAATTCTCCACCACCAACATCATATATGTACTGATTCTCTCTTGCTTTTTCTAAGTCTGATGTTCTACACACTACAACTTCTGGTAATAATTTTGAAAACATAATTGTAGAAAAAATTTCATCACAATGAAATGTACCGTTATGTGTTATACAATTTGCTTCTTCTATGTTTTTTGTTAATTTAATATTCATTTTTTGTCTCCTTTATTTATTATCTTTTATCATAATTCATTCTAATACATTTTTTAAATTATATCATAAGCATTTTTATTTGCAATATTTGATAAATATAACATCAAAAAAACTCTAAACTAATTTAATAGCTTAGAGTTTTTTATTTGTCTAATTAAACACCTACCGTTGTAAATCCGTTATCACAATGAATTATTTCACCTGTGATTCCAGATGACATATTGCTAAATAAGAATGTTGTAGTATCTCCAACTTGTTCTATTGTAACATTTTTGTGCATTGGAGCTTTTTCTTCTATAACATCTAATATTGAACCAAAATCTTTAATTCCCTTTGCAGATAATGTTTTGATTGGTCCTGAAGAAATACCATTAATTCTCATACCTTTTTTACCTAAATCTTGTGCTAGGTAACGAATGCTAGCTTCTAGAGCTGCTTTTGCAACACCCATAACATTATATCCAACAACTGCTTTTTCTGATCCGTAATATGTATATGTAACAATACTTGCTCCTTCATTTAATGCATCTTGTGCAACAGCTTCGTTTACTATTTTTACTAATGAATATGCACTTACATCACATGCATGAGCATATCCTTCTCTTGATGTATTAATAAAATCATTTCTTAAATCATCTGTAAAAGCATGAGCTATACTATGTAATATTCCATCTACTTTTCCGAAATCTGCTTTTATAGCAGCAAAGCAATCTCTTATACTTTCATCTGAACTTGCATCACATGGATATAATTTTGTTCCTGGAAATTCTTCTAATAATTTTGCTAATTTTTCTGAACCTTCTTCTGGGTTATATGTGCAAATTAATTGTGCACCATTGTCATGAGCTGATTTAGCTGCTCCCCATGCAATACTCCATTTGTTTCTTACTCCCATTAATACTAATTTTTTGTTTTCTAATAACATAATCTTACTCCTCCATCTTTCCTATTTTTCTATATTTTTCATACCTAAGATTTAATAAATCTTCAGTTTTTAACTTAGTTAATTTTTTTAGAGTTTTTGTAATATATTCTTTTAGTTCTGCTGATACAAACTCTAAATTTTCTTCTTGATTATCTTTTTCTTTTATAATGTCATCTATTATACCTAATTCTTTTAAGTCTTTAGCTGTGATTTTCATTTTTTCTGCTGCTTCTTTATTTTTGCTTGCATCTTTATATAAAATGCTTGCAAATCCTTCTGGTGATAATACAGAATATACACTATTTTCTAACATCGCTATTCTGTCACCAATACAAATTGCTAAAGCTCCACCACTTGAACCTTCACCAATTACTATAGAAATTATTGGCGTTTTTAATCTAGACATTTCCATCAAGTTTCTTGCTATTGCTTCTCCTTGACCTCTTTCTTCTGCTCCTAGTCCTGGATATGCTCCTGGAGTATCTACAAATGTAATTATTGGTCTATGGAACTTTTCTGCTTGTTTCATAAGTCTTAAAGCTTTTCTATATCCTTCTGGATTTGTCATACCAAAATTTCTTTCCATTTTTTCTTTTGTTGTACTACCTTTTTCTTGCCCTATAACTGTAACTACTGTACCATTTATTCTACCAATTCCACCAATTATAGATTTATCATCTCCAAAGGCTCTATCACCATGAAATTCGATGAAATCATCTACGATACTTTCTATGTAGTCCTTTGCTTTTGGTCTTTGTGAATCTCTTGCAAGCATAACTATATCCCATGCTGTTTTTTTACTCATTAATTTCATCTCCTATCTTAGTTTTTATGTAACTCTAATATTTGTGCTAAAGTTTTCTTCATGTCTTTTCTTTCTACTATTTTATCTATAAAGCCATGTTCTAATAAAAATTCTGATCTTTGGAAACCTTCAGGTAATTTTTGTTTTATTGTTTGTTCTATAACCCTTGGTCCTGCAAAACCAATTAATGCATTAGGCTCTGCTAAAATTATATCTCCTAAACTTGCAAAACTCGCTGTAACTCCTCCAGTTGTTGGATCTGTAAGTACAGTTATATTTAACAGGCCTGCATCATCTAATTTTGCAACTGCAGCTGAAGTCTTTGCCATTTGCATTAATGATACCATGCCTTCTTGCATTCTAGCTCCACCAGACACGCAAAAAATTATAAATGGTAATTTTTCTTTTATTGCGTCTTCTATAGCAAGTGTTATTTTTTCTCCTACAACACTTCCCATACTTCCCATTAAGAAATTTCCATCCATTACAGCTATTACTACTTTATTACCATGTATTTCTCCAAATCCTGTTGTAACAGCCTCTTGTATTTTGGTTTTTTCTTTTAATGTTTCTATTTTCTTTAGATAACCATCAAAATGTATAGGGTCTGTTTCTGGCATATTTTCGTATGTTTCTACAAATGTTCCTTCATCTATTATTTGTTTTATTCTTCTTCTTGCTGATATTCTAAAGTGTTTACCGCAATTTGGACATACACTAAAATTATTGTGAACATCATCTTTATATAGTATCTCTTTACATGCATCGCATTTTACCCATTTACCAACTAGCATATCCGCAGCTTTGGTATTTTTTTGTGGCTTCTCATCTTCTGCGTTATTTACTTTTTTTATTTTGTCTATTACCATACTTTTTTGTTCCTCCTTTAGAAATTCAAGTTTATCCCTTAAAATTCCTATTTATCAACTTTCTATATGCTATCCTTAAAGTTTCAAATTATCTGTAAGTTTCTCGTTAAAACCAACTCATATATTAAATATTATTCACTTCATTTTTGCAAGTATTTTTAGTTTTCCGCAATTTTTCTTTTGCTATTATATAGTTTATTTTTATTTTTTTCTATTAGTATGAGTAGTCAGTATGATATGTTATTAACCAAAAGTTAAATTCTGATTTTTTAAATATTAACGTACTTGCTTTAATACGCAAATACTTTATTGTTTTAATTTACTTATAATTCTAGATTAATACAAAATTACATTGAACTTATTAAACCAACTAATCCACCAATTTTTAAACATACATCAATAAATACTTTTATTAAAATTATCCAAAAAAGTAAGCAACATAATGCTTGAAACCAATTAACCTTATGTTTTTCTTTCATTTTTATATTTTCATTATTTTTTATTTCTTCATTACTTTTCTGTTTCATCTTTTAATTCCCCCTTTATCTTTTCTTTATTAAAATTTTAACACTTTAATTACCTTCAAATCAATTCCATACTTCTTATAAACACTATCAACATCCAAAGTTGTAACTTTATCTTTTGGCAATTCTAATATTTCTAACGTATTCATTACCTCTTCTTCATTTTTCCCTTCAATTTCGACATAAGTAGGAATCATTGGCCATGAATCTATATCTATTTCTACACCATTCAAAATATACTGAGTCCTTTTATTTTCTTGATATCCTCTACTCTTAATTCCCATATTTTCTAATAGTTCATTTGTCTTTTCAAAATCAGAAACTTCTACTTCTAATTCTTTTGTACCATCTATTGTTGTCTTTACTACATTTTTTTATATGTAAGTGTTGTTTTTCTTCCATTTGTTCTTAATCTAATCCATTTACCATCTTCCTTTGGAATTATGTCATAAACATATCTTTTTTGTTCATTATCGCCTTTAAATTCTGCACCTAATTCTTCTAGCTTTTTTATTAATTTTTCTTTATCAATTTCTAGTACTCTAATTTCATATTCAGTATTCATATCTTACTCCTTATATTCCTATTTAGCTAACACATTATTGACTAATAAGCTTTTTTCACTTTTCATTATTATAGAACAGGGAAAAACAGGGATTTTAGGACCGTCCCCAAATCCCCCTAAATCCCTGCTAATCCTAGATATCATACATATTTTTAGCTGTATAATGTGTATGTAAATATTTATGAGCTACTTCGCTTCCTGGTTTTTGTAAAAATTCTTCATACATTTGCTTCATTACTGGACTTTCGTGTGATTTTCTTATTACACTCTTTTCATCTATTGTATATAAAGCGTCTGCTCTTAATTTTCTAACATCAACTTCACTTCTTATCTTAGAACTCTTTATTGGTTGGCCTCCACCCATTACACATCCACCTGGGCAAGCCATTATTTCTACAAATTGATAATCTGCTTTTCCTTCTCTTATCTCATCCATTATTTTTCTTGCATTACTTAAACCACTTACTACAACTGCTTTAATTTTCTTACCAGCAATTTCTACAGTTGCTTCTTTTCTACCTTTACCACCTCTTACAGCTTCATATTCAAATTGAGGTAAGTCTTTACCTTCCAAAGTATCTGCTGCAGTTCTTAATGCTGCTTCCATAACACCACCTGTAGTTCCAAAAATAGCGCCAGCACCTGTAGCTTCTCCCATTGGCTCATCAAATACATCATCTTGTAATTGAGTAAACTCAATATTTGCTTGTTTTATCATTCTAGACAATTCTCTTGTTGTAATTACATAATCAACATCACGAAGACCATCAACTTCCATTTCTTCTCTTTGACATTCGTATTTCTTAGCAATACAAGGCATAACAGAAACCATACATATTTTCTTTGGATCTACATTATATTTTTTGGCATAATATGATTTAACCATTGCTCCAAACATTTGATGTGGAGATTTACAGCTTGATAAATGTCCTAATAAATCTGGATAATTCTTTTCTGCAAACCTTACCCAGCCTGGACTACAAGATGTAATCATTGGTAAACATTCTTGTTTAGAAAAACGATCTATAAATTCATTAGCCTCTTCCATAATAGTTAAATCTGCACCTGTATTTGTATCAAAAACTCTATCAAATCCTAAACTCTTCAATGCAGAAACCATTTTACCAGTTACATTTGTTCCAATAGGCATATCAAACTCTTCACCTAAAGCTACTCTAACAGCAGGAGCTGTTTGAACAACAGTATAAATATCTGGATCTTTTAAATTTCTCCAAACATCTTTAATATATTCTTTCTCCTTCAAAGCCCCTGTCGGACAAGCCTCTATACATTGACCACAAAAAGTACAGTTAACATCATTTAAACTATGATCACCAACTGTAGAAATACAAGATTCAAAACCTCTATTAATACAATCTATAGCACCAATTTCTTGTACATTCTTACATGCAGCAACACATCTTCTACATAAAATACATTTATTAAAATCCCTCATAATCGCTGGAGATTTATCATCAACTTTATGTTCTGTCATTTCACCTTCAAATTCAACATGTTGAACATTAAATTTCATTGCTAATGCTTGTAACTCACAATTACCATTACGACTACAAGTTAAACAATCACGATGATGATTAGAAAGGATTAAATCTAGTATAACTCTTCTTGCTTCCATAACAGCTGGTGAATGTGTATGCACAACCATACCTTCTTCAGCCTTTTGAATACAAGAAGTTGCAAATCCTTTTCTTCCATCAACTTCCACTATACACATTCTGCAATCTCCAACCTCATTAATATCTTTTAAGAAACATAATGTAGGTATATCAATTCCTGCTTGCTTTGCAGCTTGCAAAATAGTAGTTCCTTGCTTCACTTTAACTTCTTTATCATCAATTTTTAATGTTACTAAATTCTCTTCCATCTTAATTCTCCCTTCACTTGGACTTGGCAAATTCATTCTTATAACAACCTTTTGCCTTACTAGTTCATAATAGCTTTAAATGGGCATTTATCAACACAAGTACCACATTTAATACATACATCCGGATCAATTTTATGTGGCTGTCTTGGCTCACCTGTAATTGCATTAACAGGACAATTTCTTTTACAAATACCACAACCTTTACATTTCTTTGGATCAATCTCTATATTTGCTAAAGCTTTACATTGACCAGCTCTACACTTTTTATATTTAATATGCTCCATATACTCATCCCTAAAATATTTTAAAGTACTTAAAACTGGGTTTGGAGCTGTTTGACCAAGTCCACAGATAGCAGATTTTTTAATATTTAACGCTAATTTCTCTAATTTATATAAATCATCTTCATCAGCCTTACCTTCACACATTCTTTCTAATATTTCCAACATTCTCTTTGTACCAATTCTACATGGTGTACATTTACCACAACTTTCGCTAACTGTAAAGTCTAGATAGAATTTAGCAATATTAACCATACATTTAGAATCATCCATAACAATTAGTCCACCAGAACCCATCATAGAACCAATATTTGAAAGAGATTCATAATCTATTGGAGTATCCAAATGCTCTTTTGGAATACATCCACCAGAAGGACCACCAGTTTGAGCAGCTTTAAACTCTCTACCATTTGGAATTCCTCCACCTATATCAAAAACGATTTCTCTTAAAGTCGTTCCCATTGGTACCTCTACAAGTCCGATATTATTTACATTTCCACCTAAGGCAAAAACTTTAGTTCCTTTAGATTTTTCTGTACCAATACTTGCATACCATTTAGCACCATTTAAGATAATTCTAGTAATATTTGCATATGTTTCAACATTGTTAATTAATGTTGGTTTACCCCATAAACCAGAATTTGCAGGATATGGAGGTTTAACACGTGGTTGCCCTCTTCTTCCTTCTATAGATTCTAGAAGTGCTGTTTCCTCTCCACAGACAAATGCACCTGCACCTAATCTAATTTCTATATCAAAAGAAAAATCTGTACCAAAAATATTTTTTCCAAGTAATCCATATTCTCTTGCTTGATCTATTGCAACTTGAAGCCTTTGTACAGCAATTGGATATTCTGCTCTTACATAGATATATCCTTTATCTGCACCAACACTGTAACCTGCAATCTCCATTGCCTCTAGTACACTATGTGGATCACCCTCCAAAATACTACGATCCATAAAAGCACCTGGGTCACCCTCATCTGCATTACATACAACATATTTTTGGTCGCCTTCAGCTTGTTTAGTAAACAGCCATTTCTTACCTGTTGGGAAACCGGCTCCTCCACGACCTCTTAATCCAGATTCAGTAATCTCATTAATTACATCATCTGGAGACATTGATGTTAAAACTTGTTCTAATGCTTTATATCCATCAAATGCTATGTACTCGTCAATTTGCTCTGGATCAATAATACCACAATTTTTTAAAGCAATACGCTTTTGCTTTTTATAGAAATTAAGCTCATCTAAACGATTAACCATTGTATTATCAACATCTTTGCAAAGTAGTCTTTCTACAATTTCACCTTTTTCTATATGTTTTTCTATAATTTCTCTGCAATCCTCTGGAGTTACCATAGCATAAAAGGTATCCTCTGGACGAATTATAACAATAGGTCCTTTGGCGCATAAACCAAAGCATCCTGTTTGAATAACTCTTACATTTTGGATACCTTTTTCATCTATAATCTTTCTAAAATTCTCTATAATCTCTGGTGATTTTGAAGACGTACAACCCGTTCCTCTACATACTAAAATATGTTTTTCTCTTGTATCTGCTTTGATATTTACTCTTAAGTCCAATTCTTTTCTTTTTTGTTCTCTTATTTGGTGAATTTCTTCTAAAGTTTTCATACTTTTCTCCTTTCGATATATTAATCCATCTTTAGTTTTTTGTGTGAAGCTTCAGTTTAGTGATTGTTTAATTTAGCTTTTCTTTTAATTTTGCCAGGTTTTTAGATAATCCTATAACTTCTATTGGTATTTCAATTAATCCATCACTTGTAGCTACATAATTTTTTATCTTTATATCTTTTAAATCCATTATATTTTCTAATTCTTTTACTACATAATGTAATTGTACACAATGTGGTGATTTATCTACTGTTACAAATGTTAGTTCTTTACATTTTTTTCTTGCTACCATCCCTGCAATTTTTGTAATAACCATATTTAAATGTGTATCTTCTAGACATACATCATAAATATTTTCTGAAATTTCATTTAATTCATTATATATTTTAGGAAACATATATTCCAAACAACTTCCAATTATTATCATCTTTTCTTCTACGTCAAAGCAATTTGTTTTTAATAAATCTTTTTTCAAAATGTTCCTCCTTTTGAAGATTAACTATGTTGTCGCTACAAAATAGTTAGTATTAGTCTTCTTTTTTCATATATTCATCTAATACTTCATCTAGTTTTTTTACTGTTGCTTTACCATATACTTCATTATTTATAGTAAATACAGGTGCTAAACCACATGCTCCAACACATCTTGTTGCATCAATAGAAAATTTACCATCTGGAGTAGTCCCGCCTTCATCTATTTTAAGTCTTTCTTTTAATCTATCTAATAAAGCTTGTGAACCTTTAACAAAGCAAGCTGTACCTAGACATACTGATATATTATATTTTCCTTTTGGTTCTAGAGTAAAACGAGAATAAAATGTTATGACACCATAAATTTCTGCCATTGGAATTGATAAATAATTAGAAATTTCAATTTGTGATTGTTTTGGAATATAACCATACTTTTCTTGAACTTCATTCAAAATTTGAATTAAATTTGATTTGTCTTGTGAATAATTTTTAAGTAATTCTTTCATTTCGTTAGATAACTTTTCGTCCATACAATTTTTTTCGCACATATTTGCCTCCATTCTGTCATAAATTCTTCCTTTTGTCTTATTTAAACTGCGTAGCTATGACATTATTGAATATATATACTTTTACAGTATATGATACTATGGCTCATTATATCAAAAGAAATTTATTTGTACAATAAATTACTATAATTTTTGTCGATAAAAATCGTAGTAAGTTATTTAGCTATATAAAAAAAACAAGCTTAAATTAAAATAAGCTTGTTATTTTTTTTAATTCTTCAAATAATTCTGTAATAAACCTAAAAGAACTACTTGTTATAAATGATAATAAATTTATAGCAACTACAGCTGTAAGGACAATACCAATAGCTCCTGAAATAATTCCGATTATTGAAAGAACTTTCTTTCCACTTTTCACACTCGAAACTCCAAATCCAATTGCTATAATGCCACATAAGATCGATATATGAAAAAAGGATGATAAAACTATTGATAAAATTCCTAATACAATAGATGCTATACTATATTTTTTATAATGCTCTTCTTTAACACTTTGGTAAGGAAGAGCAACTTTTTCTCCATTCTTCATAGTTTACTAATTCCTAGTCATTGTAGTAGTAATAGCTTGATGGATAATCGCTATCTTCGATTGCATCTTTAGCACTATTAAAAATACTTACACCTAACATAACAATTGCTATTACTAATACAATACTTAGTATCATACCAATAACACCTGTAATAATTCCTGCAATTGACATTCCTCTTTTGCTTGATCTTAGTCCTATAGTACCAAAAACAATAGCCAAAATTCCACATGGTATTGATATATACCATACACAGCAAAGTACAATTGCTACAATACCAAGAACTAAAGCTGCTATACTAAATCCTTTCTTATCTTTTTGTTGCTGGTTTGCTGTTGTATTGTTGTTATTCACATTTTCTTGCTTTTGGACTGGTTGCTCTTCTTTTACTACATTTGTTTCAGTTTTTTCTATAGTTTGATCATTTGCTTCGATATTATTGTTATCATTTTTTATAACATCATCTTTGTTATTTTCGTCCATAAAAAATCCTCCTTTATTTTAATAAACTCTCTTAGGAAATTTTTCTTTTGGGCAAACCTGATTTTATTATTTAAAATCACACTATATATGTATTACTTAATGTCTATTAATTTATTTACTTTTTGTTAAACCTTGGCTGTTTTTTTACTAGACTAGGTTACGTAGTATTCCATATATTACTAGGATTACAGCAAAAATTATAGTATACCAATATTTTGGATATATCCATGTTAAAATTTTATTTTTCTTATTTAAGTTAATTAAATATACTATATTACAAAGTAATAAATAAAAAATGGTTATAAAAAATATTGGATGAAACAAAAAAGCTTCTTTAAAATTACCTTTTAATATATTTTCTACACATCTTGTTCCCCCACAAGAAGGACACTGAAGATTTGTAGCTTCGTAAAACAAACAACTTGGTGTATATTGCATTAGATTACTATTTACCCCAATAATTGCTAGTATTAATATAAAAAGTTCTATTAGTATTATCTTTATGCTTTTTTTGTTCATTCTTTCACCAATCCTACTATAAATAATATAACATATAGTTCGACTATTTTCTACAAAATATTAAATTTTTTATATTTTATTTTAGAATATCTTAATTTACAAGGTAAATTCTTTAGTTTTTGCGATTTTCACAATGTTATTTTGCTTTTCGCTCCAAGAAAGCTTATTATATCTCAATTTTTTTGTGTTTTTTCAAGTTTTTTAAGCTTTTCGACAGTTTTCTACAAACTTTGCATTTTTATTGTGTTACAATTATGTAAAGTAAAGGACATCCATATTTTTTTCTTCCTTTGCTGATAAAAGATTTATTTCAAGAAAGTATCAATGCTTTATTTTCTTCTGCATTGATACTTTCGCTTTATTGTTTTTATTTCTTTAATTCCTATTATATATAAATTTCGTGTCACTAAACATTTTTATTTAAAAGCTCGCTCAACTAAAATTATTATTTAAAATACTAGATGTTTCAATGTGTGTTTATTTTCATTTCTTATTAAATTATCCAATAATTAGTTAAAATTATTTACTTAATTAGTTGTTTCACTAATTTTATTGTTATAACTGGTACTACATATTTAATCAAAGATATTTATCTAGTTAGCATATTTGTCGAATAATTTTTTATGTGCTTGTACATAATCTTAATATAGAATTTAATTAGTATACATATTCAGTGAATGTCGTATAACTTTATTAGCTAAACTCACATAAAAAAGAACAGTTTCATCTTTAGCTAATTATCTCTTTTTTGTGTTATACGGACTGACTTTAATTCAAACTATATTTAGTTAATATAGTAATGCTTTGGCAACTATGAGCATAATTAGATCTAATGGAGGTATCTTATGAATTCTTTTTGGCTTGATTCTATAGAAAATAAAAATAAGTTTAATAAATTAGAAAAGGACATATCTACTGATGTTTGTATAGTAGGTGCTGGTATTTTTGGACTTACTTGCGGTTATTATTTAACAAAACAAGGATATAATGTTGTTCTTTTGGAGAAAGAGAAAGATATTGCCAGTAAAACAACTGGGCATACTACTGCAAAAATAACAAGTCAGCATAATCTTATATATAAATATTTAATTGACTCTTTAGGTGAATCTATGGCTAAGAAATATTTGTACGCAAATCAAGATGCCATAGAAAATATTTATCAGATTATAAATGATGAAAATATTGACTGTGATTTTGTAAGACAAGATAGTTATGTTTATACTAATAATTTGGATGAATTAGAAAAAATTAAATTAGAAAATAAAGCTGTAAATTCTCTTGGGTTTAAAAGCGAATTTGTTACATCTACTCCTCTTCCCTTTAATGTGTTAGGTGCTTTAAGGTTTCCAAATCAAGCTGAGTTTAATCCTATAAAATATGCGTATGGATTGGCAAAATGTATTACTTCTAATGGTTCTAGTGCGATTGATGGCTTAGTTAATGCTGGTTCGGTTGGTTCAGTTTCTGTTGGAGATGGCATCGTTGAAAATAGTCCAGGTGGTGCTAGTTTAAATCTTGCAAAAGGTACAGGTGAAATTTATACAGATACGCTTGTTCAAAATATTAAAAAGGAAAATGATGAGTTTATAACATCATGTAAAGATTATGTCGTTAGGTCAAAATATGTAATACTAGCCTCTCATTATCCTTTTATTGACCGTTTAGGATATTATTTTTTGAAGATGTATCAATCAACATCTTATGTAATTGCTGTAGATATTGGAGATAAAACTTTTGACGGAATGTATATAAATTCCAAGCAACCTACTTTTTCATATAGATTTGCAAATTTTAGTGGTTCTTGTGGAAAAAGACTTTTGTTAGTAGGTGGTGCAGATCATAAGACTGGAAGCAAAATAGATTTATCAAATGCTTATAGTATTTTAGAATATGAAGTAAGAAAATATTATCCAGATTGTAAAGTTTTGTATAAATGGAATACGGAAGATTATATTACGCTTGATAAGATTCCTTATATTGGTGAATTTTCCCACTTTATGCCTAATATGTATATTGGTACTGGCTTTAATAAATGGGGAATGACTTCTTCGAATGTTGCTGGTAATATTATTGTTGATAAAATTTTAGGTCGCGAAAATGAATATGAGAATGTATTTAAAGCTACCAGATTACACCCTATTAAGAATAATGTGGAACTTGGTAATATGATAAAAGAAACTACTAATTCTTTTGTGATTAATAAATTTAAGGTACCTGATGCTGATTTGGATGTAATTGAAGATAATTCTGTCATGTCAGGAAGTAAAAAAGCTGGTAATTTTGAAGAAATAAAAAATGACTCAGGACATGTACTTAAATATAATGGGCAAACAATTGGAATTTATAAAGATAATGATGGAAAAATTTTTGCTGTTAATCCTATTTGTACACATTTAGGTTGTCTCCTTAGTTGGAATAATCTTGATAAGACTTGGGATTGCCCTTGCCATGGGTCTAGATTTGATTACAAAGGACATCAATTGTATAATCCTGCGATTAGAGATTTAGATGTGATAGATTTGAGTTAATATAATTCTATTGACTCAATAATAAGACATAAACCGCAAGAAATAACTCAAATTATTTCTTGCGGTTTATTGACTTTTCGCACTTATAACTGCACATGCAAAAACAAAGATTTCAACATTCATTTACTTTTATTTTTGACCATTGCTGGTATTTTTACCAAATTATTTCTACTTCTTTTGACAATAATTATTTATATAACATATCATCTATTAACATTTTTATTTTTTCTTCAGGAATTGAGTTTCTAATTAAATCTTTATGTGCTTTTATCGTATTAACTAATCCCATCATTGCTCTAATACTTAAATTAGATTTTTTAACTATATATGTTAGTATTTCTTTATTTATTTCTATATTTTCATCTTTTATTTTATTGACTAAAATAGCTTGTCTTGTTTTATATTCTTGCATAGAAATATTAGCCAATACTCCATTTGCAAATCTTGTTTTTAATCTTTGTGATGACACAATAAAATTGTTAATTTTACAACTACTTGCTATAACAAGTTTCTTTTGATTATGATATAAAAAATCACATACATTAAGTACTACTTCTTCAATTCTTTCTTTTCCCACAATAAATTGAATATCGTCTATTAATAAAAAATCAATATTTCTATACCATCTTCTAAATTGTTCATATTTTTTCTTTTTTATTGAATTAATTAATTGATTTGTAAATTCTTCTGCTGTTAAATATACAACATTTTCATTAGGAAAATCTCTTGTTATTTGGTTTACAATCGCATACATTAAATGTGTCTTTCCAACACCAACATCTCCATATATAAAAAATAGATTATAGCTCATCTTCTTTTCGGCTACACTTTTTGCAATCTTATAAGCAAATTCATTATTCTTTCCTACTACAAAATTTTCAAAAGTATATTTTGACATTATTGTACCTTCTAAGTCTATTGTCATTTAATAATCCTTCCATTCTCGATATTTTTAATTACTTTTATTATTTCATCATCATTTAATGGTACTATATTATTTTGAAAATTTTGTTTTTCCCATAATCTGAGATTGTTTTTTTTATCATAATCTATTAACTTATATAACCCTAAAAATTTGTACTGTTCTTGTTTAACTGCATTTAATTCTTTGACAATTAGGAATACATAAATTACATTCGTATACAAATCTCCTCTATCAATAATTTCTTCAAACCATAACCTTCTACTTTCTGAAAAATACTTTTTATTTTTTATTTTACACTCTAAAATATCAAGAGCAACAATGTCTTGTTTATTATTTCCATTTTTAAATCTTTTACTTTTATTTAAAATATCTTCTTTTATAATTCGCTTATTTATTTTATCTATTATTATCTCTTCTTTCTCCAAATCATTTTTGCTATTGTAATTTTTTAGTATCAATTTATTAAAACAATTATAAATATTAGCTTTATTTATAAAAATAGTACCTTCTATTAATTTTTCTTCTTTGATTATATTTTCTATACAATCATTCTCTTTTGATAATTGATTATCCATATTTAACATCATTTTTTCACACTCCATTTTAGTAATATATTTTTATTTCTTTTAAATAATCATTTAGTATATTTAAAATTTCTTTTATTTCTGAAAGTGTATATTTATTAGCATCTATATTCTGTCATACTTTTAATATCATTTTGTTCAACAACATAGAAAAGCATCTTGAATTAATTCTCTTGCTAATATATTCAATTTTTTAAAAATTGTATTACGGTAATAAAATTTTATCAATATGCTTGGTCATATAATGTACATTATCATAAAAAATAAAAGTCTTGGAATCTATACTGAACCCAAAGCTTTTATTTTTTTGACATTTCGTTATATAAATTTCTTTATGTATTATATTTTTCAAATGCATTTTTCACAATTTTCTTCATTTCTTCTCTTAAGTGTAATGGTTTTTTTACTTCCACTAAATCTACATTTCTCATTGCCCACATTCTAAATCCCATAGAATTTGTATCAACAATTAGTTTAAAATGATCATCATCTTTTGGTATTTTTTTTATTGTAACATTTCTTCCAAAAGTCTCAAATATAGTATCTAAAAGCCATATATGACATATTGCTTCAATTTCCTCTTTTTCTCCTCCAAACATTTCTGTGGATGATTCTGCAAATTCTTTAATATCACTTTTACTTTTCTTAATTTTAATTTTTTCATCTAAAATTTGTATATTTCTTATTCTATCTAGCCTATAATTATAGAATTTCTGTTGACCTTCTTTTATTGCAATCAAATAAAATTCTTGTTTATTATAGACAATCGCATATGGAGAAACTATAGGTGTACTTACTATTGTTTTCTCTAATTTGTTTGTTATTACATACTTCCAATATTCAAATTTAATTTTATTATTATAATAAATACTATCTGAAATATCTTCAATATTTTTTATTACTTCTGCGTTTTCTGTTTTATTATTAACAGAATAAATCTGATAATCTTTTAGTTTTGCATTTTCATATACCGTTTGCATATTTTTACATTTTTTTATTATTTCTTTTGCTACACTTGGAACTATATAATTTGCATAACTAAAATTATCAATTATTGCTCTTATTTCTCCTGGCTCAAACTCAGTAGCTGGATCACGATTTATATAATACCCTTTTCCGTTTTCGTCTCTTGTACTAATATCATAATTCAATTTATATTTTAAAAGATTTATGTTTCTCCTAATTGTTCTCGGGTCTATTTCTACATTATATATTTCTGCTACTTTTCTTTGAATTTCTACTGCTGATAACTTATGGTCAAAATCACTATATTTTTTTAATACATTTAATATGTATAATATATTTCCATTTTTCTCATATAAATCCATAATCTTTTATCTCCTATTTTAATTATTTTTTATAACTATCTTAACAAGTAAATTTCCTTTATTTAATTTTTTATCCTCATTTCCTTCCCCATATATTAATATTGATTGACCTTGTTTTATTTCTTTTGGTATTTTAACTCTTATTTTTACTTTTTTATTTTTCAACTTATTTTCTTTTTTATCAAAAAAATTTCTTTTAATCTTAATTTCTCTTTCACAACCTTTTTTTGCTTCTTCTTTACTAATTTTACAAGTTCCTTCTATATCTAAAACATTAGATTGATATCCCTGATTTTTTTCAAAAATCTCTTTAAAAAAATCTCCTAAATCTTCAAAATTCGAATCGTTAATTTTTTTCTTGAAATCATCATTAGTATTTACTTGTTCTTCATATTTTTTTATGCCCAAATCTTTTTCTATATCTTTTATAAATTTTTCTTTATCTATCTTCATTAAATTTACTCCTTTTTTAACAAGTATTTCTAGCCTTTTTTTACTTTCTTTATATTGACATTTCCAAGCATTATTTACTTAATATCTGTTTAAATTTCATCCATATTTTTACCATTGCATATGTGTCCAATTGGCAATATACTAACAATCCATTTCTTATTTCTTTTTGCTTTTCTTTTGATTTTCCTTTTAGACTTAAGAACGCTTCGGATGCTTCTTCACCATTATGTACTACTGGTAGATTATGATAATCAAGTTCTGAATCCTTTTGGTACAGTGCTGGCAATACATACTTAATTGAAGCCGAACCTTGCATTTCTTTAGTATAATATTTTCTTTGTTTAAACGGTTCTAGGAAATCTATCATATTACAATTTATTCTTTCCAGTTCATCTTTTAAATCTGGGTACATTTCTGCAATTTCTCTGTTTCTTGCTGGTTCAAAAGCTCTGTTATAAATAATAACACTCCCATTATCAGGTATATCTTTTATTAGATTTTCTGCAAAATGCCTAATAAAGTCTTTATCCTCTATTTCTGCTAAAAATTCTTTATGTTCTATTGCTGCTCCTTCTTCTTTTATAATATGTAATGAATACTGAAAAGGTAATTGTTGATATGGCCTAGTTCCATCTATTTCTGGAATAGCTACTTGGTATGTTTCGTAGTCTAAAAAATATAGTGGATAATTCAAAGCTTTTATTATCTCTTTGATGTAATCTTTATCTATTTTAGGTTGTAAATTATTTAATTCAAAATCTATTTGTTCTAAATATTTAGGATTAATATTTTCATTTTGTAGGTCATTAAAAGAAATTTTTCCATCATAATATTTTTCAAACTTCTTATCTAAATGCATGCCACCTTTTATATCAAATACATTTGGTTTAGGTAAATTTCTTGTGCAATATTCCCAAAATTCACATTCATATGGTTTAAAGCATTTTATTCCTATATCATCTTTTGGTTCATTGTCCATGTGTTCTTCCATATATTTATTCAATTCATATATATTATTCTCTATTTCTTGCTGCTTTGATTTCGCAATTTCAGTTACATCCTCGATGTTAAATAATTTATTTAATTCTAAATTTCCTTGTTTTACATATTTATTATTAATATATACAATACATGCTTTCTTTATATTAAATTCTAAATTATTTAATATATAATATTGATAAGAAACATCATCTAAATAAATGTCACTAATTTCCGTAGAACTTTTAACTTCATAAATTTCAACACCATCTATATCATTTTTTAATATATCAACACTACAAAAATTGTTGTTATAATTAAAAGAAGCTTCTGTTATAATATTAGGTTTATTTTTTAATAACTTTTTGGTTTGGTCAATCATAATATTAAGATTTTCATTAAAATCTATATTTTCATATTTTCCAAATAAACCTTTTGCAAGTTGTCCAACTTTTGTTCCATTTTCTAATACTATATCTCTCGCTTTTTGAATTGCATATTCTGGTTTATATTTTTTTAACCATATTATTTTTTTACATTGCCTTGCCTTGCAATATCTTGACTTTGATAAATATATATTATTCATAATATTTTATTTTTTCCTCCAGATTTTTTGATGTTTTTTTATATTTTATATCATTAAATCTATGATAATATAAGTTGGATGGTCACGGGATGGTTGTATTTTTGATGTTTATCATTTCTATTTTATTTTTAAATAGTATATCATATTTTATTGCAATTAACTAGTTATTATGCTTTTAGAAATTAATTTATTAAAACTCGTTTTTATTTCTATTTCATAATAAATATCATTTTATTAAATTACACTATTTTAATATGCTTTCTCCAAACTTTATGAAATTTTATTTTTATGTTTTTTAACAGTACACAATTACTTTTTAGTAATAAAGGTCTCTATAAGTTGCTTTAACAGAGATTTTTCAGTGGGTTTGTAGGTAAAGTAAAAACTTACGACCTTCGGGTTATGAGATGTGCTTGAAACGTTTATGTAATTTAGTGAAATCAAGGGTTTTAGCTGATATTTCAATAAGAATTGGGGAAATGGTTTTCAGAACATTTGTGCATTTTTTTGAACTTTTTTGAGGAGTTTTTCCCCAACTTTTCCCCAATTATTTTTGACAAATTTTAGATATATTTTGTGATTTTTATTGCCAAATTAGTTTATAGTTTTTATTGCGAATTTAGTTTGTGTTTATTGTCGCAAATTTAGAATGGGAAACCTTAACTTTATTTTGGAGGTTTTGATATGAATAATAAGATTACTTATCATAGAGAAGGAGATTATTTTATTCCTGATTTGTGTTTGCCTAAACAGCCTGATGGGCACATTGGAAAATATGGAAGATTAAGGTTAAATTATTTAAAGAGTTTTAATATACCTTTTTATACTGAATTACTTATTAGTGGTACTTTGAAACAACATTTGCTAGATATAGATAGTGATGCTAGTAATAAGGTTAATTTACTTATAAAAGGCTTTGCAGAGGATGAAAATGTTAATGAGTTGTTGAAGGAGCATCATCAAATGGAGTGGGTTCAGGCTATGAATAAATTTAAAAATATGGCTGAAGAAATTGTTCTGAATGAGATTATATATGTATAGGAGGTTTTGGATATGGTTGATTTTAGAGAAGTTAATGATGATGATATATTAAAGGATTGGTTGATGTTTAGAGAGGATACTTTGATTTGTCAGCTTTCTGATGAGGATTATAAGCATGGTTTGAATTTTGATAAGTTTTGCGAGAGGATTTTGCGTAATGTTTCTAAGGATAGTAGGCAGTTTGTTCAGTCTCAGCTTGATAAGTTGTATGATGATTTTATGAGGTATATGGATTATTGGAATGAGAAGTATTATAGGAATGGGGTTGTGGATGGTTCTCAGTTGGTTATGGGATGTTTTAAAGAATAAAAAATTTACAATTGTGCTATAAAACATATAATTTTTAGCACAGATGTAAATTAACAATTGTGCCACTTTTTTATGATTTTGTGGCACAATTGGAAAAGTGTGGAATTTGACTAATAACAGTCTTTTCCACACTTTTTATATAATACAATTACTAATTTACTATCCCTTCTCCATTTTTTTGCCGTTCTTTCTTTCTATTAATTCTATGTCTTTTTTATTAGCATTTGTAATAAATTATAAAATAATTTCCCTAAAAATCTTATTTTTTTAACAATTCAATCAAATTCTGATCTTCTAGAAGCATTTTTATTGAAGTTCTTACATATTTTTCTAATGATTCTTCTATATATTCAAAAACTATATCGGTATCAAATCCTTCATAATATTTCTTATAATCAATTGAATTATTTAAAAGCCATTTATCCATTTTTTTGGCAATAGTATCTATTTGTTCAAAATTTCCATGAGCTATTGCTGATCTTAAATCATAAATCATTAATAAATATCTTTCTTCTTCAACATAATTTATATTTTTATAATTTAAGTATAGTAAAATTAAGATTTTATTACAAAATTGTTTTCTTATAGAATCTTCTATGTTATATCTATTAGAATCTGGCTTGTGAGTCAATAATAATTCTAGTATTGATACTAATGACATAATTCTCATCTTTTTATCTTCCATTGATATATAGTTACTTATATTATCTGCTATATAATTTATTACTTCTTTTTTTTCTGATTTCATTATTAAGTTTTCTGATTCTAAAAATTTATGATAGATTTTATTAAATATACAAAATTTAACATTATTGTTTTCTTCTTCATCTGTTCTTGCTGTCGATAAAACTAATAAATTAATTATTATATTGTGTATTGTTTTATCTATTGACTTTATCTCAAAAAAATCAAAGCTTTCTGGTATTAAAAGTCCATTATTTCTGTATGAACCTTCTGGAAATGACAAAAATGTTAATAAATCAATATATGAAATTATCTCTTTATATTTTTTATAACCATAATCACTATTTTGAAATTCACAATTTGTGTCATATCTCAAAATCACCCAATTTTTTGCCATTTTATAATAAATATCACTATATTTTTTTCCATTTCTCGTGTATAAATATTTTTTATTTAAGTTATATCTTTCAAAATATTTATCTACTATCATTTCTAAGTTTATTACTTCCTTACCAAATTGTTCATATGTTTCTGGTATAGGAGTATTTTCTATATAATTTGCTTTTTTTAAAATCTGAGCAACTGCTCTAATTTCTTGAGATGTTCTAGGATTATCAAAGCAACAATTTTTCAATTCCAATCTTTTATCTATAGGATACATACAATTTGTTAAAATAAATCCATAGTACATTTTTTTCTCCTTTATTTATCTTTATATTTTTTACCATCTTCTACAATTACTAATATATTTATCAGCATAATATATAATTTCATTAATTTAAATATTTTCATTTTCTTATTATAAAATTACTATCCATTCTCCATTTTTCTTTCCATTTTTTCTTTCTATTAATCCTTTTTCTTGCATTTCTGCCATATATGTTTTGACAGTTCTTACAGATTTATTAATTTGTTTTGCAATTTCTTCTTGGTTTGTTGCTGGATTTACTTTTAATATATTTATAATTGCTTGTTCTTCTAAAGTGCAATTATTGCCCTTTAATTTATTTTCATTTGCACTTTGAATATTATCTATATGTGTATATCTATTCTTTAATTCATAGTTACTATTTGTTAATAAATTATAAAAGAATTTTTCTAAAAATGAAGTATCCTCGAATACATTTTTTTCAAAATTTTTGTAATTAGCTCTTACTAATGAATTTCTAAAATACCATGAATTTTCAGCAAATACTTCATCATTAATATTAAATCCAAAAGTTCTTAGATATTTTATAATAAATACTGCTGTTGTTCTTGTATTTCCTTCGCAAAATGGATGTACTTGCCAAATATTTGATGTGAATTTGCATAAATGTTTTATAGATTCATCTAAACTTAATCCTTTATATAAAAAATTTTTTTCTTGGTCAAAATCATATTCTAATGTTTCTTTTATTGTATCAAATGGTGCATATATTACTGTATCTCCATTTAATACCCATTCTTTTTTAGTAAAGTTATAATCCCTATATACTCCTGCTCCATTAAATACATCTTTAAATAATCTTTTATGAATATTTAATAATTCTGTTGGTGAAAAATTAAATGCTTTTTCACTTAATATTTCTGTTATCCTTACTGCAACTTTATCAGCTTCCTCGCTCTCTTTTTCAAAGTTCTTTCTACTACCTTGAACTTCATAATATTCATCTATTCTTGTTTTTGCTTCTTCAATATCTATTGTTCCTTCAATGTGTTCCTTAGCTGTCTTTATCAAGTATTTTGAAGGCTTTAATCCATCTACATCTTGCAAACCAATTGCTGTTTCCCATGTTTTGGTTTTTTCTACTTGATTTGGTTCACCTTGTTTAATATATTCTGATAATTCTAAATTCCAATCTTCTTTTTTATTCATTAGAAATACCTCCTACATATATATTATATCAGTTATCTGATATAATATCAATATTTAAAGTGCAATTTTTGCACTTTAAATAGCAAAAGTTGCACTTTGAATATTGATCTATACTTTTTAATAAAAATTAAGATGCTAATATTAACCAATCAGCATCTTAATACTTTTTTATTGTCTCCAATAATCTTTTATCATTTCATCTTTATATTGCTTATATCTATCTGTATATTTTTGCTTAAATTCTTTGACTGTTTCTCTCTTCATTGGATATTTTTCTTTAATTTTTTTACAATTAGGTCTTTCTTCATTATTTTTTAGTAGTCTAATCAGTCCATGTATCGAAGTATTTGTTTTATAAAATGGATAAACTAATTGATTATAAACATTTTCGTAAGAAAATATCTCATATGATGAAACCAATTTATCTGGTATAAACAATATTTCGTCATTCTCTATACATGGTACTAGTATTTCTTTTTTATGCCATTCTTGTATATCTACATCAAATATCCATTTTTTCTTCTTTTTCAATTCAATGTTTATGTCGTATTTAGCTATTATTCCTATTGTAAATTCAAGTAATTCTTCATATATTATATTTGTCGTTAAATCAGATACTTTATCTGGTCCGACATTTTCCGCTAGCACAAGTATATCTGGCATGTCCTCTATGTAGTCTTTGATTTTAATTGCTTCATCGAATATAACTAATAGATCTCTTTGGCAGAACCCTTTACCCTTTGGTTTATCGTTTCTATTAGTATATCCTAACTTTGTTGCATTTATTTCGTGTAAATGCTCTCCCATTTTTGCAGCATTATCTCTTAAATTGTGTTCCACTGAATAAAAGAACAAATCAAAGTATTTTAATATTTTTTCTTTTGCTCTCTTTAGCAATTCATTTCTTGTTTCATCTATCCTATATGGATCTATGAATAATTTATTATCATGTTCAAAATCTAATTGAACAATTTCTTGTATTTTCTCTATTTTATCTTTTAATTCTTTGTTCATCTTCTTCTCCTTTCTATCCTTTGTATGGATATTTATCACTCTTTTGTCTATTTTCTTTCCATTGCACAGCATGTAAATTATTAGAATTATCTGTTCCTCCCTTTGATATTGGATGTTTATGGTCTATTTCCCATCCCATATCACTTTGTCTTCCATATGATGATTTATACATAATATTTCCATAATCATCCTTTCTATATACATTTGGATTCTTTCCTCTAATTTTATGTGCATTGTTCCATGCTTCTTCAACTTTTCTATTCATTTTAATTTCCTCCTATTTAATTTTTTATTATAAAATTAAATTACAAGTTTCTCTTTTTTCCTTTCTGCCCTCTTGTAATTTTAAGAAGAAATTGTTATAATTGAATAAATAAAAGATTCGCAAAGTCTTTTTCTATTCGTTCAATGTTTAACATTGGGCGATTTTTCTTCTTACTGTTAATTTTATATTCTAATAATTATATCTCCATTGTTCCCTCACATTTTGTCTTTCTTCATCATCTGCAAATAAATGATCTATATTATTTGGAACAATTGAATTTATCCATGATAAATACTTATTTAGTATAATATCATCATATTCTTTTTCAATTTGACTTCTTTCCCACGTTATTTGATTTAAATTTTCTATTCTTTTAATAGCTGCTTGTTCTGATACGCCAAATATAGTCATAAGAAAATACTTATCAATTCGTCTTCCACGTTTTTGAAATTCCCTTAATATTTGTTCTGGCATTAGTAGCTGCGCTGCAAAGTAATTGGTCTCTACTTCAGCTATTCCATAAACCTCATCACTTGTAACTATAAATTTATGATTATTTACTTTATGTCCAAATTCATGCAACATTGAAAATTTTATACGTTCTGGCATTTCATTTTGATTATAAAATATAATATATTTATCATCTAAGTTCATAATCACTGCTGAATCACTTCCAAATGCTTCGATATCAACATTATATTTATGAGCTTTATCAAAAGACCTGCATACAATACTGGATTGTTCTTTAATTAGCTTTGTAGCACTATATGGGAAGTTAGTTATAATTTTTGAAGATACCAATATTTCATTAGCATTTATATATGCTTTTTGGAAATTAGGTTTAGAATCTGTCATCTTCTTCACCTTCTTCATCTTCAAAAATATCTTCAAATACAGTCTTTAATATTGTTTCAGCTTTGCTAAGTCTATCATCATCCATTTTTTCTAAATTTCTTTGCAAATAAGCTAATTTTTTGTTATCTGGAACTTTTCCTTCCATTTCATCATTTCCCAGAAGATAATCTATTGATACATTAAATAATTTAGAAATTTTAATTAACATTTCTTCTCTAGGAATAATATTACTATTTTCCCACATACTAATAGTACTTTTTTTAGTTTCTAATTTTTCAGCCAAAGCATCCATACTTAGATTACTATCATTCCTTAATTTTTTAATTCTTGTTTTAAACAAATTATTCTCCATCAGTTTTTCTCCTTTTATTGTACTAGTACAATATTATTGTACATTTTTTTCTTATTTTTGTCAAGCATAACTTTAATTTAAATAATAAAAAATAGAGGATAATAATTTTCCTCCATTTTTCGTTTCAATAAACAATTAAATAATTGTACTATTTTTTAATTCTATAATAAAATTTGATTTCTAATTATCGTCAAGACCATAATTAAATGCCCATATTGTCTTTAAATTCTATCTCCATATGGTAATGATTTTATATAATTCTCCATAAAATTCCAGTCTGGATTACCTTGTTTATCTACTGGTAGCTTTATGGTTGATTTAATCATCCTTTCTGGTCTCCATTTTCTTCCATAAGTCCATCTATATCTATCTTCCATAATAACTGTTGCTATAAATAATCCTGTATGAGGATTAAACTCAACACCATCCTTTCTATAAAGAGGATTAACATCATGACTACAAGTAAATTCTGTTGATTGATAAAAAGCATATCCTACAGATCCATTATTGGTTACACAAACTGCATTTTTAGGAAAAATTTTATCTTCAATTGGAGCATTGTTTTCATCACCTGTTTTAGATGCATTTTCAATATCCTCCAGAGAATAATATTCCGTAACACCATTGTTTTTCTCTGTTGCTCCAAGAAACGGAATATCACCATTGATATTATGACTTGGTTTTTTATTATAAAAGCCTTTTCTAATATTAAATATATCTGTATAATTAAAAGTCTTCCAATCCTTTGTAGAAATATTAACTTTAACATCTTTATTATTGGTTTGTGGAAATTTAATTTTCATATTATAAACCCAAAATGGAATATTATCAGGTATCTCTATATCTTGTATATATTTATTTACTTCTCTTCCAAAAGCAGAAAACTTAAATCTATTTTGTCTAAGTATATAACAATAAAACCATTTTTCAATATCATTCATCTTTCTTTTAGGTCTTAACACATCAACGTTTTGTGCCGTAACAAAATCCTCATCTTGAACAAATGCAGATAATAAATATGATCCTCCTAATGGAACTGTTATATCACCCTTTTTATATGTTTTCATAGAATCCTCTAATACGACTTTTCCAACAACTCCATTATTATTGGAATTTCTAGATACAAAGTTAATACCATCCTCTGATAATTGTTGTTTACCAAAATCTAATTTACTACCTGTATATATATAAAACAAATCAGATAACTTCATCTATAATAACCTCCCATTTGACATTAAATATCCAATATATCCATTAAGTACATTTTGAAAATCATCTTGATTTAATTTAGAATAGTCAGTTTCCATATATGCTTCTGCTAACCATTCATCATCAGCTGTTACTTTTTTTGTTACTGATAATCCTAATTCTGTTTTTCTTTTTCTATAAAGTTCTAACCATTTCTTTTCAATTATTTTCCATATATTTTCTTCTCTTTCAACTCTGCCTAAATTTTTTCTTTTTTCAAAGCCATCATCTTTATAATATCCAAAAAAAGTTTCTTGGATTGGTGCCCTATCATGTTTTACTCCCAAATTAAACACCATACAGCAGGCAACAGCACTTGCTCCTGGATAAAACATATCTATTGGTAAAGAAAATACTGCATCTAATGTGTTCTCTTCAAGCATCTTTTCTTTAAACATTTTTACATCTCCAGAAGCTCCTATTGCACATTGCATAGGTAATAACACTGCTAGTTTTCCTCTTTTTAATAGGTTAGCAATATAATAAACATAATGTAACCCCTTTGATGGATCGGTTGATATTTTATCGTTCCAATTTTCAACATATTCTGGTTGACTCTGTTTTCTTGTTGCATTATATGGAGGATTCATTAAGACAGTATCAATATTTGCATTCTTAATCCATTCTTCTTTTTCAAACATACTTCCTTGTATAATGTTTGAGTTTCCATCGCCATGAATTAACATATTAGTTGTTGATAATCCAAAAGCTACATCTTCGTATTCTATTCCAAATATATGATTTGCTTTAATTTCATCTCTTTCTTTTTTCGTATCGCAATCATCCATAGCCTCTGTCATAGCTCTAACAAGAAAAGCTCCACTTCCGCAACAAGGATCTAGTACTCTAGAATTTTTATTTACATTTACAACATGACACATAAATTGTGTTATATGATCTGGAGTAAAAGCCTGATTTTTATCTGCTTTTCCAACATATTTATTGAATGTTGTAAAAAACAAATTTAATAAATCTTGACCTTGCGTGCTTTCGTCATTTATAAATGGTAAAATATTATTTTTTATTGTATTTAATATTTCTTGCATTTGCTCATTCTTTAAATCGGTAACATCTTGAGAATTTAAAACATTATTATCTAACAATACTAACTTTCTTGCTTTATTTAAATTATTATTTAATAACTTTGACAAATTTTCTTTTACTCCTGCTATTATCTGAATTGTACTTAATCCTTCATATATTAGTCCATTTTTTAATGCTAATAAACATGTTCCGACAAATTGACTTCTTATTTTTTCTTTTATTCCATATTTATGAAGTAACTCATTTAAGTCATATGTATTTTGTATAATTTTTAACTTATCATTTTTTGTGCCAAAAAATATGTTTTCATATTCTTTAAATGTTTTCAACTTCTTCTCTGTTTTCTTATAATTCTCAATTGTAATTCTTTCAGTAATATCGTACCAAACATAAATTTTATCTTGATTCGTACTTGCTAAAATTGCTATAATCTTATTATTCGAAAATTCATGTTCAAAATTTATATAATTTTGTAATTGAATAACTCCATCATTCAAATCTTTTCCAGATAAATTCTGTTTTGTCTCAATAAGAATTGATAATTTATCATTTGCAAATCTAATATCTAAATCTTTATATGCTCTTTTAGCATCTTGAGACAAAAAATTCGTATAGTCTTTTCCTATTGATTTTAAAGCCTTTCCATAGCTAAATTCCTCATTTTCTATATTACTTGTTAAATATTTTCTGCCTACTGTAGTTATAATATCTGTTCTAATCATAATTTTCTTCTCCTTTATTTAAAATTTTTCTTACTTCATTCCATTTAGGCTCATTATTAATTACTCCGTTGTATATATCGCTTGGAATATCGCTTTTTTCCTTTGCTATTATGTTAAAAAACTGGATTTTTTTTGATTCATCAAAATTTAATACATTTGCAATTTTAGTTTGTAATTCTCTACTAGGTGGTCTTTTTTCACCTTTTATTAATTGTCCTACATAATATGATGAAACTCCTATTTCTTTAGCAAACTTATTTTGACTTAGTTTATTTCTTGCAATTTCCTTCTTTAAAAAATTTCCAAACCTGTTCATTTGTTCTTCCTTTCTATATAAACTATAAGCTTATAGTTTATATATCATTATATTGATTTTTTTTCAACACTTTTCCTCAAATTTATACAAAAAACTGGTACATGTTTGCACCAGCTTTATCTATTAAACCTTCTACCTTTCTTCTTTTTCTCTTTTAATTCTTTCCCTTTTTCTTTTTTATTTATCTTCTGCTTTTCTTTCTCATCTACTTCTTTTATTTGTTCCTTCATCTTTGGTACTTTATAATAAATTTCATAACACAACTTAATCTCTTTTCTAACCTTTGTTAAACCAGAAGTAACATTGATTATTTCTTTAGTAACACCATCTTTTTCAATTTCACTATCTAACTTTTGTCTCTTATAATACAGCCTATTCCTAATATTCAAAATTTTCTGCAATTCTTCATTTTTCTGCTCTTTAATATTATCAACATCGCTCATAGTCTCAATCTTATACTTGCATAAAAATCTAATTCTTTCCGAATACTCATCCATCTTCTTTACTTCCGCCCTCATTTCAGGAGTTAATTTATACTGTATATTATTTCTAGTATATAACTTTAGTAAATATTTATAGTAGTAATATAAAGCAACAATTCCCTTAGGTTTGTACTTTTTTCTTAGCTTATCTCTTGTTATAAAAAGTCTATACCCCATCACCTTGTAAGGAATTATTCTTTCTTGTCTTATATAGTCATTTTCCAATATTCTTCTTTTAATATTTTCCAATGAATACTCTTCTCCAAACGCTCTTTCAACTCTTATATTTCTTTTGTATGGTTCTCTTCTTACACTTAATTTATCTGCTCTATAATAATAGTTATATCCCATTGATACTAACATCTGCTGAAATTGTTTTAGCGTGTATGAATGTTTTATTGCATAATCTATATCTTCTTTTGCAAATTTATAATAGTCTGAATCTCTCATAGATTTTTTATAAAAATTTTCAAAATTAATTCCAGATTTGCAAGTCTTTTCTTTTAAAACATTTAAACCATATTCTTCACATATTTCATCTGATGTTTTTCTTAACAATGCAGTATTAGTTAAATTGCTATAATACTTCTTTCCATCTTTAAATGAAACCGAATTGATTACAAAATGATTATGAAGATGTTGAGTATTTAAGTGAGTAGATACTACAACTTGAAATCTGTCTCCCCACATTTCATTTGCAAGTTTTACTCCAATCTCATGAGCAATTTCTGGAGTAACTTCTCCTTCATTAAAAGATTGATAAGCATGAAAAGCTAATATGCCATTTTCTTTTCCATATAATGTTTTTACAAATTGCATTTGCTTAACTGCATCTTTTACTTCACAATTTATTCCTGTAGTATAAAATTGTTTTTCTGTTTTATCTGGATTAGTTGTATAAGTCATTACTTGCCTAATACTATCAAACTCATCCATTCCATATTCGCTATAATTATTTTTTGTCTTTTCTTCATTTGTTGCGTAGTTAATTACATGATCTAATCTCTTTTGTACTTTCCATATTTTCGTTGTAGCCATTTGCTTTCTCCTCTCTTCAAAAAAGGGGATTGGGGAATTTCCCCATTTAGAATTTCGAGCTGACGAAATTCATTGCTTGTTAGGACAACAATATGCTCTTTTTTAGTACTAAAATTATTACTTTTTTCTATCAAATGCACACTATATTTTGAAAAATACTTGGACTTTTTTTATCAAAATCCAAGTACTTTTCATATTATTTTTTAATTATAAAATATTTAATTTATAATAATTTTTTCTACAAGATTTCAAACTTCTTCATCATTTATATTACTTTTATTTCATAATTTTCGTCTTCTAATTTAAATATTTTATTTAATTTTCTTAATAAAATCTCTTGTTTTGTATCTCTTATTAAGCATGGAACTTTGTTATTTCCTAGTGCTTTTGCTGCTAATAATCTTATTCCACCATCTAGAACATAGTACACATTTTCTTTTTGAATAACTTCAAATGGTTTCTTAATTCCTTCCTTTTTTATTACCTCCATATATCTACAAACTTTTTCTAAATTTCTGTTACATATTGTGTTAGCTTTAACTCCTTTTATATCTTTTACTTCAATTTCTTTATATTCTTTATAAACTTTCATATTATTAATTCCTTTCTTTTTTCTATTTACTTTTTTAAATTTCTGTATTAAAATATAGTTACAATCATTTAAGTTAGCATTTAGTTTGGTCGCTTGTGCTAGCTTTTTCTTTTATATTTTTTAGTGTTATTCCATAACACATTTGATACAATTTTGAGATAATTGCATCTACTAATTGTTCATCTTGACTTTGACTAAATCTTTCTATTAATCCCTGCTTATCAAATCTTGTTGTAATGATTATTGGTAATCTATTTTCATTTCGATTTTCAATAATTGTATATAATTTTTCTAATGCCCACTGACTTATTTTTTCTATGCCAAGATCATCAATTATTATCATATCTACATTTGAATATAGCTCTATTAATTCATTTTCTGACTTTGTATTATCTCTAAAAGTTTCCTTAATCATGTCTAGTAAAGTCGTTAATCTTCCCATTAATACAATCTTATCATTTTCAATTAATTTGTTAGCAATTGATGCTGCTAAATGTGTTTTTCCAAGTCCTGACTCGCCTGTTATTATCAGTCCTTTAGTTTGTATTTTTGTTATACATTTGCTTGTATAATCTTTAGCAACTTTTACTGCTATTTCATTGCCAGAATTAATATTAAAATTTTCAAAGTTCAGATCCTGAAATTTTCTTTCATTATAGTTCTGTTTGTATAGCTTGTTTATAACATCCCTAAAATGTTTTCTTTTCTGAATTTCATATTCTTGCTCATCTTTTCTTTTCCAATACTCTTGTGCTTTATTACAATCACATCTTTCGTATTTAATTGAATCTGGAGAAATATTAGCATATAAATAATCAAGTCCTATTGGTGTTAATTCTTTATTACAAAATTCACATCTTTTGAACTTTTTGTGAATAATTTCATTAAATTTTGTATTGTCTAAATCCATTTTCATTCTCCTCTCTTATATTTTCTTCTTTTTTATTTTCTATATCTTTTGTATTCTTTTCTTCTTCGTTATCTAACATTTTAATAACGTTACTTTTTTCATTTTCACTTTTATGCTTTTCACGATATTTTCTTTGTCTTTCTCTGTTTTGCATTTGATATTTTTCATACTTTTCAATACTTTGATACTTGTCCCAATTTTTTATTAAAAATGTTTCCCCTTCTTTTTTTAACATTTCTAATTCTAGAAACTTTTTCAAAATTTTTTCAATTTTTTTATTAGATTTTCCCATAATCTTTGAAAAATTTTGAATTGTCATTGGATTATTTGTTCCAATTTCTAATCTTCCTCTATTATTACATTCAACTGCTAATGCAATTAATTGAATCCACACTCTAAAATAAGTGTCTCCTTCAGGAAGTTTTAGAATTATTTGAATTTTCCTGTTTGAAAATATTGTAGTTTCTGTTTTAAACCACGGTATTTCATACATAGCCTCCTTTCCTCGCTTTCTTTCAATTAATATTTAATTGATTCTTTTTCTTTTCTACTTAGATATTCGTCTAATACTTGAATTCTAAATAGAAATTTTCCACCAACTTTTGAGCATGGTATTTGTTTTCTTCTTACTAATTGATTAATTAACCAATAAGATATTCCTAAATACTCTGCTGCTTCTTTCATTGTTAGTGTCGCTCTTTGTACTTTTTGTAATTCCATAGTTATCCCCCCCTGTTTTTTGAATTTAACTATTGACTTTTGTCAACAATTGAATTATAATATCAATAGTTAACAATGTAAAGACTATTTTTGAATTTTATTAAAGTTTGAAAACAATAGTTTTTAAGACTTTAATAAAATAAATTGTCAGATTGGAGAAATTAATGAAAAGAACTGACTTTAATAAAGAAATAAAAATTACATCGCTTATAGATGGTAAGCTTTTAGGATTAGAACTAAAATCAATTTTATATACACCTAATAAATATCGTATTCCTGTTGCTTTTTCTGATAGAGTAAATTCTGCAGATGATACAGAGAAATATATATCTGAAAACTATAGCAAAGAAGATCAAGAAAAATTAAAGCACAATGAAGAAATTGATAATGAATTTTTAGCTAAAGTAATTGAATTAAATTCTGATGATGAAATTAAAAAACTTGCAAAAGAATATAAGGCTAAATGCTTTGATGTAGACTATAAAGCTCCTAATGCATTAAGATGCCTAACTACTGATGATGATATAGATAATTTATCAGGATATTTAGTTATCGATTCAAATGCTATTCTTGATTATAGTGGAGAAACATTAGCAGAATTCTTAAATTTTGATTTTAGTAAATTTAACAATTTTTTTGTATTTTTTACAAAATATTTTGGAATGTTTATAGATAGTTTGTCTGAAGAAGATTTAGAAAATTTAGAAATAGACGAATTAACAGATATAAAATTAATAATTTCACTTGCCGTAAAAGTTTATGAAAATTCTAGAAAAAATATTGTTCAAATTCAAAACCTATTTAAAAAATTCGTTGATTTTTTATATGGTTATAATAATAGTCAAGCTCTAGAATCTCTTACTTTAAAGCAGAAATTTTATGTTTTCTATGAACAAAATCATAAAGATTTAGATGACTTTTCGCAAAGTTATTATCATAAAGGACTATTTAATTTTTATTATCCTTCTACAGATTTAGAATATTTAAAACATAAAGATACTACAGAATTAATAGAAAAAATCAGAAAATTCGATGCAAACGGTTCAAAAATTTGTAGTGGTTATGGTATTATTACTACTAATATATATACTATGTTTTATATTTTTCTATATAATATTGTATTGAATAATGCTGTCATGATTAGACAATGTAAAAATTGTCATAGATATTTTACAACAACTAAATCAAACACATATTATTGTGATAACATTTATTCTCAAAATAAAAGTTGTAAAGATGTTGGAAATCAACTATCTCAAAAAAGAAAAGAAACAAAGGAACCTGCTTATGGAAAATATAGAAGTATATATTCAAAAAAAGCTACTCTATTAAGTAGACATCCTGATATATATTCTCGAGAAGCTTATGAACAGTGGAAGAAAGAAGCTAATCAATTCATGAATGACATTAGACATGGGCAAAAAACTTATGATGAATTTGATAAATGGTTGGATAAAAATAAATAGGAGGTAATATCTATGTCTTATGAATTTAGAAAATGGCAAGATTTTAATAATTTATCTATAAAAATAACTATTAAAAAGAAAATTTATGATGCTATTTTAGCTGTAAATAACAATAGACTAATATTAAAAATAAATATGACTAAAAATATTAGTGAATGGAGAAACTTAGATAAAAACTATGATATTATATTGGGAAAGTTTTTATTTAATAATCAAAAAATCTTTTTCATAAACTGTATAAATATCGGAATTTCTAGCAGTATGAATTGTACTAAAGATACAATTGAAAATGCTACCGCAAACTTCATTATTGATAGATTAATACTTGACAAAAATTTATCTAAAACTTCATTAAGTAAAATAACAAAATATTCCGCTTTTTATAAGAATTTAGATTTACTTTCTGAAGGAAAATCTCTAATGTCTGATTTGAAAACTATTGATTATGATTCAAATACTCATAATTATAAAATAAATACTTCTTCTTATTTCATGAATATTTTGTTTTATTGTAGTATGGAAGAAAATAGGCATTCTCTATCGGTAAATAGAATGTCACAAGTAGAATTTAATCATTTTAGACCTATAAACATAAATAAAGCACTTGAAAACATATACATGCTTAGAAATTTTCTGATGATTATACTAAAGCAGCCTATATATGTAAAAAAACAATTAATCTATATAAACGACAATGCCGTAGAATTATTTGATTGCAATAATAATGATGAATTTTTAGAAAATGCTGATTTAGAAGAAATGCTTTCTCATAGATGCTTAAAAATAGAAAATATAAATAATATAGAAGTAATTTATAATAACTTTATAAAACAATATAATCAATTATATCCATTACTTGAGTTATACTATAATGTAACTCAATATAAAGTACCTAATTTAACCAGATTCATCAACGCTACAACTATGTTAGAATATTATTCTAGAAATTATAACTTTGACGCTGCTTTATCATTAAGTAAGATAAAAAAAGCAAACTGTGATGATCCTTTTTATATTGATATGGTAAAATCCCTAATAACTAATGTTAATGAAATATATAACTTTACAGATAGTGAAATCAATAAAATTTCTGAAAATATAAAATCTGCCAGAATTCACTATATTCATTATAAGACAAAGCAAAAATCTAAACCTTTAACATATGACCAACAATTTTGGTATTCATATTTCATACAAGATATTATTTTATTGAATATCTATAAGTTACTTGGTTTAGATATTTCTAGACACAATTATATATCTTTTAAAGATTTTTATTACGATAGCAATAATCTGATATAATTTATCCTCTCCCACCCATAGTTATGCCTGAAAGGAGGTGAAAAAGGTAATGGCTGGGAGTATTGAAAAAAGAGGAAAAAATAGTTACAGACTAGTATGTCTTGCAGGATACGACTTGCAAGGAAAACCTATAAAGAAAACAAAAACAATACACGGAACCAAAAAAGAAGCCGAAATAGAACTAGCAAAATTCGTTGCTGATGTTCAAAACGGAATGTTTGTAGAAGGCAAATCCTTAAAATTCTCTGAATTCACAGAAATATGGAAAAGAGACTATGCATCAAAAGAACTAGCACCATCAACATACAAGAGATATTGTAGAATATTAGAAACAAGGCTTCTACCCTACTTTGGACATTTCTATATTAACAAAATCAAACCAACTGACATCATGCATTTTTATGATTTACTTAGTAGAGATACTCAGTTAGTTAGAAAAAAAGGTAACAATGGTAAGAAAACATTAAAACCCTTATCTGGTAAAACAATATTAGAACATCACAGATTATTAAGAGCAATGCTTCATAAAGCAGTATATTGGCAACTAATTATATCTAATCCTGCTGAACGTGTTCAACCACCAAAAGCAAGAAAGCCAAAAAGAAGATACTATGATGATGAGCAATGTAAAATATTATTACACAATCTATCCTTACTTGGTGAAGATCAAATAAAATATAAAGTTGCAATCATTCTTACAATATTTACTGGTGTTCGTTTAGGCGAATTAATGGGATTAGAATGGCAAGATATTGATTTAAAAACAGGAATTGTTAGTATAAATCGTTCTAGTCAATATTTAGCTGACAAAGGTGTATTTACAAAAACACCTAAAACAGAAAGTTCTATCAGAGAAGTTGCAATTCCGGATTTCGTTGTTTCTCTACTTGAGCAATATAAGTTATGGTATGATGAACAAAAATCGTTCCGTGGTGAATTATGGACTGATTCTAATAGGTTATTTGTACAAGCTGATGGCAAACCTATGCACCCTTCAACAGTAAGCAAATGGTTTGTAAATTATGTTGGCAAGATAGGACTACCTGTAATTAATTTTCACGGATTAAGACACACAAATGCTACACTTTTAATATCACAAAATATTGATGTAGCAGTTGTAGCAGCAAGACTTGGACATGCACAAATTACAACAACATTTAATTTCTATGTGCATCCTATTATTTCTCATAATAGAAATGCAGGAAATGCTTTAGAAAACTTGCTACTACCACAACAAAAATTAGTCTAAAATCTTTTTTCAGATTTCACTAAAGTCATTAGACTTTTCACGATAAAAATGAATCGTTGTCAAAATTTTTGATTTTGTTCCAACGATTATATGTGTAACGTAAAAGACTACTATTTATAAAATTAGGTTTCCCATAGTCTTTTACTGAATTTTTATTAGAAATATAAACGTTTTGGGGGATTTTCTTCCCCAACTTTTCCCCAATTTCACATAAAATGCCTATTTTTAGTCATTATTGTTAACTAATTGAGGAATAGAAAAAATCGCCATAACCACTCAAGCTGTAGCGATTAAATAAAAATTATAAGATAAAATTATTTCAAACTCACCTTAGAGTTATGAGTTTTTTTATTTTATTTAATTTCATCTTCGCAAATAAATTATGTAGATAAAAGATTATGTATATAAAATACTTCTATAAAGTATAAATTTTTTATTACAATATCATATTCTGTTAAAAAATATTTCGAATAACTTTTCTTTAATATTAATTACTTCAATGTTTTAAGAAAAAGTAAAATAAAAATTAATTTTCTTCTATTTTCATTTTTGCTTTCTTGTTAAGTATTTTATATTTTTCAAATTCTAACATTTTCTTTATTATATCATTTGATTATTTTGTTGCCTTAAAAACCTATCATTTTTCTTACACAATTATTTTCTTGCTTCATTTGAACTTGTATCAATGCATTCTGAACATCACTTTTTGTTATTCTATTCATGCTTTTGCAATTCGTTCTTATAACTCTATCGGCTTGTTCAAATTTTATTTTTTCAAAAATGTTTCTAACATATCTACCATTTCCAAAATTTTTTTGACTTCTAACTTTATTAAAGTGGTCTAATAATATTTCTCTGCAATTATTAGATATACAATACTTTTCTTTTTTACTCAATTCATTAAAAATTTCTAACAATTCATTTGCAGTATAATCTGGAAAATCAATATTAAACTGTATTCTACTTTCAAAGCCAGGATTTTCTTTTAATAACTCTTTCATCTCATCAGTATATCCAGCTAATATAATACAAATTTCATCTCTGTGATCTTCCATTTCTTTTATTAAAGTGTCTATTGCCTCTGATTCAAATCCCCCTCTTCCTCTAGAAATCAAACTATATGCTTCATCGATAAATAAAACCCCTCCAATAGCTTTTCCAACTACTTCATGAACTTTTTGAGCAGTCCAGCCTACAAATTTTGCAACTAAATCTCTTCCATGAACTTCTACGAAATCGCCATTCCCTGGTAATATTCTCTCTTCTGCAAATAATTTTCCTATAACTCTTGCAACACTTGTTTTTCCTGTTCCAGGATTTCCATAAAAGCACATATGTAAAGTAGGCATTTTACCTCTTTCTTTATTTAAACTTACATAATTTAATATTTTTCTTATTTCACTTTTTATTTCATCAAGACCTATAAGCTCTTCTAGATCTGCTTTTGCAGATTTTTTACTACTTTTTGTATTATTTTTTCTTATTGGTTTTATATTATATTTTTCACCTTTTTTCCTAAACATTTCACTATTTACACTTTCAATCCTATTAGCCTTGCATTCAACCATTAGTTGCAAAAGGTTAGGTTTTAATTTCCAAAATGGTTGTTCCGAAAAATTTCTTATATCTTGATTTCTATATTTTATTTTATTTTTATCTAATATATTTTTACAGTATATTATTTTATCATCCAAAGAAATTTTTTCTATTGTCATTCTCCAAGTTGCAATATTTCCTAGTTCTGCATCCATTTCGCCTTCACAATAATTTGTATCTTCAAATATAAATATTTTATTTGGATATTTCTTAATTAATTTTTCAATCTTATTTCTATCTCTTTTATAGTTTATATAAAATGAGTTACACTTAAAAACAATTAAACTTTCATTATTTTTTAATTCTATATTCCAAATATCATTATTTTTTCTGCCTTTACATTTATCTTCATTTTCCCCAAAAAAATATATTTTATCATTTTCTATAATATTATTTTTAACAAATAGCTTGGTACATATTCTTAGAAAATCTTCTAATAAATTATAGTCGGAATTATTTCTTATAATAATATTAAAATTTCCTGTGTTTATTTCATCATCTCTTTTTAATTTTGAAAATATTATAATATTCCTTAATACCTCTTTATTTTGAACAACTCCAAATAAATTATCTAATCCGTTTATTATTGCTTCATCTTTTGCATCTAAAATATATTCATTAACCATAAAAATTCCTCCTTATTACATCTTTTTTATTATAATTTGTAATAAGGAGTTTTTCAATTTCACTGGTCATATAATGTAGTTGTTTTTATTTAATATATTATAAAACTCTTTTAATATCTTTTTTATCTCTTAAAACGTATTAATATCAATCTTAACATTATCCTTATAATGTAGAAATCTTATTTATTATTTGTTCTAATTGCTCTATATAATCACAATTTATATTAAACTTTATAAATATGTTTCCATCTTCATCTATTTTATTATCAATAAAAACTTTTTTAATTTCTTCCTTTTTCACATTGGAAGAAACTTGAAAACTACTTTCTATAATTTTAATAACTATATTATTATTTAATATAATCTTTCCATTATCATCTTTTGTACTATAACATTCTTTTTGTTTTTCTAAATTATATTTTGCCAATAGTGGTTTATAATATGGATTAATATGTCTACTATTTATTGCCTTTTTTGAAAATGACGAAATATTTGCATCATCACTATTTAATGCAAAAGTATATATTATTTCACTATTTTTATTAAATATTCTTTCATAGCTCAATTCCCAAATTTCTGCATATTTTACCACATTATATCTCCAACTATTTTTTTCCATTTCTTTCATATTTTCTTTAATAGTATTAATGAACAATTTTTCTATATCTATATCAATATTACTTTGTACTTTTTCAAAGATCTTTTCCAAAATAATTTGTATTTTACTTTGTATTTCATTATTATTAGAATATGTTAATACATCATATATCGAGTTACTACTTCCATAGAAATATCTATTTCCCTTTCCAATATATATTCCATAGTTATCAAATGATAGCATCGTTCTCAAAATTAATGGATAATGAGATTTATCATTAAAAAATTTTATCAGTTTAATCACTTTATCTTCATATTTTTCTATTAAATTTATTAAATTTACCAAATTTCCCTTTGTTGAATTGGTATCTTCACATTCAAAAATCACTTTTTTTAATTCTGGTTTTCTTTTTATAATTTCTGCTTTTTTTATTTCTGGAAAAATATACTCTCCTCTTGAAATGAAACTTTCATTCAATAAATATAAATATGGATCTTCCTCATCTATTATTTTTTCGAAAATATTAAATAAATCTCTTAACATATAATAACGAATATTTGGAGTATAACTTTCTTGAGATCTGTAAAAAGATCTTATATTTAAAGATATATTTCTTATAATTCTTATATCATCATAATTATTATCATTTTTATTTTTACTTTTCTTTAATAGGAAAGAAAATAACAATATTCTATTTAACCATTCAAAATTTTCATAATAAATACAATTTTCAAATAAATTTATTTTTTCATTTGAGTCAAATAACATTACCTTTCCTTCTGAATATTTACTACTAAATGCCTTATTAATATCTTCAGTTAGCTCTTCTTTGTTTTTCCATATATTTAATATACTAATTAATAATTTAATATTATTTTTATCTTTATAAGTTTCTTCTACCAATTTTAAATCTAAATTTAAATCTTTTTTTGAATAATCAAAAGGAGAATCTTTTTCATTGTCATATTGAGTTTTAGTACTTATCTTTGTAGCATAAATCATCTCAGTAATATAATAAATATATCTCATAAAAATTTCATCAAATGTTTCTTCATTCTCTTTTTTATAGCTAAAGAAAAAATCAGCCCAACTTGATTCGATTTTTTCTGAAAATTCTTCTAATAATTCTTTTTCGTTTTGTTCTTTCATTATTTCTAAAATCTTAGACTTAAATATTTCAAAATTTGTTAATTTTTTTCCTCTAGAATTCATTTTTATATATAATTCATCTGTTAAATTAAATTTTTCAAGTGGTATAAACATAAATGTGATAAGACTATTATTTTCGTCAATCAACTTATCGAAAGCTTCATATTCATAAAAATTCTCATGGATACAATCAAGCATATTAAGCATATTTTTTACTGTAGGATCATTATTCCATTCAGAATAATACCATGTTTTCTGTCTTATTAAATCACTTATTTTTTTATTTTTCTCAATTTTTATTTCTTTATCCACTAAACTTTTGCAAAATTCTCTTGAGCTGACTCTATTTTGATAAGAAAAATTATGCATAATATTTTTTACTTCATCAGTCATTTTGCATTCCTTTTTTGCAAAATACCAATGTAATAAAAATAATGTTGTAATTCTTTGCTGCCCATCTAATAATGATAGTTCTTCTTCATTATCTTCATTTATTTTCGTACTTCCATATATAAAATCAAAGTCTAATAATTTTTCTCCTTGTATTGCTAATTTTATGTTATTTATTAACTTTTCTCTTATTTCATTTATTCTTTTATCTTCTTTTCCCTGAACATAATCCCTTTGAATCATAGGAATTGTGATATTATATTTATTTATTAATTTCCAAAAACTATATGTTTCTTCATCTAATACAGTATTATTCATTATTTTCACTTTCACTCTCACTTTCAACAAATTTTTGTAACTCTTCTTTTAATGCATTTTTATAATCTTCTCTATCTTCTTTTGTCCAAAAATAAATATGATTTGGATTCTTACTATAAAACTTCAAAAATACATTTTTTGTACATATAGGAATATAAACACCTGTTTTTTCGGCATTAATTAATTCTCTTCTTTTTGTATCAAAAAAATTATTTCCTATTTTACTATTTGTATCTTTATCTAATAAAGTTAAATTTGCAATTGAATTCATAAATTCTTCCCCATATTCATTTTTTGATAAATCTTTAATTGCTTCGAATTCTTCTAAAATAACTGCATCTTTTTTATTTTCTATATTTTGCCTTAGTTCTTCCATTTTTCTTAAAATGTTATTATATAATTCAAATTTTTCTTTATCATTTCTATTCTTAAATAATTCAATAAAATCTTTTATAGTTATTATTTCATCATCACACAAAGATTTCCATTTTTCTTTATCATTTCCCATACTTTTAATATTTCTAGGATGAATATGTTCAAGTGACCACTCATCTTTCTTGTATTTTTCAAATGGAAATTTTTCTTGCATTTTATTTAATGTTAAAATATTAAATAAAATAAGTAGTTTTTTTAATTGCTCTCCATTTTCTTCATAATCTAAATCATCTAAATTTTCTACATCATTTATAACATCTTTTATTATTAAATTTTTAACGTATGCTTTAAAGTTTGTTTTTTCTGTACATTTTTCATATTCTTTAATGAGACTATACGTATTACCTTCTTTATTATTATAAAAGTTTAAGAAACCAATATAGTTATATATTTCAGGATCTTTATACCAATCTTTAAAAATATAGTAATATTTTTTTACATTATTATCCCAAAAATCCTTTTCTTCTGTATACCAATTATCTTTATTTACTATTTGTTCTTGCATTAATTGACTTATTTTTTCAAAAGTAGAGTGCTCTTCATTTTCAGTTATATTTTTAGATTTATTACTCTTACTTTTTGTTTTTTCTTCCGCTTCTTTTGCTACATAGTCAAATATATATTCTATTCTATTTGATTTTTCTTTTTTATAATTTACTAAAAATCTCCAAAAAGAATCATTCTGCAAATCTTTTTCTATTCTATCCCATTCGTTTCCTATTTCTATTTGTTTTAGATACTTTTCTTCTTTTCTTTCTGATTTTACATCATAAAGTAATTTTGCTTTTATCAGCTCTGCATCATTTAATGGAATTTTACCAACATTTATTCTTGTAAAAATCTCTTCTGATGAAATATTTTTATCCTTTACTTCATACCAAATAAATCTTACATTCTTATCATTTTCCAAAAGTAATGATATAAACCTTCCTTTTAAATTTCCCGTCTGTTCATTTTCACTTACTACATGAAACCATTTTTTTATTGTTGTATATGCATTTTTCATAAAATAAAAATCTAGGTTGTTTATATTTTCTTCACTTTCAATATTTTCTAAAAATTCTTTACTATTAGGTCTTTTGTACTCTATCTCATATAAATATTCTTCTTGTTTTAAAAATTTAAGTAATATATATATAGTTGTAAGTCTTTGTTGCCCATCTATTAATTCATATTTGTTTTCATCAACTTTTCTAACTATAATTGGTTGTAAGCAATATAAATTATTTCCTGTTTTTTGGAATTCTAACAAATCTTCTAATAATTCTGTAACCTGCTTAGAATCCCATCTGTATCCTCTTTGATAACTCTCTATAACAAATTTATAATTTCGCAATTCATATATTGATTTTAATCCCGCTTCTTTATTCACTTTTGACCTCCACATACTCAATAAAATTTGATACATTAATACATATATATATTTCTTTACATACAATCATTATATCATTCTATTGTTTAATTTCAATATTTTTTTATTTTTCTTGTACTCCACAATTCCATATGCTACACTAATAACATAATTTAATTGGCAAGCAGTATTCATCTCAATAAGTTTACTCAAAAATTACCATTCTTTAACTGTACTTAGACAATATAAACACTTGCTTACCAAAATAAAGGAGAGTGTATAAAATGTTTAAATCTGATTCTATCAGACCTATATCTTTAGGTATTGCAAAAAAAGACAACAAAATTTTAGTAGGCATTGGATATGACAAAGTAAAGAAGCAAACCTTTTACCGTGCTTTAGGAGGAGGTATCGAATTTGGCGAAACAAGTAAAGATGCTGTAAAAAGAGAATTTCAGGAAGAAATTCATGCTGATATTAAAGTAGGAGAACTTCTTGGAGTAACAGAGAATATTTTTACCTATCAAGGGAAAACAGGACATGAAATCGTATTTCTTTATTCTATAGAAATTCCAGAGGATACTTACAAAGATGAATATGAAATTGATGATGAAGCTGATGAGTATAATGCTGTATGGGTAGATATTGATGATTTTAAATCTGGTAAAAAAATTATTTATCCAGATGGATTTTTAAAATATATCTAGAGGTAAATTATGAATATTGATAATAAAATAGATAAAAATATAATTGAATTTGTTTTAAAACTATTAAATATACCTTATGAAAGCCACAAGTATTTTACAGATGGTGTTTCAAGCCATGTGATTTTGCTAAATAACAAATACTTAATAAAAAGAAGTACTCCATATGCCATAAAAGCTGAAATCAAATTTTTAAGTTTAAATCCTAGTCCTAAAATGCAAAAAATTATTTATTTTGACCCTTCATATAGATTTGCTGTTTATGAATTCATTCACGGAGATATTATGAAACAAGTTGATGATATTGATGATTTTCTCAGAAATATTATTTATATTACAAATAATTATAAAACTGTAGATTATTATGGATATGGCTACCTTTATGAAGAAGTTTCAACGTGGTCTGAGTTTTTACTTGATGAAATAGCTGATTCTACTAAAACCTTAGTAGCTTATATTCCAGATAATTCTATTGTGCTAGATCAAGTAAAAATATTAGAAGATTATAAATTTGACAAAAAATTAATTCATGGGGATTTTGGTACTCACAATTTTATAAAAGTTAATGGTAAATTTGCTGGCGTTATTGATCCAATGCCTGTGCTTGGAGATAGTTTATACGACACTTTATTTGCCATCGTTAGTAATGCAAGTGTTATAAAAAATATTTCTATTGATAAAATTTATAGCTTACTTTCTGAGCCTCATCAAAAGATTAAAGCTATGTTAATTGTTGTTATATATTGTAGAATTGCTAGATGTTTAAAATATCATAAACAGGACATAAACATATATATGGATTTTTGGAACCGTTTAATTTTATAGATTCCAAGTAATTAAGCCACCAACGAATGCAAAATGTCGTTGATGGCTTTTAACATAATTCTAAAATAGGGATTTAAGCAGCTTCATTAATTTTCAATATTGGGATTTAAAGAACGTCCCAAAATCCCGAAGCATATTCCGATTATTCCAATTGTCCTTCTCTTTTCTCCTTTTTCTTCTTTGGAAATTTCTTATCAAATTGTTCTACCTCTTCTTGGTTTACTGTATAAACATCTGGATCTGTATATATTCCATATATACCTTTCATTTTATGGTTATCCAAAACTTTTACCATAAAAAACGAATTTTCTTTATTTTCCATTCCTTCATAAAATATATTATATTTTGATGCAGGCTTAAATCCAAATTTTTCATAATATTCAGGTTTTCCTGTTATTACTACTGCTGGATAACCTAATTCTTTTGCCTTTTTTAAAGTAAATTTTATTAGTTTCTTTCCATATCCTGCACCTTGATATTCTGGAAGTATACTCACTGGTCCAAACAATAAAACCTCATTTTCTCCATTTTCATTTCTTACTTTTCCTTTGGCATAAACTATGCTTCCGACTAGTCTTTGCTTGTCTTCCATTACATAACTTAATTCTTTTACATAGCATTTATCTGTTCTAATTTTATGAAGAATATAATGTTCATAACAACCTGGTCTATATACATTCCAAAAAGCTTCTCGTGTTAAATTTTCATTCATAAAATAGTCTTTTTCTTCTTCTAAACGTATCTTCATATTAACTTCCTTTATTTATTATATTATATATAATCCCCAAAAGGATCCATCTCTCAAATATAGCAATAACTCAAAACAATCTCTTTTAATTTTTCTTCCATTCCATAAGTATTTCTACTTCATTATTTGCCTCATCAACATCTTCTTTTATCGGCTTAAATTGTTCTCTTTCATAAAAGTTTATAGCTTTAGTATTTTTCTTATAAACTTCTAAGGTTAGCTTATCATATTTGTTTTTACAATAAGATAGTAATTCTTTTCCAATTCCTTGATTTCTATATTTTTCTTCTACAAATATTCCCTCTATATGTCCCTTATTTATTCCGATAAAACCTTTTATTTCTTTATTTTCTTCATATACATATACTTCTGCCTCCTGTATTGCTTCTTTAACATATTTTTCATTACTAGTCCAATATTCTTGTGGAATATAATTATGTACCGAAATATTCGTATCCAACCATATTTGCATAATTTTTTCTAAATCGTTATTAGTACTTTTCCTAATCATATTTTACATTCCTTAAATATTATCTTCTATGTATTTTTTCGCACATTTTCTTATATCTTCCATTCTTGCTTTTGTTTCTTCATTTTTATATTCTATCTTATCAATTAAAATATCAATATAATTTTTGTCTTTAATATACTTTAATGAACTTTTAAAATATAAATCAAATATAAAAGCAAGTATACATACCCAATAATCTATTAAAGTTTTTCTATCTTCAAGTTTGATACATTTATGTGCTAAAAAGTCATTATATACTACATCAGACATCGCAGAATTAGAAAGCTCCCCTGCTACATCTTTAGTTTCTGGAAAACTATCTTCAAATTTATTTTCTTCTTTTACTCTAAAATTATCTAATTTATCTGCATCTCTTATAATTTTACAGTGCAGTTCTTCTAATTCATTTAATCCATCTTCTATTTTGTATTTATTATGAGTATATATTGCTTTTTTTATTATCTCGTCATATTTATTTGTTGGAATAAATTTTCTTATTAAATTTTCTTCAAAAAGAATTTTAACACCATAATCTGCATGATCAAACCCTTTATCAGAAAAGTTTCTAAGTAATGTAACTTGTTTAAATCTTCCTATGTCATGCAATAACGCTATCAGTTTAGCTAAAGCTACATTTTCTTCATCTAACCCTTGTTCTTTTGCTATATATTCACTTAAGTCTACAACATGGTATGTATGTGTTATTTTTAATAAAATGCTTCCATCTTCCCTGTCAAATTTTTTTACGTAGTCATTAAAAACTTGTTTTGCCAAGGTAAAGTTTATTTCGCTACTTGTATTTGTTCTTATTATATAACGTTTTATCTTTTTGCCAGAATATTCTGATGTCAACACTCCTGTAGGAATTGCTCCTGCACTTTCTAAAACTCTTTTTGATGCATCATTTTCTATATAATGACATGCAACAATTTCATTCATTCCTAATTCTCTACATTTATTTACTAGCATATTTGCAACAGCTTTTGCATATCCTTTTCTTCTTTCTGATGGACGTATTCCGTATGCAATATTTCCTAATGTATCTTTTCCTAATTGTGTTAAATTGCTTCTTACTGCAGTTATTCCAATTAATTTGTCTTGATCATTTACAACTAAGTAATAGTTGCATTTTTCATACCAGTCTCTATCTTCGTGTATTCCAATAGCTGCATTTTTTGCTATGCTAACTATATTTCTATATTCTATTTCATTATTACAAGGTATTTCTAAAATATCTGGTGTTAAAGATGTATTGCTCGCTTTCCATTCTTGTACCATCTCTATATATTGGTTGCAATATTTGTCATCTATTTTTTCAAATCTTAGCATCTGTCTTTCCCCCTATATTATTTGTTCTATATTTCCTCCATTTTTCCTTGTAATTTTATATTATATTCTTCTAATAATTTTAGAACATCTTCACTATCATTTGGAAGTACTCTTCTTCCATTTATGCCTAACTTATTTGCTGTTTCAAAACTTCTTCCTGTATCGTCATCGTCTATAAATAAACATTCTTCTGGAAGTAGCTTATATCTATTTAATAATTTTTTAAATATTTCTTCATCTGGTTTCTTAATGTGCTCATATGCTGAAATTACTATTCCATCACATAACTTAAAAAATTCGTTATCTTTAAAATATTCATATGTAAATGTCGACATATTTGACAACACATATATTTTATATCCAATATCTTTTAATTTTTTTGCAATTTCTATTGTACCTTCATTCAATTTTAAATATTTTGCTCTGTTATCCATAACCTCTTTTATTAAAGGTTTATATTCGTCTGACACTCTTTCTTGTATTCTTGATATAGCTTCTTCTTTACTTATATTTCCTAAATCTAGTAATTTCCATTCTTCTGATTTGAATATATATGTTATTAGATTCTTTGCAATTTCTTCACTAGCTGTAAAATTATACATCGTTTCTATTGTTGAGCATTGTAATATTACGTTTCCTAAGTCAAATATTATATTTTTAATCATGCATTAATCCTTTCTTTCTAAATCTTCCTTATTTTATAATCAAGTACTTTAGCATTTTCATCTAAAATAAATTTTCCTTCGAACATACCGTCTTCTAATATATATTTAGTAAATTTACTGTTCATATCAAATTGCTTTATATTGTCTAACTCGCTAATGTCTATCCATTCTAGTCTTCCTTCTTCAGATTCTTGTAAATCTCCATCAACTTTTTCGGCAGTATATATAAATATTATACCCTCTGTGCTATCTTTCCAAAATGAAATTCCCTTAAGTTTTGGATCTTTTAATTCTAGACCTGTTTCTTCTTTAAATTCTCTTAATAAACATTCTGTAGGTGTTTCTCCTGCTTCTATTTTTCCACCTATTGGAGCATATACTTGTCCCCATTTTTTATTGAATTTTATAAATAATATTTTGTTGTCTTTCTTTAAATAGCATGCTGTACTTCCAAAAAAATTAGCTCTCATAATATACTCCTTTATTCGCCAGTATATGTGATTTTAACATTCACATATTAAACTTGCTACTCCTATTTTACAAAGAACTATATCATAAAAGCTTCTATTTTACTACTTTTTATCTAAATATTTATATCCAACTATTCAAAATTTTAAACTCTATAATAAATTTGCATTATTTTCTAAATACCAATTTGCGAATATTTTCATTGCATCTTTACTTTCATACTTTTTCCTCGTAGCTCGTTCCTCTTTAGTCATTTGTGCTAATGTCTTTTCATATCCACTAGGTATATAGATATACCATAAATCTGACCATTTTTCGTTTGTATCATTTCCTAATATTTCTTTTGCTAGTCTCCCTTTATGCTCTCCCATAAATTGATGTACTTCTTTTCCATCATAGTATGATAAACATTCTGTGAATTTGCAGTTTCTGTTTTCTTTTCCTTCCATTAATTTTAAGATTCCTTCTAGTCCTAATGTTTCTAATGAAAAGTTAACAAATGCTCGTGGAAATCCATTTAATTCTTCTATCCAGAAACCACAATCTAAAGAAATACATGGCTTTTTTACTAATTTATACGCCTCTTCTACTTTTGCTTTTGAAATAAATTTTATATCATCACTTCTTGGTTCGTCTAACTCATATTCGAATATTTTTACATTTACTCCTGCTAATTGTTTTTGTGCAGATGCTATTTTACCTTTGTTATGTGTTACAAATACTATTTCCTCCATATCTTTTTCTCCCTTTTTATAATATATTTTTTAATTCTTCTAACTTATGTATCTCATATGTTGGCTTATAAATACTAGCATTCTCATTCCTAATATTAAACCAACATGTATCCATTCCTACTTCGTTTCCACCTTTAATATCTTTTTCTAACTCATCACCTATATATAACATTTCTTTGGTATTATGGTTATTTATTTTATTAAACAAAGCTTCATAAAAATATGCATGTGGTTTCATACTTCCACATTCATCTGCTGCAAAGGTTTCATCTATATATTCATTTATTCCTAATCCCTTCAATTTTGATGGTATTGCTGTGCTTGGTCCATTACTTGCAATTATAAGCTTATACTTTTTGTCTTTTAAATATTTTATGATTTCCTTAGCTCCTTCTATTTCTTGTACTTTTCGTTTTAGTCCTTCTGTATATATTTCATTCATTTTTACCGCTTCTTCATAAGAAATTCCTTTAAAATATCTTAAAAATCTTTGTGCTCTATTCCACTCTGCTTTTTCCGCTTTTGACATCCCTTCTCTAGGATCTTTTACTATTCCTGCAGCCCTTTCTTTCCAGTGATTCTTATCTATTGTCTGAAATTTTTTAAATTCTTCGTCACTATATTTATCTTTTGTTAGTATTTTAAATGCTTCTTGCATATTTTTTGTATCATCATTTAAGGTATCATCTAGATCAAATATTATTGTTTTATACATAAAAATCCTCCTTTTGTGATTTTATTTTATCACAAAAAGAGGAAATATAATTGTCAGTTTAATTTTTTGACCAGATTTTTAAATTTACTTCTTCGTATTTTTTATCTAATATTTTATATGAAATTATGTCATTTAATTTGAATAGTCTAATTTCATTCCTTAATTCGCAAAATGCTGCAACATACCAATTATTTAAATATGTAAATAGTTCTGCTGGATGGATTATTCTTTTAGTTTTTCCTGAATTAACAGATTTAAACTCAATAAAAATCTTATTTCTATTATTGATTGCTAGTCTAAAGTCTTTATAAATTTCTGTAAATTCTGGCATTAACTGTTTGCTTTTAGTATTATCTTTTCTATGTTCATTTGTAATATATGCTTTAATAATCTTGTTTATTATTGCTTCATCTAGTTCATTCTTTTTCATATTTTTTAGTTGATATATTTCTTCTCCTGTTAGTCCAATGTCAATAGTACTTTTCATGTTATCTAAAATATACCCACCATTTATTCCTTGCTTGCCTTGAATATATATTCCTGCTTGTTCTAATTCTTGCTTATATATTCTTATCATTCTTGTAGATACTTCTAATTCATCTGCTAAGTCTTGTATTGTATGTATTTTACCATCTTCCAGAATTTTTACCATATTTAACATATTTGCAACTTTGCTCATTAATTACTCCTTAATTTTAGTCTTTAAACATATTTTTCCTATTATATTTTTTACAATTTAATTCTTCTTTTAAATATATACATTCTTCTAAGTCTATTCCATAAATATTTGCTAAGCATGTTATATAATATAACACATCTTGTAATTCTTCTTCTATTGTTCCTTTAATTTCTTTATCTTTCATTCGTACATCTTCATTTACAACCTTTGCAAGCTCGCCAACTTCTTCCATAAGTTTTAACATGTATTTTTCTTTTGAATTATTTTTATGGTCTATCTTAGATATACTTTCTTGTAATTTTTTTATCGTTAAATCTGGTATTTTTACTGTTCTCTTTTCTTTTGTTTCTTCTTTCTTATTTTCAATAGGCTGTGTATTTGTAACTGGAAGTTTCGCTTTTTCTGTTTTTACTGGCTCATTCTTTTTTACTCCATATGCAATAGCTAGTTCTTCTTCAGCAAGAATTGTTTTAAATTTTTGTTTATATTCATCAATTTTCTCTTCTAACAATTCTTGATTTGCTATGTATTCTATACTATCTTCTGAAAGTTCCATAAATTCTTGGGCTGTATAAAATATTTCTATTAATGCAATTACATTTTGTGCAAATTTTTTCTTTTTATAATTTATTAATTTTTTATCAAATAATATAATTTTATTTTTTACATCCAAATAATCTTCCAAAGAATAATTTTCTAAATTGTATTTTGCCCATACTTTTAGGTTTAAAGTTCCATTTTTATTTTCTTCAAATATTGGGAATAACACAACATCCTTGTCATTTTCTTTTGTACATTTCGGAAAGAATATATGATACTTTCCTTTGTTTTCATTTGCCCAATTTTGTAATATTCCATCCATTAAAGCTATTCCATTTTCTAATTCTTCTTCCATACTTTTTCCCCCTTGTATATTATCTTTCGTCTATTTCTGATTTAATAAATCCAGATATATCTGGTCCTATATTTCCCTGATAATCATCTTTTTTCATATCATTAAAAAAATTAAATGTTCCATATTCTCTTATTTTTTTAATAGTGTCTGGCGTTAATAGATTTTTGTCTTGTAAAATTCCGCTATTTATTATAATTTGTAGTTCTTCTTTTGTTGTAGCTTCATCAGGATCTGGTGAATGTATAATATTCATATCATTTATTCTAATATTACCTATCCCGTTTAGAATTCTTGGTTCCTTTAGTTTTCCTCTTTTGTCTACATATCTTACATAATTAACTTGCTCATCTTCTAGATTTGTAATTATGCCAACATTGTTATTAACATATTTTTGTCTTATTAATGTTTTCTCTGTAAAAATATCATTAGATAATTCTTCATATGTTTTTTCTCTATCACCTACTAATACTAATAATGCTTTATTACCAAAAATTTCTCTAATTCCATATAAATATGAAGCATATGATTTTGCAAAGCCGCTCCCCTTTATTTTCATAATGTTTATGATATAGTTTTTTAATTAGACTTTCAAAATCATCTACTGCATAATATTTTATTTCTTGAAATTTTCCCTCTAAATCATTTAATATTTCATCTAAATATCGTATTCCATCTGGTTTTACTATAAAATAACTATAACTTCTTTTCATTTTTTATTTCCTCATATCTTTCTACTAGTAAGTCTTTAATAGCTTCTGGTACTAAATTCACATTTTTTAGATCTTCATATTTTACAACTACTGGCTCGAAGGTACCTTTATATTCATTTTTATTAGTCATTTCTGGGCCATTTCCTGTTCCTATTATTCCGTCTTTATGTGTACATATGTAAAATATTTGAATGCTATCATTATAAGCTTGGTCATCATATTCTATTAATTTTTCTTTTACATCTACTGTAATGCCTAGCTCTTCTTCTATTTCTCTATTTAATGTTTCTAAATTGCTTTCCCCTTCTTCTTTCTTTCCGCCAGGTACAACAAAATAATCTCTTAATGTACCATCTTCTCTTGGTTTTATTCTATGTATTAAGATGATTCCATCATCTTTTTCTACTATTCCTCTAACACTTATATGCATATTATACTCCTTTATTTATTAAATTCCTTGCCATTTGTACTCCAGAAGCTGATGCCATCATTAATCCTCTTGTCATTCCTCCACCATCTCCTATAGAATACAAGCCTTTTACACTTGTTTCAAAATTATGATCTATTACTACTTTATTACTATAGAATTTTATTTCCGGTGCATATAATAGATTTTCTGGATTTGCAAATCCTTCTACTATTTTGTCCATACTTCTTATAAATTGAAGAATGTCTGTCATAGTTCTATATCCAAGTGCAAATGTTATATCTCCTGCAACTGCTGATTTTAATGTTGGCTTAATTTTATTATTTTGTAATTCTTCATCCCAAGTCCTTTTTCCTCTATAAATATCTCCTAATCTTTGAACTACAATGTTTCCATTTCCTAATTCATTTATATTTTTAGCTATATTTCTTCCATATTCTATTGGTTTATCAAATGGATAATTAAAATGATGTGATACTAGTATTGCTAAATTTGTATGTGTGCTTTTTTTGTCTTTATATGAATGTCCATTAACTAAGTTTATTCCTTCATCATATACTTCTGATGAAACAAATCCACTTGGATTTTGACAAAATGTTCTTACTTTATCTTTAAAAGGTCCTGGATAACCGATAAATTTACCTTCGTACATATATGTATTTATATCTTTCATTACTTCGTCTGAAAGCTCATATCTTACACCTATATCTACTACTCCAGCTTCTGTTTTGATGTTATGGGCATTACACATGTCTACTAGCCAGTTTGCTCCTTTTCTTCCTACTGCTATTATTATGTTTTTTCCATATACCTTTTCTTCGGAATTTTCTTTTATATTATGTACAATAATTCCTTTAGCTTCGTTATTTTCTATTATTAAATCTTTTACTTCTGTTTCGAACATTAAATCTATATTATGTTCTTCTAAATATTTTTCTAATTTTTTGTATAGTTCATGTGCTTTTTCTGTTCCTAGATGTCTTATTGGAATATCTATTAATGTTATTTCTTCTTTTTTGGCTTTTTTCTTTATCTCGTTTATTTCGTTTTTATACTTCGTTCCTTCTAGTTTTGGATCTGCTCCAAAATCTAAGTATATTTGATCTGTATAGTCTATTAATTTCTTTGTTTCTTCTACTCCAACATACTTATGCAGTTCTCCTCCAACATAAAAATCATCGTCTTCTATATTATATAAAGATAATTTTCCATCTGAAAAAGCTCCTGCTCCAGAAAATCCGCTTGTAATATTACAAAATGGTTTGCATTTTACACATTTTCCTATTGTTTCTATAGGGCAATTTCTATCTTCTACTCGTTTTCCTTGTTCTACTAACAATATTTTTTTATTTTGATTTTTTTGAATCATCTCATATGCAAAAAATATTGCTCCTGGTCCCATTCCTATAACAATTGTATCATAACTAGGTGTCATTCATATCACATCCTTTTCCGTTTTTCTTCGGTTTTATTCTATACCAAAATTTTGTATATGACAATAGGGATTGGTGGATTAAGAGACTTTCCTTAATTAAGGATTTTGTACTGTTCCTTTTTTCCCTCTTTATAATAAATTAATCTTTTTTTAATCTTAATTTTACACATACTATCTATCAAGATTAGTATGCATATTTTTATAAACAGACAAATCCCAGTAAAAAGATACTATCCTTTTACTGGGATTTAAGTTCAGTTATTATTTACTTATTGCCACGCCAATTTTAAAATTTGGCGCTTAAAAAACTCCTGTGTCCTTCCATCTATAAAGGAGATTTTAACTGCGGTATCATCATTGGCAACTATTTCACCGGTTAGTTCTGCGATTATTTCATGTGCCCATTTTTCTGTAGTTCCAAAATATTCTTGTACATTTTCAAGAAGTTCGTTGCTTTCTTTTACGCAAAGAAGCTTATGTCCCATTTCATGTCCAAAAATCTGAGCTCCAGAACCTACGATACTTATGTCCAGCATACTATCATTATCCATAGAAATCTTTCCACTGAATACTGAATACATTCCAACTCGCTCTATCATAGGAAAGATATCAATCTCCTGCCCTATAATATAACGTAATGGCATCTCACTTCTTTCGTAGACATCTATTATTCGTTTGACAGCTCTAAAATACTGTGGAAACCACATTTCTTCTGCAAACTTCATAATATTTTCGTCTCTTTCCATCGGTGAATTTCCCATTGCTGGAGCTTCCAATTTGTCAATACTACCTGGAACTGGTAGATAGACTTTTACATGAATCTTGTTCCGCAACCAAGATTCTGAGCAAATTAACCTTTTTGACATATTCATGCCTCCTATTTTATTAGTGCACAGTTGTTAGTAAACATAATAATTATACCACTGCTTTGCTATTTTTTCAATCTAAATTACCAAACTAGTGCTTCTACTTGGCTATAATTTTCTACATATAATAAAAACACCTCTAAGAATAGCTTATACTAATTCTTAGAAGTGCGATATTTTTATCAAAATAGTAAACCAGATCCCTATTTTCCAAATTCTTTTTCTATAAATGATGTATCATAATCATTAGCTTTAAATTTCTCATTGTCTAATATTTTTAATATGAAGTCTGTGTTTGTTTCTATCCCTGAAATTACAAGTTCTGATAATGCACTTTTCATTTTAGCAATTGATTCTTTTCTGTCTTTTCCATGAACAATTACTTTTGCAATCATAGAATCATAATTTTGAGGAACTTTATATCCTGCATATACAGCTGTATCAACTCTTACACCATTTCCACCTGGAAGATGTAATTCCTCTATTAATCCTGGACATGGCATAAAGTTTTTAGCTGGATTTTCTGCATTTATTCTAGCTTCTAAACTATGTCCTGTAAATATAATATCTTTTTGTTTGTATTTCATTTTTTCACCTGAAGCTATACGAATTTGCTCTTTTATTAAGTCTAATCCTGTTACCATCTCTGTTACTGGATGTTCTACTTGGATTCTTGTATTCATTTCCATAAAATAGAAATCTTTATTTTTATCTACTAAAAATTCTATTGTTCCAACATTTGTGTATCCAACTTCTTTAACAGCTTTAACAGCTACAGCACCCATTTTTTCTCTTAATTTGCTATCTATTATTCCTGATGGTGTTTCTTCTAGCATTTTTTGGTTTCTTCGTTGTACAGTACAATCTCTTTCTCCTAAATGTACTGCATTACCATGTTCATCAGCCATTACTTGAATTTCTATATGTCTTGGATTTTCTATAAATTTCTCTATGTAAATGCTATCATCATTAAAAGATATAGCTGCTTCTTGCTTTACGACTTCATATGCTTTTTTTAGTTCATCCTCGTTGTATGCAACTCGTATGCCTTTTCCGCCTCCACCAGCAGACGCTTTAAGCATTACTGGATATCCTATTTGGTTTGATATATTTATTGCTTCTTGCATTGTATATATTAATCCATCTGATCCTGGAACAACTGGTACCCCTGCATTTTTCATCGTTTCTTTTGCTTTAGATTTATTTCCCATAAGTTCTATAATTTCTGGTTTTGGTCCGATAAATTTTAAACCTATTTCGTCACACATCTTTGCAAAACTGCTATTTTCTGATAAAAATCCAAAACCTGGATGAATACTATCTGCACCAGTCAAACAAGCTGCTTCTATTATTGCTTTTACATTTAAATAACTTTTTACAGAAGGAGCAGGTCCTATACATACTGCTTCATCTGCAAGTTTTGTATGTAATGCTGTTTTGTCAGCTTCTGAATATACTGCAACTGTTTTTATTCCCATTTCTCTACAAGCTCTTATAATTCTTACAGCTATTTCTCCTCTGTTTGCAATTAATATCTTTTTTAACATATCAATTTCAAATCCTTTCTTGCTTCTTTCTTATCCACAATTATACTATTGCAAATGTAAGTTCACCTTTTACAGCTACTTCTCCATTTACTGTTGCTATTGCTTCTCCAACTCCTATTGGACCTTTTCTTTTGATGATTTTAACTTCTAATTTTAAAACATCTCCTGGGATTACTTGTCGTTTAAATCTTAATTTATCTACACCACCGAAAAGCGCATTTTTACCTTTGTTTTCTGGCATAGAAAGAATTGCGACTGCACCTGTTTGTGCTAAAGCTTCTATTGTAAGAACTCCAGGCATTATTGGGTTACCAGGGAAATGTCCTTGGAAGTGTGGTTCATTTATACATACATTTTTATATGCCACACAACTTTCTCCTGGCACAAACTCTTCTACTCTGTCTATCATTAAAAATGGTGGTCTTTGTGGAATTATTTCCATTATTTCATTAATATTTAGCATAATCTTTTCTCCTTTTAAAAATTTTTGAACTTTAGGGACGGTTCTTAAAGTTCATCAAAAGTCCTATTTTATTTTGAATAATGTTGTTCCATATTCTACCATATCTTCATTTTTTACGCAGATTTCTACTATTTCTCCGTCAAATTCTGATTCTATTTCGTTCATTAATTTCATAGCTTCTACTACACAAAGAACATCACCTTTTTTTACTTTGTCACCAACTTTTACATATGGTTCATCTTTTGGTGATGGAGCGCTATAAAAAGTTCCAACCATTGGTGATTTTACTTCTTTGTAATTTTCGGTAGCTACCACTGCTTTTGGTTCTTCTTTTGCTTCTGCTGGTAAAGTAACTTCTTTTACAGCTGGTACTGGTCTTGGTTCTATAGCTTCTATGATTTTGGCTTCGTTTTTCTTCATTTTAATTTTTGTTCCATCTGGGAATTCGATATCTAAACTATCAACTTTAGAGTTTCCCATATCATCTAATAATCTTTTAATATCTGAATATTCCATTTTTATTCCCCCTAGTCTTCATATTTCTTAAATATTATTGATCCGTTATGTCCACCAAATCCTAATGAATTTGACATTGCATATTTTACTTCAACATTTCTTCCTTCGTTTGGAACTATATCTAAATCACATTCAGGGTCTTCTACTTTATAGTTTATTGTTGCTGGCACATATCCTTCTTCTATTGCTTTAACACAAACAATAGCTTCAACTCCTCCAGCTGCTCCTAATAAATGTCCTGTATTACTCTTTGTAGAACTTACTAAAACTTTTTTACTTGCTTCTTCTCCTAATGCTTTTTTTATCGCCATAGTCTCGCCAGCATCGTTTAAATGTGTTGATGTACCATGTGCATTTATATATGTAACATCTTCTGGTTTTATTTTAGCATCTTCCATTGCTGATACCATTGCTCTTGCTGCGCCTTCACCATCTGGTGATGGTGATGTAATATGATATGCATCTGATGATGCTCCATATCCTACTATTTCTGCGTATATATGTGCTCCTCTTTTTTTAGCATGTTCTAACTCTTCTAGAACTATAACTGCAGCACCTTCACCCATAACAAATCCACTTCTTTCTAGGTCAAAAGGTATACTTGCTCTGTTTTTATCTGTAGCTTGTGTTAATGCTTTTATATTTTGGAAACCTGCTATACCTGTTTTTGTAATTGGAGCTTCTGTTCCTCCTGCAAGTACTGCATCTTGGTAACCATGTTTAATCATTCTATAACTTTCTCCAATTGAATGTGTTCCAGTTGCACATGCTGTTACCATTGCAACAGATTCTCCTTTAAGACCTAAGTCTATTGTTACATTTCCTGCTGCCATGTTTGGTATTCCCATTGGAATAAACATTGGAGATACTCTATCTGGTCCTTTTATTGCACATGCCCCAATATCTTTTTCCATAGTATTTAATCCACCAATTCCAGATCCTATAACAGTTCCTACTCTTGTCATATCAGTATTTTCTTCTGTAATTCCACTATCTTTTAGAGCCTCTCTTGATGCTACTACAGCATATTGTGAATACAAATCCATTCTTCTTGCTGTTCTTCTGTCAAAATAATCTTCTGGGTTAAAATCTTTTACTTCTGCTGCTAATTTTACTTTTAAATCACTAGTATCAACTTTTGTTATCTCGTCAATACCACATTTTCCTGCTTTAATTCCTGCCCAAAAATCTGTTGCAGTATTTCCTATTGGTGTAACTGCTCCTATACCTGTAACAACAACTCTTCTTTCCATTCTAAATCATACCCCCATCTATATTTAATGTTTGACCTGTTATATATGTATTTTCTTCGCCTCCTAAGAAGTACACTGCGTTTGCAATTTCTTCTGCAGTTCCCATTCTCTTTAAAGGAATTTGTGCATTAATACTTTCTTTTACCTTATCATTTAATACTGCTGTCATATCTGTAGCTATAAATCCAGGAGCTACACAATTTGCTAATATATTTCTTGATGCAAGTTCTTTTGCAACACTTTTTGTAAATCCTATAATTCCTGCTTTTGATGCCGCATAATTTGATTGTCCAGCATTTCCCATAACTCCAACTACAGATGAAATACTTACTATTCTTCCTTCTCTTCTTTTCATCATATATGGTGTTACTAATTTTGTTAAATTAAATGTTCCTTTTAGATTTATAGAAATTACTTTATCAAAATCTTCTTCTTTCATTCTCATTAATAAATTATCTCTAGTAACTCCAGCATTGTTTACTAATACATCTATTCTTCCGAATTTTTCTATTGCAGCTGTTACCATTTTTTCGCATTGTTCGAAATTGCTTACATCTGCTTTTTCCATTAATACTTCTGAACCATATTGTTTAAACTCTTCTTTTATTGCATCTAAATCTGTATTATCTGAAACATAATTTATTACTAAATCATATCCATTTTTAGCAAATTTTTCTGCAATTGCCTTTCCAATTCCTCTTGATCCACCTGTAATTAAAGCTACTTTCTTTTCCATTTTTACTCTCCTTTACTTATATTTTTATTTTAAACTATCCAAAAAAGCTTCTAATGTTTCTACACTGTTAATATTAACTACATTTGCTTCTTTGTTTTCTTTTCTAACAAAACCTGTTAATGTTTTTCCTGGTCCTATTTCTACATATGTATCTATTCCATAATCTTGCATTGTTTTAATCGCTTTGTCAAATCTTACAGAACTTACGATATGTCTTGATAAAACATCTACCATATCATCATTTTCATTATAAAATGTTCCATCTAGATTTTTTATTACTTTTGCTTTTGGAGCTTGTGTATTAAATTTTACTTCTTTTAATTTTTCTGTATATAGTTCTTTTGCTTCATTTAATTTTGTTGTATGGAAAGGTCCTCCTGTTGCTAATTTTAAAGTTCTTTTTGCTCCTTTTTCTTTTAAAGCTTCTATTGCTAAATTAATAGCTTCTTCTTCTCCTGAAATTACTGTTTGACCAGAATAATTATAATTTGCAGGTGAAATAAATATTCCTTTTGCTGCAATTTCTGAGCATACTTCTTCTATGATTTTGCTATCTAAACCTATTATTGCAGCCATACTATAATTTCCTGGTTCTACTTTATTTCCCATTAAATATCCACGATGCTTTAATAACGTGATTCCATCCTCAAAACTTAAGTATCCTCCACTTATTAATGCTGGATATTCTCCTAAGCTTAATCCTACTGTTATTTCTGGGTTTATTCCATTATTTTCTAATACTTTTAAAATACCTAAACTCATTGTTGCTATTGCAAGTTGTGTATTTTCTGTTTTACTTAATTCTTCCATTGTAGAATTAAATGTTAATTCTGCTATATCTTTTCCAGATATTTCTGAAGCTTTTTTATATACTTCTCTTATTTCTTCATATTTATCATATAAATCTTTTCCCATTCCTACAGTTTGGGCCCCTTGGCCTGGAAACATAAAAGCTATTTTCATTATTATCTTCCTTCCTTTGTTTTATAGTTCTAATAAGATACTTCCTGTGTTTAATCCACCACCATATCCTATTAAAATTACTTTATCATTTTCTTTTAATTTATTTTGTTTAAACATGTCATCTAGTGCTATTGGAATACTTGCACAAAATGTATTTCCGTATTCTTCTACATTTGAATACATCTTGCCACTTGGAAGTTTTAATTTAGTTGCCATTGATGACAAAATTCTGCTATTAGATTGATGTGGAATTACATAAGTTATTTCTTCCATGGCTATTTCATTTTTTTCTAAAAGCTTAGTTATATTTTTTACTGTATCTGTTACAGCATATTTATATATTTCTTTACCATCCATATATATTTTTTCGTTATTTACACATGTTAGAATTTCGCCTTTTTGCCCTTTGCTTTCTATATATGAATCATATAATTTATCATCATTACTCTTTTTTATAACAATTGCACCTGCACCATCTGCAAGCAGAATCTCTGTATTTATATCATTTATATCAAGATGTGTTGATAATTTTTCTACTCCTACAACCAATGCTGTACATGCTCTTCCACTATCTATATATAATTTTGCTATATCTAGAGCATTTATAAAACCTGCGCATCCTGCTAGAATATCCATACACATACAATTTTTTATGTCGAAATATTTTTGTAGCTCGTAAGATATACTTGGCATTTGGCACCTTCCTGATATAGATGCTACTATTATTAAATCTATCTTTTCTTTTACGTTATGTAACGCTTCTTTTGAAGCTTTAATTGCTAATTGTTCTATTTCTTCATTAGTATAATATCTTTGTTTTATTCCTGTTCTTTTTAAAATATAATTTTCTTCTACTTGATATTTTTTTTCTAATTCTTCATTTGTTATTTTTATTTCAGGAATATATTTTCCGCTTGAAATTATTTGTATATTGCTCATATTTGCTCCTATTCCTATATATTTCCCTATAATATTTTACTGTTTTTTAGCCTATTTTTAATTAGTCTGACTGGTCAGATTTTTTCATCGAGATGGAGAAACCAACAACGTTTCTTTCTTGTTAATTACTCCATCTCTATGATTAAAATCTGTTTGCTTTACAGTTAGCATTACTCTTCTAACTGCGGTTCTTTTTCTCTGCCCTTAGAATACCCTGCTGAGTTATACTGTGTTATCACAGTGTTTTCGATGTTCAAATACCGAGCATCGTAAAAGTGAAAAAATGGCCAGAAATAGTCTTTCTCTTCAGGCTCTCCTATAAAGCAAATCTCATTGTATCTTGCATAACTCCATACTTTGAGTTCTGCTCTAGGAATGCTAATAGCATTTCCGAAGTCCTGTGAGCATCTTATAAGCGTTCTGTCATGTACGCCTTTTCCCAGCAATTTGTCGTCTGGTATTACTTTTCGTTGGAGAACTATTCGTACATTTCCCTTCCGTTCTCCTACATACCTACCACAAATGCATCTTCCAGCTTTTGTAAATAGATATACAATAGCATCCTTTTTTAAGCCATCCATAAAGAACCTCCTTTTACTTACATATTTTTGTAAGTCCTCTCTGCCTTTTTGTTACCACGGTTATTATAGCATATTATTTTATTTTTGTATATTGGCTAATTAACCATAACATGTTATAATCTACGTTAACTAAACTTAAATAAGGAGTACTAATTATGATAAAAAATATTATATTTGATTTAATAGGAGTTTTAATAGATTTTACACCCATCTTGAAATTTTAAAAAACGATATTAGCAATATTTTAAACTAGCATATATTTAGTAAAAAATAATGACCACAGTGCATGTGCGTGCACTATGGTCATTATTTTACATGTCAAGCCCATCGTCGAGTTCTTCTTCTGGATCTTCCTCCAATTCAACTTTTGGCTCCAGATTTAATTCCTCGCTAATTGGATTGACCGGTCCCTCATCATATTGAGTAATTCCTGGTTCAAGCTGGCCGGCAGATAAATGCTCACTAAAACCTAACCAGAAAGACCACTCTTTCTCGGGTTCACCAACAAATTCCATCTCATCATATGAGACTTCCTCTATTTCTTCCACCTGATTCCTGTCAATGACGATTTTCTCGCCGATGTCTTTTGAACAACGGATATGAGAAATTCTCATCTCTGGAATCAGCTCCCGCTGTGCTACAAGTATTATGGAAGATGAATTCTCTTCTATAAGTCTTCCATATACAGTGTATCCGTTTTTAAGTGCCACTTTTATCATTATGGCAACTCCTTTCCCTACCTTATGATAGTTAAAACTCAACATTGTTTTGCGACTTGTATATTTCATCATACTTTACATAATCTTTCAAGAATTATCTTACATTTCGTAAAAATTATCTGACATAGTAAAAGAGCCACTCTCATGGCTCCTTTACTGTTACTTCTTGTGTCCCATCAATGATGTAAACTTCATCAAACCCAATAAAATATTTAGTTGGATTTTGAAGTTGAAGCTGCAAATATGTATGTGTGTTTAAGATCAGATAAGTTCTATTCTGTGAGTCACCTCGTCTAATCGACCGGAGAATGGCCTGCAACTTATCACAATTTACTACAATCAGTATTGCATAATCATATTTAGTTCTCAAGCCATTTAGCACCTCTGCTCTTTCTGTTGGGAATATTCCCAAATTATCCCATATTACAGTATTTCCATTTGCTAAAATTTCTTCTGCATTTCGATATGCTTTATCATAAGCTTCTTTCGCAATTAAATCTATATCTTCTACAGATAAAGACTGAGCATTTGGATAAAGAGTTTTTGTTGCACAATCAAACAAATAGTCAATATCGACATGGATTGAATCTTTCAATTGACTACAAATTTTTCGCGCAATAGTGGTCTTTCCAGCTCCAGGCGTACCACACATCATAACCAAAGATTTTTTTGGTATCTTTATTTCATTCTTATAAAAATACCGGCTACGTTTATTTAGTAATTTAGCTGTAGCCTTTAGTAAATCTTCTTCCAATGTTTTAAACGTTTTATCTGATATATTCATCTTGTTGTCCTCCCATCTTTTAAACAAGTATTTGCTAAATTCAAAAAACTTCATCTTATATTTTATCAAATTATGTTACCTTAGTCAACTTTTCTTACTCCACCATAAAATCACAATTTCATTTTCTTATATAAGGAAAAATCCCTCAGGATATGCTCTTATTACTTGCATATCCCAAGGGAACTCAAAAGGGTTTTAATCAACATCTAAAATTGCTTTGGTCCCAAGACTAACTACCTTAAGTCTCAGTTCCTTTGCAATTATTTCTACTTCTTTTGCAGAGATGTAGTTCGGAAAATACAGCTGTACTTCTCCTCTCTTATATCTTGCTTTGAAATTGTTGGAACCATATGCCTGCTTTGTTATTTTCTTGGCCCGTTCCAATGATGTTCTTTTGCCCCGTATGAAAATCTGTTTCATAGGCAAACCCTCCTTTAAAGTTATATTACTCTAGCATCACTATAATTATACTCTTTTTCATTACTTTATGTCAATCTGTCTGTGAATATTTGTCTTATTCTGGAATGTTTGATATAATACACACATTATGGAAAATCAAGAAAGATATAATCATTTAAATGAATATTATAAAAATAAATTTGGTGAGAGGACATTAAAAATCTGTATTGATGCAGGTTTTACATGTCCTAATCGTGATGGAACTTTAAGCACTTCTGGCTGTATTTTTTGTAGTGAAAAAGGTTCTGGTGAATTGATTAAATTTGCTAATCAACATATAGCAAATCAAGTAACTAATTTCTTAAATAGCTATCGTGGAAAACGAGCTAATAAATTTATCGCATATTTTCAAAATTTTACTAACACATATGATACACTAGAAAATCTAAAAGAAAAATATGATTCCGCTTTAAATGTTAGCAATAAAATTGTTGGAATTTCTATTGCGACAAGACCTGATTGTATTACAAAAGATATTGCAAAATTAATAGCATCATACGCTGATAGATATGATGTATCTGTTGAGCTCGGGCTACAAACTTCTAATGAAAATATTGGCAGAATTATTAACCGTTGTTATTCTAGCTTGCAATTTACAACAGCTGTTAATATTTTAAGAAAATATAATATAGAGATTATCGCACATATGATGATTGGGCTTCCTAAAGAAAGTTTTGAAGATATAAAAGATACAGTTATATTTATAAATAGCCATGATATTCAAGGACTAAAAATACATTCAACATATATTGTAAAAAATACTGTACTTGCAAATATGTACTATAACAAAGAATATGAACCCATCACATTAGACTATTATCTAGATGGTCTTACATATGTTATAACACATGTAAGACCAGATTTAATTATACATAGAATTTCTGGTGATGCTCCAAAGGACTTACTCGTTGCACCAGAATGGAATTTGCATAAAAAATGGGTTTTAAATGGATTTGAAAAACGTTTAGTAGAACAAGATTTATGGCAAGGAAAATTTTATGAGGCATAACAGATTAAAGTTATGCCTCATTTTATGTTTTATTAAATTTTATATTTTTTCTGCAATATATAAAATATGATTACTACAACCCATTAAATCTTCTCTTTCACAAGTTGCTAGATGATAGTTTATCCATATTTTAAATTCTTCATCAGATAATTCATTTACATATATAGCACCAATACCTCCAGCAATTCCGTCTGTTGCAAGTTCTTTAAGTTTCTTAATATTTTTATAATTTGACATTGTTTTATTAAAATCTTTTATATATCTTACAGCAAAAATTTCTTCTGGAATATTTGGAACTTTAAAATTATCATCACACATTTCTTCTATTTCTTTTAAGTGACCTTTTTTTAAACCATAATTAAAAATTACAGCTTCATTAGTAATATATGCGAAAAATATTTTTCCACCTGGTTTTGTTACTCTTATTGCTTCACTTACAGCTTTATTTACATCTTCTTCAGTAAATAAATGGTATAAAGGTCCTAAAGATAATGTTATATCAAATGTATTATCTTCAAACAGACTTAAATCCATTGCATTTCCCTGTACTGCTTTTACGCACATCCCTTCTTCTATTTTACTTTTTAATTTATCTAAATTACTATCTATTAATTCTACTGCACTTACATCAAAGCCCTTTTTAGCATAATACAAGGTATATCTACCTGTGCCAGCTCCTATCTCTAATATTTTATCTCCTTCATTTAAATATTGTTCAATATATTTTGTTGTTGTTATAAATTCTATACTATGTGCCTTGTCTTTTTCTAGTCTTCCATCTTCGTCATATTCATTATAATAATTATTTAGAATACTTTGTACATTATCCATTTTTATTCTCCTTTTTATCCCAATTTCTAGTTACATTCTCTGTTTCTTTTTTATACACAGCATCAAATAAATTAATATTTAATTTATTGCATATGCAAGTAAGTACTATGAATACATCAGCTATTTCATTTTCAATATTTGTATAATGATTTAATTTTTTATAATCTATTCTCATATCTGTATAATCTTTTCTTATGGCTTTTGCAAGTTCACCTGTTTCTTCTAATAATAAAAGCATTGTTTTTTCTATCTCTTGTTTTTCAAATCCACGTATTCTAATTACGCTTCTTATATATTCTTGCAATTCGTCTAAAGTACTGCTTTTATCTATATTGGTTAAAAGCCCTTCTTGTGTATTTATTTTGTTTTGTTCCTGCTTTTCATTTTTACCTTCTAGTACTTCTGTTAGATATATTTTATTATAGAAACCACCTTTTTTTAGCTCTTTAGCTTTTCTTAATTCTTCAACTCTTTTTTCATCTATATTCCTATATTTAATAATAGCCTTTAATACTTCTTGTACATCTGCCATTTCTTTTTCACTATGGTCTGATATATATTCATTAACTTCTTCTAATAATTTTTTATCTAGTTCTTTACTATATTTTTCATCATCTAAAATCTCATATTTGCATTCTTTCCCTTGATTTTCTATTTCTTCTGGAATTTTATCTCTTACAAGCTTGTTATATTTATATATCATACTACCACCTCGTTTTTGACATTTTATATTTTGCATTATAAGTTGTCAATATAAATATGAAATTTTGTTCGTTTTTTATTTTCTTAATCATAAAAAATTCCTCCATATTTCATATTATGAAGGAATGCTAAAACTATTCTTATATTCTTTTTTCTAATTCTTGCTCTATATTTTCTAATATTTTACAAATAATATCTTCTCTACAATAAACTTGTTTTGTTGCTTTATAAAGTGATGTGGCAATATTAGAAATATCACTTGAAAAATCACTTTCATTAACATTAAACCCTACTCCAATAAAAATTTCTTTGACTATTTCTTTTATTGTAACTACCTCTGTTAATATTCCACATATTTTTTTCTTGTTTAATAATAAATCATTAGGTAATTTAATTTCTAATTCTATTCCATATAGCTCTTTAATCGATTGTCGTATATTTTCTGCAATCGCAACAGTAAAACCCTCTAGTTTGTCTATATTAATTTCTGGTTTTAATATTATAGTCATGGCTATGTTATCTGTTTTTGTATGCCACACTCTACCGTGTGTTCCTCTTCCAGCTGTTTGCATATCAGCTATAATTACTGTTCCATTACTATATTTTTCTACATTTCTTTTTGCCTCTGTTTGTGTTGAATCAATTTCATTAAAATATATTACATTTTTCCCAATGTATTTTGTCTTGGCTTGTTTAATTTTTTCTATATCCACTAACATACCTCTTTCGAAATTATAATATAATATCTCTTTTTAATAATCCTTTTTTTATAGTTCCTGTTCCAATAAATTTATTAGCTACATATATTTTGTAAAGTCCATCAATATTATTATCAGTTAATTGGACTCCATTTAAAAATAATTTAAGTTTCTTTTCATCCAAGTTTATACAAGGTATTCCTCTTAAAATTTCTTCTAGTGTAATTAAATAGTCATTAACATTCTTTAAATCTATATCATCTATATAAACTGCATCTCTAATATTAAATTCTCCAACTTGTAATCTTTTTAGATTCTTCATATATCCTACTGTATTTAATTTTTCTGCAATATCTTCACACAAACTTCTAATATATGTACCTTTTGAACAACTTACAACAAAACTTATAATATTTTTATTGTATTTATTTAAATCTATTTTATAAATCTCAATTTTCCTTGCTTCAATCTCAACTTTTTCTCCAGAACGTGCATATTCATATAATTTTTTGCCATTCTTTTTTATTGCAGAATACATTGGAGGCATTTGTTCTTGTTTTCCTATAAAACTTTCTAACACCTGTAATAAATTTTTATTTACATATTCTTCATCTACTTCTTTTTCTTCTATTACTTTTCCCTCTATATCTGCAGTGTCAGTTTTCTTCCCAAGCTCTAATTCCACTTCATATATTTTATCATGATTAATTAAATATTTAGAAAATTTCGTTCCTTTACCAATTAATATTGGCAAAACTCCTGTAGCATTTGGATCTAGCGTTCCAGTATGCCCAACTTTTGATATATTTAACTTTTTCTTTAATTTTGCAACTACATCATGTGATGTATATTCTTTTTCTTTGTTTATTACTATAATTCCATCCATATCTAACCTCTTCATTACTCATAAAAAATGAACTTTAAGAACACTCCCTAAAGTTCAAATAGGGATTTAAGGAACGTCCCTAAATCCCACCAAAAGGAACGTCCCTAAATCCCGATGTTCTAAAATCCTTATTTTAAATATTTTCTTATTATACTTACTAATGTACTTTTTATTTGTTCAGGTGTTCCACTCATTTTACAACCTGCAGCCTTTACATGACCTCCACCACCAAATACTAGTGCTACATCAGATACATTTACATAGTCATTAGAACGTAATGATATCTTATATGTTTTTTCCTCTTTTTGTCTTAGGAATACAGAAACTTCTACTCCTTCGATGTCTCTACCTTTTTCTACTATTCCTTCATGATCTCCTGGCTCTGCATTAACATCAGCTTCGTCTTGTTTTGTTATATATGTAAATGCAATTTTTCCATCTTCTAAAAATTCTAATCTATTAATTGCAATCTTTGCTAGTTCAAAGCTTGATCTTGTTCGTATTTGAAATGCCTTTTTATATACATCTGAAACATTTACTCCTGTTTGTAAAAGCCATGCAACAAATTGAAATGTCTCTGCTGATACACCTTGATATTTAAATCCACCTGTATCTGTTATAATACCAGTTAATAAGCATTCTCCAATTTCTTTTGTTATTTTTATATTTAATGCTTCTAATACTATTATTAGTATTTGTGCACAAGCAGGTGATGCAGGATTAACATAGTTATAATCTGCAAACATTCCATTTTTTGTATGGTGATCAATATTAATAGTTACATTTGCTTCGTCCAAATAATTTTTCCAGCCATTTAATCTGTCTATTGTTGCACAATCTAATGCAATAGCCAAATCATAATTATCTGTTTTTCCTTCTTTTTTTATTTCTGTTGCTCCAGCTAAAAATTCAAAATTTCTAGGACATTCTGGAATTATTATATCTACCTTTTTTCCTATTTGTTTTAACGCATTATACATAGCTAAACTACTACCTATTGCATCACCATCTGGTGTTTCGTGTGTTAAAACAACAATACTTTCTGCTTTTTTTATCTCTTCTACAATATTATCTAATGTTGTCATAAACTATTCTCCTTTATTTTCTGGCTTAATGTCTTTTATAACATTTTTTAAAATTGTATCAATTCTTGCACCATATTCTATTGAATCATCAAATATAAATATTATTTCTGGTGTTGTACGTAAGTTAATTCGTTTTGCAACTTCTGTTCTTACAAAACCTGCTGATTTCTTTAATGCTGCTAATACTTGTTTATTATCTTTTGCATTTAACATGCTTACATAAACTTTAGCATATTTTAAATCACCACTAACTTTTACCTTTGTTACACTTATTAAGCCAGTTATATTAGGATCTTTTAAGTCATATGTTATAATATGACTTATTTCCTTTTTCATTTCTTCATCAATTCTGTTTAATCTGTTTGAGTCTTTCTTAGGCATATATACCTCCTTTGGATATTATCTTTTTACCTCATCCATTACGAATGCTTCTATAATATCTCCTTCTTTTATATCATTGTAATTTTCTATTTGCATACCACATTCGAAGCCTTTATTAACTTCTTTTGCATCATCTTTAAATCTTTTTAATGAAGCTAGTTTACCTTCGTGAATTACAACTTCATCACGTATTACACGAACTCCTGCATTTCTTTCTATTTTTCCTGTTAATACAAAAGCTCCACCAATTGTTCCAACACTTGAGATTCTAAATGTTTGTCTTATTTCTGCTGTTCCTATAATTCTTTCTACATACTTAGGATCTAACATACCTTTCATAGCTGTTTCTACATCTTCTATAGCTTGGTAAATAATTGAATATTGTTTTATTTCTACATTATCTTTTTCAGCTTCTGCTTTTGCTGTTGGTACAGGTCTTACATTAAATGCAATTATTATAGCATTAGATACATTTGCAAGAGTAACGTCTGATTCTGTAACAGCACCAACTGCTGAGTGAATTACTTTAACTCTAACTTCTTCATTAGATAATTTTTCTAATGATTGTTTTACAGCTTCTACAGTACCTTGTACATCTGCTTTTATAATTAAGTTTAATTGTTTTAATTTTCCTTCTTCCATTTGGCTAAATAGATTGTCTAATGTAACTTTATTTACTTGATTTATTGATTTTTCTCTTTCTTGTCTCTTTCTTCTTTCTATTAAGTGTTTAGCCATTTTTTCATCTTTTACTTCGTAGAATGTTTCACCTGCTACTGGAACTTCTGTAAGTCCCATAACTTCTACTGGCATTGAAGGACCAGCTTTTTTAACTTTTTGTCCTTTATAATTTCTCATAGCTCTAATTCTTCCTATAGAAGAACCTACAACTATTGTATCTCCGACATCTAAAGTTCCTCTTTGTACTAATAGTGATGCAATTGGACCTTTTGATTTATCAAGTCTAGCTTCTATTACAGCACCTTTAGCTTGTTTATGAGGGTTTACTTTTAAATCTAACATATCTGCTTCTAATAATACCATTTCTAATAATTGATCAATATTTTGATGTGTTTTAGCAGATATTGGAACATATATTGTGTCCCCGCCCCATTCTTCTGGAACTAATTCGTATTTCATTAATTCTTCTTTAACTTTTTCTATGTTAGCACCTGGTAAATCTATCTTGTTTATTGCTACAATTATTGGTATATTTGCAGCTTTAGCATGATTTATAGCTTCTACTGTTTGTGGCATAACACCATCATTTGCTGCAACAACTAATATTGCAATATCTGTAATTTGTGCACCTCTTGCACGCATACTTGTAAAAGCTTCGTGTCCTGGTGTATCTAGGAATGTAATGTCTCTTCCATTAACTTTTACTTGATATGCACCTATATGTTGTGTAATTCCTCCAGCTTCTCCTTCTATAACATTAGTTGAACGTATTGCATCAAGTAATGATGTTTTACCATGGTCTACGTGTCCCATTACTACGATAACTGGTGCTCTTGGTACTAAATCTTCTGCTTTATCTTCTGATTCATCAAATAAAATATCTTCTTCTTTAACAACATTCTTCTTTTTAGCAGTTACTCCGAATTCTTGAGCTATTAAGTAAGCTGTATCAAAATCTATATCATTATTTATTGTTGCCATGATACCATAACCTAATAGTTTCTTTATTACTTCACTACTTGTTTTCTTTAATTCTGCAGCTAAATCTTTAACAGAAATTGTTTCTGGTATTGTAATTTCTGTAAGCTTAAATATTTTTTGTTTTGATTCAGCTGGCTTTTGATTTTTAGCATTTTTCTTTTTGTTTTTCTTTCCCCTTCTTGTAGATAAATCATAATAGTCTAACATTCCACCATCTTGATCAGAAAACATTGTAGATAAGCTATTAGTTTGTTTTAAGTCTTGTAATTTCTTTTCGTTTATATCTTCATCACTAAATCTTTTACTTGCTTTTGCAGATTTTCTTGTCTTATTTTCTTCATATTTATTATTTTTTTGTTTTTCCATTGATTTGTTGTATTCTCTTACAACTTCTTTTTCTGCTACTTCTGAAGACATTATATTTTTAATATTCTTTTCGATAGTTCTTTCATCCATTGGTCTAGGACCTTTAGAATAATTATTATTTCTAAAGTTATTATTATTGTTTTTATAATTATTATTTCTGTAACCATCTCTATTATTATTGTTATTTCTGAAGTTTCTATTATCTTTTCTATTATTAAAATTATTATTTCTTTTTGAAAAGTCTTTTTCTTCATTTTTATTTGATTCAATTTGTTTTGTTGTTTTTCTGTTTAGTTCCCCTATCATATTCTCTCTTTCACTTTTTTCTATTTTTTTATTTTCTATTTTTTGTTCTGGTTTTACTATTTCCTTTACCTCTTCTGTTTTAGGTTCTTGCTTTTCTACTACTTTTTCTTCCACTTTTGGAGTTTCTTTCTTTGGTTCTTCTTTTTTCTTTAATCCAAATAATTCTTCTACAGTAAGTGGTTTTGTTTGCTTATTTCTATAAACAATATTAAAATCCTTACTCTTATTTCTTTCTACAAACCCTAACTGTTTTTCTCTTTCTTTTTGTCTTTTTTGTTTTTCTTCTTCTTCCTTTTTTACTATTTCTTCATCAGAAATAATAACTTCTCTTCTTATTATTACAGGTTCATCTTTTTTGTTTGATGTTTGATGTTTCTTAGCTGGTTTATTTTTTTGTTCACCTTTATTATTTTTCTTTAATTCCTCTTCTAATTTTTTAGCCTCTTCATCAGTTACTGCACTTAAATGACTTTTTACATCAAAATTTAAAGATTTAGCTTTCTCCAAAACTTCCTTACTTGTAAGCCCCATCTTCTTTGCTATTTCATGTATTTTTATTTTACCCAATAGCTTCACCCCCGTTAATTAATTTTTGTATTCCTTTTACTATATTTATATCTTTAATTCCTATTATTGCTTTGTTTTTCTGACCTATTGCTTTACTTAGTTCTTCTATTGTTCCTATAAAAATAATTGGAATATTATATTTTTCTGCATAAAATTTATAATTTTTCTTGGTTTTTTCTGATGCTTCTTCAGATATTACTAGCATTTTTATTTTCTTCATTTTTAATGCATTCTCGCATGCATTATTCCCAGCAACTATGTTCCCGGCTCTTGTCGCTAACCCAAGTAAATTTAAAATTTTATTTTTCACTAATTACACCTCTTAATTCATCATAAACTGTTTCATCTATATTCATTTCAAAAGTCCTTGCTAAAGCCTTAGTTTTTATTGCTTTTTCTAGACATTGAATATTGTCGCAAATATAAGCTCCTCTACCATTTGCTCTTCCAGTTCTATCTAATGTAATGTTACCATCTTTGTCTTTTACTATACGAATTAAATCTTTTTTATCTTTTTTTTCTTTACAACCTATGCAAGTTCTTTGTGGTATCTTTTTCATTCTAACACTTCCTTATATTATACTTGCTTTTGCCTATTTATATGTTTACTATTCTGCATCATTATCTTCGTCTGCTTTTTCCATCTCAGCTTGTTTTTCCATTAAGATATTTCTAAATTGAGTTTCTGATTTTATATCTATTCTCCAATCTGATAATCCTGTTAGCTTAGCAGCAAGTCTTGCATTTTGTCCTGATTTACCAATTGCTAATGATAATTGGTCATCTGGTACAATTACTTGTGCAATTCTGTTTTCTTCATCTATATCTACAGCCATTACTTGTGCTGGTAATAAAGCTGAAGATATATAAATAGATAAATCTGCATTCCATTCTATTACATCTATTTTTTCACCATTTAATTCATTAATTATATTTTGAATTCTTACTCCCTTTTGTCCTACACAAGAACCAACTGGATCTATATTTTCGTTTGGTGAATATACAGCAACTTTACTTCTGCTACCTGCATCCCTAGATACAGCTTTTATTTCTATTACACCTTCATAAATTTCTGGTATCTCAAATTCAAATAATTTCTTAACAAATTCTGGACACGCTCTTGAAATTATAACTTGTGGAACTCCTTTTGCTCCTTTTTCTACATCTAGTATATATCCTTTTATTTTATCATTTACATGATATTTTTCTGTTGGTATTTGTTCTTTAGCTGGCATAACTCCTTCTACTTTACCTAAATCCATAACTACGATGTTTTGGTCAGCCTTTTGAATTATTCCAGAAACAATTTCTCCTTTTCTTTCGCTATATTCGCTATATATAATTTCTCTCTCTGCTTCTCTTAGCTTTTGAATAATTACTTGTTTTGCAGTTTGTGCTGCAATTCTTCCAAAGTTCTTTGGAACTAATTCTACATCTACTGTTCCACCAATTTGTGCTTCTTTATCTATCTTTCTTGCTTCTTCTAATGATATTTGTAAAATTGGATTTTCTGCGTGTTCTACTACTTCTTTTACAGAATATAAGTGTGATGCTCCTGTTTCTCTGTCTACTACTACTTTAACATTTTCTTGTGAATTATAATTTCTTTTATATGCTGTTAATAATGCTGATTCTATAGAATCTAATAAATAATCTTTTTTTATTCCTTTTTCCTTTTCTAATTCTTGTATTGCAACTATTAGTTGTTTATTATCTATTCCTTCCTCTCTCATTACTTACACTCCTTTTACCAATTATATTTTATTTTTATTAATGAAATATCTTTTCTAGGTATTTCTTGCTCATCTATATTTATTGTTTCTTCATCAAATCCGTTTAAAATTCCTGTTATTAATTTTTCACCATTAAATGGCTTAAATAATTTTACTTCTACCTCTTGTCCTATATTTTCTTCTAATTGCCAATCCTTTCTTAATACTCTTTCTATTCCAGGTGATGATACTTCTAAAAAGTATTGATCTTTAATATAATCTTTTTCATCTAGAATCTCTGTAATAGCATTATTCACTTTTTCGCAATCTTCTAAACTTATGCCATTTTCGTTATCTATAAAAATTCTTAAATAATAGTCTTTTGCTTCTTTTTCGTAAATGACATCATAAAGTTTATATCCTAAATTTGTTACTATAGGATTTATTAATTCTTCTACATTTTTTTCTATCTTAGACAAGATTTTACCTCCCTTTACACTCATAAGGAGTGGGATTTGTTCCCACTCCTTATGTAATGTATTTTGCTATATTCGTATTATATAACATATATTTCCAAAAATCAAGGCTTGTAGCAAATTTTTTCGTGATTTTGATAGGGATTTGGGGCGTTCTTGTTTTCCTAAATCTCTATCTCTTTATTAAGCCATGTTGAATATATGTAGACCTTATCAACTTTTCTATTTAAGGATTCTTCTAGAGCTTTTTTATAAATCTCTAATTGTATATTATATTTGTCTTCTAAACTTTGTTCATTATTATTTTCTACATAATCTGTTTTATAGTCTACTAAAACTAGTTCATCATTATTAGTTATATAATATAAATCTATAATACCTTGTACTAATATTTCATCTTCTGCATCATTTTGGTATATTTCATTTGCTTTTAGATTTAGATAAAATGCTTTTTCTTGCTCTACTACTTTTGCAGTTTGCATTTCTTTCCATATATTTGAGCTTAGAAAAGCTAGTATTTTATTATAATTTACACTTTCAGCTTCTTTTGGTAAAATAATTTCTTTGTTTACTAGGTTGTTAACCATATTTTTTAATTTTTCTAAATTATACTCTTCTTTATAATTTAGTTTTTGTAAACATAAGTGCATTATTGTACCTTTTTCTGCTGGTGTTAGCTCTGTCTTTTCTATTAAGAAATTTGGCTTTTTCAATGTTATTCCAATCTTTTCCTCAGTATCCTTTGATAGTTCTTTAATTTTAGAGACAGAAAGTTCACTTGGCATTTCTGTAGAATCTTTATATTTATATTCCCATTCCAAAATATTCTTTATTTTTTCCATATTTTCTTTTGATACTTTTTTATTTGCTATATCTTTTAATACATCTTTTCTTTCTGTTTCACTTTCTACAGTTTGATTTAATATTTCAGTTTTACTTACTACATTAAATTCAAATATATCCGAATTTTTAATTTTATTTTTTAAATAAACTAGTTCTATCCAATCCAAATATGATTTATAACTTTCTAGGATTTTAGGATTTATTTTTGAATTATCTTCACTCTCATAAATTTGTAATTCTTTCTCTTTGCTTTCGATAGATTTTTGTAAATCTTTTTCTATTCCTGTAATAATCAATTTTTCCTTAGCCCTTGTTAAAGCAACATATAGCACTCTCATTTCTTCAGAAATGCTTTCTCTTTTGCTTACCATCTTGATTGCTTCTTTTGCAAGTGTTGGATATTCTATTTTTAATTCACTGTTTTCATAATTTGGTCCAAAACCAATTTCTTGATGTATTAATATTTTTTCTCTTAAATCTTTTAAATTAAAGTTTTTTCCTGTACTACTTAAAAATACTACAGGGAATTCTAAACCTTTACTTTTATGAATACTCATAATTCTAATTACATTTTCGTTCTCACCAATTATCTTTGCTGCACCTAAATCATTGTTGCGAAGCTTTAACTTATCTATAAAGTTTATAAAATTAAATACACCTTTAAATGTTGCACTCTCATATTGCTTTGCTCTTTCGAAAAGCATTTTTAAGTTTGCTTGTCTTAACTTTCCATTTTGCATTAATCCAACATAATTGTAATAACCTGTATCCATATAAATTTTCCAAATCAACTCATCTAATGCTAAAAACTCACTTGCTTCTCTCCATTGATTTATAAGTTCCAAGAAAGAATCAATCTTGTTACGTAATTCTTCATTTACCTGAATTCTTGCTTTTACAATACTTTCATAAAAGTTTTCATATTTATCTGCTAATCTAATCTCTATTAAATCATTATCTGTAAATCCACCAATCATTGATCTCATAACTGTAACTAATGGTATGTCTTGCATTGGATTATCTATTATTTTTAGGCAAGACATAATTAGTTGTATTTCTACTGAATTTAAATATTCTGTAGATGTCTCACTATATACTGGCATACCTAAATCTGAAATTTCTTTTTCATATATTGGAGATAATTCTGTTGTTGATCTTAATAGTACCACTATATCTTTATATGTAACTTTTCTATAACCTTCTTTTTTATCTAACACATAATAATTACTATTTATGAGCTCATTAATCTTTTGGGCTACATACCTTGCTTCTAAAATAGAGTTTTCAATTCTTTCTGTTTTTACATTATCTTCTTCATCTTCTTGTGAGTCTTTTGTAGTGTCTTCCAAATTAATTATATTTATTTCCGTTTTCCCTGCAAAATCTATATTTTCCAATTGAGGCTCTTCATAATTTGCTCCTAAGTTTAAATATTCATCCTCATTATAATCAACATCTCCTAAATCTTTGCTCATAATTTCTTGGAAGATAATATTAGTTGTATCTAGTATGTTTTTTCTACTTCTAAAATTTTTAAATAATTGTATTTTTAAATCATCAGCTTCTGTTTTTTCCTTTTTTAATTTATACGTTTTGTATTTATTTAAAAATAGTTCTGGCATTGCCTGTCTAAATTTATATATACTTTGTTTTACATCTCCTACCATAAATATGTTGTTGCCTTTAGAGATTGAAGTTAATATGTATTCTTGAACCATATTACTATCTTGATATTCATCAATCGCAATTTCTTCGAACTTATCTTGGTATTTTTTTGCAATCTCTGAAGGTACATATTTTCCATCTTCGTCCTTAATTAATATTTTTAAGGCTAAATGTTCTATGTCATTAAAATCTATTATATTTCTTTCTAATTTTGCCTTTTTATAATTTTCATTAAATTTTAAAATTATTGCTTGTAGTAGATTTAGGACTTCATACATATCTTTTAAATCTGCTAGCACCTCAGCTGAAGTATATATAAAAATGCTATCTTTTAATTTCTTAAATTTTGCATTTATCATATCTCTTTTTTCTTTTACAAGCGCAGGTGTTTCTGAATTTATTTTTTTACTACTTGGCCATCTAACAAAAGAAAAGGTTTTTGCAAGCTCATATGATTTATCCCATGAATTTAAGTTTACCAATAGACTTTCTAAATTTTCTATGTCTAGTCTTATTGCTTGCGAAAATTTTTCTAGTTCATTTTCTGCCTCTAATTCTTTTTTTATTTTCTTTAAACCTAATATGTTTTCTTCAATACATTCTTTGTAATTATTTAAAATAATTTTTCCCCATACTGTCTCTGCAAAATCAGTATTTTCGATATCTATATCAAATAATTTTACCTTTTCAGCTAGCCATTTTTCTGGGAATGGTGCACTTTGAATAAAATTATATATACTTTTTACTATATCTTTTAAAGGCTCATCATCTTTGTAACTCGTATAAATTTCTAAAAGCTTTAAAAATCCTTCATCTTCTTTTAAATACAAGTCTTCAAAAAGTTCATCTAATACTTCTTCTTTTAAAAGTTCTATTTCTGCTGTATCACCAATTCTAAAGTTTGGTGAAATATTTATTTCGTAAAAATTATTTCGTATTACATCTAAACAAAAAGAATGTATTGTACAAATATTTGATTTATTTAAAAGCGTAATTTGCTTTTGTAGACGTAAATTAGTTGGTTCTTCTTCTATCTTCTTATAAATTGCATTTAATATTCTTTCTCTCATCTCACTTGCAGCAGCATTTGTAAAAGTCACAACCAATAATTTATCTATATCAATTTCTTCTTCAATTATTTTATTAATTATTCGCTCTACTAAAACAGCCGTCTTACCACTACCTGCTGCTGCAGCAACCAATATATTAGAACCCTTTTCGTGTATAGCTTGACTTTGCTCCTCTGTCCATTTAACTTCGCTCATTTTATCTCCTTCGGGATTTAGAAACATCGGGATTTTAGGACATTCCTCGGGATTTGGGGACGGTCCTTTTTTCCCTCTTCGGGGATTTGAAGACATTTCTCTTTTCCCTATATTAATTCTTCTAATTTTTCTATATCGTTTTTGTAAAATTTAAGTGCATTTTCATATGTTCTGCTATCTTCTAAATCTATTCCTACTGTTTTTAAAATATCTAATGATTTTTTACTTCCTCCCATTTTTAGCATATTAATATATTTTTCTACTAAGCCTTCTTCTCCTGATAAAATTCTACTTGCTATGTCTATTGCACAAGATATACCTGTTGCATATTTATATACATAAAAACATCTAAAGAAATGATTTACTCTAGTCCAATTGTATTTGTTATATTCGTCTATAACTAGGTCTTCACCATAATACTTTCTGCATAAATCAACATATATATTTCCTAGTTTTTCTGCATTTAATATTTCTCCATTTTCTATTCTTGAGTGTACTTCTTGTTCAAATTCTGCAAACATAGCTTGTGTAAATAATGTACTTTTTACAGTTTCTATTCTGTCATATAATAGTGCTATTTTTTCTTGTTTAGCTGTTGAATTATCTAGTCTATATTGTGCAAGTAAAATTTCATTTACTGTTGAGGCTATCTCTGCTAATAAAAGAGTATAGCTATGTTCTAACACATTTTGATTTTTGTCAGAATAATATGAATGCATTGCATGTCCAAATTCATGGGCGATTGATGATACATCAAAATTTGTTCCAGTATAATTTAAAAGTACATATGGATGAACTCCGTATACTGGCATATTATATGCTCCTCCTCTTTTGTTTGGTGATAGGTATGCATCCATCCAATTTGAATTAAACGCTTCTTTTAATTTATTTACATATTCTGTTCCTAGTGGTGCTAGTGCCTTTAGTACTAGTTCTTCTGCATCTTCTATATCCATTGTAGTATCTGTTTGATTAAATGGATTTATGCTCATATCATACATATGAATATCTGGTAAGTTTAAAAGTTTCTTCTTTAACGATGTATATTCATGATTTATTCCTATATGTTCATTAATTGTTTTTAATAAAGTTTCATAAACTTTTACTGTTGCCTCGTCGTCCAATACTGCTTTTTCTAATGAGCTTTTATAATTTCTTAATTTAGCAATCTTTGTATCCTGTTTTACTGTATTTAAATATAATTCTGTTATTGTATTAATATATTTACCATATTCTGATACTAATGCTATAGCTCCCTTTCTTCTTACTTCTCTATCTTTATTTTCTAATAATTTAGAATATTCAGCTTCATTTACTTCTAGTTCTTTTCCGTTTGAATCTTTAATAGATGGAAATTTAATTTCTGCATTTGTTAATACACTGTATGCATTTTCACATCCATTAAATGTATCAGAAAATTTAGATAGCACTTCCTCAATTTCTTTACTTAATATATGTTTTTTGTTTTCTATAATTTCAGTTATTCTTCTTGAATATCTTTGTAAACTTTTATCTTCTTTCATGTATTTTTCTAATGTAGCTGTGTCCATATTTGTAAGCTCTGGTACCATAAATGCTGTCTTTTCATCAATTTTATTATCTAATTCTTCTGCTTCTTTAAATAGTTCTACAGCTTCTTGATTTGTCATATTTCTATGATATTGTAACATTCCGTATGCATATATTTTGCAATCCATTTCTACTATTTCTTCATATATTTTGTAGCATTTATATATATTTTCTGATGAATCTTTTAATTTTCCTCTATATTGAACGATTTCTTCTAGTTTTTCTTTTACCTTTTTAATATCTTCTTTATAATCTTCCTTAGTTTTATAAATATCTGTGAATTTCCATTCGAATTTATTTTCCATAATTTCCTCCTTTGTTTGGATTATTATATCAGTATGTATTTTTAAAATCAATGCACTTCCATTTAAAACGACAAAGAAGCCCAATAGCATTCTGCTATAAGGCTCCTTGCTTACATATTTCCAGCGAACTGGTTGGAAGATTTACTAATTACAATTAGTATACTTTGAGTATACTCTTTTTTCGAGTGACAGCTTTCTTACGTTTATCAGCCACTCTACATTTTTTGGAATAGCATTTTGCGGTCCAGGGAAAATCCCCTCAAAGAAACTAGATACCCTTGTAATCCTAATTACCGGCTTACTCCATGGGAATCTTTTCTTTAATAACTCCCTATACTGATCTGGATCTTGCATAACCCTCATTATCTTATCATATACACGTGTACTTACAATTGATGGTTCTGCAAGCAATCTTTTTTCCCAGTATTTAGGCTCCTCCCTGTCCGTAATTGCATTGTCTCTTAAAAACTCCAAATGATTGGTGTACTCTTGCCTAATCATGTTAGACAATTCAGTTGCAACATCTTCAAAAGATGTTCCTACAAATTTCCGCACATCCATGATAAAATCCTCCGTTTATATCAAAAAATTAAATCACATTGTATTATAGCAAGTTTATATCAGTTTGTCTATATAGTTATCTTCTTTTATATAAATATTTTTTCTATTCTTTAATTATCAAATTCTCTAATTTTTCATTATTTGCATCCATCCTCACTAGCTTACTTTAGCAAACCATTTTTATACTCTGCATGTGTTTTTACTACATGTTCAGCCATCTTAACATCCATAAATTCTACTTCACATGGAAAGTTATGATATTTCATTCTAATATGCAATGCTTTATAATTTGGATCTTCTGGATGACCATCTTGTAAATAATTTTTTATTTCTACTATTTCAAAGTTTGGATTATTTACTATATAATCTTTAAGCTGTTTGTAATTAGTTAAATCATTAAAAATATACCTTATCCCAATAAGATCATATACATTATATATGTTATCTCCGACCTTTTGCATTTTAGCAATAATGCTATTATCTGATTTTATTCTATACTGAATAGAATCTAAATCACTAAAATACTCAAAATTATTACCTGTATTTATTATACTCATAATTTCTAAAACTTTTTTATTTGCTTCTTTTCTTATTTCATTAAATTCCATATTTTCTTTTCCTAATTTCAATTATTTATTTTTTCCTCTATATTTTGCTTTAGTTAATTCCAACTCATATTTTTCTAAACTTGGTGAATTAGCTTTTCTAGCTAATTCTAGCTCTTTATTTATATCATATGGCACTCTTACAAATTGAATTGATAAAGCCTTCTTCTCTTTAGCTCCTACTTCACCTTCAATAATGCAGTAATGTGCTTGGGTAATCTCTTGCATATCTATAGCTTCATCATTCGGAATTGATATTTCTAAAGCATTTCCTACACTTCCAACATTTATTAAAGTTTTATTTACAATTTTTTGTAAATACTGCTTGTGAATATCAGCATAAAATACAATGTCTGGAATATTTGATTCATCTTCGAATAATTTCATCTTTTCTTCTACACTTGAAATATCGAACACTCTATAATCTAAATCATTTTTACTAGCATGAAACATTCTTACTAAAGTTCCACTCACATATAAATCCTTATACATAGGTAAATTTCTTAAATATTCTATTCTTTCTTCACCTAAAATATTATTATACCATCTTCTATGATATAAATGGTTTTCATTCGGATTTTTATAATTAGGATTTACTGCATAATTGTCACAATTTCCTTTTATAACTACTTCACATTTGTTTCTTATTAAATCCAATGTTTCGCATGGTGATGAACCTTTTAGTACAATATCTCCCAAACAAAATATTCTTCTTATGCCTCTACTTTCTATATCTTCTAATACCTCTTTTAATGCTACTATATTTGAATGTATATCTGCTATTAATGCAATCTTTTCCATTTTACACCTCTTTATTTCTTAGCAATAATTATTAACGTAGTTGGAGCACTTTCTATTTTTCGTTTATCCCAAAAATTACTTTTATAATTTCCAATATGATTTTCTTGAATTGGCTTATCTTCTATCATTTTTTCGATTGTTAATCCTGATTTAATCATTGCATTTATAATTGTAGAAATTTTAAAATTATATTGTACCATAGGTATCTTGTCTTCACCTTTTGTTATATTAGCAAGAGCTTCATTATTATATGATTTTCTTATTACAACTTTATCCTCAGCTATCCCTAAACAGTTAAAGAATGGATGTGTCCAACAAAACACAAATTTTCCGTCTTTATTTAAGTAGCTTGAAACAAGTGCTAGTGTTTTTTCTAAACTTGATGAAAAACCTATACTATATAAAGATAAACAATAATCAAAATAATTCTCTGGAATACCAGGGTTATCTTCCATTGCTGAAACAAAAAATTTTCCAGTTGGCACATTATTTTTTGCATATTTTATCTGCTCTTCTGATATATCTATTCCCCAAACTTCGCTTGCACCTTTAGTTTGTAAATATTTTAAGCTTTCGCCTTTAGCACAACCTAACTCTAAAACTTTTTTATTTTTTACATCTTTAAATATATTAAAATATTCTTCATTTCTCATAAATGGTCCATATTCTGGTAATGATGTATTAGAGTAATTCTTTCCACTTCTTACTAATTCGTTCCAGCCATTTTTATTTATCTCTATTATTTCTTTTTCGCCCATATATATCTCCTTAAAAAAAATTACTAATTTTGTTGTTCCACATTAATTCTCTGTATAGGCTTTGGTGTAAACAATTTAACATAGTAAGGTTGTATGTCTGGAAATACATCTTTTACAAGTACGATATTTCCATTAATATCTGTAACTTTTAAATTTGGAAATGTCTTAAGCATTTTTTCATCACTTAAATATTTTTCCATAAATTCTTTTACACCAGGCTTATTTTGTATTTCTTCATAATCTAGCAAGTATTGCTCACCATTTTGCATTTTAATTAAACCACTATGTTCAATTCTTGCATAAAACATTCTTAAAGCCACTCCAGTATATACACAATCAACAGCCATAAAAATTATTGTTATTATAGTAATCGTTTTTAATGCTTTTATATTAATTTTTTCTTTTAACCAAAGCAATAATTTATCTACTTTTTTATTAATATATGTCATTAAAAAGATTGCAAGGATTCCCCAGAATATAGAAAAATATACACATATTCTACCATTTATATTAAGTGGAATATTCGAATAATCCCACCACTTTACATGTAACATCATCTCTCCAAATAAACTTACTAAATATTCAACTACAGATCCAATTAAAAAGCCACCAAAAAACAATGTAAAATTATTTTTCTTAAAATATTGTAAAAGTCCAATCATTATGACAGCTCCTAACCCATATATAGCGCAAAATGGGCCATATAAAAAGCTCTGTCTACTTTCTATAACACCTTTTGTAACTAATCCAAATAATGTTTCAATTAAATATCCTAAAATACTATAAATTATAAAATACGCTAAAACTCTCCAAATACTCATTCCTAAAATCGTAAATTTCTTCTTTGTTTTTTCTTTTTTATTTTTCATTACTTCCTCCGTTAACTACTACTTTAATTATATATATAAATCCAGCTTTTCTTATATAGGGATTTTAGGACCGTCCCCATATCCCTCTTTCTTTTTCCTTTTCCTTTTTCTTTTTTCCTTTTCACCTATCTTAATAATATTTTTAATAAATTGCAATATTTATTTTATTTTTTTGTTAGTATTGTTATAATTTGGTTATACTTATTTATGAAAGGAGTGTTTCTTACTTGGAACAAGAAAATTGGCATTCGCTTTCTTCGTCAGAAGTATTGGAAAAGTTAAAAACTTCGGACTATGGATTAAGTGAAGAAGAAATTCGCAGTAGACAAAAAATTTATGGGCTTAATGAACTTTCTAAAAAGAAAAGAAAAAGTATTTTTAAATTGATTTTATATGAACTAAAAGATCCTATGATTATAATTCTTATTTTAGCAAGTATTTTATCTTTCTTCTTAGATGAATTTATAGAAGGATATGTAATTATATTCATAGTTTTCTTAAATGCTATAATTAGTGTTGTACAACAAAAAAAGGCTGAAGCTTCCATAGAAGCATTAAAAAGTATGAGTTCACCTACAGCACATGTTATTAGAAATAACGCAGAAGTTATTATCCCAGCTTCTGAAATTGTAGTTGGAGATATTGTAATTTTAGATGCAGGAAGTGTAGTACCAGCTGACATGAGACTTTTAGAAAGTGCAAATTTAAAAATTCAAGAATCTGCTTTAACTGGTGAAACCGTTCCTGTAGAAAAAGATGCTGATGAAGTTTTAACTGCTGATTGTTTTTTAGCAGATAGAATTAACATGGCATATACTTCTTCACTTATTACTTATGGTAGAGGTATTGGAGTTGTCACTGCTACAGGTATGAATACAGAAGTTGGACATATCGCCTCTCTTCTTAATAATAATGATGAATTTGATACACCTTTAAAAAGAAAACTTTCTGCAGTTGGTAAAACATTAAGTATTGTAGGTTTAATCGTTTGTGTAATTATATTTGTAATCGGACTACTCTATAAAAGACCTATTCTTCCATTATTTATGACTGCGATTTCACTTGCAATCTCTATAATACCAGAAGGCTTACCTGCAACTGCCACGATAGTTATGGCTCTTGGAGTAAAACGTATGGCAAAAGAAAATGCCTTAATTAGAAAACTTCCTGCTGTCGAAACACTTGGTAGTAGTACTGTTATTTGTTCTGACAAAACTGGAACTCTTACACAAAACAGAATGGTTGTAAAAAAATTAGCCACTATGGATGACATTTTAACTGGCTCTGCCATTACTATAACTAATATACAAAATAAAGAAACGTATAAGGAGTTAATATATTCTAGTCTTTTATGTAATGATGCAACATTTGACAAGAAAAATAACAATATGCTTATTGGTGACCCAACAGAAGGTGCCCTTTTACTTCTTGGTAGAGATTATTTTAAAATTAATCAAGAAGAACTAGAAAGGAACTATGAAAGACTTTATGAACAACCTTTTGATTCTGACAGAAAACGTATGACTACAGTTCACAATATAGAAGGCAATATAACAGCATATGTAAAAGGTGCCTTAGATGAACTTTTGAATGTGTGTGATAATGTTCTTACAACTAATGGTATACAGCCTTTAACAGCTGAATATAAAGAAAAAATACTTAATTTAAATACCTCTCTATCTTCTGAAGCTTTAAGAGTTTTAGGTTTTGCCAAAAAAATTCTTAATAAAGTTCCAAGCGAAGGAGAAAATATAGAAAATAATCTAACTTTTATTGGTATTGTAGGTATGATTGACCCTCCAAGACTTGAAGTTCCAAATTCCATAAAAACTTGTAAAGAAGCAGGAATTAGAACTATTATGATCACAGGTGACCATGTAATTACAGCAAAAGCTATTGCAAAAGAGCTTGGAATATATGAAGAAAATACAACCGCAATCACTGGAGCAGAATTAGATAATATGACTGATGATGAATTGGACAAAATCGTCGAAAACACTTCTGTTTTTGCTAGAGTATCTCCTAACCACAAATTAAGAATTGTAAATTCTTTAAAAAGAAACGGAGAAATTGTTGCAATGACTGGTGATGGTGTAAACGATGCACCTGCACTTAATAAAGCTGATATTGGTATATCAATGGGAATTAACGGTACTGATGTTGCTAAAGATGCTTCTGATATGATTTTATTAGATGATGATTTTACTACTATTGTTTATGCCATAAAAGAAGGTCGTAGAGTTTATAAGAATATTCAAAAAGTAATTCAATTTTTATTAGCTGGTAATATTGCAGAAATTTTAACATTATTTATTGCAACTTTATTAAATTGGGATCCACCAATTCTTGCAATACACATTTTATGTATAAACTTAGCAACAGATTCACTTCCTGCTTTAGCATTAGGTGTTGACCCAGCAAGCAAAAACATAATGAAAGAAAAACCTGTAAAATCTGGTACTCTTTTTGAAAAATCATTAGTTGCTAGAGTCATTTTACATGGTCTTTTTATAACAATTGCTACAATTTCTGCATTTTTAATAGGATATACTACAGATAGCTATATTGTAGGTCAAACTATGGCATTTTGCGTTTTAGCAATTTCACAAATGCTACACGCATTTAACCAACGATCTAATACAGACTCTATTTTTGCAAAAGGAAATGGTCATAACAAATATCTATTCTTTGCACTTGCATCTTCATTTGTATTATTACTAATTATTTTATTTGTTCCAATAGTCAGAAATATATTTAGTTTGACTATTTTAAAACCAATAGAATGGATTATAACAATAGGATTATCTATATTACCGGTTATCTTAGTAGAAATAACTAAATTTATAAAGAGAAAATTTAAATTAACTATTATTTAACACAATAGTAACAGCACATTCATTAGTAATTTAACATAGCCTACATCAAAAAAATCCAACTTATTCAGTTGGATTCTTTGTTTTTTCAAATTCTTTTATTTTTTCATATATATCATAAAAACTATATACTCTAATTATATTCCTACCTTCACAATTCTTATTATATCTTGTATCAAAACACATAATTGGCAAAAACTCCGCAAGTTGTTTTATGTTGTGTGGGCTATCTTCTATCATTATATCTATATTATTTTCTCTACAATTTTCTAATTTATTAACTGTAGAAAAAATTAATTCGTCATAATATAATTCATTGTTTACAAACCAATTTTTCACCATATCCTGCATCTTACTTTGTGCTTCTATATCTTCAAATTCACTAGCTCTCGCTGTAATAATATATATATTATGTCCATCTGCTTTAAGTTTATCTAATACTTCTTTTGCAAATGGTCTAGGCTTCTCTTCTTCAGCATACTTCGAGTTATATTTTTCCCAAAATTGCATGTCTGTTTGTATATCCCAACTAAAAATTTCTATACTCTCATATCCTTTGGAATTTACAATCTTTCCCTTGCCTATTTCAGAAGCATATTTTGTTCCATAACTCATACAAAATTCATTAAAATTAGTTAATACACCATCAAGGTCAATTCCTATATTCATCTTTTCCTCCTTAGTTTACTAGCTTACTTTGTCAAATAATTTAGCTTGATTATTATAAATGTATCTATTTACAAAATAAGTAATTATAATATGTAGCAACGCTAAAATTACAGCTGTTATTAAATAATTTGTAAAACTTAATGGTATAGATACTATAAATATTATTCCAATTTCTAATAAATTTAATACAAAAGGCCATAATAAATTCATATTTTGTTTTACTACCGCATATTCAGTTGACCATTCTAATTTTGGTTTTCTTAAATCAACTAATTCCATTAATATTGTTTGTAAAATTAATAAAACTAAATTTAATACAAAAGCTGTTAATAAAAATAAAATTGATGTTTTTGCTACTACATAAACAAATACTAAAACAATTATTGATGTTATAGTTCCAAAAACCACATTCGGAATTCCTTTATAAACTAGTTGTTTATAATATGGAACAGGTATATATTTCATAAATATTGCATTTTGTCCATCTCTTGATATAGCTGTTGGAGCAATATAAAGCATACTTGTTAAAAATTCTGTAAGCGCAAGAATTGCTGCCAATCCAATTGGAGTCTCTATAAAACCACTTAATACATTTTGGAATTCACTTATTGCTTCTTGTGAATTATTACTATTTATACTTACAATAAATATTCCCAAAAATACTACTGGCATTAATACAGATGGCAATACGCATTGCACAAAAAATATCGGATTTTTAAATAACATTTTAAATTCTTTAGCAACATATGATTTCCCTACTAAATTTATTTTTATATCTTTACCAGTAATATTTTTCCCTTTCTTTGCTCCTGAATCTAAATTTCCTACTGCCCCTCTAAAATAAAGTTTATTTCCTATTAATATAAATACAATATAACATATTGCTGTAATTCCTAGCAATTTTAAAAATTCAATAAAACTTGAATTTACTATCGCATTAATTCCTGGTTTTATAATAGGTAAACTATCCCTAACCATTTCTACCATACTATTAGCTTGTGTTAATGCCTTTAATAAATCCGCTTCACTTAATTCTGATGTTCCCGAAAAAGCAAATGAAAGTACAAGTGCTAATATAATTCCTAATAATGGTGCTATTAATTTAAATCTATCCTTATTTTTTACACCTTTTGAAAAACTCATTATAATCATTATTATAAAAGTTGCGATTAAGATTGGAATTATCGGAAATATTATTAATACCAATAAAGAAACTATATAATACATCGCACCTGCTGATGTAAGAATTCCATAAACAGTTATTGGGGCTACCGCAAATATTAACTCCATTACATATTCGGTTACTAATATTACATTTAATTTTGAAATTAATATTTCTCTTGGTTTTAATGGTAATGGCAAAATGTAATCTAAATCTTTTGAAAAATAGAATACATTTGTTGCTGATATAATTGATTGTATTATTGTAAGCAATGCTAGTCCTAATAAAAATATTCCAATAAACATTGCTTCTTGATGCACTTGCTGTAATGTTGTAATTAACCCATATGAAAGGAATCCAAATATTCCCATTAAATAGACTAGTAAAATTCCGTAAAGTATCACTTTTCCTATTTGACTTGTTTTTTTATTATTTTCACTATATTTTTGGAAGGAATTTTTAAGGAGAACTTTTGTAAGTGAACTAATCTTATTCATCTTGTGTAATCTCCAAGAATAATTCTTCCAAAGTTCCATTGTCTTTTAGTTTTGTCTTCATCTCTTCAAATGTTCCAACAAAAATTAATTTCCCCTTATTTATAATTCCTACTCTGTCACATAATTTTTCTGCAACTTCTAAAACATGTGTAGAAAAGAAAACACAATTACCTTCCTTTGCGTGTTTCCTCATCATTTCTTTTAAGTCATAAGATGCCTTTGGATCTAAGCCCGTCATTGGCTCATCTAATATCCAGTTTTTTGGATTATTTAAAAGAGCACCACATAATATTATTTTTTGACGCATTCCGTGTGAATAGCCTTGCATCTCTTCATTTAAATTATCATATATCTCAAATTTCTTTGTTAATTCTTCTATTCTTTGTTTTCTTATTTCTTTTGGGACCTCATAAATATCTCCCATAAAATTTAAATATTCTATTCCTTTAAGTTTTAAGAATATATCTGGTGTGTCTGGCACAAAGCCTATAGTTTTCTTAGCAGAAATACTCTCCTTTTTTATATCTTTATCATCTACCAATATTCTTCCCTCATCAGCATTTAATATGCCTGTAATCATCTTGATAGTTGTTGTTTTTCCTGCACCATTTGGACCTAAAAAGCCAAAAATTTCTCCATCTTTTATTTCTAAGTTTAGGGAATCTACAGATTTTTTTCCTTTTACATATGACTTAGAAATATTTTCTAATTTAATCATGGTTATCCCCCTTTTTTATATTTTTCATGATTGTACAATTTTTTTATTCTATTAGCAATACTATTTATGAATTATTAAGATATAATATATTAAAATTATCTTAATATCTTTACAGCAGAGCCATTTTGCTATATACTATATTGGCAGACAAATTATTAGGAGGTCTCTTACAAATGAAAAATAAAGTAGTTATAATAGGTACTGGTAACGTTGGGGTTAGTTATGCCTATTCACTTTTAAGTTCTAATATAAATATACATGAAATCGTATTAATAGACATTAATATGCAAAAAGCTGAAGGGGAAGCATTAGATTTACTAAATTGTATACCACTTACTAACACTTCTTCTAAAATCAAGTTTGGAACATATGAAGAATGTAATGATGCATCAATTATATGTATAACAGCTGGTGTTAGCCAAAGAGCAAATATTTCATCTAGAATGGAAGATTTGCATAATGCAAGTAATATCTTTAAAGAAATTGTTAAAAGTATTGCAACTACAAAGTTTAATGGAATTATACTTGTCGCAGGTAACCCACTAGATGTTATGACATATCTTACTTGGCAATATTCAGGACTAAATTCAAATAAAATTATTGGTTCTGGAACATCATTAGATTCTGCAAGACTTCAAAATATTATTGCAAATAGACTTGATATTTCACCAAAAAGCGTACATGCTTATGTTATTGGTGAACATGGAAATAGTCAGTTTGTTCCTTGGAGCAATGCAAAAATCGGTTTAGAACCAATTTATAACTATCTATCACACGAAGATATGATAAATATAGAAGACGAAACAAGAAACTTTGGTTTTAAAATTGCTCAAAAGAAGAATTACACTTGTTTTGGAATAGCTTCTGCTTTAACAAGAATAACTAGTGCAATCATAGCAGATGAAAAAGCGATTATATGCGTTTCTTCTTATGACCCAGTTCAAAAAATATTTATTAGTACACCTTCTGTTATTGGAATAAATGGTGTCGAAAAAACTGGAATTATGACTTTAAACCAAGAGGAAATTCATAAATTCGAAACTAGTGCAAATATTATACGAAATGCTATTAATGAAATTTAAATATATTACCTCCTACATTTGTTATAGGGGGTTTTTTTATGGAAGCGTCAAAAGCTTTAATTGTAAAAAAGAAATTAACAGATACACAATATATAATATTATACTTTTTCCTATACTCATTCATTGGATGGCTAATGGAAACATTCTACTCATTACTTGTATTAGGTCATTTCACAAACCGTGGATTTTTAGTTGGTCCTATTTGTCCTATTTATGGGTTTGGAACAATTTTAATGATTTTGTTTATTAGCCAATATAAAAAAAATTCTATTAAATTATTTTTTGCTTCAGCATTTATTTTCTCTGCCTTTGAATATGTAGTAGGTTTTGCACTAGATGCAATTTTTGCTGCTAAATGGTGGGATTATACATATGACTTTTTTAATTTAAATGGTAGAATTAGTATCTTTTACACAATAGTATGGGGATTTATCGGATTATTATTTATTAATCATATTCATCCATTTTTCTCTAAAAAAATAGAAAAATCATTAACAGCTATTCCTACCTATATTTTAAAAGTCCTAATATACTTAATGCCAATAATTTTAATTGTAGATACTATTTTTTCTAGTTTAAAATATTTAGGTAAATTATAATGTCGAATTTTGAAGGTATAGGTCGAACGATTTATACCCTTTTTTATTGCTATTTTTAGTAAAATTTGGTATAATAGTCTTCGCGCGCAAATATACTTTATTATAGAGGTGATATCATTGTCTCAAAAGACAAACTCATTAGAATCTGATAAAAGTAGTGAGATTCTTGCTGTTCCCGCGCAAAGAGTTGGACTTGCTCAATTTATTTTAAGTCCAGAACAAAGGACAGCTTTAGAAAATAGAAATAATCTAGTAAGGTTATATGATACATATGTAAATGAGTATCTTCAATATTATATACAAAACTTAGAAGCAGAAAACGCAAGTTTACAAGCTGCTTTTAAAAACGTAGATTTTTATATAATGTCTAGGGTAAAATCTAAGCATAACTATATGGAAAAACTAGATAAAAAAGGTGAAGCTTTAGATATATTTGGAGACAAAATAATTATCTTAGCTGTAGATGGTAAAACAGATGAAGATTTACTAATTCAAAAAGCTTACGAAATGGAAAACTTTTTAGTTACACATAATCCAAATATAACTGAACTTTCCAGAAAAAGAAAAGATTATATAGCGGAACCTAAAATAAATGGTTATTCGTCTTTACATACAACTCGTATTGTTCATATTCCAGATAAAGATATTAAGTTTTATCGCGAAACACAAATAAAAACATTTAGAATGAGAGAGACCGAAAAAAATGGCACAGCTGGTCATTCTTCGGTATATAAAAACAATAGGGACTTATTTTTAGAAAAAATAGAAAGCGTAAATTCAGCTATGTTTTTCTTGCCACAATATATGCATTTTGAATTTGACAAAAATTCTAGAAAAGATATTTTAGTCTTAGATAGTTTTGAGTCCAATTTCAAATATTATTTTGGTATAAACTTCGACGATTTTATGCAAATGAGAGCTATACAATTAAGATAACCATAAATTTCTTCCCAGCCTAACTGGGAGCTGCATAAACCAAAAAAATTTTTATAAAATAAAATTCTCATAAAATAAAAAGGCGTGATTAAAATTAAAATCACGTCTTTTTTCTTTAACACTATATTTTAAAATCTACTTATTGCAAGCCCATCTCCAACCTCTAATATTTCTGTTGTACAATTTTCATCTTCTGTTACTTCTTTTATATATTCGCGTAGATTTCTTACTGCAGTTCTTTGTTTATGTTTGTTATAATCACTCATTACATAACCTTTATATAAAATATTGTCGGCAAAAATAATTCCATTTTTGTTTAACATTCTTTTAGCTTGTTCTAAAAAGAATGGATATTTTCCCTTTGCAGCATCTATAAATACAACATCATATTTTTTATCTAAGGTAGGCAATATTTCTACTGCATCTCCTTCTAAAATATTAATCTTGTCTGCTACTCCTACTTTTTGAATATTCACCTTTGCCTCTTCTACTCTTTCATGTTCTCTTTCTATCGTATCTATTTTACCACCTTCAGCTAAATATCTTGAAAAGCACATAGCAGAATACCCAACAGCAGTTCCTATCTCTAATATTGCTTTTGGTTTCGTTTCTTTTAAAATTTTATCTATTACTTCTAAAGTATCATCCATAATTATCGGAATATGGTCTTCTAAAGCTTTTTCTTTTATTATTTTTAACTCTATTTCGTTCATATAGCTTCTCCTTAAAAAATAGGGACGTTCCTTAAATCCCTATTCGAAAACAAAAAAGGGAAAAAAGGACCGTCCCCAAATCCCTTTTTATCTTATTTTTAATCTTCTTTAACTTTTCTTCTTGCTTCTCTTTCTCTAGTTTTTGTATCTAGTATTTTCTTTCTTAATCTAATACTCTTTGGAGTTACTTCTACTAATTCATCATCTTGAATAAATTCTATAGATTTTTCTAATGACATTTGAATTGGTGGTACTAATCTTAAAGCATCATCAGAACCTGAGGCTCTTGTATTAGTTAGATGTTTTTCTTTACATACATTTATAGATAAGTCTTCTGGTCTTGAGTTTATACCTACAATCATACCTTCATATACTTCTACACCTGGCCCAATGAATAAATCACCCTTATCTTGTGCATTATATAATCCGTATGTTATAGATGTTCCGGCTTCGAAAGCTACGATTGTTCCTCTTGTTCTTGCAACAACTGTTCCTTTGTATGGTTCGTAATCTTCGAATACATGGTTCATAGTACCATTACCTTTTGTATCTGTCATGAATTCTGTTCTATATCCGATTAATCCTCTTGATGGTATCTTGAATTCTACTTTAGTGTGTCCTGCCTCTGCTGGTTCCATATTTTGCATCTCTGCTTTTCTTTTTCCTAACTTTTCTATTACAGTTCCTATACAATCATCTGGAACATTAACTACAAGTCTTTCGATTGGTTCGCATTTTACACCATTTATTTCTTTAATAATAACTTTAGGTCTAGATACTAAGAATTCGTATCCTTCTCTTCTCATTGTTTCTATTAATACAGATAGATGTAATTCTCCACGACCAGCTACTTCAAATGAATCTGCAGAATCTGTCTCGCTTACACGTAAACTTACATTTCTTTCAAGCTCTTTAAATAATCTATCTCTTAAATGTCTTGAAGTAATGAATTTTCCTTCTTTACCAGCTAAAGGTCCATCATTTACGCTAAATGTCATAGTAACTGTTGGTTCGTCTATATCTACAAAATCTATTTTTTCTGGATGTTCTATATCACATATTGTTTCACCAATATTAATGTCTGGAATACCAGATAATTCAATGATATCACCAGCACCTATCTCTTGAACTTCTACTTTTTTAAGTCCCATATGTGTATAGATTTTCCCTATTCTTGCATTCTCCATCTTTCCATCTTTTTTGCAAATAACTACTGGATCATTAACTTTTAATATTCCTCTTTCTAGTCTACCTATAGCCATTCTTCCTATGAATTCATCATAGTCAATATTAGATACTAGCATTTGAACAGGTCCTTCTTCATCACAAGCTGGTGGATTTATTTCCTTAATAATTGTTTCGAATATACAATTTATATTATCACTGCTATCTTCCATGTTCATTTTAGCAATTCCATTTTTAGCTGAAGCATAGATTACTGGGAATTCTAATTGTTCGTCTGTTGCATCTAATTCTATAAATAATTCTAGTACTTGGTCTAATACTTTTGATGGGTTTGCTCCTGGTCTGTCTATTTTATTTATTACAACTATCGGTTTTAAATTTAAAGATAACGCTTTCTTTAAAACCTCTCTTGTTTGAGGCATTGGTCCTTCGAATGCATCTACTAATAATAAAACTCCATCAACAGTTTTTAAAACTCTTTCCACTTCTCCACCGAAGTCAGCATGTCCTGGTGTATCTACTATATTAATTTTTACACCATTATACATAACTGCTGTATTCTTAGAAAGAATTGTTATTCCTCTTTCTTTTTCTAATGCATTAGAATCCATAATTCTCTCGTCAACTTTTTCGTTGTCTCTAAATACATGGCTTTGCTTTAATAATGCATCTACTAATGTTGTTTTACCATGGTCTACGTGTGCTATGATTGCTATGTTTCTAATATTTTCGTTTATCATTTTTATTACTCCTTTATTCTTTATATTCATTTGATGTATTTTCTAATTCTCTTATTGATAATTCGATTCTTTTATTTTCTAAATCCATATCAATTATTTTTGCATTTACTTTTTGTCCTATTCTTAGTTCTTCCTCTGGTTTTGTTATTTTTCTTTCGCATATTTGAGAAAGATGTACTAACCCTTCAATTCCTGGCTCTAGTTCTACAAAAGCTCCAAAAGGCATCATTTTAACTACTTTTACTGTTAAAATGTCATTTATATTATATTTACCTTCTACAGATTTCCAAGGGTCTGGTCCCTTTTCTGCATAAGATAATTTAATTCTTTTATTTTCTTTATCCACATCTATTGCTATTACATCTATTACTTGTCCTACCTTTAGTATTTCATTAGGTGGTGTATTTCTATTCCATGTAATTTCAGAAATATGTAGTAACCCTTGTACTGCTCCTAAATCTACAAATGCTCCATATGTACTTATACTTGTAACTTTTCCTTTATATTTTTTGCCTACTTCTGCTTCATTCCAGAATTTATCTATTTTCTTATTTTTCTCTTCATCTAAAACTGCTTTTATTGATCCTATTATTCTTCTAGGTCTAAATTTACATTCTATTAATCTAAATCTAACCACTTTATCTTTGTAATCTTTTATGTTTTCGCTTCTTGTTATTCCAGATAAAGAAATTGGAATAAATATATTGTATCCTTCTTTTGAAATTATAAATCCTTTGTCTGTAATTTCTGTAATTCTTTCCTCTAAAACTTCGTTATTTTTTAATTTTTCTTCTAACTCTTTTTGAGCCTCTTTCATTTTATATCTTTTAGTGGAAAGCAATACATTACCTTCACCATCATTCATTTTTATTACTTCTGCTGTTATTTTATCTCCAATTTTTAATTCTTCACTAGGATCTGCTGATTCATTATATGAGTATTCATCTCTTGGAATTATTCCATCTGCTTTATACCCAATATCTATAATCACTTCGCCCTTTTTGTTTATATTTATTATTGTTCCTTCTATTGTTTCTTTTACATTAATATTTTTCATTGATTCTTCTATCATTTGTTCAAAATTTAATTGTTCTGACATAATTTCACCTTCCTAATTCTTTGTTACATTGTAACATCCTCTTTCGTTTGGTTTATCTTTATAAATGGCGTTTTTCATAACTGAAAAACGCCTTATACGCAGTAAACTGACAATATTATATATTATTGTTTGATATTTGTCAACATAATTATGTTATCCATTATCTCTTTACTTACTTGCTCTAGCTCCTCTTTTGAAGGCTTTTTAGTAACTCTATCACTATAATCTAATGGTTTTCCATAATTAACATATACCCTTTTAAAAGGTTTTTCTCCTCCTACTATTCCAACTGGTTGTACCTTTGCACCTGTTTGTAGTACGAAAAATGCTACTCCTTCTTTTACACTTTCTCCTTTTTCTAGTCCATTTCTTGTTCCTTCTGGGAACATAGCTATACTTTCTTTATTTTTTAGAGCTTTTAATGTTGTTTTTAAAGCTGCTATTTCTTTATTATCTCTTTTAACATATATAGCATCAAATACATAACCTAAAAATTTCAAAAATTTATTTTTTGTTAATTCCTCTTTTGCCATAAACCTAACGTGTCTTCCTGCTGTTACCACAATTAAAGGTGGATCTAAATAACTTCTATGGTTTCCACAATATATTACTGGACCTTCCTTTGGAATATTTTCTTTTCCTATAACTTTTAACCTATATACAACTTTGCAATACAAATATATTGCTGTTCTAACGATTACTCTTAATATTCTTTTTATAATGTTCATTTTTATTCTCCTTAGTTTTTTGCTTTATTATTTTAATTATTTTATGTTTAATTTTATTTACACTCGATTTACTTGAATCTACATATATGGCATCTGGCGCTTTTTTTAATGCCCCCACTTTTTTATTCATATCATTTTTATCTCTTTCCATTATTGACTGTAAGACTTCTTCGAATGATTGATTTATTCCATTTCTTTTGTTTTGTCTACATCTTCTTTTAGCTCGTTCTATTGGAGTCGCATCTAAATATATTTTTACTTTTGCCTCTGGAAAAACTACAGTAGTAATATCTCGTCCTTCCATTATGATGTTCTTACCTTCTTTTAACCATTCATATCCAATTTTTCTTTCTAATTTTGTTATTTTCTCTCTAACACCTAAAATACTAGATGTTTTAGAAACTATTCCTGTTACTTCTGGTGTTCTGATTTGGTTAGTTACATCTTCTCCATTTAAGAATACTGACTGCTTATTATTTTTATTTTTTAAATCTATATCTATTTTTTCTAATATCTCTTCTACTTTTTCTTCATCTGAAATATCTATATTATTTTGAAGTACTGCTAAAGCATGACATCTATATAGCATTCCTGTATCTATACTTACTAAACCCAAATCTTTAGCAACTAATTTTGTTATTGTGCCTTTTCCTGAACCTGCTGGTCCATCTATTGCAACTATGTATGACATATTTCTTCTACCTTCCACTAATTATTTTCTTCTTTATTAATATGTATATCTTTTATTATTATCTTAATTGTTTGTACTCGCATTGTTGTTAATTTTTCAATTTCTTTTATTATTTTGTTTTTAAAATTATCTACAATATTTCTAACATTTCCACCATATTCAACACTAAGTTCTATATATACATATGGACCTTCTGGTTGATTGTCTATTCTTGTTCTTATGATATTGTATATATTAGGATCTTTTTTTGCTATATACTCTATAATTTGTCTAAATACCGTATCTGATATTGTAAAATTTCCTAAATAACTAAAAGTAGGTCTTATTATAGATTTTTCTGATATATATGGTTTGTCATTTCTACCTTTAAATTTAAATATTTGAAGTGGATCTAATATAAATCCTGAAAAATCTTTTTTTATCTCGAATGTTGGTACAGGTATAACGTGTTTTCCCTCTGTTACCCTACTTCTTCTAGCTTCTTGAATTTCTTCTGGTGTTGCAATTTCGTCTATGTATATAATTTTTTCTATTGGTGGTAAACCTATATTTGCAGCTATTTTATTTACCATACCATCAGATGTTCCTAATATTAGAATTGACTCAGGCTTATATTTTTCTATCGCTTTCCTTATCTCATCTTTTTGTTCCTGTTTTAAAAATAGTGCTTTTTTTACAGTCTCTATTTTAGTTGGTGCTTTTTTTGCAGATTCCCCTGCGATTATCTCATTATCATTTATAAAAAGCCCATCATCTATTATATAATGAATATTATTTTCATTCGCAACCATTTGTGCTCTATAGCTTTTTCCAGTTCCAGATGGTCCTACAAAAGCATACACTTTAATATTATTCATAGTTACTCCTCTTATTTTTCTTCTTATTTATATTTATACTTAATTCTTGTATATTATACCTCATTATTTTTCTGTTTTCAATTATATTATACAATTAGTGCTAATTTGATTCTTTATGTAAATTATGTTATAATTAAGTTTATAAAAGCGTTTTATTTGATTCCTACACTAAGGGATTTGCTTTTTAAAAAAGTGCTTGGGAAATGGAGAAATATGGATTATACCAGATTTATGGAAGGTGCAGATGTTTTCGCTGTACTCATCCCACTAATTACAATGGCCTTCTTATCAAGATTTGGCCAAAACATTGCAAAGAATATTAACAAAAAAAATTACAAAAAGATTTTTGTACAGGTTTTAGTTTGTATATTTTTAACCAGTGCAAGTATATTATTGGCTCAGGAAACTAATTCAAAAACAGGCGAATACTTGGCATGTGTTTGCTTTGGCGGTACTGGAATGTTATTTTTTTCTATTATTCCAGTAATAAAACAAGGAATACAAACACATTTAAAAAAATTTGCAACTCGTTAACCACCGCAACAAACAAGCACTTTTTTAGTCAGACTATGGTCTGACTTTTTTCTTTTATATTTACATTTGTTTTAGTGAAACAGACACTATTACTTTAACAGTAATAGTGCCTTTCTCGTTTCTATCTTAAAATGCTCCATTTTTTGAATCTAACATCATTATTTTTCATATCCTGGTTTTCCAAGTAATGTAAACATATTCTTCTTATATGCTTCTACACCTGGTTGATTAAATGGATTTACCCCTAATAGTTTACCAGACATTGCACACGCAAGTTCGAAAAAATATATTAATTGTCCTAAGTTCTCTTCATCTAATTTTTCCATTGTTATTAAGATGTTTTGGACATCTCCATCAACATGTGCTGCAATTGTTGCTTCCATAGCTTTTTTATTTACATAGTCTAATGTTTTTCCTACAAGGTAATTTAATCCATCTAAATTATCTTCATCTGTTTCTATTTTTATATCTGTTTTTGATTTTTCTACATTTAATACTGTTTCGAATAAATTACGTCTTCCTTGTTGAATATATTGCCCCATAGAATGTAAGTCTGTTGTAAATTCTACTCCTGCTGGGAAAATTCCTTTTAAATCTTTTCCTTCGCTTTCACCATATAATTGTTTCCACCATTCTATGAAATAGTGTAATTTTGGTTCATAATCTACTAATAATTCTATATCTTTTTTGTTTTCGTATAGAATATTTCTTGCTACTGCATATTTATAGCAATCATTATACTTTAGATTTTCTTCTGCATATTTATTTTGTGCAGATAAAGCACCTTGCATTAATTTATCTATATCAATTCCTGCTACTGCTATAGGAAGTAAACCTACAGCTGTTAAAACAGAATATCTTCCACCTACATTATCTGGAATAACAAATTCTTCATAACCTTCTTTATCTGCAAGTTGTTTTAAAGCTCCTTTTTTCTTGTCTGTTGTAACATAAATTCTGCTTCTTGCTTCATCTATTCCATATTTATTCTCTAAAAATTCTCTGAATATTCTAAATGCGATTGCTGGTTCTGTTGTTGTTCCAGATTTAGATATAACATTTATAGACAAGTCTCTATCACCTATAAATTCTATAATATCATTTATATAATCAGGATTTAAATTATTTCCTGCAAATATTACTTTTGGATATTTTGATTTTTCATCTGGTACAGCATTTGCAAAGTTGCTATTCATAGCTTCTATTACTGCTCTTGCACCTAAATATGATCCTCCAATTCCTATTACTAGAAATACGTCAGAATCCCTTTGTACTTTTTTAGCAGCTTTTTCTATTCTTTTGAATTCTTTTTTATCATAATCAGTTGGAAGTTTAAGCCATCCTAAAAATTCTTTTTCATCATCTGCTTTTTTATATAATTCATTATGTATATCTGTTACTTTTTTTGAATATTTTAATAATTCTTCCTCATCTAATTTTGTATAGCTTAAGTCTATTTTTAAATCTTTCATATGGCAATACCTCTTTTCCTTTTTTTATGAATTTATTCTATATCATATTAGTATTTTATGCAAGGATTTTGACATTGTTATTTTATGAATATCGTCACTTGTTTGAAGACTAGTATAATGAATGCTTACATTTTAATAGTCAAATTCGCAAAAGCAAGAAATAATAGTTTTTATTATAAACATTGAATGCGAAAAAAATACATAGAAAAACAACCCCCAAATTGAAAAACTTTTGTTTAACAGTTTGAAGGTTATTTTAATATTATATAGGGATTTTAAGAACGTCCCCAAATCCCTCTCTTGGAACGTCCCCTAATGCCTGTTAATTCTATCGTGTTACCCATTGTATTAAATCTAAGTTAGCTGTATCTAGCATCATAACTGTTTGTGGCATAACTCTAAATGTGTAACCATAGTTACCGCCTGTTTTTAATTCTATCTTAGCAGAATATTTATATGTTCTATTTTCATCATCTTGTTCTATCAAATTCATTGGAACAGTCTGAATTTGCTCCATTATTCCGTTTTCTAATATTTTACCATAATATACTTCTGTTCTGATAGAATTACAATCTATATTTTCTGGTAAATTTACTATACAATGTACTTCTATTTGGTTACCTGCATCTATCGTTATATTGTCTAAATTATTATTTTGTGTAATCTTTATGTCTTTCCAACTTGCATACATGTTCTTCTTCCAGTTGGTAAAATCAATTACTTCATCTAAATTTTGATAATGATTTTTAGACAAATTAGCAAGTTCCATATAATAATCTCTTGTATAATCTATTACCATTCTAGATGTCGAATATCTTCCACCTGTAGAGATTATTGAATTTTTAAACATTTCCATCCATTTGTCAGATACTCCATCTTCTTTCTTATTTTCATAATATAATGGAATAATTTTACTTTCTAAAGTATTATATAAGCTTTCACTATCTGCAATATCTTGTTCTTCGTAAGATTGATATTCTGTATTATCTCCTATTGTCCAACCATTTTTTTGGTTATATCCTTCTGCCCACCAACCATCTAACACGCTAAAGTTGATTACACCATTTACAGATGCCTTTTGACCGCTTGTACCAGAAGCTTCCATTGGTCTTCTTGGATTATTAAGCCATACATCAACACCACTTATTAGATATCTTGACATTGCTATATTGTAATTTTCTAATAAGAATATCTTTCCTTTAAATTGAGGTTTCATAGAAACTTCGTGAATATATTTAATTAAATCTTGGCCTTCTTTATCTGCCGGATGTGCTTTTCCAGCAAAAATTAATTGAACTGGTCTTTCTGGATTATTTAGTAATTGTGTTAATCTTTCTAAATCTCTAAATATTAGTGTTGCTCTTTTATATGTAGCAAATCTTCTTGCAAAACCAATTGTTAACGCATTTGGATTTAATTTAGAAACTATTTCATTTATTTCTTCATAATTATATCCACTAGATTTTAATCTAGTTGTTATATTATTTTTTACTAAAGTAAATAATTTTTTCTTTCTATCTGTATGTGTATCCCATAATTCTTTATTTGGAATATTTTTAATATCATTCCAAGTTTCATCATCTTGAATATTATCTTGCCAATAAGGTTTTAAATATTGGTTAAACAATTTTTTCATTGATGGTGCAAGCCATGAACATGTATGAATTCCGTTTGTTACATATTCTATTGGCGATTCATCTGGTGCTATATTTGGCCATACATCTGAGAATAGTCTTCTTGATACTGCACCATGTAATTTACTTACACCATTCTTTTTACCTGCTATTCTTAATGCAAGCATTCCCATATTAAATCCTTGCTCTAAACCTTGTGTATTTTTCATACCTAATCTTAAGAAATCTTCACGAGAAATTCCAAGTTTTGGCCAGAAGTTAGAAAAATATTTATCCATTAATTCTATTGGGAATATATCATTTCCTGCTGGAACTGGTGTATGTGTTGTAAATACAGTTTTAGCAGAACACATTGATTTTGCAACTTCGAATGATACTTGTTTTTCTTCCATTACATCTTTTATTACTTCTAGTGTTAAAAATGCAGAGTGTCCTTCATTCATATGATATACACTTGGTTTTAAACCTAAACGTCTTAATAGTTTAATTCCTGCCATACCTAAGACGATCTCTTGTCTTATTCTCATTTCTTGGTCTCCACCATATAGTCTTAATGTAACAACTCTATCTTCTGCTATGTTTTTATCTATATCTGAATCCATTAGGTATAAAGAAATTCTACCTACAACAATTTTCCATATCTTTAAATATAATTTTCTGTCTGGAAAGTCTACATCTATTATTAAGTCTTCACCATTTTCATCTTTAACTGGTAAAATTGGTAAATTATCTAAATCTATATTTGTGTACTCCGTTTTTTGAGTTCCATATCCATCTATTTTTTGGTTAAAATATCCATTTTTATATAATAAACCTACAGCAACAAAAGGCAATCCTAAATCACTTGCTGATTTTAGATGGTCTCCTGAAAGTATTCCTAATCCTCCTGAATATATTGGTATTATCTCATCTATACCATATTCTGCTGAAAAATACGCAATTAAATCATTTGCATTATTAGGATAATTTTTAGAAAACCATGTCTCTTTTGTTTGCATATATGAATTAAAATGATTTACAACTTCATCATATTTAGCTAAAAATTCTTCATCTTTTGCTATATCTTCTAATTTATCTTGAGAAACTAGTTTTAAGAATTTAACTGGATTTTTTCCAACTGTTTCCCATAAGTCAGAATCAATTTCTTTAAATAATCTTAAGAATTCTGAATTCCAAGCCCACCATAAATTGTTTGCAATATCTAATAATTCTCCTACTCTTTTTGGTAATTGTGGATTTACCGTAATTTTATTAAATATATACATTAATATTTCCTCCTTAGTTTCTTCGTGTTTTATCTGTCGTACATAACTTATTATATTATCTATTATAGTTTTATTTTTGTCAAATAATTTTTAGTATTTTCTTTATAATATTTTTGTCTTTTTTCTATTGAATTTATTTTTATTTTGATATAGTATATATATTAATTATGGATCGACACAAAGGAGGAAATTAAATGCCAAGAAAAGCAAAAGAAGAAAAAAGCGAAATAGAAGTAAAACAAGTAAGTAAAGTAGCTCCTAAAACAACCAAAACTGAAAAAAAGACTTCTACTAAAGTTAGTGCAACTACAACGAATAAGGTTACAGCAAAAAAAACTGCTACAAAATCAGCAAAAAATTCTAATATTATCAAAAAAGTAGTAGATTCTATTACACCAAAAAAGAAAAACACTACCAAAAAATCTTCAGCAAAAACAACTACTACAAATACTAAAAAATCTTTAAAAACTTTAACTAAAGATTCTATAAAAAGTACCGAAAAAAATGAAGTAGCAAAAAAACCAACTACTATAAGTGGTGAAGAATTCTCTATTGCAGAATATTATGATTTACCATACAGGTATAATCAAACAATAGTTAAATTACTTTATCAAACACCTACAACTCTATTTATTTATTGGGATATTTCTGACGAAGATAGAGAAAAATTTAAAGAAACTTATGGTGAAGACTTCTTCGAAAAAACAAAACCTGTACTTGTAGTTCATAATGAAACAAAAGGTTATAGTTTTGAAGTAGAAATTAATGATTTTGCTAATTGTTGGTATTTAAATGTTAATGATAGTAAATGTAAATATAAAATAGAATTAGGTAGAAAACCTTTTGAAGTTATGTATAATGGTGAAGTTACAGAAGTTAAAACTACTCAGAAAATAACTCAAAGTTATATCCCTATAACATCATCAAATGAGGTAGAATCTCCTAATGATCATATTCTATTCGAAAAGAAACAAGAAATGATATATTTTAAAAATGTAAAAAATAATACAGTAACAGCCAAGAACATAGCTAGTCTTAATTTTGTTAAAAGTCTTGGAAAAGTATATAAAGTTAATGATTTCTATAAGAAGTTTTATAAAGATGAAGATTTGGACTCTTTTGATAAAATACAGAATCCATCATCAAATAGTTTAAGTTCTTCAAGATTTAAATAGAATTTTTTAATATCACCTTTAAGAAAAATTCTTATAGGTGATATTAATGTTTATACTAAAATAATAATTTAAAGGAGTATTAAAATGAGCAAAAACGTAAAAGGATATGTAAGTTTTGTACTACATGCACACTTACCTTTTATACATCATCCCGAAAGTGATGACTATTTAGAGGAACAATGGTTATTCGAAGCAATGTCAGAAACTTATATTCCTCTTCTTAGAAATTTTAAAAAATTAGTAGATGAAAAAGTCGAATTTAGAATAACAATGTCTATGACACCACCTTTACTTTGGATGCTAGACAATAAATTACTTCAAAAAAAATATATTCATTATTTAAAAGAGCATATTGAACTTTGTGAAAAAGAAGTAAAAAGAACAGCTTATGATTCTAGATTAAATGGACTATCTAAATATTATTTAAATAGATATTCTGATGACCTATATTTATTTGAAAAAGTATTTAATTGTAATTTAATCCAAGCTTTTAAACATTTCCAAGATATTGGTGTATTAGAAATAATAACTTGTGGTGCAACACATGGTTTCTTCCCTATCTTATATGTTAATGAAAAAACAGTAAAAGCTCAAATTGCTGTTGGTGTCCAAACATATAAGAAGTATTTCGGAAAACAACCAAGAGGAATTTGGCTTCCTGAATGTGGCTATGTTCCAGAAGCAGATAAATATTTAAAAGAATTTGGTATAGAATATGCTATTGTAGAATCTCATGGTATATTGTATGCAGACCCTACACCAATATATGGTACTTTCGCGCCAATTGTATCCCCTGGAGGGTTAATTGCATTTGGACGTGATATGGAATCTTCAAGACAAGTTTGGAGTTCTATAAATGGATATCCGGGTGATTATAATTACAGAGAATTCTACAGAGATATTGGTTACGAAGCTGACTATGATTATATTAAACCATACATCGCTCATGACGGTGTAAGAGTTAATACTGGTATTAAATATTATAGAATTACTGGAAAAACAGACCAAAAAGATTTTTATAACTTGCAATGGGCTCAAGATTCCATATATAAACAAACAGGTCATTTCTTTGATTGTAGGGTAAAACAAATAAATGACATCTCAAGTTATATGGATCACCCACCTATTATTCTATGCCCATATGATGCAGAACTATATGGACACTGGTGGTATGAAGGTCCAGATTGGTTATATGTATTATTCAAAAAAATCTACTATGATGATTGTAATTTTAAGCTTATTACACCTAGTGAATATATAGATAAATATCCAAACATTCAGGTTTCATCTCCTTGTAGATCTAGTTGGGGTGCTAATGGTTACAATTATGTATGGCTTAATCCATTAAATGACTATGTACATAGACATCTTCATAAAGCTGGAGATAGAATGGTAGAACTTGCTCATCTATTTCCTAATGAACAAGATAAATTAAAGAGATTTGCTTTAAATCAATGTGCAAGAGAATTGTTGCTTGCCCAAAGTAGTGATTGGTTATTTATTATAACAAATCAAACGATGGTAGACTATGCTAAAAAGAGAATTAAAGATCATATCGGTAGGTTTACTAAACTTTACCTACAACTAAAAAATGATAAAATTGATAAAGACTATTTAGAAGAAATTTATAAAAAGGATAAAATTTTCGATGAAATTGATTATATGATTTATTACTAATATACAAGTTGCAAAACACTTCTTCTTTCATATTATATGTATAATGATACTTTATTTAGTAGATAATATTACATATATGTGAAAGGAGATTTTTTTATGAAATCATTTTGTATTAAGACAAATAACAAAAATATACTAGCTTATCTACTAAATAATTTCAATTTTCCTAACACATATATTTCTATAAGAAAATTTAAAATATATAAAAACATAATTATCCATTATATTGGAGAAAATGCTTCTGCTTTTTACAACGAACTTGCAAATAATTTAGTCTCTTTAATATTAAATTTTTATGAAGAAAACTTATTAAAGTCAATTATAAAATCTAATTATTTTTATTTTTCAGAATCTGAACAGGATATTGTGTTAGATAAATGTTTAACTTACCTTAAAGATACATCTTCTGTTGAATATCAAGTAAGGATTGAACATATTTATATAGCAGCTCTTAAATATATTACAAATAATAAAGCTATGATTCTAAGTGGTTTTATTCATTTTAGGCTTTCAAATTACATGAAAATCTTAGACTATGTTGTAGATACTTTTGTAAATGAATTAGTCGTAGATAGAGAATACAAGGAATTTATTAATTTGCTAAAATCTTATGTAAATTCTAAGCCTTCTAATATAAATAGTGTACATTTTATTTATAAAAACACTTCTTCTATATTACTTGACAGTAAACACAAAAAAATACCATTTACAGATGACCTAGCTAACTTAAATTATATTTCTGATGTTTCCTTTTCTGAAAATGATATAGTACTTAATACCCTGCTTACTCTTCTACCACAAAAGATAATAATACATTTAGAAAAAGAACCGGATGAATTTATAAAAACATTAATATGTATTTTCGAAAATAGAATAGAACTTATATCGGGATCTAGGGACGTTCCTAAAAATCCCTATTTGCAATAGGGATTTTTAGAGTAACTAATTGAATTACAGATTTGCTAAAAAACGGAAAAAAAGGAACGTCCCCAAATCCCGAACGTCCCTATCTTTCTCTCTATAAGCTCATATTAATACCTCGTGCAACTACATCTTTCATATTTTCTACTAAAGAATCTATTTCCTTTGGTGTTACTATAAAATTAAAATTTTTCGGTATTAATGCTTCTTTTATCTCCAGATAATTATCCTCTTCTTTTAGTTTATTTAAATATTCATTAGATTCTGCTTTTTCTTGTAATTTTTCTATAAAAACATCTAAGCAATCATTTACCACAACTGCTGTCTCTACAACTGTTGGTATTCCTAGTGCAATTACTGGAACTCCTAATGTATTTACTGTTAACTCTTTCCTAGCATTGTCTACTCCTGCACCTGGAACAATTCCTGTATCTGCTAATTGAATTGTACTGCTTATTCTTTCCATGCTTCTAGAAGCCAAACTATCTATAACTATAACTAGTTTAGGCTTTACATTATCTACTATTCCTTTTAAAATCTCTGCTGTTTCCATTCCTGTTGTTCCTAAAACACCTGGCGAAATTGCACTTACTGGTCTTGTGTTTTTATCTAAATATTGTGGTACATATTTTAATAGATGTCTCGTAATATCTATCTCATTTATTACTTTTGGACCTAATGCATCTGGTGTAACATATATATTTCCTAAACCTACAACTAATATTTCCTGTTCTTTGTTTACATATTCATCTATCATCTTTTTTAATTCTTCACATAATATTTCACTTGCCTTTTGGACTTCTTCTTCTCCCATATATTTCATATTTTTCATATCTATTGTTACATAATTTCCCTTTACTTTACCTAATGCTCTTTCACCTTGTTCATTCATTATCTTAACTCGTGTAACTTTTATATTATTATTTATCTGTTCCTCAGTTGCTTCTATTCCATCAATCTCATTTTCTATATTGTTTGCTTTTTTATACAAATCTTTTCTTTCATCAGCAAGGTCTGTTCTAAAATCTAACATAAAAAATAACCTTCCTTTCCTAAAATTCCCGTTGCATTAAACAACACCTATTTATATTTTAAGAAAAAAAGATTATTTTATACTATTTTTTTAACTTCTTTTAAAGAATCTTTTTAATTTACTCCATATTTTTTCTATAAAACTTTCTTCTTGGTATAATACTAAACTTGTATCTGCAGAATTTGGTATCAGATTATTCTCTTCATCCAATACTACATAAGATTCTTTCTCATTTTTCCAATATATGTTTAAAATTTCTTCCCTTTCGTCTGGCTCGCACCAATAATCTAAATTTAAAACAGATAATAATATTAATGTTTTCCTATGTAGTTTTTGATCTTCTAAAGGAAGATTCGGATTAATATTAACTTTATAGTTTTTATCTCTTTTAGTTTTAAAAATATTCAATACATCTTTTGGTATTTTATTTAGATATGCCATTGGTATATATTTTAAGATTTCATATACTTCTGAATATGCTTGTGCTAATTCGTTTTCCATAACTTTCTCCTATTTTTTACTAATATTTAATTCATCTTTAATAGTTTGGTAAGCTATTAATTCTTCATTTCTTTCTATCTTACTACCATTTTTTAAAGAACTTTGTAATCTATTAAAAAATATGTCTGGAGTTAGACTTCCCCCATTTGCCATTTCTAATTTTATCTTTAGGTATGATAATGAATCTTTTAATTCATCCTCTATTTGTTTATCTTCTATATCTATTTTATTGCTTAAATCACCAATCTTTTGTAGTAACTCATTATTTCTTTCTATTTTTACATTTCTTTCTAAATCATTTATTAAATACTGGATAATCTCTAAAGTTTGTTTTGCAATATCATTATTTATTTTTTTATATTTGCAAATAACTAAAACATTTTCTATTATATTATCTGCAGACATTCTTTTCTCCATATCTGTTAATCCATCCAACTCTGTAGCTATAAATTCTGCCAAATTATCTTTTACTCTGTCTGTATCTTGCATAATATTTATAAAATCATCTAGCTCATCTGCATTTATCTTATTTATTCTTTCATAATTAAAACGTTTTTTAATCAAATCTAACTGGCTATATTCTTTTTCTAAAATATTTTCAGTTACTATTTTTTCTTGTAATATATACATTGGTAAAATTGCATTTTTCCTATAATATATACTTTCTCTGTTTATGTCTTGTAACGCAAATTTGTTCTTTTCATAAAATTCATTTAAATTGAATTCGTCATTCTTTTGAACTCCATTAAATATGTTTTTTAAATATTTTTCTTTATCTCCTAATAAAAATTCTAATAACATTTTTTTATCAATTTTTAACTTTTCTAATACATACATTCTAGTTCTTATTATGCTATTTGCTTCTGTATAAGCACTTTCGATACTATAATTTTTATCAATATGAAATCCAAAACTTTCGAATGGATGTTTTTTTATATAATTATTTACTACTAAATCAACAAAAATATCTGCATTGCCTTCTTCTAATATTTCATCTTCGTTTTCACTTTTATTTATGTTCGAAAAACAATGTGCATATCCATGTAAAACGTAACCTAATAATTTATTTTGATTATGTCTTCTATTTTCTGCTATTGTTATTGTTTTAGACTCTTCATCAACTTCCATATTATAGTTGTCTGGTAATTTGTTAAAAATAATATTTGTTCTGTTAAAAGTAATTTCTATGGCTTCTAATTTATCTGCCGGAGTACTTGTATACACATCTTTTATAAATTCTTTAATCATTCTTTGAGCTAAATAGACAATCTTAAATAAGTCTGGAGACACTTTATGTTCTAGACTACTTATTATTTTATCCCTAGATTCTTTTTCTGTAAAATTCTTTAAAAACTCTAATTTTTCTTCATTATCTTTTTGGTTTGCTAAATATGATACCTTATTATTTTCACCATCTATTGCATCTATTGTTCTTCTTAAATTATTTTTTTCTCCGTTATTCTCTTCTAATTTAGTATCTAACATAATAATCTTCTCCTATGTTTAGTCTATTTGTTTATGTTCTAATTTTTCTTTATCATATTCTATTCCTTGTTCTCTTAATTTTTCTTCTAATCTTTTGTTAAAAATATGTATATAGCCAACTGCTGTTTCGTTAAATTCACCTTTAAGCTCTTCTTTTACTTCTTTTTTTAAGTTTGCTATTAGTTCATTGTTTGACTCCATTTATCATCCCTCTTTTTACTTTGAACAATTATTACATAAAATCGTTTCTAAGCCTATATTTAAATCAATTTTACCAATCTTATAATTATAGTCTAAATCTATCAGTTCTTTTATGATATTAGAAATCTCTAAATCTGTAAAGCTTTTTGCTTGCATTTTATATTTATTTACTAAAAATAATTGATTCGGTTTTAAATTTAAAGCCTTTGCTATATCTAGTTTATACCTTTCTGCTATTTTTGTAAAATACAATTTTTTAAAATGATTATATAATGTTATTAAAATTTTTTGAATTGGCTCTTTATTATAAAGCAAATTATTTAGTTCTTCTAATGCTAGTTTTATTTGTTTCTTTCCTAGATAATCGGTTAAGTTAAATATAATGGCTTGTGTTTGTTTAGTACACAATAAATCTATATCTGCTTTATTTATTGTTCCACCTTCACCAGCATATTCTATTAACTTTCTTATCTCGTTAATTAAGTCTTGCATATTTTGTCCACATTGTTCTATTAAATATTGCAATGTATTTTCTGCTACATTAACTTTATATGCATTAGCAATAGCTTTTAACCTTCTTATAATTTGGTTTGGTTTTTGATATGTAAATTCACATACCTCACCATTTTTTTCTAATACCTTATATAATTTTTGTTTTTCTACATTTTCCTCTACAAATACTAAAATTACACTTTCATTAATTTCATCAATATTATTTTCTATGTATTCTGCAACACTAGTTTTAATTTTAGCAAGCTCTGGATTCTTTCTCTTTCCTTCTTTTTTTAATATTTCCGAATTTCGTACAAGAATTAATTTTTTTGGATAGCCAAAAGCTGGAGTTTGTATATCTGCTATTAGCTCAGAAATATTTGTTTCATCTATGCTAATGTAATTAATACCATTTATACATTCTCCAAAATTTTTTCTTATCTTTTTTACTACTGATTCTAGTAAAAATTTTTCTTCACCATATAAAACATATATACTATTTAACTTTCCTTGTCCGAAGTTCTTTTTCTAATTCTTCTATTAACATATCCATCTTCCTTTTCGGGATTTAAGGAACGTCCCCAAAATCCCTGTCTGGGAATGTCCCAAAAACACCTGTTCCTATTCATCTATTCATATTATAATTTAAATTGAGATGAAAACTTAGATGAATGTGCATGGCAAATTGCTATTGCCATACTATCTGTTATATCATCCAATTTTGGTAATTTTTCTGTATTTAATATCATTTTCACCATTCTTTGTACTTGCATTTTATCTGCTCTACCATATCCTGTCACTGCTTGCTTTATTTGTAATGGTGTATATTCGAATATATCTAATTTGTTTATTCTTGCTGTTATTAATATCACTCCCCTTGCCTGAGCAACATTAATAGCTGTTTTTGCGTTATTATTAAAAAATAGCTCTTCTATTGACATCGCATCTGGTTTATATGTATTTATTATATTATTTAAATCTGTGTAAATCTTCTCTAACCTTAGCGGAAAAGATTCACCAGCTTCTGTTAATATTGCACCAGATGTTTCTAGTTTAAATTTATTTCCTATGTAATCTATTATGCTATACCCGTGTTATTGCAAACCCAGGGTCAATTCCTAATATTCTCATTTTCCTTCCTCTTCTTCTGTTTTTGAATCTAATATTATTCTAAATATTTCTGCAACACTCCAAGCTTGTGAAAAAGCGCCTTTAGGTAAATATGGAGGTTTAGAGTCATATAGTTCTGCAATACTTAATATACACCCTTCTTTATACATCATTGTTTTAGCTGTTACTCTTAAATTTTTAACGAATAAGTCATACTGCTTTTGCAATTCACCTTTAACTTTCCCCTCTTTTGTATTAGCTATTACATTCTTGTATGCATCATTATATAATCCAAAAAGCCATGGCCAAGTTATTCCTTGGTGGTAACTTATATCCCTTCTGTATGAATCTCCTTCATATGTAGCAATATACTGCTTATCCTTTCTATTTAAAGTACGTAATCCATGTTTTGTATATAGTTCATTAGTTACAGTTTTTAAAATTTCTTTAGCATTTTTTCCTGCTGGATTTAAAACTTGGTAACTAAGTGATAAACTAAATAATTGATTTGGTCTTATTCTGTCATCACCTAATACATCATACAATGATTTCTTGTCTGAATTATAAAATTTTCTATTAAATGATTTCTGAGTTTTTTCTGCTAATTCTGCATACATTTCTGCAACTTTTTTAGTTTCGAATTTTTTTGCAAGCTCTTCCATTATTTTTAAAGCATTATACCATAAACTATTTATTTCTACTGCTTTTCCATTTCTAGGGGTTACTGCAAAATCTCCGATTTTTACATCCATCCATGTATTTTGGGTATTTATTGTTCCAGAATGAATTAAACCATCTCTTTCCATATAAATATTATTATCATCTACATCTATTCCTGTAATATATGCCTCTATTATTTTCTTTAAACAAATATAAAAATTGTCCTTTATAAATTTATAGTCATTCGTATAATTAATATATTTTTTTATTTCTTCAAAAAGTAATAATGAAGCATCTGCACTATTATATAATGGTCTGTTATCATATCCGGAATATCCATTTGGTACAAGCCCATATTTTATATCTCTAATAAATGTTAGTAAAACTTCTTTTGCTATATCAAATCTCTTTGTTTTAAGTAGTAATCCTTCAAATGCTATTAAACTATCTCTACCCCAATCTAAAAACCATGGGTAACCTGCAATTATAGTATGAAGTCCAAATGATGGTCTGTATGCAATAAAGCTATCAGTAGTAATTATAAAATCTTCTATTAATTCTTTATCCTCTGTATTTTCATTTATTAAGCCCGTATCTGTTACTATCTTCTTTAATCTTACCTCTTCTTGCTTAATAACATCCTCTGCTTTTATTTCGTCTATATTCTCTTCTAATGAAAATACAAATGATATATTTTTCTCTTCATTTGGTTTTAATTCTATCTCATATCTACCTGGAATTGCATGGTTTTCTATTGGGTCAAACCCTCTTTTTTCTTCTTCCATATAAAACATCCTATAAAATATATCATTATGATGTTCTATATATGTTCCTTCTGAACATTTCATGTAAAATGGTGTTTGACTTTCATTTTTTACAACTATTCTTACTTTTGTGCCACTTATATTTTCTTTCAAATTGAATTCTGTATCTTTATTAACTTGATGAAAATCTCTATAATTTATTATTGGAGCCAATGTTAATTTTGAATCATAATTTCCATTCTTAATATTGTATAATATAACAACTGTATTTCTACCATATTGCATACTTATAGTCTTTTGGATAGAAATATCGTCTATTTTATATGTATATGTTGGTACATATTTTTTCTCGAATGATTCTATTCTTTTATAACCATCAGAAATATAATTATCGCAAATATTAGTATATAAAGGATATTTGCATCCATTAAATTCTATAGATTCATCCACCTTAGATAATACTAAAAATCGTCTTGCCGGAGGTGTTAGTGCTGCAACCAATAACCCATGATATTTTCTTGTGTTGGCACCTGTAACTGTAGATGCTGCAAATCCTCCTATTCCATTAGCTATTATCCATTCTCTTTGAATTAAATCTTTAAATTCTCCTTTATTTACCATTATTTTCATTTGTATGCCTCCAATTATTATTTTTTCTTGTTTTGTTCAACTTTTTCTATAAATTTCTCTATAAATTCCTCTTCCTTATCTTTATTTTCATTTTGCAAAATTTCTCTGTTTTTTAGTTTGACCTCCTCGGTATTACGCATAGCTTCTATACGTTTACCATATTTAGATAGAAATTTACTTTTTCTTTCCTTTTTATTTTCATTCATTTTTCTTTTTCTCTTTGGTCTATTTTTTATTTTATTAAATTGTTTTTCATATTCTAATTTAGATTTTAATAGCATATATTGTGGATCTGATTGTTTGTCCCTATATTTTAAGTCATCACAAATCAATTCTGAAATTGCTTTAGCAACTAAATCTGAATTATGTCTTATATATCCATTTTCTACACAAGCTAAATCCCTTTGTAATAAACGTACTCCTAAAGTTCTTGCCTTTGCAACATCTTGTGCTACTAATTCTGAACCCTTTAAATTATATCTTTTAATATACTCTGGAATTATTTCTCCTGTATCGTAAATACAATAATCTATAACATTTTTACCAGTATGCTCTATTATTGCTTTTATATGGTCAGCTAATGAGTAATTATCTGTTTGACCTGGTTCTGTCATAATATTACTTACATATATTTTTATTGCTTTACTATCTTTCATTGCTTTATATACACCATTTACTAACAAATTTGGTATTACATTTGTATATAAACTTCCTGGACCAATTACAATGCAATCCGCTTCTTTTATTGCTTGTACAACTTCTGGAGTTGCCCTACAATTTGGTGGTGATATAAATACTCTATTAATTCTTGTAATTTTATCATAAACTACTTTTTTTATTTCATCTTTTTCTTCTATTATCATTCCATTTTCAAGTTCTGCACATATTCTCATTTCATCATTTGTAATTGGTAAAACTCTTCCTATAATATTAAAAATCTCATTAGAATTTGCTATAGCTTCTGTAAAATCTTTAGATAAATCTTGCATCGTAGTAAAATATAAATCACTAAAACTAATATCTTTTAAATCTCCACTTTTATATTTATAAGACATTAATTTACTTGCTAATTCTTCATCCCTAGCTAATGCAATTACTGTATTTTTTATATCTTCTATAGGCATAGAATTTATGCTTTCTTTCTTCATATTACCATATGAAGATACCGTAACAACTGCTGTTATATTATCTGTATATTGCTTTAATCCTCTTACAACTGTTTCAAGCCCATTGCCAGAACCTATTACTACAATTTTTGGTCCTTCTGAATAAATTTTTTTGTTAAATATTAATGAATTTATATTTATATGTTTTCTATTATTTTTTACTCTTGAATCTGTAGATTCTATTAACATCTCCATAGTCCTTTTTTGCATAAATACAATTCCTAGAACTATACAAGTAAAACCTACAATAAATGATAAAATAATTAATAATAACTGCGCTATTTCAAGTTCTTCACTTACAATAATTGTAGATATTCCATAACATGCCAGTATTATTCCTACAAGAATAAGAAATATCCATCTTTTAATTCTTGCATTTGGTCTAAACCACTCTATAAAACCTTTCATTTTTTATTAATACATCCTTTCAAGTTCAGTTTTCTTAATCTTCTCCTATTACTTGTACCTCCAGCTCAATCTTTTTGCCAAATTTTTCATAGACTTTTTCACTAATGTATTTTACTAAATTTAATATATCTTTTGCTTTTGCATCTCCTTTATTTACAACAAAACCAGCATGTTTTGTTGATACTTCTGCACCACCTATATTGTATCCTTTTAATCCACATTCATCTATTAACTTTGCGGTAATAAAATCTGTTCCTCTTTTAAATGTACTTCCTGCTGATGGATATTCTAATGGCTGATGTTCTTTACGCCATATAGTATATTCGTCCATCTTCGATTTTATTTCTTTATATCTTCCTTTTTTTAATTTTAATTTGGTGCTTAAAATTATATATTTGTTACAACTAAAAATGCTATTTCGGTATTGGAATTTTTGCTCCTCATTAGATAATATTTTTATATTACCATTCATATCCATACACTTAGTTTCTAAAACGATATCTTTCATTTCTCCACCATGTGCACCTGCATTCATTCTGATTGCACCACCAATAGAACCTGGGATTCCAGCTGCAAATTCGAACCCTTCTATTTCCTCTATTAATAATTTTTGTGCTACAAAACCATTTTTTACACCAGCACCAACTGTTATTATATATTCATCGCTAATTTTTTCTATATTAAAATCTTGTATATCTATTCTTAAGACAATTCCTCTTATACCACCGTCTTTTACTAATAGATTACTACCATTTCCAATAACTGTTATAGGAGTTTCATTTTTATTTGCATATTCTAATATGCTTTTTATATCTTGCTCATTTTTAGTATTTACAAATATATCAGCTTTTCCACCAACTTTAAATGAAGTATGTTTTGACATTAATTCATTTTTATATATTTTTGATTCTTTTGATATACATTTTTCTAATTCGCTTGAAGTTTTTTCTATATTCAAGTTAATTCCTCTCCTTTAAATAGTTTATAACTTCTTCTATACTTTCCTGTGGTGTTGAAGCACCTGCCATCACACCTATTTTATTTATATTTGCAAAATTCTCATTATATAACTCTGATACTTCTTCTATTTTAATAGCATTTTTGCAATTTCTTTGTGCAATTTCATATAATTTATTTGTATTAGAGCTTTTTTTGCCTCCAATTATGACCATATATTCTACATCTTTAGATATTTTTTCTGTCTCTTTTTGTCTACTTTCTGTAGCATTACAAATACCATTATATATTTCCAGCCTTGTTTTTATATTTTCTTTTAAATATTGCTCTATTTGTAAAAATTTTTGTAAATTATATGTTGTTTGTGTTAATACTGCCAATTTTTCTTTTTTATTCAAATCATCAATTCGTGCTTGCAATTGTTCTATATTCTCTATTACTTCGCCATTTTTGCAAAAACTAAATGTTCCCACGACTTCTGCATGAGATTTCTCGCCAATTACTAAAATATAATAATCTTTATTTGACAATTCTTCTGCCAAATCATGAATTTTTAGTACTTTTGGACATGTACAATCTATTAATTCTATATTATTTTTACTTGCATATTCATAAACTTCTTTTTTTACACCATGAGCTCTTATTAGTACTCTTTCTTTGGCTTCTTTTATATCAGTTATTATTCTAAGTCCATTTGCTTTTAGTTTATTTAGCACTTGATTATTATGTAATAAATCTCCTAAACAATCTAAGTTCTCTGTATTTTTTAATTCCTCTTTAGCAGTCTCTACTGCTCGTGTAATTCCATTGCAAAAACCGGCTGTTTTACCTAATATTATTTCCATATAATATCTCCTATTTTATTTTATGCTTTCATAGTTTGCATTATATCATATAACTCATAATTCTGTAAAATAATTTGACATAACTTTGCAATATTTTTTAGTAGAAAATTATGCTTTTACTAATTACAACAATTTTATTTGACATAATTAAAAAGACGCAAAAATAATTACGCCTTTTTTAATTCTTCCAAAAAAATCTTTTTAACCTTGAAAATAATCTTTTTATAAAGCTTTCATGTTCTATTTTTATAAGTTTATTATTCTTTTTTTCTTCTATTGGATCATTATCCTTTCTGTCAAATATATGCTTCAATTTTTCTTCATTTAATTTTCTTTCTTCTTCATCCTTTTTTCTAAATTCTTCTTTTTCTTCTTCTGTTGACCAATAATCTCTATATATTAAAGCCAAGATATTATTAGCTTCTTCAGATAGTTTTTGTTTATTTAAACGGAGTCCTTCTTGTACATTAAATTCGTAGTCATTATTCATATTCGCTCTCAAAAAATCAATAAACTTTTTAGGAATCTTATTTACTAAATCTATATCTGTATACCTTAATATTTCATCTACTTCTTTAAAAGCATTTCTATATCTAAGTTCTAACATTATCTTCTTTATCTCCTCTTTCTTCTTTGGCATATACAAAATCTTTTATTTTATTAAATGTTGCTCTTATCTTGCTTCCCTTAGTTCTTGTTGCTATATCTTTAAATTCTTCTCTTTTAAAAGTTGTTGCAAATCCCTTTCTAGCATTTTTAGAAAAAACTTTAGCATCTTTTACAGATTCCCATCTATCTAAATATATCTTTTTATCCTCGTCAGAATCTATAATCAAATTTAAAAAACTTTGTGCTTTTTCTTGTTCTGTAACATCGTGATTTAAAAACTTTTGCATTTTTTGTTCATATTTTTCTGGTTTCTCTGTCATCTTCACAGCTGTATCTATAATTGATGCATATAAAAATACATTTTGTTTTATTACTTCTGGATTAAGTGTTCCATTAGCCATCCTAAATTCTATGGTATTTTTCTTGCTATTTCCAATATTAGTTAGATTAAGCCCTGCATATCTTCTTTCGTCTAGCTTAAATTTACTAGCAACCATTCTTAATTTTCCAAATTTTTTATGTGATACCTTTAACGTTCCATTATTAAGCTTTTTCAATATTTTTTTGCTAGTAGGTGTTGCCATACCATTTCTCCAAATAGCAGAAATAACATTTGATAATCCATGAAAATTTTTGTTTATAGCTTTAGGTCGTATTGGATCATTTTTATCATTACACATTTTATATATAAGTTCTTCGGCTTCAGCATATATATTAAGAAAATTTTTCATTTTTTTAGGATCACTTGATAAATATTCTGCATCAAAATGCACATGTAATCCACATTTCTCGTCTGCCTTAACTTCTTTACTTTTATCTTTTGGAAATTCTTTAATCTTACTACAGATTTCTGCTATATTCCTCCATGTAGTTTCCGTATCTGTTAAAATTGGTGAAACAAGTTCTGCTCCATTTTCTCCAACTAAACTTTCTTCCCATTTTGTTGCCATATGCCAGTTTCTATCGGTTATAAACTTCGCACTTTCGCCAGCATATAACCCATTTTTCGTTTGAACATTATTAGCTTCTATTTCTATTCCAAATTTCATATAAGCTGGCAAATTTAGCTTTTCGTATTGTCCTTCGTATTTCATTTTTACCTCTTCGCATATTTTTTCTAAATTATATCACTACATTTTCTTTTTGCCAATATGTACTTTAGGGATTTTGGGGACGTTCTTAAAATCCCTCTTTTGATTCAAATTATAACTATGCGTAAGATTAACTAAGTAATTTTCGGTTTAAGTTGAGGTAATATATAAGTATGAAAATGACGCGGATTACTCCGCGTCTATCTTCATTGTTAACAATATTGCTTCGGTAGCTCCCGAATTTCTGCAATTGTGTGATTCGTCACAATTACAAACATGAAACTCTCCTTTCTTATATAGATTTCCCAAAATTACAACCTCTCCATGTAAAACCATATATATCTCATGGTCCTTATCATGGTGGTGCAGTTCAATTTCTTTTCCCGGTTCTATCCGGATACAGCTTGCTTCCTTTGGAAACAAGATTGCTTTTCCAATTCCATCGGAAATCTTCTCGGTAAAATCTTTTTGTACTAGTTCGTTTAAAAGTTTCATATTTTTTCCTCCTTTATTGATTAGGAAATTGTTATATTGTTATCTTCACTAGCTTAACATAATTTTTGTGTTTTTGCAAGATGTTGCTTTTTTATGTAAATTATGATATAATTTTTTGCGATAACAAGCTGTTTAGATTCCAATCAACAACAATGGAGGATGGAAAAATGATTACTAAAGTAGATGGTGTAGAACTTGTTGGACGGGCTTTTAAAATTCCTAAAGAGGGAATAACCTTCAAAAATCTTAAAGGAGAACGTTTCAACATTTTTCCGGCAGAAACAAAGGGCAGAATCTTTAATCATTCCAAAAATAAAGATTTCTATATCTTTGCTGCTGGATTCGGAACATTTATTATTCCGGCACTCTTTGGGCTTGATGCCCTCTTAAAAAGTTTTAATTTTAAAAAGGTGTCTGACGATATCTTGCCGGTAAGACTTACTTCAAATCATATGCCACTATATACAAAGGATCAAACCGAGTGGTATCACATGATAAATGTGATTGGGCAATTAAATGCATCCACTGCTCATACTCTCCTTAGACTAGAGAGATGGGACCTTGGAATTTTTGACTTTTTAACACCTTCATCCAAAATCCCATTTACTGGCATTTATGACCAGAAAGCTCACCGGATGTTCTATCCGATGGCAAGTATTAAATTTCCACATATTGATAAAAGTAAAGTGGGAAAATTTAATACAGACAATGAGAACCACCTGTTGTTAGTTTATGCAGGTGACGGTGACACTTATCTAATAAAGGATGATACCAATATTAATCCAATGGTAGCAGCTTTAAAAGATAGTGGTTACAAACACGACAAAAGCTTGTATGTTCCGATTAAATGACCATCTTTTAGCCAGACGAAATATCATACATTCGTCTGGCTAAATTTTTTTACTAGCATCAAAAAAGTCAAGAAAAGAAATATAAATTCTATCTTGACATTTTTGATTCATATATATTAATCGGGATTTAAACAACGTCCCCAAATCCCGAAATTTCTATCCAAATAATCCTCTTTTCTTTACTGGAGGTTGTTCATTCATAGTTTTAGCAAGTTGTAACAATAAATCTCTTTGTTCTTTTGTTAGTTTTTTTGGAGTTTGTACATTAACAGTAAATATAAAATCACCTTGCCAATTTCCATTAATAGCTTTAAATCCTTTATTTCGTATTGTAAATCTTGTTCCAGTTTGTGTTGCTTCTGGTATTTTATATTTTACTTTTTCGCCATTTACCATTGGAATTTCTAGCTCTGCACCAAGCGTAGCTTGAGTTATAGTAATTGGAATGTCACATAATACATTATTATCTTTTCTAGTAAAAATACTATGTCTCTTCAAATGTATTGTTACATAAATATCTCCATTTTCTCCGCCTCTTTCACCTGGCTCACCTTCTTTTTTCAAGATTAATGTTTGATTATCATCAATTCCTGCAGGTATATTTATAGTAACCTTTGCTTGTTTTCTTACTGTTCCTTTTCCTCTACAAGTTGTACATGGCTCTTTTATAATTTTACCAGTTCCATGGCATTCAGAACAAGTTCTAGTTGTTTGCATTTGTCCTAATATTGTGTTTTGAACTTGTGTTACTTGACCTGTTCCATGACAATTTGGACATGTTGCAGGATTTGTTCCTGGTTTTGCACCACTTCCGTTACAAGTTGTACATTTTTCATTTCTATTTATAACAAATTCCTTTTTTATTCCTGAATATGCTTCTTCAAAAGTAATCTCTAAATCATGTCTTAAATCTCTACCTCTTTTTGGACCATTTCTATTACTTCTTCCAGAAGAACCACCAAACCCAGAAAAGAATGAACTAAATATATCGCCAAAATCTCCAAAGCCACTAAATCCATCAAACCCATTAGAAGTATATGAATAATATCCACCTTGGCCAGCTCCTTGACCACCAAATCCTTGTGGACCATTAAATCCAAATTGGTCATACATCTTTCTTTTTTGAGGATCAGAAAGTGTTTCATAAGCTTCATTTACTTCTTTAAACTTTTCCTCTGCTTCTTTTCTATTATTTGGATTTGCATCTGGATGATATTTTTTAGCCATTTTTCTAAAAGCCCTTTTTAGTTCATCATCTGTTGCATTTTTATTAACTCCTAAAACTTCATAATAATCTCTTTTTTCTGCCATTATATCCTCCAATTTATAACAAGCTTAATTATTGGAGGCTTTTAAACCTCCAATATTAAACATTATTTTTTATCATTATCATCTTCTACTTTATAATCTGCATCATATACATTTCCATTTTCATCTGTCTTTGGCCCTTCTGCTGTTCCGTTTGCTCCAGCGTCTGTATTAGCTCCAGCTGCTCCTGCATTTGGATTTGCATTTTTATATAATTTTTCTGTTATTTCGTAGAATACAGATGTTAATTTTTCTGTAGCATTCTTAATTGCTTCTGTATCTTTTCCTTCTAGTGTTTTCTTTAAGTTTTCAAGTTCTGCTTCTACTTTAGATTTTTCTTCATTGCTTATTTTATCTCCAATATCTTTCAATGTTTTTTCTGTATTAAAGATTAAGCTCTCTGCATTATTTCTAACTTCGATATCTTCTTTCATCTTCTTATCTTCTGCAGCATGTGCTTCTGCATCTTTTACAGCTTTTTCGATATCTTCATCTGATAAGTTTGTTGATGCTGTAATAACAACATTTTGTTCATTTCCTGTTGCCATATCTTTTGCAGATACGTGAACTATACCATTTGCATCAATATCAAAAGTGACTTCGATTTGTGGTACTCCTCTTGGAGCTGCTGGAATTCCTGTTAATTGGAATCTTCCTAATGTTTTGTTTCCAGAAGCCATTTCTCTTTCACCTTGAAGAACATGAATTTCAACTGCTGTTTGACCATCTGCTGCTGTAGAAAATACTTGTGATTTCTTTGTTGGTATTGTTGTATTTCTGTCAATTAATTTTGTAAATACTCCACCATATGTTTCGATACCTAATGATAATGGTGTTACATCTAGTAATACTAGGTCTTTAACATCTCCAGAAAGTACTCCACCTTGGATTGCTGCACCAATAGCAACACATTCATCTGGGTTAATTCCTTTATCTGGTTCTTTTCCTGTTATTTTCTTAACAGCTTCTTGTACAGCTGGAACTCTTGTAGAACCACCAACTAATAATACTTTGTGTAAATCGTTAGCTGTAATTCCTGCATCTTTTAGAGCTTGTTCTACTGGAACTTTTGTAGCTTCTATTAAATCACTAATTAATTCTTCAAATTTAGCTCTTGTTAATGTTACATCTAAGTGTTTTGGTCCTGTGCTATCTGCTGTAATAAATGGTAAGTTAATTTGGGTTTGTTGCATTCCAGATAATTCTATTTTAGCTTTTTCTGCTGCTTCTTTTAATCTTTGCATAGCCATTCTATCTGCACTTAAATCTATTCCGTTTGATTTTTTGAATTCTGATACTAAGTAATCTATAATTCTTTGGTCAAAGTCATCTCCACCTAAATGTGTATTACCATTTGTAGATAAAACTTCGAATACTCCATCACCAATATCTAGAATAGAAACATCGAATGTTCCTCCACCTAAATCATAAATCATTATTTTTTGATCTTGATCTTCTTTATCCATTCCATAAGCAAGTGATGCTGCTGTTGGCTCATTTATAATTCTTAAAACTTCTAGTCCTGCTATTTTTCCTGCATCTTTTGTTGCTTGTCTTTGACTATCGCTAAAGTATGCTGGAACTGTTATAACAGCTTGTGTAACTTTTTGTCCTAAATAATTTTCTG